>Ga0070764_10000940_pt1 | contig 12284 bp, 10 predicted proteins | sample HubBroMetageWRM4_FD_67287 | JGI IMG/M metagenome (GOLD analysis project Ga0070764, IMG submission 67287) | Warmed soil microbial communities from the Hubbard Brook experimental Forest, New Hampshire - Hubbard Brook CCASE Soil Metagenome WRM 4 | ecosystem: Environmental > Terrestrial > Soil >... | reverse complement strand
GACGACCCGACGTGGGCGACGGTGGGACAGCGCTATCCGGCCGTCGCGCCGATCGGCAGCAACATCATGGCGTGGCAGGAGCCGGGCCAGATCGGGTCCTGGCTAAGCGGAGTCGAATCCAGCCGGCAGCGGCGGACCTACCTGCGGCGGCTCGAGCAGGCGCGCCAGCGCGGGTATTCGGTGATGATGGACAGCCCGCACCGCAGCCGGCTCACCGAGATGGCCGGCCAGCACCTGCTGCCGGGCACGTACGCGGAGATGTCGGCTGAGCAGCGAAAGACCTTGGCGGGCCTGCCCATCGATCCCCTTGACTTCTCCGCAGAACAGGCACACAAGGTGCGCTTTATCTATGTACCCGTGTTCGGCGTGGACGGCACGGCGCCGATCTCGCTTGGAGTCCGGCTCGCCCATTCGCTGGACAGCCCACAGCAATTGAAGTGCTACGTGCGTCACATGCAAGAGGTGTCCGACCGGGTCACCGAGTCGATCGGTGGCAGGATTCCGTCCCGGGAGAAAATACAGTGAGTAATCTGGCTTCAGTCCTTGACCGTCTCCGCGGATCCGTCGGCATTTCCTTTAGTGCCACGTCGCAGTTTCCCGCCGCCGAGCAGCGTGCCGTCGCCCAGTCCGCCGAGGCACTTGGCTACTCCTGCATATGGTTCGGCGAGGGCACGGCGCGCGAGGCATTCGTCCAGGCCGGGATCCTGGTCGCGGCGACATCGGACATCGTCGTCGCAACCGGCGTGGCCGTGGCGCAGGCGCGGGATCCCCATGCGGCCGCCTATGCGGGCCGATCGCTTGCCGAGGCGTCCTGCGGGCGCTTCGTGCTGGGCCTCGGGATTTCTCATCGGCCCAACGTCGAGCGGCGCGGGCACCGGTATGAGGCTCCGGTGGATTTCATGCGTGATTACCTGTCGCATATTCGCTCCGCCGGCGAACTCTGGGCGGGCCCGGCCGCACCGTCACCACCCATCGTGCTTGGCGCTCTCCGCAAAGGGATGCTCCGGCTGGCCGCCACGGCCGCGGACGGCGCATACACCTATTTCGTCCCGCTCGAGCACACCGAACGGGCCCGCGCCATCTTGGCAGAGCGATTTCTCGCCGTTTCCCTTCCGGTCGTCGTCGCCCGGTCGCGGGATACCGCTCGCGCACAGGCGGACGTGTTCTGCGCGCGGATGCTGGCATTCGAGAACTACCGCAACAACCTGCTCGAGCTCGGATGGGACGAATCCGAAACTCGCGGTCCCGGCTCAGATCGGCTCTTCGACGCACTGGTTGCCTGGGGCGAGCCAGCCGAGCTGCGACGACGAATCCGCTCCTGCTTCAGCGCGGGAGCGGATCACGTCGTGCTGAACTTTCTCGATAGTGCGTCGCCCGGAGCTTTGACCGCGCGGGCCGAACTCATGAGCCCGGACGGCTGATCTAGGCCGCGGCCTACGCTCCCGGTGCCATGTTCACGGCCCCGCCCGCCGGCACCAGTGCCTGGTTCTTCACCTGCGCCGCGTACCAGTACCAGTTGTAGATGGCGGGGTACGCGGCGACCGGCGACGTTGCGAAGTCGATCGGCACGCCAAGCAGCGGCGAGGAGAAGCTGGTGATCTTCTTCATCCCGGCCAGCACCGAGGCCCGGGTGATGGGCCCGCTGATCCCCTTGAGGTCATCGACGAATGCCTGCGCCCCGAGGTAGGCGTTCAACCCGGCATACGACAGCGACCATTTACCCGTGCCGATGTAGGTGTTCATCAGCTGGGTGTACGGCGCGCGGGCCGACGCGGCGGGGTTGAACATTGTCGGCACCCACACGTTCGGCGCGGCCGGAAGCTGGGTGAGCACCTCGGCGGAGTCGGCGGAGTAGCTGAGATTGAACGAGGGCGTGTAACCGAGGCCGGCGGCAGCCTTGATCGCGCCGACGACGCCCGCCGTGCCCTCGGCGATATCCACCACGTTGACGCCCGCGTGCTGCAGGGCGGTCATCTGCGGGGTCAGGTCCACTGCGGTGAGCGAGGCGGTGACGATCTTGACGCTGATGCCGTGCGGGGCGTAGAAGGCCTTCGCGCCCTTCTCATCGTCGATACAGCCCTCGAGCGTGCAGGCGATCATGCCCGGCTTGTCGATGCCCTTGGCCAGCAAGAGTCGCTGGATCAAGATAGCGCCCGAATCGCCGCCGGTGGTACCGGAGAAGCTGCCAACCGTGAAGTCCATCGGAGCCGTGGTCAGCGCGGGAGTGTTGGCAAGGATGCCGATATCGGCGATCCCCTTGTCAGTGCTCGGAGAAAAACCGGTATGCCCGACGAAGGCGACGACGGACGGATTGGAAACCCCGCTCTTGAGGCAGTCCACCTCGGTCACCGCGCTATCCTGCGTGTCGCAGATGATTGCGTTGAGCTTGTGCCCGTTGACCCCGCCGGCCGCGTTGACCTGATCGAAGTATGCCTGAACAGAGCTCGCGCATTCCGGGTACGGAACCGGGCCGGTGACCTGGCACGGCACGACCACCGAGATCGTGCTCCCCGTCGCCGCGGCGCTAGTCGAGCCGGCAGCGCCGCTGCTGCTGGTGCTGCTATTACTGCCACTACTACTACATGCAGCGGCGGAAAGGACCACGACCGTCGCTGCTATGAATATGGAAACAGTTCTCTTGTTGTCAGTTCTCTTGTGCATCTAGCTACGTTTCCTTCCCCTCCGGTGGCCATTCCGGGTTGCTGGGGACTGCGGCCCCTGTCCTGCGCACCCTGCCACCTGGCCGATCTAGGCCGCAGAGCTTGCCGCGGATCGTAGCCCGACGGCCGGCTGGGCAGTCCGGCCTGTTTCGCCGCTGGAAACACCGGTCCATATCGTTACCATCCCTCCGCTGGCCAGCGACCGGTGTCTGGCTAGGCCGGGCAGTACGGTGGCCACCAGGCAGATCTCCCGGCGGCGCTCTCGTTCCGTATGCGAAACGCCGGAGCATGGGGTTCAACGGCTGCGGCAGTGCATTCCGTCCCTGGAAAGCGACCCGATAACGGTGGGATTCAGCTCACGAGCGTGCCGAAACGGATGGTTGTTTCGAGCGTCACGCGCTGTATCAACCACTGGCCGTCCTGCTTGACATACTCGTCATGGTAGAACCCGTAACCGGTTAGCCGATTGCCCTCTTGTACGTAATGCACCGCCCAGGTTCCCTGTGCGCGATCGGAGGCCAGCACCCGGATGTCGGGCGCGCTCACCTGATGACTCGACGCAGCCGAGCCCATGCGCTCCCTGACGAAGTCCGCAATCGCTGTCCGGCCGCGGCGCTCGACAACTTCCGGGCCTCCGGCCAGGCCCGTTCGCAGCACCGCGTCAACGGCGAACAGTTCGGCGAAACCATCCCAGTCCTTGTGGTCCAGACGATGGCAGTACCGCGCCCGAAGGCGAATGATTTCGTCGACGTCTAGCAGCATCTGAATGGTCACGATGATTTTCTTCCCTGCGCTCTAGGTCGCGGTCCCTATGCCCTCGGTCGCCCCGGTCGCCCCGGTCGCCTCGGTCGCCTCGGTAATGAGCGCGCTCGGAGCACCATGCCCGTTGGCACCGGGATGGCCTGCGGTCAAGGCGAGGCCCGCTGAATCCTGGACACCGCCCGGCGCGCGATCGCGGCGCGGTGCGCTTCTGAGGGCCCGTCGTAGATGCGGAAGGCCCGGATGTCGGCGTAGATGCGGCCGATCACCGACTCTTCCGTGACTCCCGCGCCGCCGGCCAGCTGCACGGCCCGGTCCACGATCCGGCAGGTGGCTTCGCTGATGAAGACCTTGGCCCGCGACGATTCCTCCGTGCCCTTGACGCCCTCCATGACCTGAGCGGCGACCTGCCACAGCAGCGCGCGGCAGGCGGCCAGCTCAATCTCGTTGTCCGCGATGAGCTGCTGGGCCATGCCGAGCGTCGCCAGCGGCGCGCCGAACAGCTCGCGACCGCTCGCCCGCCGCAGCGCGATATCGTGCGCCCGCCGGGCGGCGCCGAGCCAGCGCATGCAATGTGTCAGCCGGGCAGGCACGAGCCGGACCTGGGCGTGAGCGAACCCGCGGCCCGGCTCTCCGAGCACCGCGTCGTCGCCGACGAACGCCTCGCGCAGCCGCACCGGGCAGTGCCCTCCGACGGTGCTGTCGTCGATGGTCCGCATCCGCTCCCCCACCTGCCAGCCGGGATTGTCGGCGTCGAGGAGGAACATCGTTGCGCCTTCCTCCGGCTTGGCCATGACGATGGCGAACGCGGCGCCATCCGCGCCGGTGATGAAGTGCTTGTCGCCGTTGAGCACCCAGCCGCCGGGTACCTTCCGCGCCGTCGTGGCGACGGCGGCCGGGTCCGATCCGGCACCGGGAGCCGGCTCGGTCATGGCGAAGCACGAGCGCATGTCGCCGCGCACCAGCGGTCGCAGATAGCGCTCCTTCTGCTCGGCCGTGCCGATCACGGAAAGCAGGTGGATGTTGCCCTCGTCGGGCGCCGCGCAGTTCATCGCCAGCGGACCCAGCAGGCTGTACCCGGCCTCTTCCAGCAGCACGGCGGCGCTGGAGAAGCTGGCCCCGCCGCCGCCGTATTCCGCCGGTGCCTGCGGAGCGAGGAGCCCCGCCTCACGCGCCAGTCCCTGCAGCCGGACCCGCAGCTCGTCGGTGACTCCGGTGGCGAGGGCCTCCGCCTCCAGCGGGATCACCGAATCCGCGATGAAACCGCGCACCGGCTTGCCGATCGCCTCGGCGTCGGCCGGAGTGATGACCGACCCTTGCACAGGTTTACCTCCCGACTCTTTCCTCCCCGACTCTTTCCTCCCGACTCGCCGGACGGATGGCCGGGCGCATCTTGTCTCAGGGTAACTAAAAGGCAAGCTAGAGGGCATACAGCCGTTCCAGCGGCTGAACTAGGCTTTCTTCGGAGCGCCCGACCAACTAGACGGTTAAGGGTGATAGAGCCTGCCGGGAGAGCGTCATGATCAGCCCAGCCAATCATGTGCCGTTGAGTCCGCTCAGCTTCCTGGCCCGCGCCCGGCGGGTGTTCCCCGGGAAGGCCGCGGTGGTCGACGGGGACGGGACGGCTGTCAGCTACGCCGAGTTCGGCAGGGACTGTGACTCGCTTGCGGGCGCCTTGCGGGCCGACGGCGTGCAGCAGGGCGACCGGGTCGCCGTGCTCGACTTCAATAGCCGATGGCTGCTGGCTGCCCACTTCGGCGTGCCCGGCAGCGGCGCGGCGCTGGTCGCGCTGAATACCCGCCTGGCGCCCGGTGAGTACCACGACATCCTGGCCCACTCCGGCGCCCAGATCCTGCTCGTGTCCGCCGAGCTGCTCTCCCGGCTGGCGGTAAGCAGCGCGGCCGAACTGCCCGTCCGGCGGGTCGTGCTGCTCCCCGGAGCTCCGGCCGGGGCGCTGCCCGGGGCGACGGCATTCGACGAGTGGGTTGCGGGACGGGATGGTTCCGGCCTCGAGCTGCCCGCCGACGAGGACGACATGATCACCGTGAACTACACCAGCGGGACCACCGGGCGTCCCAAGGGCGTGGTGTACACCCACAGGGGCGCCTACCTGAACGCGGTCAGCGTGGCGCTGGAATTCGAGCTGACCGCCGCCAGCTGCCTGCTGTGGACATTGCCGATGTTCCACTGCAACGGCTGGTCGATGACGTGGGGCGGCACCGCCGTCGGCGCCACCCATGTATGTCTGCCCTCATTCGACGCCCGCGCAGCGCTCGACCTGGCCGAACGCTACCCCGTCACGCACCTGTGCGGCGCGCCGGTCGTGCTCAGTGAGCTCGCCCGGGCCGGAGTGCAACGGGGCTTCAGGGCCCGCGGCCAGCTTCGCGCGGCGGTGGGCGGCGCCCCGCCCACGAAGGAGACGATCGCCGCGGTGCAGCAGATGGGCATCAGGGTGACGCATCTGTACGGACTGACCGAGACGTACGGGCCGTCGCTGGTCTGCGAGTACCAGCCAGGTTGGTCCGAGCTGCCCGTGGCCGAACTCGCCAAGCAGCTCAGCAGGCAGGGGGTTCCCACGATCTCGGTGGCCGACGTCCTGGTGGCAGACCCCGAGCTGCGGCCGGTGCCGGCCGGCAGCGGTACCGCCGGAGAGATCCTCATCCGCTCCAACACCGTCGCCGCCGGTTACCTCGACGATCCAGGCGCCACCGAGAAGGCATTCAGCGGCGGCTGGTTCCACACCGGCGACCTCGGCGTTGTCCACCCCGACGGGTACATCGAGCTCACTGACCGCAGTAAGGACATCATCATCAGCGGCGGGGAGAACATCGCCTCCGTCGAGGTCGAGAAGGTGCTCGCGGCTCATCCGGACGTGCTGGAGGCCGCCGTGGTGGCCCGGCCCGACCCGCGCTGGGGCGAGCGGCCGGTCGCCTTCGTCAGTACAGAACGGGCCGACCTGACCGAACGCGAGCTAACCGACTTCGTCCGGGACCGGCTGGCTCACTTCAAGGCCCCCGACCAGGTGTACTTCGAGTCCCTGCCGAAGACCTCCACCGGGAAGATCCAGAAGAACGTGCTGCGCGACCGCGCCCGCCAGCTTGCCGACCCCGGGCACGAATAGGCTCCGCCGTGGACGGCGGCGCATCTTTCCATCCATGAAACAAGCCGAGGCAGGCTCGGCGGCAGCACCTATGATCGGGACGCCGAGTCGAATCTGAACTCGATGCGCCGGGCTGTCGGCTGATTGGCGATCTTAACCGGCGGAGAGGAGGGAGGACTTGTACGAGCTCAAGCACATAGCCGATGCGGAAACGATCACGAGCTATGACGAAGCATCCGAGCTGCTGCTGCGGGCGCGTGAGCTCCGGATGGACAAGGACGCCGATATCGCGATGATGCCGCTGAAGGCGGACACCTTGACGGTTATCTTCGGCGATGAGCATACACAGCGCCGCCGGATAGAGAACTCGCTCTTCACGCGCGCGGCGCTGGAACGCCTTGAGTTCGACGTCCTCGACGATGCACTCGATAGGCGCCTTGCGCTAGTCGAGTCATCGACGCAGCCGCAGAAGGTGGACCTGCTTCAGCTCGCGCGCTTCTGCCTGCTTCCGGTGACGGCTCGCCTGGTAGGTCTATGCCCCGACGGATCTGATCAGTGGTGGACTGAGCTGAGTGAGTACGTGCGGCAGTTCGCGACCGCCGCCGCCGTGCAATGGAAGGAAGGCGACGCCAGCGAGGTCCGGGCACAGTCACTGGCTGTGGCCCGGCGTTTCGATCGCGGAATATTCGACACCGCGTGGCGAACCTGCCTTGAGCGTGTCAATGAGCATGACGACGGGCGAATCGCGCGTGCGGAGTTGCCAGCTAACCTCATTACGCTCCTCATTCTCCATCTGCCGGGCAGACCGCGGGAAGTGGTTCTCCGCGAGGTGATCCTGTATCTCCTGGCCTCCACTGACAGCAGCACCATGGCAGTCGCATCCACGCTGCGCCATTTGCACGAGTGGATCGGTCGTCACCCAGGCGATGCGGTGAAGAGCCAGGATTTCGGTTTCCTGCAAAGGTGCGTCTTCGAGGCGATTCGGCTGCACCCGCCGCCCGGCCTGACGCGGACCGCGTACAACGACATGGTGCTCGCCAGCGGGCGCCGCATCGGGGCAGGGCAGAAGGTCTTCATCGACATCCCGGCGGTGAACAGGGATGCGGCTGTATTCGGAACGGATGCGGCGGCGTTCAACCCATATCGCGAAGTCGGCAAGGGCGTCCAGCCGTATGGCTTCGGGTTCGGCGGCGGAGCGCACAAGTGCATAGGCCGCCCGCTGGCCGTGTCACACGATCGCCACGGCCCCGGCACGACCCCGGCCGATCACATCGGTGCCGTTGTCCGGATCGTGCAGCGAATCGCCTCGGTGGGTTACCTGATCGACGATGCGGATCCGCCGGTCCTTCGGGCCGGCTGGCGCCAGGAAAGGTACCAGCGCTTTACCATAACGGTCGGCAGGACCGCGGCGTAGTTGGTCACAGAAACTGTGGAGGTACTGTGACTATTCGGGACATGACTCTGTGCCTGTTTATGTCTCCCATTCCGTACCACCGGGGCGGCTGGCGCATGCCAGGAAACCGATCCGGTGAGGTCACTTCCCTGTCGTTCGTTGCCGATATCGCACGTGCCGCCGAGCGCGCTGGCCTCGATGCGATATTCCTGGGCGATCGCCTCACGGTGGAACCGGCTGAGGCCACCGATCCGTACATCAGCAAGTTCGAGCCGGTGACCACGTTGTCGGCACTCGCCGCCGTGACGAAGCACATCGGGCTTGCCGGGACGATCTCCACGAGCTTCACGGAACCGTTCAATGTTGCCAGGTACCTCGCGTCGCTCGATCACCTGAGCGGTGGACGCGCGGCATGGAACATCGTCACATCCGTCAGCGGCAATGGGAACTTCACCCAGCCCCTCGGCGGGCATTCAGAGCGGTACGCGGTCGCCGAAGAGTACCTGGAAGTAGTAACGGCACTGTGGGACAGCTGGGCAGACGACGCGATCACCAACGATGTGGAGAGCGGCCGATGGGGCCGCCCGGAGCGTATTCATAGGGTGGACTTCCAGGGGAAGTATTTCCGGGTCGCAGGGCCGTTGAACGCCCCTCGCCCGCCGCAGGGGTGGCCGGTGCTCGTGCAGGCAGGATCCTCGGCCGAGGGAATCGAGTTTGCCTCGAAGTGGGCTGAACTCGTCTTCACCGCGCAGAATGGGCTGGAGGACGCCCGGCGCTTTTACCAGACCCTGAAGAGCTCGGCGGAACGCCGCGGCCGCGGGGCGGATCATGTCCGCATTCTGCCGGGGATCCTGCCTATTATCGGGGAGACCGAGCAGGCAGCTCGCGAGATCGCCGCGATGCTGGCCGAACGGATCGACGTGGAGGCCGGCCGACAGAGCCTGAGTTCGTTTCTGGCGGACGTCGACCTGTCCGGCTTGGCGCTGGATGAACCGATACCCACCGATATATTGCCGCGCCCCGAGGATGTCGAAGGCGGACGGAGTCGTTATGGTCTTTTCTACGCCATGGCGCATCGGGAAGGATATACGCTCCGCCAACTCATCTACGAGCGAGTGATCGCGTCCGGTCATCTCGTCGTGGTAGGCACCCCACAGCAGGTAGCCGACAAGATGGAAGAATGGTTCCGGGCGGGTGCATGCGACGGGTTCAACATCGAGGTCTCGCACCTCGGTGCCGGACTGGACGCGCTGACCGACGGGCTTATCCCGGAACTACGGGCCAGGGGCCTGTTCCGGACGCACTACACCGAGGGCGGGACACTTCGCGGCAACCTCGGGCTGCCACGTCCGGCCGGCAGGAGAGCGTCGTACGGCTAGTTGCCGCCTGCCACCTGGCTGAGGAACTGCAAGCACGCCTGAGCAAGCTCATCCGGTCGCTCGGGAAGCAGGGCATGTCCGGCACCGTCGATTTCGACGAGTTCCACGTGCGGATGTTCCGCGGCGTAGTGCCGGCCGTCCTCCGGCGGCGCGAGCGCATCCTGCAATCCCTGGGCAAGGAGCACGGGCGTGGGCTCGAACGAGACCGTGCGCCAGGTCGGGTTCGTGTGCAGCAGCGCCTCCATCTGGAGCACGGCGACATCACCGAGCCAGCCGTCCGCCCACTCCGCCGGATCGTTCCCTGGCGCGAAGAACGCGCGGGCCACGTGGGCCAGATGGCTGTCGCGATCGCGTGCGGCGAGATCAGAGTCGAAGCACGCCCGGACGCTGACGTTAAGCTCGTCGGAGGCAACCCCGCGACCGCAGGCCAGCAGTGTAAGCGACCGAGCCATTTCGGGATGACGCATGAGCGTGCAACGCGCCAGGGCCTGACCGTAGGCGTGACCGATGAGATGTACCGGCTCGCCCGCTGTCCCGTGCACGACGGCGGCGACAACATCGGCGAGGTCCTCGAACGTCTGGCCATGTTTTCCCGTGACCGGCCATATCGTCCGGGGAATGTCATAATCGTCGGGACCGAACGGGCTGGCGTCTGGAACGTCGCGGATGACGGGGCTCAAGACGACCGTCGAGAACCCGGCCACGTTCAGCCGGGATGCGAGATCATCGCAGTCCGCGCCGGGGCGGCCGAGCGAGGGGATCAGCACCACGCACGGGCCCTGACCGTAGCATTCGGCTACGTATCGTATTTGATCGACCACGGGTCATGTCATTTCTGTCGGCGGGCTATGAGGAAACCATGCCCGGCCCCGGCTGCCGATGCAGTCGCGGTTCCACGGGTGGACCGTCACCTGATCGAGCGAATCGATGGCAGCAGGTCAGTGCCGATCTTCTCGATCTGGTCAAGGTAACCGGGACGGGTCGACGCCGGTTGCGTGTAGTGATCCGGGCGCATCCGCACCCAGCTCACGCCCAGTGCGGCGAGATTCCCCGCGCCCTCGACGATCTCACCCGCAGACAGGGGCTTCCCGGTGGCGCTGTCGCGCAGCGGCAATGAGAACGCGATCTCGACCGGCTCGCTGCGGCCCCGCACGCTGGCGTACTCACGCAGGTATTCGATGCGGGCGGCCAGGGCGTCCAGCGAATCGAGCTGACTGGTACGACGGACAGACCTGCCGGCCGCCGGGTTGATGAACGGAACCCAGCCCTGCCCGGCATCGACGGCAAGCCGGATGGCCGCACGCGAGTTCCCGCCTACCCACAGTGGCGGGTGGGGCAGTTGGACCGGCCGCGGCAGCATGACGTTGCCCGCGATGTGCAGATCCGGCTGCTCGACATGGACAGGTTCGCCGCTCCAGGCGAGCCTCATCAGCTCCAGTCTGCGCGCCGTCAGCTCCAGGCGACCCTCGGCCGCGACTCCGAAGGCCGCGAGTTCCTGTTCCTGGTAACCAGAGCCGAGCCCGAGCATCAGACGGCCGCCGGAGACGAGGTCGACCGTCGCGGCGGCCTTGGCTGTGATGAAGGGATCCCGGTAGGGCATGACCAGGACGAGGGTCTGCAGCAGGAGCGCGCTCGTAGCGCACGCCGCGGCCGTCAGCGCGACGAACGGATCAAGGGAATGATGGCCGCCGTGTGCCTCGTAATCGGGGTGCGGGAACGGATGATCGGTGACGTAAACGGCGTCAAAGCCAAGTCGCTCGACGGTGGCGGCAACTTCACCGAGCCCGGCCCATGGAAGATCCGGCGTCGCCGCGCGGATGTCATGGACAAGGGGCAGCACAGTGCGCATGGCAACGCTCCGATCAGTCTCCGGCACGCGAATCGGGTCCGGGAGGCCGCGACCGGGCGGCCAGGGTCCCGCCGCTGGCCCTCTCTGTGGCGGGCAGGATCAGCCGATGCAGTGAACGGTAGCCAGCCGCCGGCCGGTCAGCCCGGGAGATTTCACCACTGGAACGACGGCGTCCGGTACGCCGTCGCCTGCGGACATAGTTTCCTGCGTGCATGACGTACAAGCCGGAGGAACTGTGGACAATCACGACCGGGACCAGATCGACCGAATCGTCAACCTGTACGGCCACCTCATCGATGACCGGGAGTGGGACCGGCTCGGCGAGGTGTTCGCCGGGAACGGCTCCTTCATAATCGGGGAACTGGGCATCGCCTGCCACGGCCTGGCCGGCATCATCGCCCATATGCGGTCGGCGACGCATCCGCTGGCTCACTTCCACACCAACACGGTCATCGACGTACACGACGGCGCTGACCGCGCCACGGCCCGGGTCAACGTGTGGGGGCCCTGGCCGGACGGCGCCGCGGTGATCGGGAAGTACCACGACGAGCTGATCCGGACGGCGGATGGCTGGCGGTTCCTCCGCAGGGACGTCCGGCTGATCGCCAGACGGTGGCCGGAACAGCCGGCGAGCTAGTGCAGGTGCCCTCGCACGGTCCTGTCCCCGCTGCTGGCAAGCAGCCGCCCGCTGGGGCTGACCGATCATCCTGGCTGCCAGGCGGCGACCAGGCTCGAAGCCGTTCGGGCTGCGATCCGGCTCGCGTGACGGAGCCGGGCCCGAAGGTGGCACCGAATCCGACCGCAGGCGGGGAGGTCTGGGACCGACCTTGACCCCATCACCCTTAACGGTTTAGGATACTTAACTGTTAAGGGAGGCTGGAATGCAGCAGGAAGTCGTGCTGGCGATGCTGGCGAAGGAGCCGTCCCACGGGTACGAGCTGCGGGCTCGCCTGGCCCGGGCTCTTGGGCCGGTGGCCGAGGGGATCAGCGAAGCCCAGGTGTACGTCACGCTCACCCGGCTGGAGAAGGGGGGCTTCGTCGCACGGCTCGACGCGCCGGCTCAGCGGTCCGATCGCAAGGTGTACTGCCTCACCCCGGCCGGCCAGGAGCGGGTGACGGAATGGATGTCGGACGTGAGCTGGCC
>Ga0070764_10000938_pt1 | contig 12291 bp, 7 predicted proteins | sample HubBroMetageWRM4_FD_67287 | JGI IMG/M metagenome (GOLD analysis project Ga0070764, IMG submission 67287) | Warmed soil microbial communities from the Hubbard Brook experimental Forest, New Hampshire - Hubbard Brook CCASE Soil Metagenome WRM 4 | ecosystem: Environmental > Terrestrial > Soil >... | reverse complement strand
TGACGCTGCCCGCGTCCGATCGCTCACCGCCTACCATGACTTCCTCGCCCTCTGGAAAGACGCGGACCCGGATGTTCCCATCCTGAAGCAAGCCAAGGCGGAGTACTTGAAGCTGCAATAGCAGCGCGGGCACCCTAGTTATCATCTCCCGTTTCGCCAGCAGAGCACAATTTCTCAACCGTTGTTAACAGGCGATTTCACTCATTGAGAATCGCCGCTCCGGGTCAATGAGTGTAGTGGCGATCCACGGACCAACGCACCCGGTAAGCTCGGCGCAAGCCAGCGAAAAAGCACCGTCGCTGCGACGGCTCCCGCCAGTTGTGCTGCCATGAAGAGTGGGACATCTTGCGGGCGGATGCCGGCGAAGGTGTCCGAAAACGCGCGGGCGATGGTGACGGCTGGATTTGCGAACGACGTTGACGCGGTGAACCAGTACGCGGCGGTGATGTAGCTGGCTACCGCGTATGGCGTGGCGGATGGAGTGCGGCGGGAGCATCCCCAGATCACGGCTAGGAGCCCGAAGGTGGCTACGAATTCGCTCAGGACTTGCGACGGGCCTTGCCTCGCATGCGCGGAGAACGAATACCAGGGCAGTCCGAACATGAGGTGAGCGATGGCGGTCCCCGCTAGGCCTCCGGCACACTGCGCGGCGATGTAGGCTAGCGCTTCTCGCCACGCGATGCCTCGCTCGATCGCGTCAGAGAGCGTCACGGCTGGATTCAGGTGCGCGCCGGAGATGGGGCCGAAGGTCAGGATTAGCGCCACTAGCGCGGCTCCGGTGGCGATGGTGTTGGCGAGCAGAGCGATTGCTACGTTGCCTCCAGCGAGGCGTTCTCCCATGATGCCGGAGCCGATGACGGCGGCGACTAAGAACGCGGTCCCTACAAATTCGGCGGTGAGTCGCGCGGGCAGGGTTGGCTTCATTGAGCGGACCTCACTGGCGTCCTATGTTTCCGATCTCTCGCTCGATTGCCAGCCTGCCGATGGTGGCTAGAGGCAAACTCAGGAACAGATCGATGCGGCGCTCCAGCATCATGAAGGCACTGCGGTAGGCGCGCTCGATTTCTTCGGGCGTGCCGGTGACGGCGGCGGGATCGGGAACTCCCCAGTGCGCGGTTAGCGGTTGCCCTGGCCAGATCGGGCACACTTCCTTGGCGGCGTTGTCGCAGACGGTGAAAACGAAATCCAGCTTCGGTGCGTTGGGCTTGGCGAAGTCCTCCCAGCTCTTGCTTCTTAGTCCTTCGATTGGCAGGCGGGCGCTTTCGAGCTGCGCGATGGCCTCGGGGCGAACGGTGCCCGTGGGCTTGCTGCCGGCGCTATACGCAGTGAAGTTGGGACGGCCTTTGAAGTTCATGACGGCCTCGGCCATGATCGAGCGCGCGGAATTTCCGGTGCAGAGGAAGAGAACGTTATAGTGCATGGGCGCTCGGCTTCACGGCGCGCACGAAGGCGCTCAGGATTTTGCCGTCGACCTGGGGCGCGATTGCGTTCACGTCGATGTTCTGGCCGGTAAGAAATTCGCGCGCGTCTTCGACGTGATAGACGCGGGTGGGCTCGATCTCGATGTTTTCGAATCCGGCTTGCTGAAGTTTGCTGCGGTAGTCATTCTCTTCGAGTGCGCCTGCAATGCAGCCGACCCAGAGCAGGACGCTGCGGCGAATCTCGGCGGGGATCTCGCCGCGAGTTATCACGTCGGACACGGCAAAGCGTCCGCCCGGCTTTAGGACGCGAAGGGCTTCGCGCAGGACGCGGTCTTTGTCGGCGGAAAGATTGATCACGCAATTCGAGATGACGACATCGACGCTGTTGTCCGGCAGCGGGATGTGCTCGATTTCGCCTTTCAGGAATTCGACGTTGTCGACTCCGGCTTTGCGTTTGTTTTCGTTTGCGAGCGCGAGCATCTCGTCGGTCATGTCGAGACCGTAGGCCTTGCCAGTGGCTCCAACTCGCCTCGCAGAGAGAAGTACGTCGATGCCTCCGCCCGATCCTAGGTCGAGAACGATTTCGCCAGCGTTCAGCTTCGCTAGCGCGGTCGGGTTGCCGCAACCTAGCGATGCTTGCAGGGCTTGCTGTGGAATTTGGTCAGTCTGCGAGGGGTCGTAGAGATTGGATGTGATGGGATCGCATCCGCAGTCGGGCGTGGCGCCGCAGCAGGAACTTCCTCCGCTGCCGACTCGCAAGGCGGCTCGGCCGTATTTTTCTTTCACGACTTCCTTGATGTCGTCGGCGGTGTCGATGTTCTGGGCGCTCATGGTGTCCTTCTATTTGCAGATTTGGATTACGTTTTCGAGCTTCACGGCTTTGTTGCGAGTGCAGCACTCGGCGTAGAGAAACTGGAGCAGTCCCTGCAGCGTGTCGGTGTCTGCGATGTAGCGGAGGAACGTGCCTTTTCTTTCGACGCGAACGAGATCCTCGGCTTTGAGTTTGTCGAGATGATGGGAGAGAGTGGAGTTGGGGATATCGATCTCCTCTTGAATTTCGCCGACGACTAGACCTTCGGGGTGGGCGGACAGCAGCAGCTGCATGATCCGCAGGCGCGGCTCGGTTCCCATGGCGGAAAACATGTCGGCGTATTTGACGACCTGGTCGGCGGACTTCCTGGATTGGGCTGCTCTCATATTTCGATGTTTGCAGAAATATAGGATCGGAGTCAAGCGGGACTGAGGAGACCGACCGCAGAAGTCGGATTACTGTTGTAAATAGGCGACAGCGGTCAAAACTCTTTTGGGAGCATACCTACCGCGATGTGCTTGAACCCTGTCGCCTCAGGTTTCATACAAGTCCTGGCCTTTCCGGTTACAGCAAACCCCTTATATACAGTAGATCGGAGCGACCGCTATCGTAACCGGGACATTTTTCAGTGTGTTCCCGCGTGGGAAGCTCGCATCCTAAATGGGTCGTACGAACTCAAAATAAATGCCCAGCCAACCTCAAGCCATTGTGTGGCCTGGCCGGCCTTATCCCCTAGGGGCGACTTGGGACGGCGAGGGCGTCAACTTCGCGCTCTATTCAGAACACGGCGAGAAGGTGGAGCTTTGCCTGTTCGATAGTTCAGGGAAACGTGAGACGCACCGCGTTCCACTTCCCGAGCAAACTGACATGGTGTGGCACGGTTATTTACCGGAAGCACGTCCAGGGCAATTGTACGGATACCGAGTCTATGGCCCTTATGACCCGGCGCAGGGTCATCGTTTTAATCCCCATAAACTTCTCCTCGATCCCTATGGCAAGCAAATCCAAGGAGCTCTGAACTGGACCGACGCGCACTTTGGATACAAGATCGGACACAAGCAAGAGGACCTATCCTTTGACCGCCGCGACAACGCCGCCGGCATGCCGAAGAACCGAGTGATCGACTCCGCTTTCACCTGGGGAACTGATGCACCGCCCAGGATTCCGTGGCACGACACCGTGATTTACGAACTCCACGTCAAAGGTTTTACGATGTGCCACCCCGACGTTCCGGCCAAACTGCGAGGAACGTATGCGGCTCTGGCAACAGCCCCTGCGCTCGAATTCCTCACCCGGCTGGGCGTGACCTCGATCGAGCTTATGCCGGTGCACAGCTTCGTGGATGACCGCCAACTCGTGGACCGCGGCCTGCGCAACTACTGGGGCTATAACTCCATCGGCTTTCTTGCGCTCGAGCCTCGTTACCTTTCGACCAACTCTGTCCACGAATTTAAGACCATGGTCAAGGCCCTGCACTCAGCGGGACTGGAGGTGATTCTTGATGTCGTCTATAACCATACAGCGGAAGGTAATCATCTCGGTCCCACGCTCTCACTGAAGGGGATCGACAACACCAGCTACTACCGCCTCATGCCCGAAAATCTGCGCTATTACAAGGACTACACAGGCACCGGAAACACGCTGAATATGCGGCATCCGCGCGTTTTGCAATTGATCATGGACAGTCTGCGGTACTGGGTCCTCGAGATGCACGTTGACGGGTTCCGCTTCGACCTCGCGGCTACCCTCGCCCGAGAACTGCATGAAGTCGACCGCCTTGGCGCGTTTCTCGACATCATCCATCAAGATCCAGTGCTCTCGCAGGTAAAGCTAATTGCCGAACCTTGGGATCTCGGCGAAGGGGGCTATCAGGTTGGAAATTTTCCCGTGGGCTGGGCGGAATGGAACGATCGCTATCGCGACACGGTGCGCGCCTACTGGAAAGGCGATGGTGGCCAGGTAGCAGACCTCGCTTACCGTGTTACCGGATCCAGCGATCTGTATGCGCATAGTGGCCGCAGTCCCTACGCCAGTGTAAATTTTGTCACCGCGCATGACGGGTTCACGCTGCGCGATCTGGTCAGCTACAACGAGAAGCATAACGAAGCCAATGGCGAAGATAATCGAGATGGCAACAACAACAATCTCAGCTGGAATTGTGGAGTGGAGGGTCCGACGGACGATCCCAATATCCAGGCCCTACGCGCTAAGCAAAGACGGAATCTGCTGGCAACGCTGCTCCTGTCTCAGGGGGTTCCAATGATCAATGCGGGAGACCCCATTGGGCATACGCAAATGGGGAACAACAACGCCTACTGCCAGGATAATCCCACAAGCTGGCTGAACTGGAATCTGCAGCCCCCGGACCGCGATCTGCTGGCGTTCGTTCAGCGCATGATCAATCTGCGCAAGAGGCATCCGGTCTTCCGCCGGCGGCGTTTTTTCCAGGGTCGCCCGATCAAGGGTGCAAATGTAAAGGATGTGCTGTGGCTGAATCCCTGCGGCAACGAGATGAGCGAAGATGAGTGGCGCGATCCTTCGGCTCGCTGCCTGGGAATGTTTCTCTCCGGACAGGGACTGGACGAAACCGATGAACGCGGCCGAAAACTCGGCGACGAGACTTTTCTTGTGCTTCTCAACGCTAATTATGATGACGTTGGATTTACCCTGCCAGCATCCTGTCCCTGTGCCCGCTGGAGCACATGGATGGACACCTCTCGAGAGAGTGGATTGAGGGGCGCCGATACGTACGACGCAGGCGCGACCTACCCACTGCAGGCACGCTCACTGGTCGTCTTGATAGAGCGTCGCAAGAACGGTAAGAAGGAAGAGGCGAATGAAGCGCCGTCATGACATGCCGTTCGGTACCCAGTGCCGTGACGATGGAAGCGTGGCTTTTCGTTTGTGGGCCCCTGCCGCTCGCAAAGTGGAGCTCCGCCTCGACGATGTTACTCGGCCGACTCACACCGTTCTTGCCCGGCTCGATAAAGGCTGGTTCGAGTTAGTGACCGATCGGGCCAAACCCGGGACACAATACCGCTTCCGGATTGACGATGCGCAAACCGTTCCGGATCCAGCTTCACGGTTTCAGCCCCGAGACGTGCACGGACCCAGCGAAGTCATCGATCCCGATGCCTTCTTCTGGCTGGATCACGCCTGGCATGGCCGCAAGTGGGAAGAAGCGGTCATCTATGAACTGCATGTTGGAGCTTTCACGCCGGGCTGTACTTTTGGCGCCGCATGCGAGCGACTCGACTACTTAGCGGAACTCGGAGTCACTGCGCTGGAACTTATGCCGGTCGGCGACTTTCCCGGCCAACGTAACTGGGGGTACGACGGCGTTTACCCTTTCGCTCCCGACAGCAGTTATGGCCGTCCGGAAGATCTCAAAGAACTAGTTCAAGATGCCCACAGTCGTGGAATTATGGTTCTACTTGATGTCGTTTATAACCACTTCGGCCCGGAAGGAAATTACCTCGGTTGTTACGCTCCACAATTCTTTACGAATCGTCATCCTACTCCGTGGGGTGATGGCATTAACTTCGATGGCCCTGAAAGCCGGGCAGTCCGCGAGTTTTTCATCCACAATGCGCTCTACTGGCTGACCGAATACCATTTCGATGGACTCCGTCTCGACGCGGTTCATGCAATTGCCGACGACTCCTCTCCGGACATCCTCACGGAGTTGGCCGATACTGTGCGGAGTCACGTTGCTCCGGATCGCCAGGTCCATCTCCTCCTCGAGAATGAACGTAACCAGTCACGTTACCTGCAACGAACACCAAGGTCAAAAGAGCGCTGCCGGCCTCGAACCTATACCGCTCAGTGGAATGACGATATCCACCACGCACTGCACGTACTCATCACAGGTGAGGAAGACGGATACTACACGGACTACTCCGAACGTCCGCTCGACCAATTGGGCCGCTGCCTGGTCGAGGGATTCGCTTGCCAGGGCGAGCCTTCGTTTCACCGAAACGGCGCAGTTCGCGGCGAGACAACCGATGACTTGCCGCTGACCGCGTTCATCACCTTCCTTCAGAATCACGATCAGATCGGAAACCGCGCGTTCGGCGAGCGCATCACCAAACTCGCAGATCCAAGAGCCATCCGTGCGGCATCGGCAATTCTTTTGCTCGCCCCTTCGCCGCCGCTGCTGTTTATGGGCGAAGAATTCGGAGCGGAAACGCCATTTCTCTTTTTCTGCGATTTCAATAAGACTCTGGCTGCAGCCGTTACCGCGGGCCGGCGCGATGAGTTCTCTCATTTCGCTAAGTTCAGAAACGCGGCCGAACGCGCACGGATCCCCGATCCGAATGCAGCCTCCACCTTTGCAGCCTCGCACCTTGACTGGAGCACGGCTGCGCAACCGCACCATGCAGAATGGCTCGGCTTCTATCGCAAGCTGCTGAAACTGAGGTCCGAATACATTGTCCCCCGTCTTTACAGTGCATGCAGGCTCGAGGCACACTTCGAGGTGCATGGTGGTAGCGGGCTTAGCGCGCGTTGGAGGTTTGCAGACAATTACGAACTCATTCTATTAGCGAATCTTGGAACGGCTCCGCTTTCGAACCTGACAACCTCGGCGTCGCATGTCATCTATGCCAGCGAAGAGGTGAGTGCAGACATTCAGGACCAAGCAGTACTGCCCCCTTGGTCGGTAGTGTGGTTTCTGGAACCATGAGGAACCGCTCGCACATCCCGCTGGCAACCTATCGACTGCAACTCAATCGCGACTTCACGTTCACACAGGCAACCGAAGTTGTTCCTTATCTTTCCGCCCTGGGTATCAGTCACTGCTACATCTCTCCCTGCCTGAAGGCTCGCCCCGGCAGCATGCATGGATATGACATCGTGGATCACAACTCCTTCAACCCGGAGATCGGCAGCACTGAGGATTTCGACCGTTTTGTGTCCGCGCTGCACGATCACGGAATGGGATTGATTCTCGACATCGTCCCCAATCACATGGGAGTGATGGGCAGCGATAACGCCTGGTGGCTGGATGTACTGGAGAATGGCGAGTCTTCAATTTATGCCAGTTTTTTCGACATTGACTGGCAGCCACTAAAAGATGAACTCCACGGAAAAGTGCTAGTGCCCGTCCTTCATGATCATTACGGCACGGTGTTAGAAAGCGGCGAATTAAAGCTGAATTTTCACCCTGCGCGCGGCGAATTCGACATCACCTATCGCGAGCATCGTTTTCCGCTCGATCCCAAAGAATATCCGCGGGTTCTCGAACACTGCGAAACCAAAGCGACCGAAATGCTCGGAGAACAAAATCCGGAGCTTCTGGAGTTTCAGAGCCTGGTCACCGCTTTCAGGCACTTACCAGGAAAGCGGGAACTCGGCAGCGACCGAGTAGCCGAGCGCAGTCGCGACAAGGAGATTAATAAGCACCGGCTGGCCGAGCTTTGCGCCCGCTCTCCCGAAATCACTGCCTGTATCCTTCGAGCTGTCGATTCAATCAATGGGAATCCGTCCGATTCCGCAAGTTTCGAAGAACTCCACGAGCTCATCAAAGCGCAGGCCTTTCGCCTAGCCAACTGGCGGGTGGCCTCCGACGACATCAACTATCGCCGCTTTTTCGACACGAACGATCTTGCCGGTATCAACATGGAGAGCGAGAAAGTATTCGACGCAACCCACCGTTTCGTTCTCAGTCTGATGACTGAAGATAAAGTGGACGGGCTGCGCATCGACCATCCGGATGGCCTCTACGATCCCGCTCAATACTTCGAACGCCTGAATCGCAATATCGCGATCGTCGCGAACAATGCCGAAAGCCTACCAGGCAACGGATCACATTACGTGATCATCGAGAAAATTCTTAGCGGTTCGGAACGACTGCGCGCCGAATGGCCGGTGAACGGCACCACCGGCTACGACTTCGCGAATCTCGTCAACGGACTCTTTGTGGATCCGGCAGCAGTCATGCGATTGGAACGTATCTATAGAAACTTTATCGGTGAGGAGATCGATTTTGAGAATCTCGCATACCGGAGCCGAAAGCTTATTATTCAGGTTGCCCTGGCCAGTGAATTGAGTGTTCTTGCAAACTGCCTGACCCGTATCGCCCTCTCCAGGCGCCAGACCTGCGACTTCACGCTCAATAGCTCGCGCGAAGCGTTGACGGAAGTAGTCGCCAGCTTTCCCGTCTATCGCACCTATGTCAGTTCCGCGGGCGTTTCGGAGGAGGATGCGCGCTACATCGGCCTGGCCATCGCCTGGGCCAAATGGAGAAGTCCGGCCGCGGATAACAGCATCTTTGATTTCATCAGCGATGTGCTGCTGACTCGCATTGCCGAAGGACAAGACTCAGCTTACCGAAACGACGTCACCAACTTCGTCATGAGATTCCAGCAGTTCACAAGCCCGGTGATGGCCAAAGGCGTGGAAGATACCGCCTTTTACCGCTACAACCGCCTGATCTCTTTGAATGACGTCGGAGGAGATCTTCATCGCTTCGGAGTCACAACCGCTGAGTTTCACTCCGCAAATCAGGAACGCGTGCGCGCCTGGCCTCACACTATGTTGGCTACCAGTACGCACGACTCGAAGCGCTCGGAGGACGTGCGCGCCCGGATCAACGTCCTGTCCGAGATATCGGCGCTATGGAGGCTTCGGGTGCGGGATTGGCGACGATTGAATCGCAACCATAAGCGCCTGGTCAACGACCGGCCCGCTCCTTCGCCGAACGATGAATACTTGCTGTATCAGACCTTGCTCGGCGCCTGGCCATCGGACCGCTTGTGCGACAAGTGCGACAAGAACGGCTGGGCGACCTTTGCCGAGAGGATGGGAGCCTACATGTTGAAAGCTGTCCGGGAAGCGAAGCGGAACACGAGCTGGGTCAATCGAAATGCCGAATACGAGGATGCCGTTTCGTCCTTCGTGAAGGCGTTGCTGGATCCGGCAGCCGAGAATCGATTTCTCGACGATTTTGTCCCTTTCCAACGCCGTGTGGCTAGGATCGGCCTGTGGAATAGCCTGTCGCAAACGCTGCTTAAACTGACATGCCCGGGCGTTCCCGATATCTACCAGGGCAATGAGTTGTTGGATTTCAGTCTGGTTGACCCGGACAATCGTCGTCCCGTCGACTATATTCGGCGCCAGAGAATGTTCGATCGTGTCCGTAGCCTAATCGACGGGTCTGATGCGTCGTCCATAAGCAGGTTGCTGGAGACACCCGAGGACGGTCTAATCAAGTTGTACTTGATAGGGAGAACTCTGTGCTTGCGCCGTCAGGACGCGAAACTCTTTCAGCAAGGCGAGTACCTGCCGTTGACCGTTGCCGGCGCGAAGGCCGAGCATGTGGTTGCATTTGCCCGGAGATTCAAGACGAAAAGCCTGCTCGTTGTTGTTCCACGGCTGGTAGCCAGCTTGCTCGAGGACCGCGATCTCCCTCCCATCGGAGCTCAAATCTGGGAAGACACAAGGGTTCTCCTCCCGTTCTCCGCCAGTGAGTGTCAAAATGTCCTTACCGGAAAAACCATGGAAACGGAGAAGGCGGATGGTCACGCGAGGATTGACGTCTCCATCGCCTTGGCAGAGTTCCCGGTAGCTCTTTGCGTATTGAGCTGACCTGCATCGACGCCATTACGATGACGCCATGGTGGAAATACGGGACACGGGCTTCTCCTGTAAGAGGAGTTCTGTGGCTCGTACTCTCCGGTCGGAGTGAAACCAGCTTTGCACAACGTTGTCGCAAAGAAAGTTGGCCAAGGAGAGCAGACTCATTCCCTGATGGTGAGCCATCCACGATTGGACGAGCTCGTACCGCGGCCCGAGGAAACGATTGGGGGAGTTAGTGTAGTCGGCTGCCTCATAGAAGCCGTAGCTGCCGAACCATCCCTGTGCATCCATCCGGCGCAGATTCAAAAGTGCGCCTTGGGGGTCCACATTCAAAGCTAGAAATGTAGAGTATGGGGAAACTACCAAGGGCTCGGATCCGTTTTTTCTCAGCGCAAGGCTGGGCACGCCGAACGCTTCGTAGTGATAGTCTCCTGCTTCATTGCGCTTCGCGCAGGCAGATTCAGAAACACCCCAGAGAACACGTTTGCCGGCGGCATAGGCCTGTTGCGAACGGACGGCCGCAACTATTGCCCGGTCGAGCAATGTGTTGGGATAAGCATGCATCCATATTGAAGGCATCAGGTACTCGAACATGGTTCCTGTCCACGAGAGCAAGACCGGGTGACCGTGATCGCTCGTGAAAGGCCGGTCCAGCCGAAACCAGCAATCCTGGGGGATATCTTCCTTCGCGATGGCGATGAAGACCGCAGTTCTGGGTTCGGTCGCGAGCAAGTTGTAACAGTAGGGTTGGAGTTCTTCGGACTCGGCGTCGAAGCCCACTGAGAGCAGCAGTCGCTGCTTATCGAGCAAGAACCTAAAATCCATGTCGTTTGTCAGGGCGTGCGCCTGTTCACTGGCTTGGCGCAGATTCTCGATCAGCCGGAGCGCATTTTGCCGCGCCTTCGCGAGCATGGGCATGAGGCGCTCGCCCGCCGCGCCATTGCCATTTCGAACCGACTGAAGACTGCGATCGAGACGCCCTTCGAGAGCCGAAATCAAATCGGGCAGTTGACATAGTGGTGGATCGTTAATCAGCGTGCCGCTTTCCAATTCGCTTCGCAGCGCTGAAAACTCAGGGAGCTTCCAGGGCAGATACTCTCGTACAAGTGCGCGGACATTGCGCACTCGCAAGTGCGCTTGCTCGCGGAACCACGCAACGTCAGAGGACTCTTGGCGAGATTGTGTTTTGTCCAGAGATTCCCCTCGGAAATTCACGATAGAGGTCAGCCAGCTCTCGTCCCGGAGCGCTGATTGACAGCGCGACAATACCCGTTTGGAAAGCACCCGCAAGTTGACAAGAACTCGGAGATGGTCGAGCAGGCCGTCGGCAAGGCTTCTTGAAACAAGCGGTCGATTCAAGCTTCCCAGGCATCCTTGTTGTAACGTCCAGAGAGAGGCGACTAGATTGCCGCTGTCCACCGAAGAAACGAAGAACGGTGGTTTTGCTTCGAGGGTACGGGTCTCATACCAGTTCAAAAGGTGGCCACGGTACTTGCGAAGGCGGATTATGCTCCCTAAGGTCTTCTGGGTTAGTTCCACAAACTCGGGAAGCGTGAGATAGCCGAACTCGTTCGCAACCTGTCTCGCGTTCAGAAGAAGCCCCACGTTCGTCGGGGACACATTGGCCGCCACTTTACGTGGGTTGTCCGCTACCGGACTGTCCTCTATGTTGTCGGGCACCAGCCAGTTGTGCTCCTGATTGGAAAACTCCGCAAAGTATCTCCAGACATGCAAGGCGGATTTGCGAAGAAGGCGAGCATCCGCGATCGAAATCTCGGGCGGCGGTTGGAGCGGAGAGGAGTCGAGCCAAAGGGCGAACTTCTTGCTGCACGCCCACAGTACTAGAATTGGAGCCGCGGCCAGTAACGACTTGGGGCGCGCGAGCCAAAGCATCCAACCCAGTCCGAAGGCGATCAGTGGCAACCAGTCGATGTATCGGTCAACCGGCGTGCGACGCTCTCCGAGTTCTGCTTCCGCGGCGGTTTCCCACTCCAGCAGGCGCTCGCGCGTAACCTTGCGCCGGACAAGGGTGCGCACCACAGCGTCAAGCGACAACAGCGTCTGGTGGACCAGAAATGTCACGGTAAGGAAAACGGTGAAGTTGGCTGAAAAGAGGTTGCTTAGACCTTCCCGCGCGATTCGCATATCGTGCGCCGCCATCGCGCGAACCAGAGTGAATGCAAACTCGGCCCACGCCGGAACAAACCAAATGCAGATCGTGGCGAGAGTCCACAGAATAGGGCGGCCCATCACGAACCAGCCAAACAAGAGCAACGCAAGAGTTGCCGGTTCGACCAGGCTGCGGCGCAGGTTGTCGAGAATTTTCCAGCGCGAAACCAGCGAGATCGGATTCGGGACTCGCGCACCAGACTCGTCGTGCACACGATCGGTAAGCCATTCCACAATCTGCCAGTCGCCTCGGAGCCAGCGGTGTTTCCGTCGGTTGTAGGCGCTGTAGTGCGAAGGATAATCCTCAATCAC
>Ga0070764_10000937_pt1 | contig 12299 bp, 6 predicted proteins | sample HubBroMetageWRM4_FD_67287 | JGI IMG/M metagenome (GOLD analysis project Ga0070764, IMG submission 67287) | Warmed soil microbial communities from the Hubbard Brook experimental Forest, New Hampshire - Hubbard Brook CCASE Soil Metagenome WRM 4 | ecosystem: Environmental > Terrestrial > Soil >... | reverse complement strand
GCGGGCAAGTTCGCCCTCTTTCATGCCCGTGACACTGACGAAACGAACCACACCCTGGGCGTCTTCGAAAACGAGTCCAGTGCCGATTTGATCCGGAATCGCCGCCACCAGGCGTCCGTATGACTTGGGAACGCTGCCTACGGTCGGCTCGGCAGCGTGCGAGGCTTGCGCCAACGGCGCTGCATACGCGACCGTCGCCTTTTGGCTGCCTGCCACGTATCCAGCGATCAGCAACAGCGCACCGCATACGACGAATAAAAGTCGTTTACGCATTTCTCCGCACCTTTCTTTGTGGATCGTTCCGCCGCCAGTCGTTACGGTTGCACAAGGATTTTGTGCATCATGCCGAGATCCTCGTGCAGCAGGATATGGCAGTGAAACACGAACGTACCAGCGATCGCGGGATCGCGGAAATCCATGCGCACTTTCACGCTGTGATATGGATGGCCCGGGCCCTCCCAGAAAGGAACCTCAATGGTGTCGCGGTAGTCATTCGTGACCGGCTTCCCATCGACCTCCAGCATCATGAAGTGAATCTGGTGGATATGAAAAGCGTGAGTTTCAAGCGCGCGATTTTCGATGTACCAGTCTTCCACCTGACCCACGTTGGTCGTGATGGCTGGCTTCTCGTCTGGTTCAAATACTCTCTGCTTTTGTCCATCCACCGTGATGTAAAACTGGATGGGGCCGTTGGTTCCGCCGAATTCCTCGGAGAAGTAAATCTTCCGCTGCGTGTTCGCCTTCTGGCTGGCCAGGTTGGCAAACTTAAGATTCTCCAAACGAATCGGGGGACCGGCGGCGGGCTTCACCGCTTGCGCCTTAGCCGGATTGTTGGTCAGCGTGATGGCGCCGATCACTTGCGGAATATCCGGGTTGCCGGTCGGGCCGGTCGAATAATTCAGGGTCACGAATTGCGCGAGTTGCCCCGCTGGCGGCGCTTGCACGACAAACTCCGCCCGTCCCGCCGGTGGCACCAAAATCGTGGTCTCCTTCCTGGGTGTGGCGATGGGATAACCGTCGAGTGCGATCAACTCCATCGGCTGCGCGACGCCATTAACCTGAAATTGCAACGGCATGAAATCCTGGATGGTAGCGTTGAGGACCCGCCAGAACTGCTTCTCCCCGGGCGCCATTTCGATCTGCGGATGCGGGAATGGGAAGGCGGAGACCTGGAAGTTAAGCGACAACTGATAGGGTCCTGGAATCCAGGGCACCAGGTACTGCTGACGAATGGTGAAGATGCGCTCGGTCAGGCCAGCCACTTCCGGGTGGATTTTTTCCATGCCCTCCACCACCAGTGCTCCGGCAGCGCCTCCGTTGACCTGAAACTCGGTGAACCCGTGTACGTGCGGGTGATACCAATACAGGCCTGGAGGTTCGTCCGCTGGAATCGGGATCGTGAATTGGAACCCCGGGGTGCCCGGCTGAATCAAGGTGGTAAGCACATCGTCTGCGTGACAGTTTGGCGAAACATTCAACCCATGAAAGTGGACGTTGGTGGACTGCAAAGTGGGCGTGCCACCGTCCCCGCAGGTTTTTCCCGTGGGAGCGGGCATGTTCATTTTCATTCCAACCAAATCATCGCCCTGGATGCGGTCCGCGACGCCCAGCATCAGCGTGTCGCCCTGATTCAGGCGCAGCGTGGGAGCCTCTGCAAAGTGGCCATCGCTAATCTTGTAGTCGTAACAATAGTGCGTGTAACCGTATTGATCCACCAAGTGGCCCAGGGCGAAATCAGCCGACAGAACGCCGTTTACCGACGTAAGATTCAAGGCATCTTGCACCACCGAACCGGGAACCGGGCGCGCGGGACACGAGGCTTGACCCACAGCTTGAAGGAAGGCAACTCCGCAAATAACTATCGCCAGCAGGCACCTGAACAGAAGACGCATATCCAACTCTCCTTAAGTCCCAAACATTTTATCGGACTGGCTAAAACGACCGCGGCGGAAAAGTTCCAATCGACAATAAACCCGGGCTGCTGAAATCCACCACCGGTGACTGACTCGGTTCTAACATCGAGCATGTCCCGCCGGAGGAATGAACCTCAACCAACGCGATGGTAGCGGGATTGCCAAACTCGGCCGCATACACGCCTCCTCCGTTCCCGCTCGTGGAGGGCTGCGCCAAGCCTCCGATGTACGACCAATGGGATGAGTAACCCTTGAGTAGATTCGAGGCGCAGCCGAGTGCAAGCTGGCCTGTGCTCTTGTTAAAAAAGGCCGCACTGACCCGGTCGCCTTGCGTATTGCTGATGTAGAGCATAGTTTCATCCGGGCTCAGCAGAATGTTGCTGGCACTGATGCTGCCCACATTTTGATAGGCCACGGTCTTGGTCAACTGGCCGGACGAGATGTCGGACACCTCCACCACGGCCGCAGTTGCAGTGTCACCGAACAGCGCGAAATGCCCATCCTGAGTGATGTCGATGGAACTGGGATACGTTGCTCCTTGCGCCCGGATCGCGGCGGTCGAGTTCTGTTCATCGCCATTCGATACCGGCGTCCCGCCCGAGACATTGAAGGATTGGATGGAGCCATCCCCGTACGTCACAACCAGCAGGTTGCCGTGGACCGCCATCGCGTCAACAATTCCGCCTTGCAGGCCGATCACGGAGGTGTCATTGATAAAGCTGAGGCTGCAACCCGGCTGGATCTGAAAGGTCCCGATGTTGCTCGAGTCGGAGTAGCCGGCATACAAGTACTGACCGTTGGTTGCCAAGCCAATCCCGTTGGACGCGCCGGTATCGCTCGACGAACCCAACGTACTGCTGCTCACCGTCAAGGTGTTCACGGCAATTCCAACGATGTCACCGGTCGCCGCATCGGACGCATACACACACTGATTGTCGCTGCTGTTGAGCACGGCCAGCCGGTTCGCTCCAAAATAGCCGCCCCCGATCCCAAAGCCGTCGGTGGGTACGATTTGTTGCAACGTGATCCGGCCATTGGCGCCGATTGCGTAAAACGACACACTGCTGAGAAACGCCGAAACATCGTCATTAGTGATCAGGTAGTGGGGTGTGCCTTGTGCGGCTGCGGCAATGTTCCCTAAACAAGCGCCAACCAGCAGCAACGCCACGCGGAGCATCCACGATCTAGCCGAAGTCCTCATAAGATTTCTTCCTCAGAAACAGATCAGATACTCACCGCCGAAATCAGGCCTGTGCAGTCTGGAGTCAACGGCTAGTGGCACACATGGAAGAGTAAAGTCCTGCGGAAACCGGCAAAAGCGGAGGGAGTTTCCGGCTCAGCCTAGCTTTGTGCAGCCAATGTCTTCTTTGCCGCCACAAACGAAACCACTATACACCAAGGGAAGAACTACTACATCATCCCGTTTTGCTCACACGAAATCGTCTGGTCTGCCATGAGTAGAAAGACTCTAGATGGAGTAAGCCAAGTGTGGCTCAGACTGAAACATCTCGCGTTAGTAGATCGAATGGTTTGCCTGAGTGCTCTCGATTTTCCCTTGCTCCACGGCAAGGGAATAGGAGGCTCCGCCCTGGCCCGTCCAAGAGACAATATCAAAATGTCCCCCAGGTGGAACTTGGTAAACACTGATGCCCTGGAAGGTGAGAGCCAGGCCAGGTTGGCAAACTCGGGGCGGATGCGTCGGGCGCAGGAAATATGCCCCTTTCCCGCTTCCCACCACTATTCCCTTCCCGTCCGCTTCCACGAGCACGGCCGACTTTTCGTCGATGGCCACCTCGCGCGGGGATTGCGACCATCCGTCCTGCATGATGCGGGCCAGAAAGCCCAATGTCCGTCCCATGCGGTCGCGCTTCGCGAAGTGGGAATCCGTCAACAGATTCTTCAGATGTGGAATCTTCAAGAAGTCGCGAACCAGGGTCACGCGCGCGAAATAGGGGTTGGGCAAAACGTCACTTGACGCTAGGTCGTTGTCATCGGGCCGGTCTCCCAGCGCGCCATAAGCAAACTGTCCCAGCACAGCCAGTCCTGCGCTGGTGCCGCCGATGGGCTTGCCTGCAGCAATGTTTGCATTCATGGCATCCTGGACTGGCGTGCCTTTCCACCCGCGAATGTAATTCGCCTGATCGCCACCGGCAATGAACACTACTTCCGCTTGCCGGATGATCTCTGCCACCGCCGGATCCTGTGCGGCTTCGCGGCTGGGGATAATCAGCGTCGCTACCGAATTGAGCTTGCACAATCCGTTCACGTAAGGGTTGTAATCGTCGTCCCCAGTCGCGCGTAGAACCAGGAAGTCGCCGCCATTGCCCTTGTCGCACAGCCAGCGAAACGCTTCATCCAAGTCGCTGCCCCCGCCCATCATCGCGATTCCGCTACTTGCCTTGGTTTGGATGTCCTCTTTATTGCCGATGCGGACATATTGATAGGAGGCAGCATGGGCAATACTTCCCACGAGCCCCAGAATTGGAAGCAGCAACCGAAAGACTTTTGTCATCGTTAGCCATGGGCACTATACCAACTTTCTGAAGAGCGCAGCCGTCCCGCCTGCTATCCTGATAGCCTTCACTCAGCGGAGAAGGTCATGAAAATCAGATCATCAATGTTACTGCTGGCGTTGCTTTTCTCGACTTACGCGCCTGCTCAAACTGCTTCTCATTTCGACGGCCAGACCTGGTGGGATCACATTAAAGTTCTTGCCGACGACAAACTCGAAGGCCGCGATACTGGCAGCCCGGGAGAACGCGCCGCGCAAGCCTACGCCGTGGAGCAACTCAAGAGCGCGGGCGCAGTGCCTGCCGGCACTAGCGGTTTCTACCAGCCGGTCAAGTTTGTCTCCCGTCAGATCGTCGAAAAAGATTGCAGCCTGACTCTCATCCGCGACGGCCAGCGCGAAGCACTTACGCTCGGCAAAGATGCCATCATCGGTACCCGCGTTATGCCCGCTCGCAAGGTTGACGCACCTCTGGTTTTTGTCGGCTATGGCCTCAAAATCCCTGAGAAGAACTACGACGACTTTGCCGGCCTCGATCTCCGCGGCAAAATCGTTGTGATTTTCTCCGGATCACCGTCCGAGATTCCGGCTGCGCTGGCTGCGCATTACCAGACCGCAGCAGAACGCTGGAAAGTACTGCGGGCGGCGGGGGTCGTCGGAACCATTTCCTTGATCAATCCCGCTTCCATGGACACTCCCTGGTCCCGCATCGCGCTGAACCGCGCGCATCCCAGCATGGATCTCGACTATCCTGAATTCCACGAAACCGAAGGTGCCAAGTTCACCGCGACAGTCAACCCCGCCAGCGCCGAGAAACTCTTTGCCGGCTCTGGCCACAGCTTCGCAGATATCGCTGCTCTGGGTAAAGATCGCAAGCCCCTGCCGCACTTTTCGCTAGCAGTTTCTCTCGAAGCGAAGACGAAGGTGGAAGTCACTAAAATAACGTCGGCCAACCTGATCGCCAAAATCCCCGGCACCGATCCCACCTTGAAGGATGAATACGTCGTGCTGTCCGCCCATCTCGATCACGTTGGAATCGGCGAACCGATCAATGGCGACCGCATTTACAACGGAGCCATGGACAATGGCTCTGGCAGCGCTTTACTCCTCGACATGGCCGCCAGCTTCAAGAAGAACCCCGAAACTCTGCGCCGTTCCATTTTGTTGGTTCTGGTTACCGGCGAAGAAAAGGGCTTGCTCGGCTCCAAGTATTTCAGCGCTCATCCCACGGTGCCGATTAAGTCCATCGTCGCCGACGTTAACACCGACATGTTTCTACCCATCGTGCCCTTGAAACTTCTCACCGTGGAAGGTATCAACGAATCTGATTTGGGCGATAAGGCACGCGAGGCCGCAGAATCGCTCGGAGTAAGAGTTCAGCCCGACCCTGAGCCCTTGCGCAATCTCTTCGTTCGCAGCGATCAGTACAACTTCATCCGCCACGGTGTGCCATCAGTGGCCATGAGCGTCGCTCCCGATCCTGATTCGCCCGAACAGAAAAAGTTGTTCAAAGACTGGCTGACCAATCGCTATCACGCGCCCTCCGACGACGTGAACCAACCGGTGGACCTCGCCGCCGCTGCGAAATATGAAGAGATTGTCAGAGCCTTGCTCATCAGCGTGGCTAACGACACCCATCGCCCAGAGTGGAAACAAGACAGCTTCTTCCGGCGTTATGCGATGTAAGGTAAGGGCTTTGTAGCAGCCGACGGGGAGAGTTAGTGCGCGCCCAGGTCCGCGTAGTGATTAAAGCTGGAAAGCGCTACCTGGTCACTGCCCGGAATGTAGAAGCCGAATTTTCCGCCTGAGAGATTTGCTCCACTCCACTTGTCCAAAGTCACCCAACTGTCGCCAACTCTAATCTGATGGTCGATCTCGGCTTGCGAAATATGGATCTGGATGCTGTGAAAACTCTTTTTCTCATTCTTGAACGGAAACTTGGATTCGTCCGTCTTCTGACCATTGCGCATTACGCTGCGGTAAAAATTATTTTCGTCCATCTGGAACAAGATGTAATTCTGAGCGTCCACATAGTTCACCACCCATTGCAGGCGATGGCCTTTCTGTAGCATGGCGGAAAAAACAAATGTCCCCGACGTCGGAGACGCGCTGTAAAGCACGAAATCTCCGCCTTTGCGGACGAAACTTTCCTTGTCCTGCTTCCAACCAGAAGGATCGTCCCACAAAGACATCCCGCCTGGCCCTAAGGGCAAGTCGACGACCTTGGACTGACCCGCCACGACTTCAATGGTTGAGGTGCGAGTAAGATTGTCCGCGGTACGCGCGGTCAAGGTGTAGGTTCCCGGGGGCAGGTTGAGTGCATTACCGGAAGTCACTTTGACTGGCGCCTCGCCGGCCTTCGCTAGATTTACCGCGGCATCCGCCGGTGTGAATGTAATCTTTACTTCACCGGTAATGGCTTCTAGTGCCACCTCTGCCGGCGTAAGCGCCACATTCGCCCCCGCCGCGAATCGCTTCTGTAGCCGCTTAGGTTTGAAACGGTCTTTACGCAATTCCAGCGTGTGGTCGCCGGGAGTGATATTGGAGGCGGTGAAGCTTCCATCAGGGTTCACAGTTCCCGCCGCTGCCTGGTCGATCAGGACTTGCGCACCTGGCGGCCCTCCTTGAATAGACAAGGTCCCAAAATGCGGGAGCGGCTGCAGACTGAAAGCCAGCCTGCGCTCCTCACCCTTGCGAATTCGAACTTTTTGCTCGGGCAGATCCTGGAATCCGTTCTTGCTAACCTTGACCGAGTAGTCCTTCGGCACCAGGTCAGAAATTCGCAACTCGCCGCCGTTCGTCGTTTCTTTTTGTTGTTCGCCGTTGACGAAAACGCGGGCCTTGTCTTCATTGGTCACGATCACCAGGCTGCCAACATTCCGGCCCGACTCCAAAAAAGTGGTGAGAGACGGCATGGGGCCAGCGTCGACATCGAGCTTGTACTGACTACTGCCCTGGGTCAGCGACAGTTCATGAGTTCCGGCCGTCACTTGTGTAAGTTGCCAGCCATCTTTGCCCATGTCAGTGGCAGGTTGGCCGTCGACACCGAGCTTGACGGCAGGATCGTTCGCCAATATCTGCAAGCGACCGCCGAGATTACTGACGACCACTGCTAATACTCCCTTCGCCGCGATCGGTGCTTTCACCACCGGCGCGGCTCCGGCGGCAGTCGTGAAGCCGAACGACGCACTGCCTTGCGGCCCGTCAAACTTCAGCCTGTGGTCGCCGGGAGCGATCTTATCCAGGCTCCATTGCGCGCCCTGCAGATCACCCGGCGGCTGATCATCAAACGAGACTTTCCCAGTACCGGTGTCCGACGACACTCTCAGCACCGGCAGCGCCGGCTCCAGAGGTAGTTCAATCGAGTCTGCCGCTCCAGCCTTGGCATCGAAAGTCGCAGTCTTGGACTGATAGCCCTCCAGTTCCGCTTCGATCTCATAGGTTCCCGCCGGTAAATCGAGTTGCAGATCCGACAGTCCACGGGCTTCCTTATTGACGCGTATCGTCGCACCAGCGGGAGTGGTGTGAACCTTCACGCTGAAGTGAGCCACAACTGGCGGCGTTACGCTGTGTGTGCGATTTCCCGAGAGAAGAGCGAACATAAGCACTAGAGCCACGGCCGCCGCCCCAGCCGCGAACATTTGGCCGCGAGAGAGCTTCGCAGGCAGCTTCAGTTTTGTTGCGCCCGCCGTCGCTGGTTTCAAGGCCGCTGGCTTAGTTGGGGATTTTGCCGGAACCACCTGCGAAACTTGCTTAGCCTTTGGCGGCGCCGGCGCACTCGGAGCCTTGGCCACCGGCTTCGCATCCACGGTCGGCTGAGCAGCGACCGACATGGTGTTTTGGCCGGCATCCGCAGGAGTGATAGCCTTCGGCTGATCCGACTTGGGTTTTTCGACCGGCTTCTTTCCCGGCACCGTGGCCGCATTCAAGCGCGTCAGAAGCCCATTCGCGGACGACAAAACTTCCTCATCGTCCACGTGCCGCTTCGCCAACGCCTCCACTCGTTCCGCTAACGCTTTCTTGGTCTTGGCGTCCGCAAGCGTTTCCGCTTCCTGTTCCATGCGCCGTAGCTCTTCGAGATCACGCCGTTTGGCCTGACGGCGCTGTGTTTCCAGCTCTCGACGCAATGTGTCCTGGATCTGAATCAGCCGCGGCTCTCTCGGATAAGCCACCAGCACTTCCTCAATCCGCGCGACCGCTCCCGCCAAATCCCCGGCAGCTTGCAGTTTGCGCGCCTGGGAAACACATTCGCTCACCAACTGTTCCCGCTTCTGATCGGAAATCAGCGTGCGCACCGTCTTAGCCAGAGGATGTCCGGGGTTCAAATCATCCGCTTGCTTCGCCAGCCGGTCAGCTTCCTGCCAATTGCTCTGCGCTACCAAACGGGCCTGCTCCACCAGTGCATTCGAAAGCACTGCACGGGTCAATGCATTGTGCTCGTCCAGTTCGTAGGCATCGCGCAGCAACTTGATACCTTCCCCAGCCCGATTTTGTCCGCACAATTCCTGCCCCTCGGCCATCAGGCGATGGGCCTCCGCCGAACGCTGGACTCCATCGTTCGCCAGTTTCTCCAGTTCTCCCAGCTCAGACTCGTTGGGAAATTCCGCCTTCGCCTGCTGCAACAAGTCGAGAGCGCGTCCGTAGTCACTGGATTGCATACAGCTGTCGATCTGCTCCACCCACCGCGTCTTGGCCTCGATGCGGCTCTGCTGCTCCCGGCGCTTCTGCAACCGCTCCACTTCAAATTTCAGGCCGGGATACTGGCTGTAGATGGTTCGCAGAATCTCCCAGTCGTTGATCGCGTCGACGAATGCGCCTTCCTCTTCGTGATGGTGCGCGCGTGCAACGATCGAATTCACCAGGTCCCGCTTGTCTTTCACCAGCCGAAACGCACGCTCGAAGTGCGACTCCCCGGGATGCTGCTCCAGCGCCTCTTTCAGAATGTTGACGCGCTTGTCGAGATCGGCCTCCGCCTCCACTTGCCGGTCGATGGCGGCAATGTAGGCTGAGAGTTGTTGCCGCTGCTGTTCTTCGATGTCGTACTTCAACGCCTGGAAAATCGCGTGGTTGGGGTACTTCGCTAGATAGGCTTCGCAGGTGGCCAGCGCTTTCCCGAAGTTGCGCTCGCCAAGATGTTTCTTGGCCTCGGCATACGAAGTGTTCATGGCGTCGTGCTCAGAGCGGACCTCGTTGTAAAAACTCTGATACGTCGCGCCACGCTCCGGTGCCGATGCGTCCGGGGCACGGCGGTCCAGTTCCAGGACCACGGCCAGCTTACTCAGGGCGCTGCTGACATCACCCTTTTGCCAGGCTTCCAGGGCCGCACGGTGAATCTGCACTTTTTCCTGTCGCAGCTTGTTGTACTCGTGCTCTTCGCGATCCACTTCCGCGATGAGTTGCAACGCCCGCCCTTCTTTGGGACGCAACTGCAATACGTTTTGCAGAGCTTCGCGGGCGTGCGGGTAAGCGTGGTTGTCCATGTGCTGACGCGCTAGCCGGTACCAGTTTCCAATCTGTTTCTCGCTGCGCCGGTTTTCGATCTGGGTCTTCAATGACAATGCCTGCGCATTGTCCGGTTCCATCTCCAAAATGTCTTGCAGCTTTTGCAGTGCCAGCGGATCTTCTTGCTCCTCGAAACGGGCCTTGGCAGCTTCCATGAGCTGCGCAATAGTTTTCCGCCTCACGGTGCTGTCAAGGGTATGCCGCAAGTCGCTGATCGACGTGTCGATGTGGCCTTCCGCTTCCAGTTCGCCCAGAATTTCTCCGGCAAACTGGTAGTCGCCGGTTTCTAGCGCCTTGTTCGCTCGTTCCAAACGCGGCCGGGTACGTGCCGGATCGAAGAATTCGATGGGCTCGTTGCGCAACGCCTTATTCAGCATTTCACTGAACTCCCGCGCGCTTGAGAAACGGTGCCACGGCTGTTTGGCCATGCCCTTGTGCACCACCCGGCCAATGGATTGGCTCACCGCGGGATTGATCTCCGACGCCGGCGGTGGAACCTGCTTACGGATGGCATCGACAATCTCGTCCGCCCGCGCCCGTTGGAACGGTTGGCGCCCAGTGAGAGCTTCGTAGCACACCACACTCAGCGAAAATATGTCAGATGCCACCGACAGCGGCTTCATCTCGATCTGCTCGGGGGACATGTAAACCAGCGTGCCCTTTTGCCCCCGAGTGTGGGTGTCGGTCATGTGCGCGACACCGAAATCGATGATCTTCACCGAGTCGTCTTCCATCACGAAGATGTTGCTCGGCTTCAGATCGCGATGCACCAGCCCGCGCTCGTGCGCCGCCTGCAATCCCCGGCATGTCTGGGAGATGATTTCGACCGTGCGTTCCACCGTCAGCCGGTGGCTCGACTTACGGATAAATGCGTCCAGGGTCGTGCCCGGCAGCAGCGGCATCACAAAATACGGTTTGCTCTTACCCTCCTCCTCGAATTCACCAATGTCGAAAATCTCGACAATGTTGGGATGGCTCATGGAGGCAAGCACATCGCACTCCTTATAGAAGAGCTGCAACGAGGCAGGATCGGGGATGTCGAGGATGGTTTTGACCGCGACTTCGCGGCGAACCACCGTATCGTAGGCGCGATACACCAGTCCCATGCCGCCTTGTCCTAATACCTGTCTTACTTCGTAGCGGCCGGCTAGTTTTCGCGGGACTGCGGGATCCTCCATGACCCTCCCCCCGGAGAGGTCAATGATCTTAACAGGCGTGAGGCATAGGCTCCAAGCGACTAACCAGGCAGTGCCATTTTGACCCCTAAACCCTTGCTATACAAATCTTTACTATTGCGCAGTGGGCGGGCTGGCATCTTTCCCCTTACACTGTGACATCGAAACAAAAAAACATTTGAGCTTAACCAGGTCACATAGGAAACCCGTGCTTAATTTGATTCGTCGAGGCCCAACACCTGGCACAACTTCCGGCTGCATTCCGGGTTTCACTAGAGCAACTGGGATCGTCGAGACTGTGAATCGAATATCTCTAAACTCTTGTCACTTCGTGGAGGATTCTATGAAGCATTTCGGCATTGCCATTATCATTTTCGCTCTGTTCGCGGTTTCCGGCTGCGGCAGCAGTTCCAGCAACAGCTCCATCAACGGCAACTGGTCCGCCACGCTCACCAGCGCGGACGGAACCCAGGCTCTGGCTTTCACCGCAACCCTGGCATCGAGCGGCGGCGTAGTCACAGTCAGCAACCTCAGCTTCAGCACCTCGTCCTCATGCTTTGCTTTAGGCACGACCGCCACAGGCGCATTCACCGCGACCGGCACTTCGGGCGGCGTCACCACTGGCACTTTCCAAATGACCATCCAATCCGGAACCGGCAACACCAACGGGACCAATCAACTCACGCTGCAAGGAACCTTGAACAATAATGCGATCACCGGTAACTGGACGCTGACCGGAACTGGAGCCGGCTGCACCGGATCGGGAACCTTCACCATGACTAATTAGCTAGTCCGATCAGTAGTTCATCTTGCTTTGGTGCGAACTACCCGGCGGACTCTGACGACGATGGAATAGACCCGCAATGACGCACCGCGACGCAACGGGATTGCCGGGCTGGCACCGAAAAACGCTGGCCCGGCCATTATCAATGATCGCGATGGGTGGTACAATCTTTGGTCTGGGGGGCAACCAATTTCCCGCCCGTTCCCCAGCGCGCCGCTCGGCTGAGGTAGTGTTCATGCGACTCAACCTGCTGTTACTGACCTTCATTGCCTTCTTAGCAACTGCCGCCCACGCTCAATATCAATTTCAGGTATTGCACTCCTTTGGCGCAGGCGATGATGGATCGGGAGTGTGGTCCAGCGTAGTTTTCGACAGCCAAGGGAACCTCTATGGGACGACGAGCGGCGGAGGCACTT
>Ga0070764_10000936_pt1 | contig 12301 bp, 9 predicted proteins | sample HubBroMetageWRM4_FD_67287 | JGI IMG/M metagenome (GOLD analysis project Ga0070764, IMG submission 67287) | Warmed soil microbial communities from the Hubbard Brook experimental Forest, New Hampshire - Hubbard Brook CCASE Soil Metagenome WRM 4 | ecosystem: Environmental > Terrestrial > Soil >... | reverse complement strand
GATGGCACTCGTCTCGATGCCCGCCAGATTCACAGCACAGCGCTCACCAGCTCTGCCGATGTTGGCCGCACGATTCTGGGCGTGAATACTTCGGACTCGCACCTGTGTACCCGATGGCATGACGGCTACCGTGTCCCCGGTCCTGACCTGGCCAGAAAACACCGTCCCGGTCACAACAGTGCCATGTCCACTCAATGTGAACACGCGATCCACCGCGAGTCGAAACAGGCGTTGGTCGCGGCGGAGCGGGAATCGGGCGGCCGCGTCGTGCAAGTGCCGTCGGAGTGACTCGATCCCTGGATCGTCGGGAGCCGTCGCATTCAGAGGAAAGACAGGCGCAGAGCTCAGTGGCGTTGTGCCCAACGTGGTGGCGATTTCCAACTGCACCTCACGCAAGCGGTCCGCGTCGACCCGGTCCGTCTTCGTCAACGCGACGGCACCGCGCGATACGCCCAGCAACTCGAGAATGGCCAGGTGCTCGCGTGTCTGCGGCATCACTCCGTCATCGGCGGCGATCACCAGCAGGGCGAAGTCGATCCCACAAGCGCCGGACACCATCGTATGGACGAGACGCTCGTGGCCTGGAACATCGATGAAGCCCAGTACGTCGCCCCCCGGAAGTGGCGTATAGGCGTAGCCCAGCTCGATGGAAATTCCGCGGGCCTTCTCTTCTTTCAACCTGTCGGTGTCGACCCCCGTCAGGGCGCGCACCAGTGTTGTTTTGCCGTGATCGATATGACCGGCGGTGCCGATGATCATCGTGCGAGAGCGGTCCACTGCGCGATGAACTCGGGCTCCTCGGCAGGTTCGAGGCAACGCAGGTCCAACCACAGGGTGTTGTCGGCGATGCGCCCGATCACAGGACGAGGCAGGGCGCGCAGACGGGCTTCGAGGCGATCCAGGCCACCCCGCTTGCCGCCGGCGGTGCGAATGGTGAGCCCATGACTCGGGAGCCGGTCGACGGGCAGGGCGCCACTGCCGATCTGACTGCTCATGGGGGCGCTGGAGACCTCGTAGGCCGCGCCAACCGCCTGTTGCACGATCGGTTGCATTCTCACGGCTTGGGCGTGCAGGGCACCCGCTGACCGGGTGAGCTGCCGCAGGGTCGTCAAGCGTTCGGCCAGAAACTCCGGCGCGCGATATAGGGCCAGCACGGGCTCTAACGCCGCGAGCGTCAGCTTTCCCACACGCAGTGCCCGCTTGAGAGGGTGTTTTTTCAGCTTGTCGATCAGGTCCGCCCGGCCGACGATGAGGCCCGCCTGCGGACCGCCCAGCAGCTTGTCGCCACTGAAACAGGCCAGGTCGGCGCCGGCCGTGATCGTCTCGCGCACCGTGGGCTCTTTCGGGAGGCCCCAGCGCGTGAGATCCACGAGCGAGCCGCTACCCAGATCGGCTATGACCGGCACGGAGTGGGCCTTACTCAACTTCGCGAGCTCGTCGAGCTCGACGCTGTGGGTAAAGCCATTGATGACGTAGTTGCTGGTGTGCACCTTCATCAAAGCGGCGGTGCGAGGGCCGATCGCACCGGCGTAGTCCGTCGCGTGCGTCCGATTCGTGGTGCCGACTTCGACGAGCTTCGCGCCCGCCTGGCGCATGATGTCAGGAATGCGGAACGAGCCGCCGATTTCAATGAGCTCGCCGCGGGAGACGACGACTTCACGTCGCGCAGCCAGTGCGCTCAGGATCAACAAAACCGCCGCCGCGTTGTTGTTGACGACGGTTGCGGCTTCCGCGCCGGTCAACTCACACAGCAGTTCCTCCACGACCGTATCGCGCTCGCCGCGGCGGCCGGAGTCGAGATCGTATTCCAGGTTGACTGGCATGCCCATGGCCTGGCTGGCGGCCCGTATGGATTCCTCAGGCAACACCGCGCGTCCCAGGTTCGTATGCAACACGGTGCCCGTCAGGTTGAACACCGGACGCAGGTAGGGTTTCGTGACCGCACCGAGCTTCTGCTCGAGTGCAGCGGCGACGTGGTCATCTCCCAAGGACGCGGGATTCAGCGAGCCGGACAGCGCCGCCCGCCGCAAGTCATCCAGGTGTGCCCGCAGAGCTGATTTAACCTGCGTCCGCCCGTGGTGGGCGAGCAGCTCTTCCAACGCAGGTTGGTTGAGGAGCCGGTCGAGTGAGGGGATGACGGCGGCTGCGGATTTCATGGCTCAAAACGCTTGCCACAGCAGCGGATTACCACTGCCCCGGTGAAAACCGGCCTCGGTCATGAGCAGATCCAGGGCGAGACTGGCGAGATCGTCGGCAACCGGCTCGACTGCCATGTCAAGTTCCTGGTAGCAGATCTTGCGGTAGGTCTTGCAACTGTCGCAGGACTCCGCGCGCACGGCCGACGTGCCGCCTTCGATCGAATGATAGTGAATGCCCGCGGTGCTTTCGCATTGGCTGCACTTGATGCGCACCAGGTGCCACTCGCTCGCGCAAATGGAGCAGTGCAGATAGCGATAACCCTGGTAGGCCTTCTCCGCTCGCACGACACTCGCAACGGGGAGGGCGCCACACATCGGGCAGCATCCAGGGATGTGCAACGCGGCAGCGCGCTCGGTGACGTCCTCCGGACTCAGGGCGCACACGGTCCGTGTCTGACAGACCTGCAGCGCAGCCATGATGAAGGGTGCGGCTTGCGCATCCACGCCCTCGACCGCGTTGCTCAGGAGCAGGTCAACTTGGGCCTCCAACGCAGCGGCGGGGAGTGCGCGGACTCGCTCGCAAGTCGCCTTCACCCCGTCCGGAAATCCGCGGGCCGCGGCGATCGCCTGGCAAAGAAGCCCCAATACAACTTTCCAGTCACCGTCCACCCGGGTGTCGAGCGCCGACTGCTGAGCGTCCGCGAGCGTCGCCATGAGCCGCAAGTAATCCCCGACCGCATGACCTTCGCCCAGTTGGCGAAGTCGTGCGGCGCGGGCGGAAAAGACAGTGGTGGGATCGGGAAGCCGAATGCGCGGGATCGTGCGCTGCGCGAAGGCCTCAATCTGAGCGGGGTCGAGAACTCTCTGCATGCGTCATTATCTCGCGAAACCAGGCGCGATGGTGCTTCCATGCCCAGCCCGGTGTCACGGTGCCGCGGGTCATGGCGCGAATCGAGCCCTTGATCCAGATTGCAGCATAAACGTGCACAATGATTGTAGTGATCAAGACAAATCCGCATAAAGCGTGCAGGAGGGCACTCCAGCGGATGAGGGTGATTGGAAAGTACTGCGAAAAATAGGCGCGCCAGATGACGATGCCGGTGAATAGCAGCCCGGTCAGGCACAGCACCGCCGAGTAGAACACCAGCTTCTGGCCTGCGTTGTAGCGGCCGACCTCGGGGAGACGCTCTTCCCTGTTGGATATAACGTCCATGATCTGGCGCAACCACTTCCAGTCGCGCGGCTGCATGCGATTCTCCGCAGCCTTGCCAGCGCCGTAGAAAATGAAGGCGACCACCATGATCAGGCCGACGAGCGGGTGCAGGATGCGGTCCCAGGGGCCACCGCCGAAGAAGGTGGTGAACCAGAACAGGGCCGGATGGAACAGCGCGAGCCCGGACAGCGCCGCCAACACGAAGGCCATGGCCACGATCCAGTGATTCACCCGTTCCTTGGCGGTGTAGCGAACGATGGTAGCGAGGTGCTCCGGGTCGGAGGTGCCGGGTCGGGGGGCGCTAGGAGGTACGATGTCATTCATGGCGTCTTCTCCCGAGTATCGGGTTGTGCAGGCGTCGCGCGCAGCTCTCTCGCCAGCTTTGCTGCCTTTTCCTCGTCCTCGTCGTCCGTCTCGTCCGGACCGACCCCGACGTAGTGGAAGAATGAGCCTATGGCGGCGAAGGCCATGGCGGCGACCGCCAGGGGTTTCGCGAAGCCTTTCCAGGTCCGGACCATCGGGCTGATGTGCGGATCCTTGGGAAGATCACTGTAGAGCTCCGGCTGGTCGGCGTGGTGGAGCACGTACATCACATGAGTGCCACTGACGCCGGGCGGATCGTAAAGCCCGGCGTTCTCGAAGCCACGCGACTTCAGATCCTCGATCCGGTCGGCGGCGTGTTGCTTCATGTCCTCCTTGGTGCCGAAGACCAGCGCTCCGGTGGGACAGGACTTGATGCAGGCGGGCTCCAGTCCGACCGCGACCCGGTCGGAGCACAAGGTGCACTTGTACGCCTTGTGGTCCTTCTTCGAGATGCGTGGGATGTCGAACGGACAGCCGGTGACGCAGTAGCCGCAGCCGATGCAACTCTCTTCGTGGAAATCCACGATGCCGTTGGAGTATTGCACGATCGCGCCGGGTGACGGGCAGGCCTTCAGACAGCCCGGGTCCTGGCAGTGCATGCAGCCGTCCTTGCGGATGAGCCACTCGAGGTCGCCCTTGGCGTTCTCGACTTCCGCGAAACGCATGAGCGTCCAGGTGCTCTCGCCCAGGTCGTGGGGGTTCTGGTACTGCCCGATGTTGGTGCCCACCTCGCTACGGAGGTCGTTCCATTCCATGCACGCGACCTGGCAGGCTTTGCAGCCGATGCATTTCGTCGTGTCGATGAGCTTGGAGACCTGTTGCGTGCCGACCGGTATGCGGATCTCCGGCTCAGGCAGGGTGGTGGCCGAACGGCGCACGATATCCAACGATTGCAGTGCCATTACAGCTTCTCCACCCGGACGAGGAACGACTTCGATTCCGGGGTCTGCGAGTTCGCGTCACCGACGAAGTTGGTCAGTGTGTTGGCGATGAACCCCGGCTTGGCGAGGCCTTTGAAGGCCCAGTGAATCGGGATGCCAACGTGATGGAAGGGCTTCCCGTCGATCTGCAGCTTGCGCAGGCGCTTGGTCACTACCGCCTTGGCCTTGATGTAGCCGCGGTTCGACTCAACCTTCACCATGTCGCCGGAGGCGATACCCAGCTCCTGCGCGAGGGCGTCACCAATCTCGACAAACTGTTCCGGCTGAATGATGGCATTCATCCGCGCATGCTTGGTCCAGAAGTGGAAATGCTCGGTGAGACGATAGGTCGTACCCGCGTGCGGGAACTTATCGGGTGTACCGAACGCTTTGCGGTCGTCCTCGAAGACACGCGCCGCCGGATTCCGCAGTGACAGGGGCTGAGTGGGGCTCAACGGATTTTTCGCCAATGGCGTGTCCATCGGCTCGTAGTGTTCGGGGAAGGGTCCCTCGTTCATCAGGGTTCGCGCAAAGAACCGGGCCACGCCTTCCGCATTCATGATGAAGGGGCCCATGCCGTGAGTGGGGTCCTCGTCGGCTTTGAAGTCTGGAATGTCAGCGCCGCCCCAGGCCGTGCCGTTCCAGGAGACGAGCTTGCGGCCCGGGTTCCACGGCTTGCCATTCGGATCGCAGGAGGCCCGGTTGTAGAGCACCCGTCGGTTCGCAGGCCACGCGAACGCCCAGTTCACAGTGTTGCCGATGCCGGTCGGATCGGAGTTGTCACGGCGGGCCATGAGGTTACCGGTCGGTCCCCAGGCACCGCAGAAGATCCAGCAGCCGCTGGAGGTACTGCCATCGTTGCGCAACTCGGCGAAGCCCGCGAGCTGCTCGCCCGCCTTGCGCGTGATCTTGGTCGGGTCCTTCGGATCGGCGAGGTCCTTCAGCGCCTTACCTGAATACTCCATCGCCAGCTCCTGGGGCGAGGGCGAGTTGGGCTGCGCGTACGGCCAGGAAAGGTTCAGGATCGGATCGGGAAAAGCGCCACCGTCCTTCTGATACATGGCGCGCATCCGGGTGAAGAGCTCCCCCATGATCTCGAGGTCCGAGCGGGCTTCCCCGGGGGGCGGTGCGCCTTGCCAATGCCATTGCAACCAGCGCGCGGAGTTGGTCAGCGAGCCATTTTCCTCGGCGAAGCAGGACGTCGGCAGGCGGAACACTTCCGTCTTGATCTGCGCGGAGTCCACGTCGTTGTGCTCACCGTAGTTCTTCCAGAACTCGCTCGTCTCGGTGGCGAGCGGATCGGCGATCACCAGGAATTTCAGCTTGGCAAGCGCCTTGTTCAACTTGTTCTTGTTGGGAGCCGCGGCCAGCGGATTGAAGCCCTGGCAGATGAACCCGGTGATCTTGTCCTGGTTCATCAGCTCGAAGAACTGCAGCATGTCGTAAAACTTGTCGAGCTTCGGCAAGTAGTCGTAGCACCAGTGATTCTCGGCGGTGGCGGCGTTGCCCCACCAGGCCTTCATGAAGCTCACCATGAACTTGTCGGTGTTCTGGTAGTAGTTCAACTGGTTCGGCCGCAGGGGCTTGGGCGTGCGGGCGGCAATGAACTGGTCCCAGGTCTGCTCCTTGTCCACCGGGAGATTGATATAGCCGGGCAGGAGCTGGGTCATCAACCCTAGGTCCGTGAGGCCCTGGATGTTCGAATGTCCGCGCAGCGCGTTCATACCGCCGCCCGCGATGCCCATGTTGCCGAGCAGGAGCTGCACCATGGCGCCGGCGCGCACGTTCTGGGAGCCGACGGTATGTTGGGTCCAGCCCAACGCATACATGATGGTCCCCGCCCGATCGGGCGTGGCCGTGGAGGCCAACATCTCGCATACCTGCAGAAACTTGTCCTGCGGCGTGCCGCATACCCGCGCCACCATCTCAGGGGTGTAGCGCTCGTAGTGCTTCTTCATGAGCTGGAAGACGCAGCGCGGATTCGCCAGCGTCGGATCGGTCTTGACGTACCCGTCCGGGCCGAGCTGGTAGTCCCAGGTGGACTTGTCGTAGCTGCTTTTTTCCGCGTTGTAGCCGGAGAACAGCCCGTCGTGGAACTCGAAGTCCTCCCGTACGAGGAAGGTGAAGTCGGTGTAGTTCCTGACGTACTCGTGCTGGATCTTGTCGTTCGTGAGCAGGTAGTTCATCACCCCGCCCAGGAACGTGATATCCGTGCCAGTCCGAATCGGTGCGTACAGGTCGGCCACGGAAGCCGACCGCGTGAACCGCGGATCGACGACGATCAGCCGCGCCTTGTTGTGCGCCTTGGCCTCAGTGACCCATTTGAATCCGCACGGGTGCGCCTCGGCGGCATTGCCACCCATAATGAGAATGATGTCGGCATTTTTGATGTCGACCCAGTGATTCGTCATCGCTCCACGGCCAAACGTCGGGGCAAGACCTGCCACCGTCGGACCGTGTCACACACGCGCCTGGTTATCGAATGCCAGCATCCCGAAGGTGCGCATCACCTTGTGGGTGAGGTAGCCCACTTCATTGCTCGCCGCGGAGGCGGCCAGCATGGCAGTGCTCACCCAGCGATTCACCGTCAGCCCATCGGAGTTCTTGGGGATGAAATGGGTATCGCGATCCTCCTTCATGAGTTTCGCGATCTTGCCCATGGCCTCGTCCCAGGAGATCCGCTGCCAGTGATCCGATCCGGGCGCCCGATACTCGGGATACAGCAGGCGGCTCTCACTGTGGATGAAGTCGAGCAGGCCGGCGCCCTTGGGGCAGAGCGTACCGCGGTTCACCGGATGGTCCGGGTCGCCTTCGATGTGGATGATGCTTGCCTGGGCATTCTTTGCCGAGTCACCGAGTCCGTACATGAGAATGCCGCAGGCGACGGCACAGTAGGGACACGTATTGCGCGTCTCCGTGGCACGCGAGAGCTTGAACTCTCGGACTTCGGCAAGAGCCACGGATGGGGAGAACCCCATCAGCGCGAGACTCGAGCCGGCCAGGGAGGCGCCGGTGACGGCCAGAAACCGGCGCCGGCTAATTTCAACCATAAAAATCTCCTTCTACGCAAGCTGCGCTTGCTCGCCGTCGACCCGGGGTGCCACTCGCGTGTCACCCGTGCGACCCATGGGTCGCACCCTTCGGGTACCTGCATTTACGATCAGTGTAGCGCTCGCCACACAGCGGTCAAGGCGACGGGAGCAGCAGAGCTACCGTGCCTTGAAGCGTCGTGCGGTGGCTTGTACAGAGCGATGGTGTTGATTGCGGGCGAGGCGCTGCTGCCCGACCGCCGGCGCCGCGGATCGATGCGGCGGCACACCGACGGCGCGGCATTTTTCGGGCGCGGCAGCCCTTTGCCGCCCCTGAGACGCGATGCGCAAATTTAACGGAATGCGTTTGAGCTTCGCCGGGCGGAACCGATACCTAGGTCGTAGGTGCGGTACTTGCAACATATTCGGCAGCGTCGGATGTTCGGCGCATACCTATTAAAAGATCGGGAGTCGCAATGTTCGACGAAAGATTGAAGCCCCTGAATCTGAGTGCCTCAGGCGGCCCATCCCTGGGCCTCGGCGAGGTCAGCCCCAGCTCCAGCAGGGCCGGCGGGGGTAAGGTAATCCACGATTCGCGTGGCAACGCGGTTTGGCAGTGGGGCGTCGCGACCGGGGTGTTCGCGGCTATCAAGTCCACCGAGCTGCTGAACATGCTCGACAATCCCACGCTGGCGCTCGAAGGCCAGATCCCCGGCGACGACGAGTGGGCCGGCGATCCGTACAACCGCCGTTGAGAGTCATGAGGACTCGCATGCCGTTGGGAGTGCGTCACTCGGTCGCAGGGTTCGTCGCACTAACGTTGCGCATAATGCCGGCCGCCGCTGTTGGAGCGGTGTGGCCGGCGTTCCCAACACATCATGCTCGAGCTCGTTCCCTGGCAACGCGGGGCCATTCTGGCGCTACTGTCCGCAACGGCAGGGCTAGCACACGCGGAAGCAGGCCCGGACGACTCTTCTGTCGGAAGCGACTCGACCGACGTCACGATTACCGGGCAGCGGAGTAAGACCGCTCGCGAGGACTTTCCTGCCACCACGGCCTCGGTGAGCCAGGAACAAGTCCAGGACACTGTGAACGGCGTGGATGTTGAAGACGCCGCGAAATACCTGCCGAGTATTTTCATCCGCAAGCGCAACTACGGCGACACCCAGCCAGTGCTCGCCACGCGGGATTGGGGTTTGAACTCCAGTGCCCGAACGCTCGTCTATGTAGACGACATCCCGATTTCCGCGCTGCTGGCCAACAACAACACGATCGGTGCGCCGCGCTGGGGCATGGTGTCACCGGAGCAGATCGATCGTATCGACATGCTCTATGGCCCGTACTCCAGCGAGTATCCGGGGAACTCCATGGGCGGAGTGATGCGTATCGTGACGCGTTCCCCGCAGGCGACGGAATTCACCCTCGAGCAGACGCAGGCGTTGCAATCCTTCAGCCTGTATGACACGGACAACCACTACGGGACGAGCCAGACGAGTGCCACCGCCGCCGGTCGAAGCGGCAAGCTTTCCTGGTTTCTCGGCGGTAATTTCCAGAACAGCTTCAGCCAGCCCCTGTCATTCATCACCGCGAGCTCACCGCCCGCGGGCACCAGCGGCGCCATCGTTGCGGACAACAAGCTCGGTCAACCCGCCGACGTCCTCGGCGCGGGCGGGTTGCAACACACGCGTGAGTCGAACGTGCTCGCGCGGGTCGGTTATGACCTGACTCCGGTCTGGAGCGCCACGTATCTCGTCGACTTCTGGCGTAATGATGCGGACGCCTCAGCAGGAACCTACCTGACTGGTGCGACCCGGTTGCCCACTTACGCCCACAACGCGGGTTTCGCGAGCAACACCTACCAGTGGGTTGAAAATCACCTGATGAATGGACTGTCGGTGAAGTCTAATTCCTGTTCCACCTGGGATGGTGAAGCCGTGGTGACGTATTACGACTTTCTCGAGGACCGCGAGCTTTCGCCTGCCGGTGTGACCCCTACAGGAACGGGGTTCACGTCCAACGGGCGCCTCGCGGATCTCGGCGGCACTGGCTGGGGCACGGTGGATCTCAAGGGCATCTGGCGACCGCTCGGACCCGGTGGCCCACATGAGATTTCCTTCGGCGGCCATGTCGATCGGTATGTGCTCAACAACCCGACCTTCAATACGACGTCCTGGCAAGAGCGTGCTACCCAGGCAAGTCTCTATTCGAGCGGCCGCGGCAAGACCCAGACCGAAGCGTTCTGGGCACAGGATGTTTGGACCATCAACCCGCTCTGGCAGGTCACGGTAGGCGGCCGGGAAGAGCACTGGCAAGCCAGCGGGGGATATAACTTCAGTGGCACCACCGGTGTCGTGCAGCCCAACGAGTCGGCTGACGCGTTTTCACCCAAGGCGACGGTGCGCTGGCGGGCCGGTGACGACTGGACCGTGACAGGCTCGGTGGCACGAGCAGTTCGCTTCCCGACGGTCGGCGAGCTCTATCAACTCGTATCCACCGGATCGACCTATTCAACGCCCAATCCGAATCTCGCTCCTGAGCGCGATCTGAGTGGAGAGGTGGCCATCGAGCGGTCCGTGCCGGGGGGCTCTACGCGACTGTCTTTGTTTCAAGAGAACACGCGTGACGCATTGATATCGCAAACGGCCGACCTGGCCGCGTACCCCGTTCCGGTGACTTACGTGGTTAACGTGGGGGAGATCCGCAATCGGGGGCTCGAGCTCGCGGCACAGCAGTCGGACCTCCTGGTGCACGGATTCGACCTGGAGGGCAGTGTCACTTTCGTCGATTCAACGATCCTGTCCAACGACGAATTCGCGAGCGCGACCGGTACGACCTCGGCAGGGAAACACGCTCCCTATGTCCCACGCTGGCGCGCCACCCTCGTCGCCACTTATCGGCCGACCTCACGTTGGGCCCTGACAGTCGCGGGTAGATACAGTGGACAGATGTATTCGACCGTGGATAACAGCGACACCACATCACATGTCTTCGGCGCGTTCGATTCGTTCCTGGTGTTCGACGCGCGGGTTCACTATGACGTGACCGAACACCTGTCTGCCGCACTCGGTGTCGACAATTTCACCAACCGGGAATACTTCCTGTTTCACCCGTTTCCACAACGCACGGTGGTCGCGGACCTGCGTCTGAAGCTGTGACCGAAAGTCAGTACGGCGCGTCGTAGGGCTTACGCTCCGGACCGGGTCGCTTAGCGAGCTTGCGTTGCAGGGAGCGACGGTGCATGCCCAATAGCCTCGCCGCGGCCGAGACGTTTCCGTTGGTTTCAGCGAGGGCCTGGTGAATGTGCTCCCACTCGAGGCGGCTCAGCGGCGTCATGGTGACTTGCGGTTCCGGTGGCGGGGCATCGTTCGGAAGCGCCGCCAGTGTCCGCAGAATCAGGTCCACGGTAGTGGGTTTCAAAAGATAGTTATCGGCACCGCGTTTGATCGCCTCGACGGCGGTAGCGACGCTGGCGTACCCGGTCAGAAGGACGATACGGATCTGGGGCTGGCTGCGGCGTAACGGATCGATCAACTCCAGGCCGGACTGCGTACCGAGCCGCAGGTCAAGGAGCGCAAAATCAAACTGCTGTGCACTGGCAATCTGCAACGCATCCGCGACGTTCGTGGCAATCGAGGCCGTCAGCCCGCGCTTCTGCAACGATCGCTGTAAAGTCTGCAAGTACAACGTATCGTCGTCGACCAACAGCCCGGTAGCGGCGACTTTCGGTGCCGGCGACGTCATGCCGTGACTGCCGGCAGGCTGAATTCGACGCGCACACCCCGTCCGTCGGTGGCCTGCATCGAGAGCTCGCCTCCGAGCCTCTCTACGGTGGCGTGCGAAAGCGCGAGTCCGATACCCAGGCCGCCGGGTTTACTGGTGCGGAAGAGGGCAGCTGGCAACGGCGGTTGCGCCTGATCGAAACCAACGCCGTAATCTCGAATCTCACCGCGGAGGCCGCGCGCGTCCGAGCTCAGATCCAGGTCGACGCGGGTGATTCCGGCCTGCTCACCGGCATCGGCGGCGTTGTTCAGCAATGCCTGCAACAGATGACCCACAGCGGGGTCCACCTTCTCGAATCCGGCAATGGAGCCGGTCCGATGCAGGTCGATGGTGGGACGCACCAGTTGCCACTGTTGAATCACCAGGTCGAGATTCACCTGCTCCGGCGGCCCGTGGCGCACGTCGGATGCCGCAGGAGCCGCCAGCTCGCGCACCCGGTCGCGACAGATCTCCAGCAGGGACTTCATAGTGGCGAACGTTTCCCGCTCCGGCTTGGAGGCGGCCTCGTGTACGAGATCATCGACCATGAATGTCAGTGTGCCCAACGGCGTGTTGAGTTCATGTGCCACGGAGGCCGCGTGCGTGGCGAGCGCCAGGATGCCTTCGTTACGGGCGAACTGTTCCCGCAGTTGTGCCACCTCCCGCTCACTGCGCCGCCAGGCCGCCGTCATCCGGGTGAAGAAAAACAGGATGACGACCGCGGAGAGCACGAAGTTGGCCAGCATCCCGATCTTGTGCAGGCCGAAGGGGCCGCCGAGCAGACCGGCGACAGGCGGCAATTCCCGCCCAAACAGGGTCGACACCAAATAGCCCAGGCCCGAGAGCGCCGCCGTCAGTCCCATCAAGCGCGGCGGCAAC
>Ga0070764_10000930_pt1 | contig 12322 bp, 10 predicted proteins | sample HubBroMetageWRM4_FD_67287 | JGI IMG/M metagenome (GOLD analysis project Ga0070764, IMG submission 67287) | Warmed soil microbial communities from the Hubbard Brook experimental Forest, New Hampshire - Hubbard Brook CCASE Soil Metagenome WRM 4 | ecosystem: Environmental > Terrestrial > Soil >... | reverse complement strand
AGGGTGGCCGCATTCGCCTTGTTCGGCTTCAACACCGAGGCCAGCCAGGCGGGCGCGAGAACGACCGCGGGAGCGGTGGTCAAGCCAGCGCCGAGCAGCTCGCGCCGCGTCATCGGTACTTTGTGGTCCGGATACAGCAGGGGCTCGCCAGGAGCGTGTGACCGGGGGAGTTTCTTTCGGATAAAGAACATGTTTGTGCTCTCCTGATGCCGATCACTGCACCGTGGCTGCTGCACTGCCCAGGGCGGCAGAGCAGGCGGCGATGGTCGCTTGGGAAACGGTTTCTGAGGAATTGAGGGAAGGTATTCGCAGCAGCAACGCGTTGAGCTCCGCGGTCATACCGGCAGCGGCCTGCGGATACGCGACAGGGCCCACGATGGCGTTAACCAAGGGTCCCACGACGCTGTTGAGATTCGCCGTACCTGTTGCGCCGCCGGCACCGAAGTAGCTGCTGGCGCTCGCAGTCAGGTTCTGGTTCAACGCTGTCAGGCCCGAGCCGGCGAAGAACGTGTTGAACGCCGACGGTGTGCCGACGAGTTGGGCGCAATAGGCGCTCGCCATCTGCGAGATCGCAGTCTGGTGCGATGGCAGGAACGCGGCGATCTGCGGCGCCGACGGCATCGCCTGCTGCAGTGTCTGATACGTAGTAGCGATCGTCGTGTTCGTGAACGGCACGCCGGTGATTGTCGACATCGTGTGGTAAACGCGCTCGAACGTCGCGATTCCCAGGTCAGGCGGGCACGCCACGGACCCGGCCGGCAACGGACTCACGCTCGAGCACGGCGGCGTCGCGGTCGCCGTATAGGTCGGCTCGACGAAAGTGTGCGAGAACGTGCCGAACTGGTCGAACGACAAGAAGAACATGTCGGTCGCCGGTCCCTGGTCGACGGCGACGATATCGCCGACGGTCGACAGCACCTGCCCGCCCGTGGACGTGTAGCCCGGCGGTCCGACCGTCACGTTCAGAGTCGAGTAGGACTGACCCGCCGTCGGGATGGTGCCGTTGATACCGATCCGCATCCCGGCGATGTTGATCCCCGCCGGCGCCGCGGCCGGATTGAGGCTGATGAACGTCGGGTTGGTGAACAGGTAGCTGTAAGTGTCGTACTGGCTCGCCGTGATCTCGATGTAAGTCTGCGGGATACCCGACAGCGAGCTCACGTCGAACAACAGGAAGTATTGCTGGCCGACGCCGGCATTGAAGTTCTGCAGCACCTGCGACGCCGTCAGCGCGCGGCTGTGAATGGCCGCGAACTTGATGGTGCCGGCCCACTGCTCCTTACCCGTGACCTCGCTGCCGAGGGCCAGGGCGAACGTGCTGTCCCAACTCGCCAGGGAGCCACCACCGGCAGGATCCTTGTCCGGAGCGACCGTCCCGTTCACGTATAGGGTCTGGCCGTTGACCGGGTCGTAGGTGAGAACGACGTGTTGCAATGCCGCCTGGGCAAGGTTCTCCGCCTGCGCAGTGATTAAAGGCGGTTTGCCATTGGTGTCCGTAACGCTGCTACGGGTACGACCTTCATACCCCTGGGCGCTCTGCGCCAAAGTGGCATTGCGCGTGGTGTCACTGCCGGAATAGCTCATCATGTAGGCTTCGGTCTGCGTGACGTTGTTCGGATTCACCCACGCCTCGAAGGAGTATTCGCCGGTGCCCTGCGCGAGCATCGCGATCTTCTGACTCGAGGAAGTCGACGCCTGGGCCTTGCCGCCCGGCGCGAAGGTGAGACCCCATCCACCGGCCCACGTGACGCCACCGTTGAGAGTGAGGTCCGCGGACGGGCTCACACCGCTGGTGTCGTACGCGATGTTGCCCGTGCCGGTCTCGAACATGTACTTCGCCACGATGTTGGCCTCGTAGCGCGCGCCGCCGGAGGCAATCGTGCCCTGCGTGAGCGAAAGCGCCTTCGACACGACGAGTGTCGGATCGATGTTCGTCGTGGGAATACTGTTCGCATAGGCGGTCAGTGCCGTCAGCATGATCGCAGCGCTACCAGGGCAGTCGGGAGCCCCGCCAGGCGTAGTCGCCCAGCAATGGTGCAAGTCCTGCGAGAGGCGCTGGTAGAAGCGCGACTCGTTCGGCGTGTTGAGGTTGATTTTCGCTTGCGCCGCCAGATACGCCTGGTTCGGATCGGACTGCGCGAAGTACGGCGACTGGGCCGTCGCCGAGGTCGGCGTGTGACAGTTCACGCAGAACTGCGTCAGGATCGGCGACCACAGGTACTGCTGGAAGGCGCTCGAATCGGCGGGGAAAGTCTTGCTGCCCCCCACCGACTGTACGGGCGGGGGGATCAGGGTGATGCTCGTGGCGGAGGCGGAACCGCCACCCAGCCAGTTCATGATCCACTGCTGCATGGTCGCCGCGCAGGCGCTCGGGTCCGCGACCCAGCAGTTGTGGCCGCTACCGACGCGCAGCACCAAAGTCGACTGCGACGGATCGGTGACGTTCACGAGCGGCAACGCGGCCTGGTACGCGAGGTTCACGTCATCGGAACGCGCGAACATCGGAGACTGACCACCCTCGTGATGACAACCGCCGCAGCGGTTCTGCACGCGAATGTTCTGCCAGAGGTTGATCTGGAACGAAGTGACGTCCGCCGTCGCTGCCGCGGGGCCTGTGTAGGCATTAGCCGTAGCGGTGTTGGACGATACCTGGTTCACCACGGTGGCAGGACCGTCGGAGCCCCCGCCGCCGCAAGCGGTGAGAGCCGTGACGAGGATTAAGGCCGTCGCAGCCTTGAAGGCGCTAAACAAGCTCATGTGAATTTCCTTGTTCATGGCAGCCACCTTCAATTGCCCGCGCAGTTCGCAGCGACTTGCTGGAACACGGCCTTGAGGTTGTAACCGGACTGGAAGCTGCTGGTGATGGCGGCAGCGGCGGTGAGGTCCGCAGCAGTCGTCGGCGGGCGGAAGCACACCGTCTGGTAGACCTGCTGGACCTTACACGTGGCGAACTGTTGGCTGCCCGCGATCTCCTGGCCCCAACTCTTGGCGCCGTTGCCGCTGCCCGGAAGCGCGGAGCTCCAGCCGAACACTGCGTTGGGACCCGCGCGCCAGCGGTTCGCCCAACTGTCGTCTGGAGTGACGAAGCCCTGCGGGAAATTCAGCGTGTTGATGTGGTACTTCGCCTGCGTCACACCCGGGGTGTACTGGAGCTGGTTCGAGGTCACATCGAAGTTGTAGTAGGCGAACGCCTGGGCGTTAGGATCCATGCCACTGTGACAGCCGACGCAGTTGTTCAGAAAGATACGGCTGTCGCCGCCCGGGGTGCGCGCCACGTCCTGGCGGATGCGGTCGGTAGGACGCGAAGTATCCATGAGCGTCTGCATGTCGTTACACATGTAGTTGATCATGGTGAAGCGGAACATCGCGCGGTTCGTGCCATTGATGAAGTAGGCACCCGCGCCTCCTGCGGTGGTGATCACACCCGCCGTCGCCGCTGCGGGAATTCCGTAAGCCGCCGACTGCTGGGTCGCGACCAGCGTCGCGGAAAGATCGACGCCGTTGGCTTCCGCCATCGCGTAGTGGTTGTTGTTCGCCGGTGAGACGGCCGGCAATCCCGAGGAATTGACCGTATAAAGAATGTCCCCCGAGAGCACCGTATTGAAGGCCACGTTGTCCCGCACCATGCCGATCACGGTCGCTGCGTAATCGTTGAGCGGGGCGAACACGGTCTGGTTACGGTTCGTCCAGGGAATGACCATGTTTTTCAGGGTCACGTTGTAGAACGTAGGCGCCGTTTTCGGGTCCGTGGCGATAACCGCCGCCGCGACCAGGCCCGCTTGCTGACCCGGCTGCGCGTTGATGGCCGCTACCATCTGTGCGAGCACCGCCGGCGAGGGCTGAACGCCCGCCAGGCGCTCGTAGATACGCTCGGCCTGCTCGGTGGGGCCGGCAAACGCCGGGGTTGCCGCCTGTGCTGCCAGAAGGGTCAGCGCGCAGGCTGCTGCGACGGCTGAAGTTCGCCGCGCGTCGCGCGAGCTCCCGTTCCCGACTCTTTGCTTGATCATAGCGACCACCCACTCCCAATTATCAGTCCGCTTGAGCCGCACTATACGGCCCGAAAGTCCCGCCCCTGATTGTCTGTCGCGACCGACGTCGCCAGATGACGACATGTTTCTTGTTAGGCCCGTCGCAAGGCTCATTACTCGGCAAACTGCGAGTCGGGTCACGGCACGCGCGGAATCAAAGGACTAACTAGTAGCGCGCTCGCGGGTGCACCAACGCTGCGGAAGAAGACAGGGAACCGTGTCCGCGTGCCGTGACGGACTCAGCACTCCGATAAAAACCTGGCGAACGGGGCCGTGAATTAAGTTACATTCGTCGTCGTTGGGAAGCGCAGGCGGATCGATGTGGAGTGTCGCGTGATGAAAGTGCAGCGTATAGCGAACGGCTTGCTAGCCGCCTTCCTGGCCACGGTCCTGGGTGCCTGCAGCAGCGGTGCCAGTTTCAACATCGCCAATAGCCAGTCCGCCGATCCCTCGACCAACGATTACCCGATTTTCTACGTCAAGCGCACTATCCCGACCACGGCCAACATCACGGCCGGCGCGGACGACGTCCGCATGATGCGCGTCGCTTTTCCGTCGGCGGATCTCTATATGCGCGCGAGCGCCTCGCCGAGCGCGAAAGAAACAAACATCACGAGCGGCATCACCACCGCGACGCCCAACACCACATGGGACGTGAAGGACGTGGATGCCTCGGCCGATGGCACGCGGGTCGTATTCGCGATGCGCGGGCCGATGACCGCGAAGCAGCAGCAGAAGAATGCGCCGTCGTGGCGCATCTACCAGTACATCATCGCGACCGGTGCGCTCGGACCGGTGATAAATCCCACCACGGACCCCGACCCGGCGACGGTGAACGACGTCTCACCGCACTACCTGCCGGACGGCCGGATCGTGTTTTCCACTACGCGCCAGTCGCAGTCCGAAGGCGTCCTGCTCGATGAGGGCAAGCCGCAGTTCGTCTACCAGAACGAAGCGAAAACCGAGCCTGCGTTCGTGCTCGAAGTCATGAATGCGGACGGCACGGGCGTGCACCAGATCTCGTTCAACCAGAGCGACGACCGTGACGCGACGGTCCTCGCGAACGGCCGCGTGCTGTGGACCCGCTGGGACAACGCGCCGGGCGGCACGAACGCCATGCACCTCTACTCGTCGAATCCAGACGGCACGGATACGGAGCTCTATTACGGCGCCAACAGTCATATGACTGGGACGAACAACACGGTCGTCGAGTTCATGCGCCCGCGCGAGATGCAGAACGGCAGCATCCTTTCGCTCATCCGGCAGTTCTCCGACACCGACTTCGGCGGTGACCTGGTCATCATCAATGGTGTCGACTTCGTCGAGAACACGCAGCCGCTGCTCGCGAACGCCGGCGCGACCGGTCCGGCGCAGACGCGCGCGACTCCCAACCAGGTCTCCACGATTCCCGGCCCCTCACCCGGCGGACGCTTCAATTCGGCCTATCCCCTGTGGGATGGCACGAGCCGCATCCTGGTGAGCTGGGAGCAGTGCCGCATCCTGAACACCGACGGCTCGATCGGACCCTGCACCGATGCGGCCCTCGCGGACCCGACAACGCAGACCGCCCCTCCTCTTTATAGTGTGTGGATGTTCGACCCGAGCCAGAACACCCTTCTGCCGGTGATGGAGCCGGTCGAAGGCGTCATGGTGACGGATGTCGTGGCCACGCAGCCGCGGCCGCTCCAGAACATCATTCTCGACAAGCTTCCTGGCGTGGATGTCGACCAGGACCTGGTGGACGCGGGCGTGGGTGTGATCGACATCAAGAGCGTCTACGACTTCGACGGCGTCGATACTGCCGTACCGAACATCCAGACGATCGCGAATCCCGTCATGACGCCGGCGAACCAGCGGCCCGCGCGCTTCGTGCGACTCGAGAAGGCGGTGTCGATTCCCGACATGACCGTCGTGAATCTATCCAACGATGCCTTTGGCGCGAGCAACTTCATGCGGGAGATCCTCGGCTACGCACCCGTCGAGCCCGATGGCTCGGTGAAAATCCAGGTGCCGGCGGACGTCGCGTTCAGAATCGCTGTACTCGATGCGAACGGTCGCAATATCTCGCCGGGTCTGGATGTCTGGCTGCAGGCGCTACCCGGTGAAGTCGTTTCCTGTAATGGGTGTCACAAGACCCCTACACCGCAGGCGCCGCTGTCTCATGGCCGCTCGGGCGTGTTCGCGCCGGTGTATGGAGGCTCGGTAACCGGCTCGGTATTCCCCGGCACGCTGCCGGCGAGTGAAACGACCGGTCAGATGCTGCCGGCTTTCCTACCGAACGCCGGTGAGACGATGGCTGAGGCGCGGGCTCGTATCACTTGCGGGAACCCGGCGCTTCCGGGCATACCGTGCAGCGAAGTCCCGAACGTCAACGTCCTCTACACCGATGTCTGGACCGACCCTGCGCAAGCGACGCCGAGCGCTCCGATTACACTCAGCTACAACGATCTGACCACGCCTGAAGCGATTCCGACGAACAGCACCTGCGCGAGCGCCTGGGCGTCGAATTGCCGCGTGATCATCAATTACCCCGAGCACATCCAGCCCATCTGGGATCAGCCGCGGCCGCAGACGACCGGCACCACCGTCACGCCCGCTCCGACTTACACCTGCCCGTTGGCAGGGGGCTGCACCTGCTCATCCGCGGCGTGCCACAGCCTCACGGATGCCAACGGCGCGGTGCAGGCTCCGGCCGGCCAGCTCAATCTGACGAGTGCCGCCTCGAACGACGTGCCGGTGCAACCCGTCTCTTATCGACAACTACTGTTCCAGCATGACGAACAGGCAGCTATCATGGGGGCCCTGCAGAATGTAGCGGGGCCGCCGGATGCCAATGGCAACCCGACCGTCGTTACTGTAGGACCGTACCTGAATGCCGGAAGCGCGAACGGTGGGCTGTCCGCCGCGTTCCTGAACCGCTTCGCAACAGGTTCCGGAAGCACGCATGCGGGCTACCTGAGTCCCGCCGAGCTTCGCTTGTTGTCTGAGTGGCTGGATATTGGCGCGCAATTCTTCAACAACCCGTTCGACCCGGCTGTGCCTGTCAACTAGGACGAGCTTGCGAAGCCTTCCGTTCGTAAGCCTGCTCGTTTTCCTGGCGCTCTGCTGCACCCCCGCGGTGAGCAGCGCGCGGGAGCGTTTACAGGTGTTCGTCACCGAGCCGTATCTCGAGTTGCACACCGGTGCCGGTCGCGGCTACCCGGTGTTCAATGTCGTGGCGCGGGATGCCAGCGTGCAGGTGCTCTTTCGTCGCACCGATTGGTTCAAGGTGCGCACCGAGCGCGGCGTCGAGGGGTGGGCCTCGCAACGCGACATGCTGAAGACGGTACTGGCTGACGGCACTCCGTTTACTTTCGATCTCGGCGACCGTGCTGGCTTCACGTCGCATCGGTTCGAAGCCGGAGCCTTCCTCGGCGTGTGGGGTGGCGCGAACTTCGTTTCCATGTATACCTCCTACTCCTTCAACTCGCAGCTGGCCCTGGAGCTTTCAGCGGGCAACTACCTCGGTAAATTCACGAATGGCGTGACCGGCGACATCGGACTCGCACATGTCGTCTGGCCGGAATGGCGGATCTCACCGTTTTTCACCATCGGTACCGGGATCGAGCACATCGAGCCCAAGGCGACTCTGGTGCAACCTTCGGATCGCGTGGAGCAGACTGCTTACGTAGGGGCCGGTGTGAGGTGCTATCTCACCCGCCGCTTCTTCGTGCGGGCCGAGTTCAAGAGTCACTACATCTTCACCAACCTCAATCAGAATGAGAGAGCAGACGAATGGAAACTGGGATTCGCGTTCTTCTTCTGACGGTGACGCTGGCTGCGCTGTCCGGTTGCGCGACGGTCAGCAATTGGTTTCACCACCGTCAGGAGGCGCGTGACGAGCAGGCGCAAGCCCGCGAGGACGCCAAACGCGCGGATCAGTCGCTAGATGACGACACCACACCGCGTGTCGTCGATCCCACGGTGGAGCGTCGTAAGATCACCGTGCCGAAGATCCGTAGCGCGAATGTCGAGCTCGGACTCGACTATGGTGCGATGTCGATCGAGGACTTCGACACGAACCCGAGCTACGGGGCGACGCTTGCGTATCACGTCACGGAAGACTTCTTTTTGCAGGCCGAATACGGGCGCTCGAAGGGCGGCAAGACGAGTTTCGAGACGCTGGGAGGGAACATCCAGCTGCTGACGCCCGCTGAGAGACACTTCACGTATTACGATTTGTCATTCGGCTACAACTTCCTCCCGGGCGAAGCCTTTATCGGTCGTGGCTACGCTTTGTCCAGTGCTTTCTATCTCCTCGGCGGTATCGGCAGTGTCGATTTCGCCGGTGACCAGAAGTTTACGGTGAATTTCGGAGCTGGCTACCGGGTGTTGCCGTCCGATTGGCTCGCGGTCCACATCACAGTGCAGGATCGCGTGTACCAGTCCGACCTGCTCGGCACCACGAAGCTCACCAACAACATCGAGATGCGCATCGGTACGACCGTCTTCTTTTAGAGGATTTGTTGGAGGACCCATGAAGAACCGTATCGCAGGAATCGTCGCCGCTCTCGTCATCGCTCTGCCCGCGGTGGCCGCCGACCCGACGGGCCCGGCGCCGCAATTCGTACTCCCCGCCAAGGGCGGCAGCCAGCTCGACCTGGCGAAGTACAAGGGCCAGGTCGTCATGATCAACTTCTGGGCGAGCTGGTGTGGCCCCTGCCGCCAGGAGATGCCATTGCTCGAGGACATCTACAAGAAGTACAACAAGCTGGGTTTCACGCTGATCGGCGTGAACGTCGAGCCGGATTCGAAGGCGGCGGACGACTGGCTGAAGCAGACGCCCGTGAGCTTCCCCGTCGGCTACGACAAAGACAGCAAGGTGAGCCGTCTCTATGACGTGTCTGGCATGCCGAGCACGGTGATCATCGATCGCAAGGGCAACCTGCGCTACCTGCACCACGGCTACAAGCCGGGTGACGAGAGCGAGTATCTGAACAGCATCCGCTCGCTGATCCGCGAATAACTGCGGAGTCGATGGAGGGCATGATGAGCATCCGCATTGTCGCAATACTGGTAGTCCTGGGGACGTTGGCCGGCTGCGCGCCGATCCAGCCCTGGGTGAAGCCCTACGAGCGCGAGCACTTCGCGGATCCCATCATGTCCTTCAGCCGCGATCCGATCTCCGCGACCTACATCGATCACGTGTACGAATCGCGTGAAGGTTCCCGGGGTGCCACAGGCGGCGTCGGCGGTGGTTGCGGATGCAATTGAGGCGTTTCAGCCAATGGGCCAAGGTGCTGGCAGCGCTTGGCGTCGTTGTCACGCCGGCTATCGCCGACGTGTTGCCGGATGATCGCGCCGACGTTCTGTATCACAACTACGACGGCGGCGGCATTACGATTCAGGGACCTTCGGTGCTGGTGCGCAAGAAGGTCGGTGACAGCCTGTCTTTCTCCGCGAGCTATTACGAGGATCTCATCTCGAGCGCCTCGATCGACGTGAAACTGTCCGCAAGCCCCTACCACGAGACCCGCAAGCAGGAAGGCTTCTCCGTCGATTACCTGCACGGGAAAACGATCTACACCGCCGGCTATATCCATAGTAAGGAGCCGGATTACGACTCGAACACCGCCTACTACTCCATCAGCCAGAGTATGTTCGGCGATCTCACGACCGTGACTTTCGGTTACCGCCGTGGGTGGGACAACGTGTACCGCGACATCAAGGTAGACGGGATCATTGAGAACGATCCGACGTTTCACGAGCGGGCCGACCACCGCGGCTACAGCCTGTCGGTCAGCCAGATTCTCACCCGTAACGCCATTCTCGACCTCAACTTCGAAGCGATTACGGACGAGGGATACCTGCAGAGCCCGTATCGCGAGGTCCGCTACCTCGATCCGACCAAGCCGAGCGGCTTCTCACTCGCGCCCCAGGTTACGCCGAACACGCGTACCAGCACCGCCGCTTCCGCGGATCTGAAGTATTACCTGCCCTACCGGGCCGCCGTTACCGCGGAATACAGGTACTACACCGATACCTGGGGCATCAACGGCAACACTTTCCAGGTCTCCTACACGCAACCCTGGCGGCACTTCATATTCGACGGCAGCCTGCGTTATTACCTCCAGAACGCGGCGAACTTCTACAGCGACCTGTTCCCTCGCCTCGACTACTCCAACTTCGAGGCGCGCGATCGCGAGCTAGCGGCGTTCCACAGCATTTCGCTTGGATTCGGCGCAGCGTACGAATTTCACGTGCCGTACGCGACGTGGATCAACAAGAGCAGCCTGAACTTCCATTTCAACCATTTGATGATCAACTACAGCGATTTCCGCAATGCCTGCTATTCGCAGGCCTGCTTCGGCTCCAATGCGGTGGCCGGTTACACGCCCCAGACCGACCCGCTCTACAAGCTCGACGCGAATATTTTCCAGCTCTTTGTCTCGATCTGGTTCTAGAAGTTCCCCACGCGTAGCAGGCTTGCGCCGCGCGCGACGCTAAACCACAGCTGAACCGCCCCTTAGCGCAACGGCGTTCGTGTTGCAAGTGCAGTTGAGTTAAGCTTCACTCCCATCGGTCGGTAGCCCCGGCCAACAAATGACGAGGGGATTGAAGCATGCGAATCCGCACCAGTGTGTTTACAGCGCTCGCCGGCCTCGTGCTGGCGGTCAGCGCCACCGGAGCCCATGCGCAGGCCCGCGAGGAAGGCAAACTCCTCCTGGCGAGCCAGGTTCTGGAGGAACAGCGTGACGACGGTGACCGCAGGATCCCGGGCTGGCTACTCGAGCGCGCCTACGGCATCGCGGTCATACCAGACCTCACCAAGATTGCTTTCTTTGCCGGCGGCCGGCGCGGCAACGGCGTACTGGTGATCCGCGACAAGGACGGCCGTTTCACCAACCCGATCTTTGTAACCCTGACAGGCGGCAGCTTCGGCTTCCAATGGGGCGTGCAGTCCACTGACATCGTGCTCGTCTTCACCAGCCGGAAGGGTGTCGAAGGAATTACTGGCGGAAAAGTAACCTTAGGCGGAGACGCGTCGGTATCAGCGGGCCCGGTCGGACGTGAGTCCTCCGCAGCGACCGACATGACCTTCAAAGCAGAGGTCTATTCCTATTCGCGCAGCCGCGGCGTGTTCGCGGGCCTCGCCATCGACGGCTCGGTCATCTCGATCGACGACGACGAGAACGACGCCTTCTATAGAAAGAAAGACGTCAGGGCAGCCGACATCATCTCCGGCGTGACGACTACGAATGACGACGCAGCCCGTCGCTTCCTGACAGCCATCGCCACCAGCACCCGGGGGCAGCAGTCAGCTTCCGCAGCTCCGCCACCGTCGGCCTCGACCACTCCCGCCCCGCAGCCGCCTAGCGCGCCGCCGCAGCCGAGCCCCCTGTCGAGCGGAGCGCAATCCTTCCCGGCGGAAGACACCCATCCGGGGCAGGAGCCGCCGCGATAAGTCTATAGACCCGTCGGCCATGCACCAGATCCGCATCTCTCCGGAAGTGCAGGCGCAGGTACGCGCCGAGCGCGGCACGGCCCACATCTTCGACAAGCTCGACATGCGTCGCACGGCGCATGTCATTGTCGATATGCAAAACGGGTTCATGGAGCCCGGCGCGCCCGTCGAGGTGCCGGTGGCGCGGGAAATCGTCAGCGCCGTGAATTCGATCAGCGCCGCCGTGCGCGAGCGCGGCGGACAAAACATTTACTTGCGCATGACCATCGACGCGGGCTCGCAGTCGAGTTGGTCGAATTGGTTTGCCTACATGTTCAGCGGTGCGAGCCGCCTGCGGATGGCGGAATCTTTCGCCCCCGACGCCCACTACTGGCGGCTGTGGCCGCAGCTGGATTTCCAGGCAAGCGACCTCGCCGTCAACAAGACACGCTTCGGCGCATTCGTCCCCGGCGCGAGCCCTCTCCATGAGATCCTGCAAGAGCGCGGCATCGACACTCTCATCATCACGGGTACATTGACGAACTGCTGTTGTGAGTCCACGGCGCGCGACGCCATGCAGATGAACTACAAGATCATCTTCGTGGCAGATGCCAACGCCGCCCTGTCGGATGCGGCCCACAACGCAACTCTCGACAACATGCTCATGCTGTTCGCCGACGTCATGACGACCCAGGAAGTGGTCGGCGCGGTCCACAAAGCCGGGTAACGGCGCCTGGGAGCCTGTCTGACTTAGGGGCGCCGTCGCGAGGTCGACCCCCATCGAGCAGATTGCCGCGATCGTTACGCGCGCATAGCACGGACTATGTAAGCGTAACGATCGCGGCAAGATGCCGATGCGGGTCGGCCGCAG
>Ga0070764_10000927_pt1 | contig 12344 bp, 8 predicted proteins | sample HubBroMetageWRM4_FD_67287 | JGI IMG/M metagenome (GOLD analysis project Ga0070764, IMG submission 67287) | Warmed soil microbial communities from the Hubbard Brook experimental Forest, New Hampshire - Hubbard Brook CCASE Soil Metagenome WRM 4 | ecosystem: Environmental > Terrestrial > Soil >... | reverse complement strand
GAGAGCGCCACGCCGCGAGAACCGCGGCCATTTGCGCCCCCGCGCGTCGCAGCCAGACTCTCGTCTCTCGGAAAAATTCCGTTTGGATTCGGTCCGCGATTTTTCGTCGCGCTGCTGATCGGATTGCTTTGGGTGATTCCCGCTTGGTGGGCGCCGCAACTCGTCGCCGGCTTGTATCTCTGGGACGGCCTCGTCGTGGCCGTATTTCTTCTCGACCTGCTCCGCCTGCCGAAGCCGCAGCACATCGAAACGTTTCGTGAATGGGGACACGCACCGTCGCTCGCCACGAAATCTGAAATCACAGTCGGCGTCCAGAATTTCACCCCAATCGCTTTGCGATGCCGGATCACCGACGAAACGCCCACCGTATTCCGCAGTGCGCCGCCCACGCTCAACGTATTTTGCGCACCTCGCGCACGAGCCGAAGCCCGTTTCTCGATCATGCCGCGCGTTCGTGGAGATATCGCCGTCGGCCGCATTTTCGTACGTTATCGCACCACGCTCGGATTTGCGGAGCGCTGGACGGTCGCGCCTACCGCGCAGACCGTGCGCGTGCTGCCCGACCTCGAGCAAGCGCGCCAGCAGGCTTTGTATCTGATCCGCAGCAAGCAAGTGGAAATGGAGCGCCGCCGCAAACGCCAGCGCGGGCTCGGGCGCGAATTCGAATCGCTGCGCGATTACCGCCAGGGCGACGACATTCGCGACATCGCCTGGCCCGCCACCGCGCGTCGCCACAGCCTCGTCACGCGCGTCTTCGAAATCGAGCGCAGCCAGTTCGTCTGGATCGTGCTCGACGCCGGACGCCTGCTCCGCGCTGAAGTGAAGCAGGACAATTCCTCGCTGCGTCTCTCGAAACTCGATTACGCCGTAAACGCAGCGCTCGCTCTCGCGCAAGTTGCCGTCCAGTGCGGCGATAAAGTTGGCCTGCTCGCGTATGGCCGCTCGATTCAGCAGAACATCGGGCCCGGTCGCGGCGCCGCGCATCTGCGCACGATCGTCGATAGCCTGTCGCAAGTTCACGGCGAAGCGTCCGAAGCCGATCACTCGATGGCGACGCGCACGCTGCTCAACGGCCAGCAACGGCGGAGCCTGATCGTGTGGATCACGGATTTCTCCGAGACGCCGACGCTGCCGGAAGTGATCGAGTACGCAACGCAGGTGACGCGGCGGCATCTGGTGGTGTTTGCGGCGATCAGCCAGCCCGACCTGATCACCGTGGCGCATACGACGCCGAACGACGCGGATGAAATGTACCGCCATGCCGCGGCGCTCGAAATTGAACACCGGCGCGACTTGTTGCTTCGCGGCCTTCGCCAGCGCGGCGTTTTTGCGTTTGAGCTGGTGCCGGGCCTTTTGGCATCCACGCTCGTCAACCAATACCTGGAGATTAAGGAACGGAATCTACTTTAGCGTCGCCGACGAGAGCGCGCTGCGAGAGGAAAAGGTACGTGCACAGCGCGCTGAAAAGCAAAGCGGACAGCGCAAATTTTGCGGCTACGGGTGCGCCGCTGGGCGAAAAGAATCCTTCGATCACGCCTGCAACCACCAGCATGGGAATGGTTCCAAGCAGCAATCGCGCCGCACGCGAACCCGCAATTTCCAGTGAATCACGGCGCGGCAGCAAGCCCGGAAATAAGAGACCGCGCGCGATTTCAAAGCCTGACCCACCGGCAATGAAAATGGCAGGCAGCTCGAGCGCGCCGTGCGGCGCAACGAAACTCCAAAGCAGCAACGCCATGCCGGCGTGGGCCGTCGCCGCGCCGATCACGCCGAGCAGCAGTCCGTTCACCACGAGCATGTAGATCGTGCCCAGCCCGCCGGTGATTCCCAGCGCAAACGTGCTGAAGGCAACCGACAAGTTGTTCGTCATGATCCCCGACGAAGCCAGCGGCTTCATCGTCACCACCGAATCGGTCCACATCTTTTTCTGCTCGATGGTCTGCATCATCTGCGGGCCGAGCAAGCGATGCGCGAACGCCGGATCGCGAAGCGTGAGAAACCACGCGCCAAACATCGTCAGCAGAACGATCGCCGTGGCAAGCGCGGTTTGCGGAAGCAGTTGGCGAAATAATCGCGGGTAGGTGTCGCGGTAGAAATGAACCAGCGCGCCCACCTTGGGCTTTCCGCCCATGTAAATCAAATTGTGCGCGCGGCCGAGCAGCTGGTTGAGATATGCGGCTAGTTGCCGGCTGTTAACATCCTCTCGAACCGCGGCGAGGTCCGAAGCGGTTTGACGATACAATAGGCCGAGTTCCTTGAGTTCCGCGTGGCTGAGCGCGGAAATTCCCCCCCTCGATTGCTGCACCAGCGCTTCGAGCCGCGTCCAGTGGGGCTTTCTTTTTTCCAGCCAACGGTTGGTGATCATGTCTTCGGACTTGTCGGGCGCCTCGTCTCAGCTGAGCCCATTTGTTGACAAGCTTACCATCGAAACTCCGGAGCAAACGTCTCTCGACTTCGTGATTGCCGGAATCGGCAGCCGGTTCGTCGCGGTGGCGCTGGATATCCTGATCCAGACGGCGGTTGGCGGCGTGATTGGGCTCGTCCTTATTCTCGTCACCATCGGTGTTGCGCTTCCCCGCCCCGATTACGGGATGTGGGGTGCCGCGGCGCTGATCCTTTTTTTCTTCGTTCTTTATTTCGGCTACTTCGCGATTTTCGAAATCATTTGGAACGGCCAAACTCCCGGCAAACGGATCACGAAGATTCGCGTGATCAAAGATTCGGGGCGTCCGCTCACGCCTGCCGAAACCATCGGGCGCAACTTGATGCGCATCGTCGATTCGCTGCCGTCGTGCTACGCAATTGGAATTGTGACGATGCTGCTCAACAAGCAGAACAAGCGGCTCGGCGATTTGCTCGTCGGCGCCCTCGTGGTGCGCGAAGCGACGCTGGCCGACCTGCGCCCGGTTTGGCAGACCACCGAAGATCCCGTGCTGGCCGCGCTGCCACCGATGGGCGCCCACGCGCTGACGCCGGAAGAGTCGGAGCTGGTGGAATCGTTTCTCCGGCGGCGGCTGGATCTGGACCCGACGATTCGATATCGCATGGCCGACGATATTGTGCGGCGCCTTCAGCCCAAGCTGACAATTCCAGTAGAACAAATGCTGTCGTCCGAACGCCTGCTCGAAGCCATCTCGTACGAAAGGCGTGCTACTGGGCGGTACGCTTAGTTCCCAGCCTCGTCAAAATGTCATCTAGTGTCGATTAGAATCGGTCCCCTCCTTTTGTTTTCTTGTATTTACGTCACATTCTAATCGCACGAGATGTCGATTAGAAATTCGCACACATGCACCGAACGGAACAGGGTGCCCGCTAGGCGCGTGACCTATGGGATGTGGGGCTGGGATTGGCAAGGCGGTGGCGAGCGACCGCAGTCTAAGGCGCGCTGCGCGCGCTGGGAGCGAGGCGAAGCTGGGGCGAACAGTTGGGTGGGTAAATTTGTGTCGATTAGAAAGGATGTCGGTCCTTTGTTTTGTGTAACTTTCGGGCATTTCTAATCGCGGATCACTCCGATTAGAAATGGCGGTGCGGGTTGGATTGAGGGTGAAAAGGGGCCGGAGGGAGGTGCCGGCTGAGAGGTGGTGAGGCGAGATTTTGCGCGCACAGGTGGTCATAGTGCTCCTCGCCCCTGCGCGATTCGGACGGGAATATCTTACTATAAAGGTACTTGGTTGTCAATCGGAAGTTGGGGCGTGAGGCTGGGCCGCACAGACCGACAGTCTATGTTACAGCTCGCTGTGCTCGACAAAGGCGGGGGTAGCATGGGGAATCTTGCCGGTGTAGGTACGCGTGCTTAAGCACGCGTGTCACACAGGCGAACTCCAGCCTGTGCCACTTGCTTTCTTCCTTACTGTGCAGGAGTTAGGACACGCGTTGCGCCTGGAGTAGGCCCCGTTCGGGGTGGCCATTTTCTGTACCTGTGGACAGCTTGTCGCGGGCGTCGCGGGTTCGTAGGCTGGGAGCAATTCCCGGCCCCAGTCTGGCAATTCGGACAACTCGTTGAGTGCGAACCGTTTCGGTATTCGCATGGAGACTCCCGCTATGACGGCTTTGAAGCGCGCGCTTGCACGCCTGGCTCAAAATTCTCAGCTCGCTCTGCTGGTTGGGGCGGTGGTGTCCTTGGGCGCTTGCGCCGGATTCAGCGGCGGGAAGACGGGCGGGGGAGGCGGCACGACGGTTCCTGCGGTACCGGCGGGGCTGACGGCTGCGGCGGGCAACTCGCAGGTGACGCTGACGTGGAGCGGGTCGAGCGATGCGACTTCGTACATCGTGAAACGCTCGACGACGAGCGGCGCGGAAGTGCAGATCGCGACGCCGAGTGCGTTGAGCTATACCGACACGGGCGTAACGAATGGAACGAAATATTTTTACGTGGTGGCTGCGGCAAATTCGGCGGGAGACAGCGCGAATTCGGCGGAAGTGAGCGCGACGCCTTCCCTGCCCGCTCCGGGCGTGCCGGCGAATGTGATGGCGACGGCTGGAAACGCGGAAGTGACGCTCACATGGGGCGCGGTGACGAACGCGACGAGCTATCACGTGAAGCGATCGACGACCAGCGGCGCAGAAACACAGATCGGCGCGCCTACGAGCACGACGTACACGGACACGACGGCGAAGAACGGCACGAAGTATTTCTACGTGGTGAGCGCGGTGGATTCCACCGGCGAAAGCGCGAATTCCGCGGAAGTGAACGCGACGCCCACAGCACCGGCGCAAGCGCCACCGGCTCCCGCGAATCTTGCGGCGACAGCAGGCAACGCGCAAGTTGCGCTCACGTGGAGTGCATCGACGGGCGCGACGTCATATCACGTGAAGCGTTCGACATCGAGCGGCGCAGAAACGCAGATTGCTGCGCCAGCCGGAACTTCGTACACCGACACGTCCGTGACAAACGGGACGAAGTATTTCTACGTGGTGAGCGCGGTGAATGCGACGGGCGAAAGCGCGAACTCGAACGAAGTGAACGCGACGCCCACTGCACCGGCACAGGCTCCGCCGACTCCGACGAATCTGGCGGCGACGGGCGGGAACGCGCAGGTCGCGCTGACGTGGTCGGCTTCGACGGGCGCGACGAGCTACAACGTGAAGCGCTCAACGACGAACGGCAGCGGCTACGTGACGGTTTCGTCGCCAACGTCCACCAGCTACACGGACACCGGCGTGACGAACGGCATAACGTACTACTACGTGGTGAGCGCGGTGAACGGAACGGGCGAGAGCGCGAATTCGTCGCAAGTGAGCGCGACGCCATCGGCGCCGACGGCCAACGTGACCATCACCGTGGACCCGACGAAGACGCACACAATTTCGCCGTACATCTACGGGATGAATTTTTATTCCGGTGTGACCGGCGCGCCGGCGCAACTGACGATGGACCGCGACGGCGGAAACCGGTGGACTGCGTACAACTGGGAGACGAACGCTTCGAACGCGGGCAGCGATTATTTGTACGAGAACGACGACTACTTGAGCAGCAGCACGGTGCCGGCGGAAGCGGTGCGCAGCTTCATCGCGGCTGATCAGGCGAACAACATGGCGAGCCTGGTCACCTTCCAACTGCAGGGCCTCGTGGCGGGCGACGAGAACGGCCCGGTGAGCACGGCGAATCCGCCGGACATGACGCGGTTCAAAACGGTGATCGACGCGAAGAGTTCGAATTCGAGCGCGCCGTTCACGCTGACACCGCCGCCGACGGACGCGTACGTCTATATGGACGAATTTGCGTGGGCGCTCGATCAGAAATTTTCGGGCAAAGGAATTTTCGGCGCGAGCGCGGCGCATCCGACGTTTGTGAGCCTCGACAACGAGCCGGAGCTGTGGAATTCGACGCACCTCGAGGTGCAGGGATCGAATCCGGTGACGTCGAGCGATTACATCACGAAGACGATTGCGCTTACACAGGCGTTGAAAAATCAGTTTCCGAACATGGTGATTTTCGGGCCGGTGCACTACGGCTTTCAGGGAATTTATAACTGGCAGGGCGAACTGAACTCGACGCCGAGCGGCGCGAACTGGTTCCCGGACAAATATCTGCCGGCGATCGCCAGCGCATCGGCGACGTATGGCAAGCCGCTGGTGGATGTGTACGACTTCCACTGGTACGTGGAGGAATACGACGCGAACGGAAACCGCGCGACGGATTTGAGCGGCACGACGTTGACAGCGGCACAGGTGCAGCTGATCGTTCAGAGCCCGCGCGCGCTGTGGGATACGACGTTCACCGATTCGACGAACTCGAACCCGTGGATTTACGAAGAGCTGGGGAACACGCCGATCAACATCATCGGGCGGCTGCAGTCAAAAATTAATTCGGAAAATCCGGGGATGCGGATTTCGATCACGGAATACGAGAACGGCGGATGGAATCACATCGCGGGGACGATTGCGGAGGCGGACGATCTGGGAATTTTCGGCACGCAGAATTTGTTTGCGGCGAGTTTCTGGCCGCCGAACGGGACGTATCCGTATGCGATGGCGGGGTTCCGCGCGTTCCGCGACTACGACGGGAACGGCGCGAACTTTGGAGACACTTCCCTCTCGACGACGTCGAGCAACGTGACGAATGTCGTGGTGTATGCGAGCACGGACAGCACCACGGCGGGACGGACGGTGTTCGTGGCGATCAACCGCTCGACTTCGTCGCAGACGGTGGCGATCAACGGCGCGACGCTGAGCGGCTCGGCCCACCTGTATCAGATGACGGCGGCGTCCGCGTCTGGGCAGAGCACGATTGTGCCGGTGGCGGCGGGGACACAGGCCGTGAGCGGCACGTCGATGACGGTGACGTTGCCGGCGCTAAGCGTCACGACCATTGACGTGCAGTAGCGGGCTCTTCGCTGCGTTAGATTGAGTTGATGTACGCACGCGTGTGTGGCGGCACACTCGCGTGTGGCCTACGTGCCTCGGTGTGACCTCGCGGTTCCCTCCGAAATGTAATGTTTTCAACGGCAGAGTGATGGCAGGATTCGTGCGGCGTTTTCCGTGCTCTTCGGGGAGAGTGTGTGCGGCGAGTGGCGACATGGCTGGCGGGGCTTTGCGTTGCGACGGCGGTCTGCGCCGCGACCGTAGCGTTGACGCACGGCGCCACGCTGCGAGCGTTGAGACGCAGCTGGGCCGGTCGCGGCGCGGGGCCGGTGGCGCGGGTCGATGCAATGCCGTTGCCGCGCGTGATGCTGTGGGCGTGGGAACGGCCGGACGATTTGAGCGCGGTGCGGCCGGGCGAAGCGGGCGTGGCTTATCTAGCGGGGACGATTACCTTGCGCGAAGGAAATACCGGCGGTGACGGCTTTCAGTTCCGGCCGAGGCTGCAGCCGCTGAAGGCGGCGTCGGGCGTGGCGAAGTTGCCGGTGGTGCGAATCGAGACGAGCCGCGGGCCGCTCGCGGCGACGGACGCGGATGGCGGCGATGCGGCGGCCGCGGGACTAACGGATGCGCAACGGGAACGTGTGGTGGAGACGCTGGCGCGCGTGGCAGCTTTTGGATCGGGGCCGGCGATGATCCAAATCGATTTCGATGCGGCGGCGAGCGAGCGCGGATTTTACGAGGCGGTGCTCGCGGAGTTGCGCGCGCGGCTCGGAGTGGGCGCGCGGATTTCGATTACGGCGCTCGCTTCGTGGTGTGAGGGCGACGCGTGGCTGGAGCAACTGCCGGCCGGGACAATCGACGAAGCGGTGCCGATGTTATTCCGGATGGGGCCGGCCAGTTCGCGAGTGGCGAGCACACTCGAGAGTGAAGGTGAGTTTCGCGCGGGAGTTTGCAGGTCGAGTGTCGGCGCCTCGGACGATGAGGCGCTGTCGCGCGCGATTCTGGCTGGTGACTTTGCAGCGTCTCATGAGTGGAGCGGGAAACGGGTTTACGTATTTCACAAAGGCAACTGGAACGCCGCGGCAACGGGCGCGGTGCTGGGAGAACTTGAGAAATGGCACGCCGACTTCTCTGCTTCGCGCTGATCGCACTCCTGGCGGCACTGCTGTTTGCGCCAAGCACATCGGTGAACGCGTGCGGGCCGTGGTTTTCGACGGCGATCTTCACCTACTCGCTGCATCCGGACTATCCGCTGACGCGCTTTGCGGGCGGCGAGCTGGGCGTGTTGCAGCCAACGTATGCGCCATCGTATTTGCTGGCGGCGTATCGATATCTGAACGGTGGGAAGCTGAGCGCGGCGGAACAGACGTCGGTGGAGAAATTGTGGCGCGCGCGGCTCGTGGAAGCGAACTACGTGGACCCCAATGTGCCAGATGCGACGAAAACCTGGCTTGCGGCGCGGGCGAAGTACGCGACGACGGCGGGTCCAGAGCGAATTAATGTGTATCGAGAAAATCCGAGAAAGACCGACATGGTTTACGAGCCGAACTTCATGAACTGCTTGCCGGACGCGTTCACCACGGCAGCTCGGACGCTGGACGAGCGTGCGACGGCCTGGGGCCAGAAGAGCGAGGCGCTGGGCGTGTGGATCGCTACGCAGGACGCCGTTTTTTCGCAGTGCGCGCAGCTGGAGAAAGATGCCAAACCGATGCTGCCACCTGCGCTGCCGCAGAACGCGCCGGTGTTGCTCGCGCAGGATCATGCGTATCAACTCGCGTCGCTTCAGTTCTATGCCATCGACTTCGACGCGGCGCAAAAAGCATTCGTGGCGATCGCCGCGGACTCGGCATCGCCGTGGAGAACGACCGCTTCCCTGCTGGTGGCGAGGACGTTGATTCGAAAAGCAACGCTGCTGGACGACAGCGCGCAGGCAGGCGTGGATTTGCGTGCGGCGCGAACGGCACTGGAGAAAATTGCGAACGATCCGGCCGACGCGGGTGTTCGAGTGTCCGCGAGAGGCTTAGAAGGATTTGTGGCGTTCCGGCTCAATCCTGGCGCGCGCGCGAAGGAGTTGGCAGCGGAGCTGGCGGGAGCAGCGCCGGTGGCGGATTACGGCGGCGCGGTGGGAGACTTTACATCGTTTGAGGCGAAATACACCGAAGTCGCGCCGGACGTGAAGCCGGCGGCAGGCTCGGGCGAAGATTTGATGGATTGGGTGAACACGTTCACGCTGCCGGCTGCTGCACCGGACAAGACGAATCATGCGATCGCGCGATGGAGCGAGACGCATTCGGTGCCATGGCTCGTGGCGGCGCTTGCGCAGGCGCCAGACAATTCGCCGAGTGCCGCGGCGTTGATTGAAGCTGCCGCGAAAATCGAGCCGGCGAATCCGGCGTACGTGACGGTGGCGTTTCATCGCGACCGGCTGCTGGCGGCGGCCGGAAAGCGCGACGAGGCGCGCGCCGGAGTGGAAGCGACATTGGGGAATGCTACGGTGCCGCTCAGTGGCTCTGCACGAAATTTGTTTTTTGCGATGCGAATGCAGCTCGCGACGAATCTCGGTGATTGGCTGAAGTTTGCGGTGCGAACGCCGGTGGTGACAATCACGACGGATGCGCCGGAGGCTTGGGCGCCTGCGTCGGAATTTGGGGCGAACGCGAAGAGCGAGTTTAGCGATACGGGAAGTTTCGACAAGCCGGCCGATAGCGTGCCACTGTTCGATGCGGATGCAGCGGTGGCGATAACGACGAAGTTTCCGCTGGCGATGCTGGCGAAGGCGTCGAGTTCAGAGGCGATACCGCCGTCGCTGCAAAAAGCGGTGACGCAGGCGGCGTGGACGCGCGCGGTGATCGTTCACGACAGCACGGTCGGACTCGAGCTTTCCTCTAGGATGAAAATTTACTTCCCCGATCGCGCGGCGGACATCGACGCTTACGCGACGGCGAAGACGGATGAGGAGCGGAACTTCGCGGGCGTGTTTGCGATTTTGAAGACGCCTGGATGGGCGCCGCTCGTCGATAGCGGACTCGGGCGTGACGTGGATGGCGACACGGAGCTCAGCAGCTACCGGCAGAATTGGTGGTGCGCTTGGGTGCGTCCGCCGGGCGTGAAGGACGACGAGTACGACGGGAACGATTACGGGAGCGAAGCGAAGATCGAGGGGCCGCTCGCGGCCTTGTATCCGGGCGGTGCGGTGGGATCGCCGGAATTTTTAAGCGCGACGGAGCGCGAGGCGGCGGCGAACGAATTCGCGGCGCTTGCGGCAACGGGCACGGCAGCGAAGGCGCTGGGCGAGGCGGTGTTAGCGTTTGCGAAGGTCCATCCCGATGATGCGCGCGTGCCGGAGGCGCTGCACTACGTGGTGCGGCTCACCCGGTACGGGTGCTACGGGAAGACGAAGGTGAATTACTCGAAGCTCGCGTTCGAGTTGCTGCATGCGCGATATCCGAAGAGCGAGTGGACGAAGCAGACGCCTTACTGGTATTAGCGGGGTGACTGCGGAAGGGACTGAGTGGTGAGCCGGGTAGGACTCGAACCTACAACCCGCTGCTTAAGAGGCAGCTGCTCTACCATTGAGCTACCGGCCCACGCGAACAAAAATTGTAGCATGAGGGGGCGGTGGGGCAAACGGCGTTCGTGGGTCGTGGGGATTTAATTTGTTGGGTCGAATGTTGGAGCACACAGGCAACAGCGGCCTGTGCCACGTGCCCTTCTTACCTATTGTGATCGCGCTGATGGATGGTAGTTGCCAGAATTGAGGATGGCTCAACCCACGACCAACTGAGAGTTGGTCGCGCTCAGACTCGAAAGTCTAAGTTACAGCTCGCTGCGCTCGCTCAAAGCTGAGGCAAAGGCGAATGCACACCCCGCTGAGAGCGGGGTGCAGACAGGCTGAGAGCCTGTCCCACTGAGGCGCGGGCGCCTGTGAGACGCCGACCGCCGGGTCGGCTGTCGGGCGGGCTATTTGGGGGCGGCGCGCAATTGGGTGGCGATTTCGCGGGCGACTTGGCGGGCGCGGTTGATGTCGCCGGGGCCGAAGCTTATGGCGGAGACTCTCGGGTGGCCGCCGCCGCCGTGTTTTTCGGCGATCGAGGCGAGGTTGACCTCGGGCGGGACGTCTTTCCAGGGGCTGGTGCCGATCGAAACTTTCGAGCGCACGTGCGAGGCGCTCAGCCCAACCGAGTACGTGGCATCCGGAAACAAATAATACGGGACAAATTTGTTGTAGCCCTCGAGGTCGAGGTCGCTGACGTCGAAATAGATGACGCCGTCGCGGGATTCGGCGCGTTCGCGGAACGTATCGAGCGATTTGCGATGGCGTTCGAGAAGCGGGCCCAGATATTTCTGAACGATCGGGAGCTGAATCATTTCCGGAAGCGATTTGTAGGCCATGTCCGGGATGAGCTTGGGGACGAGGTTCGCTTCGGGCGCGGCTTCGATGACGAGCGCGAGTTGCGTGGCCGGAGCGGAATAGGAGACGGCTTCGGCGGCGTCTTTGAACTGGGCGCCGTCGATGATGTCGCCCCAGTGGATCAGGTCAGCGATGGGCGTTGCGTCGAAGCCGAATTTTTTAGTGGCGATATTCGCGATGAATTTCGTGCAGGACTTGTAGGTCGGATCGTAGAACTGGCGACCGGAAGTGTCAGCGCGGAAGTGAGCGGCGTCGGCGGGCGTGAGGAACGCGCTCTGATGGTGGTCAAACCACCAGGTAAGCTTCGGCGAATCCGAATATTTGAAATCGACGATGGCGTTTTCGTCGCCGTCGAAGACATCGTCTTCGAAAGGCGCAGACGCTTTGTGGGTCATGCCGGTGTAGTGGAAATCGGCATCGGGATGGACGCGTTCGCGCAGGAAGCGCGTGAAGACGGCGGCGGAGGCGGCGCCGTCGAAGCATCGATCGTGGAAGCAAACGCGAACTTTCAAGGTCTGGCCTCTGCTCGCTGACCGTGGGAGGGTGCGCAGCGAAGTTGGTAAGAATGGACGGGCGACGCGTAGAAGTCAAGCGGCGGGCGGTACGGGCGGGCGTGGTGTGGGAAGATGAAACAGCGGCGAACAGCGTGAGCTGCTTCGCCGCCGCTTTAGAGTGCTACGCGCGCAAGGCGCGACTACGGTTTGAAAATGCTGTCCGCGAGATCGGCTACGACCGGCACGCGGAATTTCTTACCCTGGAACGCCATGATCATGCAGACGATCCAAAGCACGAAGACGACCAGGTCGATCAGTGAGAGTATTCCCCAGGCCATGCCCGCTCCGGCGAGACCAGCGCCGTGTCCCATAAAGATGCCGGCGCCGAGGAACATGCCGAGGACGAACATGAGGATGTGAAGGCCGCCGAAAAGAACGATCGACTGGGCGGCGTGTTGCCGAACGAATTGCCGTTTGTCAGTGAAGTAGAAAATCAGGCCGGTAATCCAACCCAGCACATAGCTCAAACCTGCTGCCACGTTTTCTTGCATTCCGGACGTCCCCGTCGTCACCGGTGCGGCGGACGTGCTTGCCGCTGCCGAGCCCCCAACAGGCGCGCCGCAGCTGGGACAGAA
>Ga0070764_10000923_pt1 | contig 12366 bp, 11 predicted proteins | sample HubBroMetageWRM4_FD_67287 | JGI IMG/M metagenome (GOLD analysis project Ga0070764, IMG submission 67287) | Warmed soil microbial communities from the Hubbard Brook experimental Forest, New Hampshire - Hubbard Brook CCASE Soil Metagenome WRM 4 | ecosystem: Environmental > Terrestrial > Soil >... | reverse complement strand
GCCTGCGCTTCCCCCTCGGACCACCCGCGCAGGCCATCGTTCATCTGCGCCTGGTTCACAGCGCAGACAGCCCTGCAACCGTGCTGAACGACACCGCCAATCTCGTCAACCTCTCACTCGACTCAGCCAGCGGCGCCCCGCAGAACATGGGCGAGAGCGTCTGGTCCATGGAAAACGGCCCGGACGCGATCACCTTTACCGCGCAGCCCGGCTCATACTGGCTTACCGCCTATGTTCAGCACAGAGGCCTGTGCGCGGGTTCGTTTTCGGCGGGTAGCTTCAACCTCGCCCGCGAGCCGCTTGCGCTCAGCCTGGCCAGCTCCCCGCCACCCATGGAACTCGAACTGCGCGACGACTGCGGCACGCTCGCGCTCAGCTTGCCGGCCACGCTCTCGGTCTTCGCACCCGGTGAGGAACCCAACTACACCGTCTATGTGGTTCCTGACTTTGATTCTGTGCAGAGCCTGCCGCCCATGACCATGCATCCCTCTTCCGGTCCCACGCTGAACCTCGACAGTCTCACCCCCGGCAGCTATCACGTCTACACCTTCAGTTCGCCGGTCCATCTCGAATTCCGCAATCCTGCGGCAATGGCCGCATTGTCCAACGCAGGCCAGCAGGTCACCGTCTCCGCCGGAACCACGGCAAGTCTCACACTGGAGGTCCCGGAGCATTGATGGCGAATTCACGGGCAGAGCGAAGAATCGGCGCCTTGAAAGGGCACGACTTCAGTCGTGCCGATAACACCGCGACAACCGCGTGGGCTCTACTGGCTGCGGAAAAGTTCCGCCACCTGCAAATGCTCTGTCGCATTGTGTCAGGACACGACTTCAGTCGTGCCGATAAAGCCGCGAGAACGGCGTGGGCTTTAGCCCCTGTGGGAATCCTCCTCTCCTTAAATTCGCGATCACAGGGGCTAAAGCCCAATTCAACAAAATTGCGCCTTTCGGCACGACTGAATTCGTGCCCTTTCAAAACAGTCGCCTTTGCAATGATGTTCAGTCTTTTCGCTCTTCTCGACTGCTACCCTTCGCGCGCTCAATCGGCATTGCAAAACACACTCCGCCCCTCTTCTCCCAACTCCTACCGCATCGCCGGCACCGTCGTCGACTCCACCTCCGGCCAGCCGCTGCGCCACGCCACCGTTGCCGTCCTCTCTGAAGAAGACAGCCACACCATCGCCGCCGTCGAGTCCGACGATGACGGCCATTTCTCGCTCGATCCTCTGTCTGCGGCCAAGTATCAACTCACTGCCTCCAAGCGCGGCTATCGCACCGCCTTCTACGATGAGCACCAGGACTACAATTCCGCCGTCGTCACTGGTCCGGACCAGGAAACCGACAACCTGACCTTTCGCCTGGTTCCCAACGCAATTCTCCGCGGAACAGTCACCACCGAAGGCGGCGATCCGGTGGAACAGGCCCGCGTGATGCTCTTCCTCAAAGCGCGCAACGGCAAACCCGACGGCCGCACCGTTTTGGCGGCGAACACATCCACCGACGACACCGGCGCCTACGAGTTCAGCGATCTAGCCACCGGCGATTATCAACTGGCCGTCGTCGCCGAGCCCTGGTACGCCATGCACCGCTCCCGGCGCGACTCGCTCAACCAGCCCGCAAACGCGGGAGACTCAGCCGGCGCCAACGACCCCGCCGCCTCTCTCGACGTCGCCTACCCCGTCACCTACTTCGACTCCACCACCGACGAAGCCTCGGCCAGCCGCATTCAACTCGCCGGTGGCAGCCGCGTGGAGGCCGACGTCATCCTGCACGCCGTTCCCGCCCTCCGCATCGTGGTCGACACGCCGCGCAAGCAGGATGGATCCATCGCCCGCGCCGAGCTGCGCCAAACCGTCTTCGGCACCGTAATCGGAGCAGAGAGCGCCGGTTTTCTTGACTCTCTACAGACCGGAAGCACCGAGTTCGACGGCGTCTCTCCCGGCCACTACGAGCTGGCGCAGGGCGATCCGCCGCACATCGTGGAGATGGACGCAACCGCAAGCCAGCAGGTTGACCCCACGCTGGGCACGGCAACCCTGGCAGTCCGCGGAACCCTGCGCACAACCTCCGGCGCCCCGCTCGGCGACGACTGCAATGTGATCCTGAACTCCATCGACGGCGCGCAATCCCGGAATACAGTCGGGGCCGTCTGCGTTCGCGACGCATTCACCTTTCCCTCGGTCCCGGCGGGCCAGTGGCTGCTCACCGCTTTCAGCGGCGGCAAGGTGCTGTCGATCACGGCCATCGAGACAGGGACTAGGGTCCAAGCCGGCAACCTGATCGCCGTTGCAGACAAGCCGCTCTCTGTCGTCGTCGACGTCAGTCAGAACTCCACCCGGCTCGAGGGTTTCGCCCGCCGCGACGGCAAAGGCGTGGCCGGCGTCATGGTCGTCCTGGTGCCCCGCCAGATCACCGCGCTTGATTCCCTCGTCCGCCGCGACCAATCCGACTCCGACGGCAGTTTCAGCCTGCGCGACGTTGTCCCCGGCGAGTACACCGTGGTCGCCATCCAGGACGGCTGGGAGCTCGATTGGGCCGAGCCGCAGGTCATCAGCCGCTATCTTCCCGGCGGCGTAGCCGTCACAGTATCTGACAGTTCGGGGAAAGTTCTGAAAATGACCTCTCCGGTGCCGGTTCAGGACCGCTGACCGGGGGGCCTCGCCCGGGTCCGAACCCGAAGCCGAACCCCTTCAACCGGAGTGCGCGCTTCGTTCAAGCAGGGGGTAGAGGATAGTCTATGGAAGTACCGTTTTTCATTCCCGGCTTTGCTGCGCAGGCGCCAAGGAAAAGCCCTGCGCACCCGAGCCAGGCCACAGCACGGTGTTGAGGAGAGTTTCACGTTGAAGAGGATGTTCCTGTTTTCGCTTCTGGCCTTGGTTCCGGCCGCGCTTCTGCCCATGGCAGCCAACAGCCAGGCTTCCCAATCCGGCGGTTCCAACTCCAGTGAGGCGCCGGAAAGAACCTTCAAATATGAGGTCTATGCCGGCTACGCTTACACCAGTCTGAACCAGGTGAACCAGTCGCGCTTTGGACTATCGGGCGCGAACGTTTCGGTCACGCGCAACTTCGGCCGCTATTTCGGCGTCACCGCCGAGGGCGATTTCTACAACGTCGCCTTCGGCAGCCCCGAAGTGGTAGGCAGTACGGCCAAGCCCACTGTGGATTCCGTGCTGCTCGGGCCCGTGCTCCACGCCAACATCTACGGCCACTTCTCCGGCTTCATGCATGGATTGCTTGGCGGTGAACACACCGGCGGCGAAGGCCAGACGCCCAACATCTCTTTTGCCGGCGGTTTCGGCGGCGGCATGGAATACAGCGTCACCCCGCGCATATCCATCCGCGCCTCGGGCGACATCATCGGCGCGTCGTTCTCGCTCACCCAAAACTCCCCTGAGCTCTCAAACTCGCCGCACCGAACTTGGGACTCGCGCGCCTCCATCGGCGCCGTCTACCACTTCTAATCCCATCCCTTCCGTATAAAAGCAAAGGCGTCCACATTGGACGCCTTTCCTTTCCGATCAATCGGTTTTAAATCTTCAGCTCATTCCTTGCCGATCACCAGGATCTGAAACGACCCCGGAATCATCGGTGCCCGCGGACCCCTCATCCACGGCGGCATTCCCGGCGGTGGCGGCGGCGCATTGGCAGGCGCGGCAGGAATCGGCCCATACTCAGCCGTAATCGTCAGAATGCGGTTGGTCTTCGTATCCAGCGTCAGCACCTTGGCCCGCGCAGGCGTATCCACCGTCTGCTCCACTTCGAAGCTGGTTGGCGAGTTCTCCTTCACCACAGTCAGCGTGCCGTCGCCCTGCGAACTGAAGGCCTCCATCGTTGCCGGGTTGAATGTTGTCCCGTCCGATCCATTGCCGATAGGCAGATCGGTGATAATGTGCCCATCCGTCGCCGACAGAATGACCATGTTCTTGTTGTCGCGGCACGAAGCAAAGAGGATGTTGTTCTTCGCGTCCAACGCCAGGCCCGCGCATCCTCCGCCCTTGCTGGAAACATCGTACTTGCCCACCATCTTCATCGAATTGGCGTCGATCACAGCAATGGCCGCCTTGTCCTCGATGTCGACGTAAATCTTCCCGCGCCCATCGGTCGCTGCCTGCTCCGGAGCGCCGCCTATATCGATGGTTCCAAGAATGGACCCATCCTTGTCGTCAAGCACGGTGATGTTCGGCTCCGCATGGCTGAGCACATAGAACCGATGATTGAGTGCATCGTTCAGATAGCCATCGGGACGGCCCTGCACATCGATCTTCTTGATGATCGCGAAGGTTTTGGCGTCGAACATCGTCACCGGATTCGAGGTTGCGAACCCGTGCCCCGTCGCCGTGTCCACCGCACCGCCATGCGCGCTGGTGCCTGGAATATCGCCCACCTGCGCCAGCGTGTCGAGGTTGAATACGCCGATGTGCCCATCCTGTCCGCTGCGGGCTACGTACAGGTTCCGGCCTTCGGAGTCGGCGGTTACATAGTCGAATCCGCCATCGCCGCCGACGAGTTGAATTCTAAGAACCTTGTAGGGTCCGCTCTGCTGAACCTGCGCCATGCCGATACCTGCAAGGCCTGCAAACAAAAGCACAGGAGCGAGGGTTGTCACGGCGAAAGACTTCGAGGTCATGCTGCAATCTCCTGGGAAAGCCCCTCGATCGATTTTCATTTTTGAGGGTCGAGTATTCTCTCTGCGGCGTCCCGCAGACGAGCTTACACACTCGAAGCTGAAGCCTGGCTGAAGGTCTCATTGCTCATCCGCGGTGAATTCGATGAAACCCTTGTTTTTCCCGGCTCTCCACAGCAGAAGACCGCCCACGGCGGCTCAGCCCGGCGGAAGCACCGAATACGTCAGCATCAGAATTCCGCTCGGCATCGCCTTGCTCTGGGTCAGTTTCAGTGACCGGTGCCGGCCTTCCGGAATGAGCGGAATCCCGCTGCCCAGCAGCACCGGCTGCAGCCCCACCTCGACCGTATCCACCAGCCCCGCATCCAGCAGGCTGCGGAACAGCACGCCGCCGCCAAACAGCCAGATGTCCTTGCCCGGCTGCGCCTTCAGCGCATCCACGGCGATTGCCACACCGCTGGAAAGAATCGTCACATCGGGATGCTTCGCAGGCTTCAGCGTGCGCGAAACGACGATCCACTTCTGCCCGCGGCTCAACGGCGAGTTGCGTTGCGCCTTGGCAATCTCATACGTCCCCCGCCCCATCAGCAGCGTGTCGTACTCGGCAAACATCGCCGAAAAGTCGATCTTGGGATCGTGAACGATCCAGTCGTACTCGCCATTAGGCCCGGCAATGAATCCATCCAGGCTCGCCGCTACCGCGTAACGCAAACGCCGCATTTCAATTCCTCATCATCATTGACCACTCGTTCCGGCTCGCAGAACCTGGCTCAGACCGGGATCATAGCTTTTCCGATCTGTTTCGGGCCCCATGATAAATGTGCAGGATTTGAACGGCCGTGTCTGCAACTTCATAAAGAATGATATAAGGCAAACCTGGGACAACGAGCTCGCGGGTTCCCGGGACTCTTCCAACACGGCCCCTGGATGGAAAGAGATCAAGGGAATTGGAAGCGTCGAACAGAGGTTTCGCGACAGCCGAGGCCGCAGACTCGTTGTCTTTTCGAATATAAAGGGTGATCTCTTCGAGGTCTTGCGCGGCCGGTGCCGTCCATCGAACTTGCATCCGTTCTGACCTCGGCGATCTCAGCCCTTCAACGCGCGTTCTACTCTCGCCCAAACCTCGGAAGCTTCCACAAATTCGCCGCGCGCCGCCGCGTCCCGCCCAGCTCGAACCGCGGAAAGCAGGCGACCCTCCTCCGTCAGATAGCGATCAACCGCTTCACGCGCCAAATCATCCGCGCTTCTGCCGGTTTCGTCGGCAATGCGCGACAGCTCGGCTTCCTGCTCGACACTGAGTTGCACTTCCATATTCTTGAGGTTAGGAGACTCCCTGCGCGGTGTCAACCACTCGGACCCTTGCCGCCAGTCCAGCCCTCTGGCTATGCATTCACGGGAAGGGCCACTGTTTTCAACCCTCTTCCGCTTCCTTCAGCTTGGCGATCACCGTGAAGTCCTCAAGCGTAGTTGTATCGCCCTTGATCTCCCCATGCGTAGCCAGTTCGCGGAGCAGCCGCCGCATGATCTTGCCCGACCGCGTCTTGGGCAGCGCTTCTGTAAATCGAATATCGTCCGGTCGCGCCAGCGAGCCAATCTCCTTCGACACCCACTTGCGCAGCTCGTCCTTCAATGCGTCGCTCGGCTCGTTGCCGCTCTCAAGCGAGACAAACGCCGCAATCGCCTGCCCCTTCAACTCGTCCGGACGCCCCACCACCGCGGCCTCGGCAACCTTCGGATGCGCCACCAACGCCGACTCCACTTCCATGGTTCCCAGCCGGTGGCCGCTTACGTTGATCACGTCGTCGACACGGCCCATCAGCCAGAAGTATCCATCCGCATCCTGCCGCGCGCCGTCGCCGGTAAAGTAGCAGCCCGGCACATCGCTGAAATAAGTCTTCTCATACCGCTCCGGGTCGCCATACACCGTCCGCGCCATCGACGGCCAAGGCTTGCGCACCACCAGCAGCCCGCCGCTGCCCGCCGGCACTACGTGCCCATCCTTCGAAACCACCTCCGGCTGAATGCCGAAGAACGGCCGCGTCGCCGATCCCGGCTTGGTCGGCACCGCTCCCGGAATCGGCGCAATCAAAATCGCGCCCGTCTCCGTCTGCCACCACGTATCCACAATCGGGCAGCGGTTATGCCCGATCTTCTCGCGATACCACATCCAAGCTTCCGGATTGATAGGCTCGCCGACAGTGCCCAGCAGCCGCAGCGAATCCAGCTTGAACTTCTCCACATGCTGGTCGCCCCACTTGATGAACGCGCGAATCGCCGTCGGCGCGGTATAAAACACCGTCACCTTGTGTTCATCCACAATCTTCCAGAAGCGCGAAAAATCCGGCCAATTCGGCGCACCCTCATACATCAGCACCGTCGTCCCGTTCTGCAGCGGCCCATACACCACATACGAGTGCCCCGTCACCCAGCCAATGTCCGCCGTGCACCAGTAGACATCCTCGTCTCTCAAATCGAAAACATACTTCGAAGTCAGATAGGTCTGCACCGCGTAGCCACCCGTGGTGTGAACCAGGCCTTTGGGTTTTCCCGTCGTCCCCGAAGTGTAAAGAATGTAGAGCGGATCCTCAGAGTCCTGCTCTTCGCAAGGGCAATCCGCCGCAGCCGAAGCAACCAGCTCGTGCCACCAGTGATCGCGCCCCGCAACCATCGTCACCGGGCTACCGGTGCGTTTGTACACCACCACGTGCTTCACGGTCGGGCAAGCCTTCAGCGCCTCATCGACCGTCGCCTTCAGCCTGATCTCCCCGCCGCGCCGGTAGCTTCCGTCCTGGGTAAGAATCGCCACGCAGGCCGAGTCGTTCACGCGGTCGGCAATGGCCGTGGCCGCGAACCCGCCGAAGATCACCGAGTGAATCGCACCGATCCGCGCGCACGCCAGCAGCGCAATCGCCAGCTCCGGTGTCATGCCCATGTAAATCGCAACGCGATCGCCCTTCTTGATTCCCAGGCCCTTCAGCGCGTTGGCAAATTTCTGCACCTCCACATACAGCTCGCCATAAGTCAGCCGCCGAATCTCGCCCGGCTCCCCCTCCCAGATCAGCGCCGTCTTCTCGCGCCGCGCGCCCTTGGCATGACGGTCCACGCAGTTGTAGCTCAGGTTCATCTTCCCGCCCACAAACCACTTGGCCCAAGGGAGATTCCAATCGAGCACCTTGTCCCACGGTTTGAACCAGTCGAGCTCCCTTGCCGCTTCGGCCCAGAAACCCTCCGGATCGTCGATCGACCGCTTGTAGAGCGCCTCGTACTCGGCCAGGCTCTTGATATGCGCCTTGGCGCTGAACTCCGCCGGCGGCGGAAACACGCGGTTTTCGCGGAGCGTTGAATCAATATCCTGATTGGCAAGGGTAGGAACAGGAACCGAAGACATGAAGAATCCTTCCGAGGATGATAAGCCGGGGAAAATGCGCGCCGATCCAGGAGACAGCCTTGAGCCGTGCAGACCGCGCTTGGGAGCAACTCTAAAGGGGTGAGCGCACACTCGGCAAGTAATCACGAACTGGTGCTACCTTCCAGATCCTCCCGATCGGTGATATGTTTCGGTTGCCGGCCAAATCCTCCAATGGTAGGATTAACTCCTACTGAGGTACACCTGATGCCTACCGTCGAGAAGCTGAGTATTGCGTTGCCCACGGAAATGGCTGAACTCGTTCGCCGCGCCGTAAACCTCGGCGAGTACTCCTCAAACAGTGAAGTAATCCGTGATGCGCTTCGCGACTGGACGCACAAGCGCAATCTCCGCGAGCAGGGTCTGGCTGGACTGCGCAGAAAGTGGTCAGAGGCCGTCGCGGACGATTCGGACGGACTCGATCCCGACCCGGTTTTTGACCAGTTGGAAGGCAAGTATAAGCGCCTGCCCGAGGCTGGCGGTCAATAGTGCTGCTCCGCCTCTCGCCGCGCGTGCCAGACGACCTGGAAGAGATCGCCGACTTCATTGCGACAGACAGCCCACGTCACGCGATGCGTTTGCTGCGCGATCTGCGTGCCAAAATGAAGGCGATTGCCCGCCAACCCGAACTCTATCGCCTTCGTCCTGAGATCGGCGCGAATGCAAGGGTTGCCGTGGTAGGGCAATATCTGATTCTTTTTCGCATCCACAGAAACGCGGTCCGCATTGAAAGAGTTGTTCACGGAGGTCGGGACTTGAAGTCCATCCTGGACGCCGGCGAAGAGTAAGTTACTGCCTACACCGCAATCCACTCCAACGAACCTTAATATCAGTGCCCCGCCGGCGTAGACTAGCGCACATGCATTTCCCCGCAAGATTTTGCGTACCTTTTTTGGCGAATGTCCTTCTGCCTTTCACGGCCCTTTCCGCATCCGCTCAACCGGTTGCGATCACCCCTCCGCTGCACACCGCCGGTCACCAGATCGTCGACTCCCACAACCATCCCATCCGTCTCACCTCGGTCAACTGGTACGGCTTCGATGAAAAAGAATATGTCCCCGGCGGCCTCGATCACGCGCCCTTGAATGAAATCATCGATCAAATTCAAAAGATCGGCGTGAACTCCGTACGCCTTCCCTGGGCCAACGAGACGCTGGAGCGAAACCCGCTCGTGGCCGACTACGCCGTTGCCGCCAATCCACAATTCAAAGGCAAGCACGCGCTCGACGTAATGGACGCCGTCATCGCTGCCCTGTCGCAGGCCCGCATCATGGTCATCCTCGACAACCACGTCAGCCGCGCCGACTGGTGCTGCAGCGACACGGACGGCAATGGCCTCTGGTACTCCACCGACTACCCGGAATCAAGTTGGCTCGCCGACTGGCGGGCAATCGCGCGGCGCTACCGTTTCAACTCCTGGGTCGTTGGCGCCGATCTGCGCAACGAACTGCGCAGCGGCGCTGCCTGGGGCGGAGCCAATCCCAAACTCGACTGGCACGCCGCAGCCGAACGCGGCGGCAACGCAGCCCTCGCCGACAATCCGAATCTGCTGATCATGGTCGAGAGTCCTGAGTATTCCACCAACTTTGCCGGCTTTGACAAGCTGCCAGTGCATCTCGACATTGCAGACCGGCTGGTCTACTCGCCGCACGCCTATGGCATGGCAGCGCCAGGATTCGCCAGTTACGATCAAATGAAAGATGTCTACGAAGCGCGCGCCGGATTCCTGCTGCACACCGAGCCGGCGATTCCGATCTGGGTCGGCGAATTCGGCACCTGCCAGAAACTCGACTGCACCTTCAACTCCGACTGGTTCCGCATGTACATCCGCTACCTGCGCGAGCATCCACAAATCTCATGGAGCTACTGGCCGCTCAACGGCACGCAATCCAGCGGCGCCGGCCGCAAATACGACGCGGTCGAGGACTACGGCCTACTCTCCCCCGACTACCGGCAGATCGCCGCGCCCGAAATCGTCGATCTCCTTCGCACCGTCGAGGCCCCGCCTGCGCACTGATTCTCTTTCCTCAACCGCGTGCATTGGCCCGCGTGCATTGAAACAGAACCAGCGCTAAAATCGATCCAGGCCGACGGCCATGCTTCTGGAACTCCTCAGACCGCTCTCGTTCTTCGTCAGCATGCTCTCGCTCTATCCCGTCCTGCTGAACGCCTTTTTCGTGCCCGGCACGCATTGGGAAGAGCGCCTTGAGATGGCCTTGCTGCGCGTTGTCTGCGCCGCATGTCTCTGCTTCACCAGCGGCCTGCTTTACTCCTGGCACACCGCCACCGAGCCCGCCGAGCCGCTTCTCTCCACCCTCCCCGTCCGTCTCTTTTTCTGGGTGATTGGAGCATTGGTTCTGCTCTTCGCGCTTTCCTGGTGGCTCGACGCCTACTACGTCCCCCTGCTGCGCCACGATTGCTGCCGCCGTCCCTGAGCCAGCGCGGCGAGCTCCTCAATCCGCTTCACCGATGCGCGTAATCCGTGAAAACATAATCCTTTGACTTCACTGCCGAATGGCACGCGTAACCGCATTTGGCGTCGTTCCCTTGCGGTGGCTTGTCTTTCAAGTTGCCCAGCCTGTATGTATTGGACGCCGCGTCATACTCAAACGCGCCGTAACCCCATCCTCCGCTGTCGGCAAACCTCTTGCCATCTTTCAGCATGAAATCAACGTCATGCTGCGGGCCCGGCACCGTCGGCGCACCCGGTTCGTGGTCATTCACTTTCCCGGTCCAATGCACCTTCGCCATCTTGGCGCCATCCGGAAATGGCTTGCCGTTTGCAGGAATGCCCGCCTTGAACGCATCGATCATTTCAGGATTCCCAAGGATCGCAGCCAGCTTGTCTCCGTTATGGCTGATGGCGATCACCGCCCAGCCTTCGTATCCTTTGAACTCGGAGAACGCGAGGCCATTCGGCACTTTGAGGGAGTACTTGTCCTGCGTGGAAGCGGGCGTTTGCCCTTCGATCGGGCCCGTTGTCGAGGCGGAGGCGCCGTCAAGACTGGGAAGTTTATGGATGAAGCGCGCAAGCTCCCACGTCTCGTTCTCCGAAAGGCTCGACTTCCACGCCGGCATGCCCGTGAGGCGAACGCCGTTCTGCACGATCCAGAACAGTTCCGCATCGCTCCAGTGCTGCACGTGGGCCGAGGTCAGGTCCATCGCGGGCGGGTTCATTGCGTGCCCGATCTCCGAGTCCCCGCGCCCATCCCCACCGTGGCATTGGGCGCACGACCCGAGAAACACCTCCTGGCCCTGGCTCACGACCTCAGCCGAATCAGGTAGCGGGTTCTGCATCTTTCCTGCCTCCAGCGGAATAGCCACATCCTTCGCCGCGTTGGCCAGGCCGGTTTCGTCCTGCGAAGGATGCTTATCGGCGGTGCAACCTGAAAACATGGCGCCCAGCAGTAGGCTCATCACGGCAAGCATCAGCCTGTGTTTCAGCGCCAGAATGCGATCTCTCCCGCGCCGCCCGAGCATCCACGGCAGTCCCACAAATCTCCTGGCAAACTCTGGCACGGTGTCTTCTCCTTCGTGGGCAAAGTCCCCTCTGCCCGATTCGACAATCGTTTGCAACCATCCGATTAGGCCTGACGCAAAGGAGCAGAACAATTGGACAATGGTATTGGCCGATACTTTCGTATAAAGAGGAGGAGGTCGCCGCGGAGTCTCGTTTCAGATGCGCAGACCCCATCCAGGCAAGGGCAGCACGATAAGATCAACCCATCATGCCGGACGCTGCCAGCCCCGAGATCACCCTGCGCGGCTCAGTCCTCGTGCTGCTCCAGTTCGACGTAGCCGAAGCCGTCCGCCTCGACCGCCTCCAGGAGCTGATACGTGCCCGCACCGTGCAGCAGCCCAGCCTCAAGCATCCGGCTCCCACCTACGTCCGCTACCAGCGCCCGCCGGTGGTTGTACCGCTCGATCCGCTGCAGCTCGAAACCGGCGAGCGCCTTCAAGGCGAAATCAAGTATTACGACTACGGCGTGGTCAGCGTGGTCTACGAGCTGCCCTTCGCCGGCGGCTGGAGCAAGCTCATCGGCCTCGCCAGCCGCTGGGTGTGGGAGGTCGATTTCGCCGCTCAGGCCACGGCCATCGTGCGCAGCAGTCTTGAACGCGCCGCGCCCGCGCTCCTCAAGCCCTACGACGAATGGCTCAGCGAGGACTACCTCATCTTCCACATCCGCGAAATCGACGGCGCACCCACCGTCGGTGAGCTGATCCAGCAGCACGGCTCGCGCATCGCCCAGGTAGTCCGCGGAGACACCGGCCAGCTTGCCGACAGCGAGTGCAACGAGGTGCTGCAGTCGCGCATTTCCTACTACGCCAACGACCTC
>Ga0070764_10000919_pt1 | contig 12384 bp, 11 predicted proteins | sample HubBroMetageWRM4_FD_67287 | JGI IMG/M metagenome (GOLD analysis project Ga0070764, IMG submission 67287) | Warmed soil microbial communities from the Hubbard Brook experimental Forest, New Hampshire - Hubbard Brook CCASE Soil Metagenome WRM 4 | ecosystem: Environmental > Terrestrial > Soil >... | reverse complement strand
GCTGCCGAGATGGCGCGCGAGCGTACCGGCCAGGGACGGCGCCACGCCGGCCGCACCGTGCGCATCTTCCTGATGACACACCACACAGCGATCCTTGAATATCTTTTGTCCCGTGCCATTGTCGGCCAGCACAGGGTCGGCCAGCACAGCGCCTGCGGCCCCGGCGAGTGATAGCAACAACACCCAAGCAATGGCGCGCATGGTCATTCCGCGACGCCGACGATCACGGACACGGTGCAATGATAAGAGGCCTGGCTGTTGGCCATGCACCAGTTGACGTCGTTATGGACCGCCATCTCGTAGCCGGGGCGCTCACCGACATTGGCGCTGCAATAACACTGTCCGCATGACGAGCGACCACAACAATCCATGTAGCTGACCAGGTAGTTCTTACCGTCCTGGGCATTGTGACAGGTGCCGACCCAACTGACCTTGGAAGCCTCCGTGCCGGGTGGACATTGCGTACCCGTGCCCCCGCAGCAAGAACAGAGCTGTCCGTCCATAGCGCAATATTTCCAGTAGTCGCACTTGGTCGCATCCGTCTGATGCGGATCCGTCCGGCCGTAGGTACGGTCGATGGGCAGCAGGGGAAGGACCGCACCGCCGACGATGAGCTTCCCCAGGCTCGAGAGCACCCCGCGGCGTGAGGTCAGCCTCGCCAGGGTGCGGCTCGCCTTTTCAGCAGTCTGGTCAAACCCACTCTTATCGAACCATGACATTGCAGTCTCTCCTAATCGATACGCGCTGTGGCGTGTTGGCGCGTCTTCGCCCGGTAATCCTGCAGGGAGGCGACCCCCATCTCCTGCGCGACAACCAGGCTCTCGAGCTGCTCGCGGTTGTTGATCAAGCCTTTCGCGCTGATGACGCCGTTCGGGCCAATGAGGACGGCGTAGGGCAGCTTACTGATCCGGAACGTCATGCCGAGGTCGGTCGAGAGTACATACGGAAACGGCGCCAGCTTTTCCCGGACGTAGAAACGTTGGTGCTCTTCGAGCGCGCCGTCGCTGGCGAGCACGACCTCCAGGCTCGCCGCCTCGTGTGCGCTGAGCGAGCGTAGGATCGGCATCAGTTGCTTGCACACCGGACACGTCGGCGACAGAAAGAACAACAGCTGACTGCGTCCGGCTGTGGCGCCGATGCTGATCTCGCCACCCCCGAGCTTGGAGAGCGTGAACACGGGTGCGGGCTCGCCGACCTTGGGGCCGTGGTCCATGGTGAGTGCGCCGACCGGCGTAAGACGCTCATGGAGAATGCCAACCTGGCGCGCCAGCGCGAGCACTGCCAGCAGGAGCCCGATGAGACCGATCCACACCAGTACGTTTGAAATCAGTAACCCTGTCACGGGAGAGTCCTCGTACCGGGCGGGTGCGACGCCTGGAAATTGGTCATCAACTGGTTGGCGGCGAAGTAAAGGACGGTCAGTGTCACGGCGAGGCCCATTATGCCGATTGCCGTGGCGGCATCGATGAACCCGCGGTCCGGCGCCGCCCATGCCAAGGCAAGGCCGAGCATCATGATGAGATTGCGTACAACGAGCGCACGCGAGAGCTTCTGACCATTGGCGCCCCCACAGCCGCAGTCGATCGACACCCGGCCGCGGGCCACATTGATCGCGATGGCCACGGTGAACAACGCCAACAGACCCATGCCGAGCGTGGCCCCTACCCTACTCGTCGCCGGTAGCACCAGACACACCGCGACCACCAACTCGAGCGGCGGCAGAATCCGCGCAGCCAGTCGCGCCAGCCAACGTGGCGCTACGCGGTATTGCTCGACAATGCCGCCGAACAACGTCCAGACGCGCATGGCATGGTAAGCCGCCAGCACAAAAACCGCCGCGAGACCTAAGCGCAGCGCCTCACCCACCATGAAGAGCAACACCTGCGAGTCCACGGTGGCTACTCCACCCAGATCGGGCCGCCGCCTTCCAGCAGGTCGGTTTTACTCGTCCCCAAGACCTTCAAGGTGTCTGCGTCGTAGCGGGTGACCGACCCCGGAATGTCGTCTTTCACGTTGACGCTGAAGAGCAGCGGATGGGTTTCTTTGCTGAGCTGCAGATAGTTGGCGCCGTCCGATTTGACTCGTCCGGTCACCGCATGCCGCGCGACGTCCACTTTCCAGATTTCCACGGCGGGAGTCTTGTGACTCCCCTCGGAGCCGTTCGGATGCATTCCAACATAGAGCTGCCCGCTGGACGCCGCGTAGGCGATGTTGCCGTAGCCGCCCGGTCGCCAGTGCGCCGCCTTTTCCTTCGTCCCTATGAAAGTCCAAGGAGTGTCCTGGGTCGCGACTTCCCCGTTGAAATCGATGCTGTGCACACTGCCGAGGAAGGAGATGAAGAGCGTCTTATCGCCCGTCTTCACGCCATAAATGAACAAGGCGTCGTTCTCCGGATCGAACAGCGCGGCGCTGCGCTTGCGCCCGGTTTCCTTCCCGTGCGCGTCGAAGTCGACTGTCAACGCGGTGCCATCGCCACAGAGCGTCGAGAATCGGCCCGGCACCTTCGGCGCGGCGTAGATGCCAAAGCAACCCGCCGTAGCGACCTCCGACAACACAGCCTTCGTGGCCAGATCGATGATGGAGACGGAGGTGGCCGGTGTGGCATTTTGGACCAGGAGGTACTTCGACTCGGCGGACTCCACCAGGAATGCAGAATACTGATTTGTCATTGCCCGCTTGTTACCGGGCAGCAGCGTCTCGCTGACCGGAAGCAGGGTCGAAGTGTCGTAATACTCGACCACATCGACGCGTGCGCCGTGGTCGCCACGCGAGAAGAAAGTCGTGGCGTTAAACAACGTCTTGCGATCGGCGGAAATCGCAAAGCTGCCGAAGTGTCCGTTCGACAGCTGGCCGAGATACGAGAAAGAGTCACCGTCGATGACGTGCACACGGCTGTCGATGCCGTGTGCCGGGGGAAACTTATCGACAATATAAAGGCGATGCCCGTTGTCGGGTTTGAGCGCGGCAACCCCGGCATGCTCGATCGGTAGGTCGGCAAAGGCGGCCGAAGCCACCAGTGCCAATGCCATAACAGCCGCGGCGCCGGCCGCATACCGGGTGTACACGCTCATCGGCGCGACTCCTCCTTAGAAGGCATAAGTCAGATCGACCCCGACCGTGAGCGGCTGGTTGGTGATCACGCGGTTGAACGAGGCATTCGTCAACGTCAGCTGGGTCATGTTTTCCAGGTACGCCTGCTTGTTGAACACGTTGTTCGCGAACAGCGCGACGCCCCAGCCCGACTCGGCGCGGATTCCGGCCCGCATATTCGTCAGGTCATAGGACGGCAGCGGTGTCAGCTCGCCCGTGGGGAAACCGGCCGGGAAAGTGAGGTCGAGACGCCTGTCGACAAAGGTGTTCTCCACCCGCGCGGTGAACATGTACTTGTCGCTGAGCGCGTGGCCGTACGTGAGATTCACGTTGCCGGTGAATTCCGGCACGTCCGGCAGCACGTCCGCAGGGACGATCGTATAGTGGATGCCCGGCGTGAGCGTCGCGTGAGTGTAGCCGCCGGAGATCCCCAGCTCGAAACCAGCCCCCAGCAGGCCGCGCGCTTCAATCTCGCCGCCGAAGATCTTGGCGTTGCCGTTGTTGTCGTTCAACAGGTAGTCGTTGGGCAACTCCAGCAGCTGGACGTTGCTCCATTTCTCGTAGTAAGCGCTCGCATCGATGGTCAGGCGGCGGTCGAAGAAGCGGGCTTTCTCACCGACCTCGTAGCTCCACAGGGTGTCCGGGTCGTAGCTCTGCGGCCACTGGCCGTTGGGATATTTGAACGGGCTGGTGGACAGGGGGACGCCGCCGGGGGCCCACAAGGCACCGGTCGTCGGCAGCGGCTGGTTGGCGCCGCCGGGCCGATAGCCCTTCGATGCCGTGACATACACCATCAGATCCTTGTCGAACTCGTAAGCCAGGTTGAACTTCGGGTTCACGCCCGAGTGATTCTGGGACACGGACTCGATCGACGGCGTGGCGCCGCCCAGCGGCGAGCCCCAGCCGGCGAAGTTATCGTGGAATGAATAATCATACGCGTAATAGCGCAGGCCCACGGTGGCCTTCAAGTGCGAGGTGAGCGAATAAGTGCCCTCGCCGAAGGCCGCATATTGCGAAATCTTGGTCGGATTGACGAGATTCCAGATCGCATTCGTGGTGGCCGGCCCCAGGGTGCCGTTATCGAAAAAGGCGGCAGGGTTCGGCACCGCGGAGTACAGATTCCACACCGACTGGAAGTTGCTATAGAAGAGGCCCCCCACCCACTTGAATGGTCCGTCGCCTGTCGAGGCAGCGCGGATTTCCTCGCTGAACTGCTTGGACGGATCGGTTTCCGTGCCCTGTATCGGGCCGGTACCCCCCGGCAGGTAGTAGCCGATAGTACCGGGCTGATTGACCTCCACAAACGACAACGGATTGTTGAAATTCTCGCTGCCGTCCTGGGTTTGAACGGAGTTTCGATTCCACTGCGCCGTGATGGAGGTAACGTCGAACGTACTGAAGTTGTACGTGACGTTCAGGCTATAAACCTTGATCTCGTCGGAATACGGCTCGGCGACACCGAACGGCTGGTAATGCGCTTCCGTGCCGGGGACGCTGTCGAAAGCGCTCGGCCCTTCCTGGGTGATCCGCTGATAGAAAATAGACGGCGTGATCGACAGCGCGTCGCTCGGCTTCCACAGCATGGTCACACGCATGCCGTACTGGTGCTCAGCGTTCGATCCGGAACGCACGGACTGCACGGGCGCTGCTTGGACATCGCCGCGAGTAGCGCCGCCGTTGGTCGGCAGGGGAAACGGGTTGACGACAATCCGGTCGATCCAACCGCTGGTGTAAGCCTCCGAGCCGACGATGCGCAGTGCCAATTGATCGTTGATCAACGGCAGGTTGAACATGAAATTGTCGTTGTGATTGAAGCCGCCGCCGTCCGTGCCGGACAGGAGGCTCTCGAAGCTGCCCTGGGTCTGGGTCAGGTTGGGCTGGTTGGTGACCAATTTCACCGTGCCGCCCATGGAGCCCGAGCCGTACAGCGTACCCTGCGGGCCGCGCAGCACTTCGATGCGATTCAGGTCATAGAGCGTCGGATCGATGACGACCTTGCCGTTCTGGGCACCGGCCGGTGCAGTCATCGGCACGTCGTCGAGATAGAAGCCGACCGTGGCGGAGTTACCGCCGCTGGAGGTCATGCCGCGCATCTCTATTTCGGTCTGGCCGGGGCCGTTGCTCTTGAGCGAAACGCCCGGCGTGGCCGCGGCCAGCGTCGCGACATCGCCGATGCCACGATCCTGCAGGTCCGCCCCGCTGACCGCCGTGATGCTGATGGGCGTTTCCTGCACCGTCGAGTTGCGCTTCTGCGCGGTTACGACGATCTCGGCGAGCCCGCCGCCGGAATCCTCCGGGGCCGACACCGCTGTCTGGGCACTCGCCGCAGTGCCGAACACGACGGAGGTGCCCGCGAGGAGCACCGCACCTGGAAAAACGACCGATCGCGTGGTCGCGCCACGTACGCTACTGCCGAGCCGCCGGACTGCCATACTACCCCCGCCCGTTGTAACTTGTTGGTTACTTATAAGCAAAGGCGCACGACGCTGTCAACTGTGGCGCGGAAAGCACGTCCATCGGGCCGGGCAAACCCCAGGTGACGTAGTAAGATGGCGCCATGAACGCTCGTCCAAGTCCAATCCGCCGGGGTAACACACGCGATCCGGAATCCACCAGTGCCGCGATCCTGGCGGCAGCGGTCCGGGAGTTCACCGAGCGCGGCTACGAAGGGGCCCGGGTCGACAATATCGCCAGTCGCGCCGGCGTCAACAAGCGCATGCTCTATCACTATTTCGGCAACAAACAGGCCCTGTATGTTGCTGTTTTGGAAGGTAGTTACACCGCCATCCGCACGGCCGAGCACGGCCTGCACCTCTCCGATCGCGATCCGATCGAGGGGATCACCGAACTGGTGCGCTTTACCTGGCATTATTACCTCGCGCACCCGGAATTCCTGAGCCTGTTGAACACCGAGAACCTGCACCGGGCCAAGTTCCTGAAGCGCTCGGCGCGGATCTTCGAACTGAACTCGCCCCTGATCGAGCGCATCTCGGTGTTGCTCGAGCGCGGGGTGGAGCAAGGCGTCTTCCGCGACGACCTCGATGCGCTCAAGGTCTATGTCTCCATTGCCGCCCTCGGGTTCTTCTATCTGTCCAACCGTTGGACGTTGTCCACGGTCTTCCGCCGCGACCTGATCGCCAAGGAAGAGATCGAGAGTTGGGGCAATCACATGGTGGACGTCACGTTGTCTTTTGTGCGCCGCGCCTGAGGCCGCGCTCGTAGTTGACAGTGTCGTCAGCTCACGGCTATAAGTAACTGCGTAGTTACAAGTAGGGGGGAGCATGGCAGTCCAGCGAATCGGCGTCATCATGCACGGCGTAACCGGACGGATGGGGTACAACCAACATCTGGTACGGTCGATCGCAGCGCTGCGGGCGGCGGGCGGCGTAACTCTGCCCAACGGCGACCGAGCACTCCCGGACCCGATCCTCGTCGGGCGCAACGCCGACAAAATCGCCGAGCTCGCGCGACGCCACGATATCGCCCGCTACACGACGGACCTGGGTGCCGCCCTCGCCAATCCCGACGACACTATATTCTTCGATGCGGGCTCGACGCAGATGCGGGTCGAGCTGGTGAAGCGTGCGATCGAAGCCGGCAAGCACGTCTATTGTGAGAAGCCCATTGCGGAGACGCTCGCGGATGCGCTGACCTTGGCGCGCCTCGCGGCGGCTCGTGGGGTGAAGCACGGCGTGGTCCAGGACAAACTGTTTCTACCCGGATTGCGCAAACTGGCCATGGTGGCGAAGTCCGGTTTTTTCGGCCGGATCCTCTCGGTGCGCGGCGAGTTCGGCTACTGGGTGTTTGAAGGTGATGTGCAGCCCACTCAGCGTCCTTCCTGGAATTACCGCAAAGCCGATGGCGGCGGCGTCATCCTCGACATGCTGCCCCACTGGCGCTATGTACTCGACAACCTTTTCGGCCGGGTGACCGCGGTCAGCTGCCGTGGCGCGACCCACATTCCCGAGCGCATCGATGAGCGCGGGCAGCGTTACAAGGCAGATGCCGACGACGCCTGTTACGCAACCTTCGAGCTCGAAGGCGGTATTGTCGCTCAGATCAACTCGTCCTGGACCACGCGGGTGAACCGGGACGATCTCGTCACTTTCCACGTCGACGGCACGCACGGATCGGCCGTCGCCGGCTTGACCCGCTGTGTCACCCAACAGCGGATGAATACTCCAAGACCGGTGTGGAACCCCGACGAGCCGCAGACCATGAAGTTTGTCGACCAGTGGGCGGCCGTGCCGGATACCGAGGTGTTCGGTAACGGCTTCCGACTGCAATGGGAGGACTTCATTCGCCACGTGGTGGCCGATACTCCCTGGCATCACGACTTGTTCGAAGGCGCCAAGGGCGTGCAGCTCGCCGAGCTCGCCCTGCAGAGCTGGAGCGAGCGCCGTTGGGTCGACGTCCCGGTGTTGAGCCGGCCGGGTAACTGAGTGCGGCTGACCCACCGATGACGAGCCTCCTCCTCCCCACCTCCGACCGCCGTATCGAGCGCTACACGCTCAGGAATGCGGCGCTACCAGCCCCGGCCAGCGGCACTACATTGCCCTCCTTCAACCGGGTGGCTTATGCGGCCGCCCACGTCGTCGTCGATCCGCTCGCCAAAACCGACCCGCCGCTCGAGTCGGTGATCGATTGGGACGCGACGCTGAAGTTTCGACACTACCTGTGGGACCTCGGCTTCGGTGTTGCGGAAGCCATGGATACCGCCCAACGCGGCATGGGTCTCGACTGGCCCGGTGCGCGCGAACTGATCGAGCGCACTCTCGCGGAAGCCCGGAGTCGGCCCGGTGTGTTGGTGGGGTGCGGCGCAGGGACCGACCATCTCGAGCGGGGGGCAGCGCGCACACTCGATGACGTGATCGCCGCTTACGAGACCCAGATCGAAGCGATCGAGGCGCTCGACGGTCGCATCATCCTGATGGCGAGCCGTGCGTTGGTTGAGGTCGCCAAAGGACCGGAAGACTACCGCCGCGTCTACAGCCACATCCTGCGGCAGGTACGACACCCGGTGGTGATTCATTGGCTGGGTGAGATGTTCGACCCCGCCCTGGCAGGCTACTGGGGCACCGACGATCACCTCGAGGCCATGGATGTTGCGTTGGCAGTCATTGCCGAACACGCCGCCAAGGTCGAGGGCATCAAGATTTCTCTGCTCTCCAAGGAGAAGGAGATCCTCATGCGACGCCGACTACCGGCAGGTGTGCGCATGTACACGGGCGACGATTTCAACTACGCGGAACTGATCGCCGGTGACGGGCACGGCTATTCGGATGCGCTGCTCGGCATTTTCGACGCCATCGCACCGGCCGCCTCGGCGGCCCTGGCCCGTCTCGCAGAAGGGGACGAAGGCGGGTTTCATGGCCTGCTCGCCCCTACCGTGGCGCTGTCCCGGCACATCTTCGCGGCCCCGACGCGCTTTTATAAGACAGGCATCGTGTTTCTCGCCTACCTCAACGGGCTGCAGAATCACTTTCACATGATCGGCGGCCAGCAGAGTGCGCGCTCGTTGCAACATCTCGCCGAGTTGTTTCGTCTCGCGGACTGCGCACGAGTGCTGCGGGATCCGGGACTGGCCGCCCGGCGGGCCGCCAGTGTCATGGCGGTCGGTGGAATTTCATAGCAGCGGGGTCGAGTTACACGTGAAGGGTCTCTCTATCAACCTCGCGACCGTACGCCAGCAATACGGTTTTGCGGCGGCGGTCGACGCCTGTCTCGCCCAGGGAATTACCGCGATAGCGCCCTGGCGCGACCAGGTCGAAGCCATCGGACTAGCGGAGGCGGCGCGCATCGTCGCGCTCAACGGCCTGCAGGTCACTGGCTACTGTCGCGGAGGCATGTTTCCCGCGACGGACACTGCAGGTCTCGCCGCCGCGATCGACGACAACAAGCGGGCCATCGACGAAGCGGCCGCACTCGGCGCTGACTGCCTGGTGTTGGTCGTAGGCGGCCTCCCCGGCACATCCAAGGACATGATTGCGGCGCGCGCGATGGTCGCCGACGGCATTGCCGCGATTCTCCCGCACGCACGGGCCGCCAAAGTACCGTTAGCTATCGAGCCGTTGCATCCGATGTATGCTGCCGATCGTGCGTGCGTGAACACGCTGGAACAGGCGCTCGATCTTTGCGATGCGCTCGGTGCCGGCATTGGCGTCGCCATCGACGTCTATCACACCTGGTGGGACCCCAAGCTGCGGCCGCAGATTGCCCGAGCGGGACGCGAGGGGCGGATTCTTGCGCATCACATCTGCGACTGGCTCGTGCCGACGCGCGACCTGTTGTTCGACCGGGGTATGATGGGAGACGGCGTCGTCGACCTCAAACTGTTTCGCGCGGATATCGAGCAGGCCGGTTACCACGGCCCCCAGGAAGTCGAAATCTTTTCCGCCCAAAACTGGTGGCGGCGGCCGGGTGAAGAAGTCCTCGCGACCTGCATCGAGCGTTTTCGGACCGTATGTTGAAGTTGCGGCAGCAGGAAGGGCTTACATGAGCTTCGAATCGCGTAATCCAACAACGGGCGAGCTGCTTGCCCGGTACGAGCAACACACTCCCGCGCAAGTGGCGGACTGCCTCGCGCGCGCCTGGTCGGGCTGGAAGACCTGGTCGGCCACGCCACTCGGTGAGCGCACGGCTTTCCTGAATCGGCTCGCGGATGTCCTCGAAGCCAGGGTCGACGAGTTTGCCCGCCTCATTACGCTCGAAATGGGCAAGCCTTACACGGAAGCGCAGGCCGAAGTGAAGAAGGCCGCTTCCGGGGCGCGGCATTTTGCCACGGTGGGCCCCAGCTACATCGAGCCGCAAGCTATTCCGGGAACACCCGGCCAGGTGATCTACCAGTCGCTCGGTCCCGTGCTGGGCATCATGCCTTGGAACCTGCCCTTCTGGCAGGTGCTGCGGTTCTTCATTCCGGCAGCGCTCGTGGGCAACACGGTGTTGGTCAAGCACGCCGAGAATGTCAAAGGCTGTGCGATCGCTCTCGAGCAGTTGGTACGTGATGCCGGCGGCCCCGCTGGGTTGTACGTCAACCTCATGGTCGACCGCAAGGACGTGCCCGCTCTCGTTGCCGACGAGCGCGTTCGCGCCGTCACGGTAACGGCGAGCGTCGCAGCAGGTCGGGCAATGGCGGCTCTCGCCGGTCAACACGGCAAGAAGGTCGTCCTCGAGCTCGGTGGGTCGGATCCCTTCCTGGTGCTCGACGATGCGGATCTGGCCAAAGCCGTGCAACTCGGAGTCATTGCGCGTTTTGCGAACAATGCGCAGAGTTGTATCGCCGCGAAGCGGTTCCTGGTGGCTGAAGCGGTATTCGAGGAGTTCTCATCCCGCTACGTCGCAGCCGTCAAAGGGCTCGTGCTCGGCGATCCGATGGAGGCCACGACGAAGCTGGGTCCGCTGGCGCGCAGTGACCTGCGTGAAACCGTCCGCCGGCAGGTAGCGGATGCGGTCAAACAGGGGGGCCGCATTCTCAGCGGGGGTGGCGTCTTGCCGGGTCCCGGCTATTTTTTCGAGCCCACGGTAATCGCCGGGCTGTCGCACGACGCGCCGATCGTGGCCGAAGAGTGCTTTGGGCCCGTGGCGCTGTTGTTTCCCGTTCGCAGCGATGCGCACGCGATTCAACTTGCGAACGCGACGGAGTATGGACTCGGCGCGGCAGTGTGGAGCCGTGACCTGGCGCGAGCCCAGCGCGCGGCGACGGAGATTGAAGCGGGGGCGGTGTTCATCAACGACTTCGTGCGCTCCGACCCACGCGCCCCGTTCGGCGGGGTGAAGAACTCGGGGTTCGGCCGCGAGCTGGGCGCGCTCGGTGCGCGGGAGCTCGCCAACGCCAAGTTGGTCTGGCAGGGTCAGTGAGCCCGCCAGGCCCGCAACGGCCGTACAGTGTCGTCGTCGCCAGCTTTCTCGGCTGGACGATCGATGCCTTCGATTTCTTTCTGCTCGTCTTCGTGCTGGGCGATATCGCCAGGCAGTTTGACTCGAGCATCGCGGTAGTCAGTTGGGCGCTCACGCTCACCCTCGCCTTTCGCGTCGTCGGCGCGCTGCTGTTTGGGCGACTCGCCGACCGCTACGGGCGCAAGCCGGTGCTGATTGCGAACGTGCTCACGTTCTCCATTCTCGAGTGCGCCACCGGCTTTGCACCGACGCTGACGGCTTTCCTGGTGTTGCGCGCGTTGTTCGGCATTGCCATGGGCGGCGAATGGGGTGTGGCATCGAGCCTAACCATGGAGTCTATTCCAGCCGGTTGGCGCGGCTTCGTGTCGGGGCTGCTGCAGTCGGGCTACTCCTTCGGCTACCTGTTCGCGGCCCTGCTCTACGGTGTTGGTTTCGAGGCGTTGGGGTGGCGCGGGTTGTTCATTGTTACGATATTGCCGGCCGCCCTGGTGCTGTATATCCGCCGTAACGTGGCGGAAAGCCCTGCCTGGTCGCGCCCCGACGCTCGGGACGCGCCTTCGCAGCCGCAGCCCAAGGCTCCCCGGAACATCGGTCGCTATGTGTACGCGATCGCCCTGATGGCGGCGGCAGCGACCTTCAGCCATGGGACGCAGGATCTGTATCCAACCTTCCTGCGTGTCCAGCACAGCTTCTCCGTGCACCAGGTCGCGAGCATCGCGATCGTCTACAACATTGGTGCCATCCTCGGTTGCCTGACCGGCGGCACTCTCTCGCAACGACTGGGACGACGGCGCGGGATCGCACTCGCTGCCCTCCTCGCTGTCGCCCTGATGCCCTTTTGGGCGATCGCGTCCACCCCGGTGGTGCTGGCCGGCACGGCGTTCTGCATGCAGTTCCTCGTGCAGTGTACGTTTGGCACCATGCCGGCCCACTTGAACGAGATCTCTCCGCCCCAAGCGCGGGCGACTTTTCCCGGCTTTACCTATCAGTTCGGCAACTTCCTGGCCGCAGGCAATGCAACCCTCCAGGTACTGTTGGCGAACCGGCTGCACGGGAACTATGGGCTCGGCATGGCCCTGATCGCGGGCTCCGGGGCCGTCGTCTTTGCGCTGCTGGCGCTGTTGGGACCGGAAGCTAAAGAGATTCGGATGACCTAACTTGGTGCAACCGAGACTTCGGTCGTGGCCTGCGCCAACTTGAGGCAGGGTCGCGCGACCGTGATCGGTTATGTGTCACGACTGTTGTGCCAAACCGGTGCAAGACGCCCAACGTGGCGTTAAGCCGACAGTCATTTCGCCTCGGTGATTGCATTTTCACGCCGAGTCTAACTCCGCGTTAATCCAACAACTTACGCGGCACTGTTACTTCCCGAACGGCGCTTGCTACACGGCGACGACG
>Ga0070764_10000914_pt1 | contig 12399 bp, 10 predicted proteins | sample HubBroMetageWRM4_FD_67287 | JGI IMG/M metagenome (GOLD analysis project Ga0070764, IMG submission 67287) | Warmed soil microbial communities from the Hubbard Brook experimental Forest, New Hampshire - Hubbard Brook CCASE Soil Metagenome WRM 4 | ecosystem: Environmental > Terrestrial > Soil >... | reverse complement strand
TGATGCCGCAAGTGACGGCGGCGGCCCTGGTGAGTGAGAACAAAGTGCTGGCGCATCCCGCGTCCGTCGATTCGATTACCACCTCCGGAAATAAAGAAGACTTCGTTTCCATGGGCATGACCGCGGCGAACAAGTTGAAGAGAGTTGTCGAGAACACGCGCAACACGCTCGCCATCGAGGCCATGGCGGCGGCACAGGCGATTGACTTCCTCGCCCCGCTGAAGACTTCGAAACCATTGCAGAAGGCGCATGCGGCGATCAGGACGGTATGCGCGTCCATGGACAAAGACCGCGTGATGTACCAGGATTTCGCGCGCATCGCACAGTTGATCGCCGGTGGGAAGCTGGCTGCATTGGTGCGATGAGAATTGGGTTGTCACGCCGAATAGCTCCTCTCGGTTCGCGCCGACTATCGGATAGTGTGCAAGTCGTTGCGCATTGACAGTCCTTTCCAAACCGAGCAAGCTCGCTACCTAAGGCTGCACCGCACGAAACAACGGGGCCGCTATTTACAGGCGGTTGCGCGATGCATTAGACTCAGCAGGTTTCGCGCGCCCACCACGAGGCGAAAAATCCTGTCGGCTTCATCGCGTAACGTTTCTCATGCACTAACCCGGAATCGTTGCATCTGTCGGATGGAAGGCCACGGAACCGGCGCCAAGGAAATACGAACAAAATAATAGTTATTTAAGGATCAAAACATGCCAGCACATCGTTTGGGGAATTGCCGCAGCCGCGTTGCAACTGTGTTTGCCATCCTGATTTTCATCGGCGCTAGCGCGTTGCTGGCCGCAGGTCAGACGTCCGTCACCACGTATCACTATGACAACTACCGCACCGGATGGAATCAGAAGGAGTCGGTGCTGACTCCTGCCAACGTCAAAGCCAAAGTATTTGGCCGGCAGCTGACGGTGAAGCTCGATGACCAGGTGGATGCGCAGCCGCTGGTCGTGCCCGGCGTGCTCATCACCGCTGGAAACTATCAGGGAACGCACGATGTGGTTTATGTGGTCACGGAGCACAACACGGTGTATGCCGTCGATGTACACACCGGGACGGTGTTATTGAATCCGAATTTCGGAACGCCTGTGTCGAATCCGCTGGGATGCAACAACAACGGGCCGAATGTCGGAATCAACTCGACGCCGGTGATCGACCCCAGCAGCAACACGCTGTACGTGATGATCTACACCCAGGATAAGACTGGGCCGGCCTTTCGTCTGCACGCGCTCGATCTGGGGAGCTTGACCGACAAGGTGACGCCGGATGTAGTGGCCGCTTCGCACACTCTGAGCAATGGAACATCGTTCAGCTTTAATGCGAAGTACGAGCGGCAGCGGTCGGCATTGTTGCTGGCGAACGGCAGCGTTTATGCAGGGTTTGCCAGCTTCTGCGATCTGAGTGCGAACCTTTCGCGGGGCTGGCTGCTGGGCTGGACGGCGGGATCGCTGACGCCATTTCCGTCGAACCAGCTCAACGACCTGCAAGCAACTGACTCGGGCAGCTTCTTTCTTTCGTCGATCTGGATGTCGGGCTACGGACCGGCGACGGACGATGCCGGTAATATCCTGTTCGTGACCGGGAATTCGGACCCTAAAACTTACGATGGCGTGACCAATATTCAGGAGAGCGTGGTCAAGGTGTCGTCTACCCTAACCACCGTGCAGGACCTGTTTACTCCAGATGACCAGGTGAGTCTGGATGAGGGCGATGTGGATTTCGGCTCGGGCGGCGTGCTGGTGCTGCCTGATCAGCCGGGATCAACCCCACACCTGGCAGTGGCGGCGGGTAAGGACGGGAATATGTATTTTATGAATGAAGACGACCTGGGTGGCTATTCGCCGACAAAGAATAACGTGCTGGGCACCTACTCGGTTGGTGGCTGCTGGTGTGGTGAGTCATATTATGTGGATCCTACCGACGGAGTGGGACGGGTAGTGAGCAGCGGCGGCTCGACAGTAGAAGTGTGGAAGGTGCAGACATCTCCGACGTTAGCGTTAACACAAGTTTCGTCGTCCGCGAACCTTGGTGGTCAGCAAGATCCGGGGTTCTTCACAACCATCTCGTCGAACGGTAACGCCAGTCCGATTATTTGGGCGGTGTCGCGTCCCCAGAACACGGGGACGGGGACTCTTCATCTGGTTGCGTTTAATCCGGATTCTGGCAAAACTACGATGAAGCATCTATTTACGACGACGGCGGGTATGTGGCCGAACCTGGGGGGCAATTCGAACCTGGTTCCGGTAGTGGCGAACGGACAGGTCTTCGTGGCCAGTAACAAGCAACTGAGGATCTTTGGACTGCTCGGCGGGAATTCGGAAAAGCAGTCACATAAAAAGTGAGTGAACCAGCAAGCGCAAGTGCCAGATTTCATCCGCCTCCGCTGTTTGGCGGCGGACTTTTTTTTGTCGGCACTGAACTGGCTTGAAATGCTCCCATCGCTGCCCGAGTCCTAGGCGGACTTGGCTGTTGACCCATCCAACCCCAATTCGGAGGCAATCGCCTTCATGGCTGCGATACAGAAGGCGATATGCGCTTCCAGGTCCAAGCCGAGATCGGCGGCGCCTTCGATTATGTCTTCGCGGTGAACACTGCGGGCGAAGGCTTTGTCCTTCATTTTCTTGCGGACCGACGGAGCTTCGACTTCGGCGAGCGATTTTCCCGGCTTGACCAGAGCGCAGGCAGTAATGAATCCGGCGAGTTCATCGCAGGCAAAGAGCGTTTTTTCCATGGATGAGAGGCGGGCGACTCCACTGTATTGAGCGTGAGACATGATGGCGCGGCGCACTTCTTCGGAATAGCCGCGTTCTTTCAGAATCTCACAGCCTCTGTAGGGATGGTCGTCGGCGCTCGGATACTTCTCGTAGTCGAAGTCGTGAAGGAGGCCGACCATGCCCCATAATTCTTCGTCGGCTCCGGCCCTGGTAGCGTAGGCGCGCATGCAAGCCTCGACCGCCAAGGCATGCTTTCGAAGACTTTCCGATTGGGTGAACTCAGTTAGTAAACACCATGCTGCATCGCGTTGATTCATGGTTTTGTGCCGTTTCTTGCGGATCTCCGCATCGCAATTATGCCATCGTTTCGGTAAGCGCTTTGTTTTCTCTCACTTTTGTCTTGACATCCACAGGTCCAATCCAGCAGATTACGCACTAGTTTGGTTTTGAGAGTAGCCCGCTCTGGCCCTCGCAAACCCTGAATGGCCACCACACTAACCCCCGTGGACTCACGGGAAGTCGTACGATGCGACCGTTGTCTCTTAGTGCAATTCCGCACATCAAACAGTCTTTGCCGCCGGTGCCATCTGTCGTTGGATGAGGACGAGGTGGAGATCGCCGCGATGACCGCAGTACCAGAAGTGATGCCGGTGAACATGGATTCCCATGGACGCGGGCATCTAAAACTCGCGCAGTCGATCCGATCGCTGCGGCTACGCAACGGCTTGAGTCAGCGGCAACTGGCGTTGCGCATGTCCGTGCCTCGGACTTACGTATCCAAAATCGAAAACGAGAAGGCGACACCTACACTGTCTTCCCTGGAGCGTCTCGCAAGAGCGCTCGAAGTAAGCGTGCCAGATCTGCTCTCCGGTGGAGAACGGAACCGGCAGGAGGAAGTTCGCGAGCTGATGGAAGATCAATTCGTCGCTGATGTTTTGCCGTATCTGTCCCAATTGAACGGAATGCAGATGTCGAGCATTCTGGCGCAGGTGCGGGACTTGACCGTGCGCCCGCGACGTAGCGCGTAACCGGCAACACACCGCGGGTTCATCCTGGATCCTGACCGCTGCGACGGAATCGGCTCGCTAGAGTTTTTTGTTTTTATCCGGGCACACACCAACTGGACAGCCGGAGCCTTCGGGCTCCGGCCTTTTTTTTTGGCCGATGTGCAATGCAATGCGCTCCGAGCGTGCCGAAAGTGCACAGGCTTGCACAGTTCCAGCAGGGTGCGCAATTGTTTGCATGTAGGCAAAGGATTTCTTAAGAAATATGGCGATTTCCGCTTGACCCGAGCTGTCTAACGAGCTAACCTCGGCGCACTCCCCGAAAGCTGGGAAAATATTTCTCAGCTAATTCCTTTGGTGAATAGGAAAACTTCGATGAAAATTTCTCGGTTTTGTGCGCTGGCTTTGCTTTTGGCAGTGAGCTCGGCGATGGCCTTCGCCGATGGGATTCAAGATCCCAAGATCATTATTAAGGGCGCCGGCAGCGGCAGCAATGTTGCTCAGGGGAAATGCGAGCAGTGTATCGGTGTAGGCATGAATTTTAGTTTCACCGTGCCTGCAAACGGATCAGGTTCGCTGTTTTTCACGAACGAAAGTGGAAAGAACTGGAGTTCGCTGAAGCTGATCGAAAAAGGCGTGCCCGCGGCTGATGTCAGTTGTAGTTCATCCCTTTTCTCGAGTTGCACGACCAAGACGCTAAAGAACGGGTCAGTTGAGATCCTGCTTTCTGGCGTTCAGGGCGGCGCTCAGTGGAGAGACCATGGAATTATGAATGGGCAGAACTTCTCCATCAATTTTTCTTGCGTCAAGGGTAGCTGCTGGCCCGGCGGGCTGACCTTTAACGGTCATGGTGGCACGTCGTCGACCGGCTCCACACCTGAGCCCGGTACGATTGGGCTGCTGGTGGTTGGATTAGGCGCGCTGGGTACGCGCCGCAAGATGTGGAAGAACCGCTGGAACTCTTAGTTGTTCTTCTTCGAGAACTCTTTTACCAGTTGTGAAAACTGCGGCAGGGCCTGGAGCTTCTGAAGTTCAGGGTCGTTCCAGGCCTCCTGCGCCGCGTATCCCTTCTCTAACGCCAGCCGCAGCGACTTCAGCGCTTCCTCCGGTTTCCCAATCAGCGTCTTCACCTGGACCTCCGAATACATCAACTGCAGGTCATTCGGTTTGATAGCGCGTGCCTGGTTGGTATACTGCAGCGCGTTTGCCTCATCGCCCTTCTTGGCATAGAGGAGACCGAGGTCGCCCATGATCGCGGCCGATCGTGGGTTTACCTGCAGCTCCTGGAATGCCAGCGAGATGGCTTTGCCATAGGCGACCGCGGCCTGGTCGGAATGTCCCGACCAACGGTAAGAGTCGCCGAGATTGCCAAGCAGCACTTCGTCGTTCGGCGTCATCTCGACGGCCTTCTCATACATCTTCGTGGCCTGATCGTAGTTCTTCAGAAAAAAGTATGCGGTGCCGAGATTGGAGTAAGTATCCGAGTCCGGAGCAAGCGCGAGAGCTTTTTGAAATTGCGGAATCGACTCGCTCCATTTGCCTTCGCGCAGATACAGTGAGCCGATGTCTGCGTAGCCTAGCGGATTGTCGGGGGCGATTTCAGTGACTTTCTGAAACTCCGGGAGCGCCTTCGCCGTGTCGCCGAGCTCCAGGTAGGCCTTCCCGAGGGCGATGTGATTTGACCAGTTGTAGGCGTTGGCGGCGACCGCTTTCTGATAAGCGGCGATAGCTTCTTCGCTCTGACCGCTGCGGCTGTAGGCGTCACCCAGATCGCGATACGCTTCATCCGAATTCGGAGCCAATTCCAGTGCCTTCTTCAACTCCGTGACCGCTTCAGTGTTCTTCCCGGTATTGGAATAGACCTGACCGAGCGAGAGATGAACCTCGGGCAGGTTGTTGGAGAGCCGTTCAGCCTGCTGCGCGGCCAAAGTGGCTTTCTGCGCCCAGATGCCCTCCTTGGTTTCCCCAAACATGTGGAGGCTCGAGTCGGCGAGCCCGGTATAGGCCAGCGCGAAGTTTGGGTCTTTGTCGATCGCCTGTTCGAATAACCCGAGGGCCTGGCGGTAGGCATCCTGGCTGTGACCGTTGCGCAGGGTGTTTCGCCCTTGCAGGTAGAGATCGTAGGCCTTCACGTTCTCCGTCGGGTGAGCTCCGACGCGGGCCTGCTCTTCGTCGGTAGGCTTGAGGGCAAGGGCGGTGGCCACGTTGCCATAGATCTGGTCTTCAAGGGCGAGCACGTCGCCCGGGGCTCCAGAGAAGTCCTGGCTCCAAAGGCGCTTGCCGGTGGCGGCATCATCCAGACTCAGGGTGACGCGCAGCTTTTCGCTGTTGCCCTGTACCATGCCCTGCAACACCAGGTTGACTCCCAGTTCGCGGGCGAGCTTGGAGAGCGGCAGATCCTTGGCAACCGCTTTGTCGACCGCGTCCGAAGACGCCACGTGGACTTCTTTCAACTGAAACAGCTTGGCGGCGAGAGCTTCCTGAATACCGTCTGCCACGTAGCCGAGCGTTTTCTCATCACCGATTTTTTTTAGCGGCAGTATGGCGACATACGTTCCTTGTTTGAGCGAGGGGATCCCTTGCGCCACTTCTCCAGACGATGTTGCCGCGCGATTCAGCAGCGTGCGTTCGGCAAGAATTGCCAGCGCAATGACGAGTACGACTCCAGCGATCCACATCCAGCTCTTTCCGGGGAGATCGAGGCTGAATCGCAAACGTCGCACGATCGGATGCGGAATCATCTGCGAAAGCGTGTCGGCGCTGATGTTCGGGTTGGCTTCCCAGGTGTTTAATTGCTGCAATAGTTCAACCGCGGAGTGATAACGGTTCGCTGGTTCGCGTTCGAGGCAGCGGCTGACGATCGCGCTCAGCGACTTGGGAACGGAGGCATCGACGTCGGAAACAGACTGCGCGTCCTCGCGCGTGCGCTTCATCAGGCTGGCGATGGCGGTATCGGCCTGATAAGGAGCCTTGCCGGTGAGCAACTCGAAGAAGATCAGGCCGACGCTGAAGATGTCGGAACGCTGGTCGAGCGTACTCCCCATCGCTTGCTCGGGCGACATGTATTCGAGCGTGCCGACGAGTGCGCCGGTCTGCGTCAGCCCGGATTCGCCGAGCGAACGCGCCAGGCCGAAGTCCATCACCACGATGCGGCCGTGTTTGTCGCGCATGATGTTCTGCGGCTTCAGATCTCGATGGATTACGCCTTCAGAGTGGGCGGAGTCGAGGGCGCGGCAGACTTGCTCTACCACCGAAATGGCATCTTTGGGCGCGAACTTTCCGTCACGGCGCAATATCGTGCGCAGGTCCTCGCCATCAACATATTCCATGCTGATGAAGCGGATGCCCTCGGCCTCGCCCAGGTCAAAAATTCGAACCACGTTCTTATGCGTGATGTTGCGGGAAAGAATAAGTTCCTGCTTGAAACGCAACAGAATCGCCGGATCCGTCGCCAGTTCGGGACGAATGACCTTGAGCGCGATCAGGCGGTCGAGTTCGCGGTCGCGGGCCTTGTATACTGCGCCCATGCCGCCCTGCCCAAGCACCCCCATGATTTCGTAGCGGCCACCGAAAACCACTCCCGGCTGTAGACCCTGGAAAGCGGAGATGCTGCTGACCGGAGCTGCCGAGGGCGGACGACCCTCTTGACGGATATAAGGAAGCGCCGGCGTCAAGCCCGGAAACGCAGTCCCGTGGGGCAAAGTAGGAGTATCGCCTACTGGAGCGTTGGACAGAGGTGGAGGGGTCAGAGCTGCAGCGCCAACGACATCCTCAGGCAAACGGGTGCCCGGCATCGTCGGGCTGTCGGAATCATTGGCCCTGCGGTCGCGCTCGTCCATTGGAATTGCCCGGGGTTCGGAGAGCCAGAGAAGGAGCGCGCCTCAGTCCCAGGACAAAGGCGAGCATTCGCCTCAGGTCGTCGAGGGGAAATCGAGAACCTAGCACTCCAATACGCAACAGAGTATACCCCGGAAATGGTTCTGGGGAAAAGGGAAACCCTGAAAAACGTGTCGTTTATTGTGCACTACGTCTTCCCGGTGGCGCGAGACATAACAGCGTGGTCAACCACTCCGCAAAACGCACACTGCCGACGCTCGCCAATCCCGTGGGCCCCGCGGACGATTTCTGCTCCAAGAGGCTTAAGACTTCGGCAATATATGCCCGCACCCGATTTTAGTGTGTGATATCGACGAGGGGAGCCATTTGCCCCCGGCCAACCGGTCGGTACCATGATTTCGTTGATTGCCGTCGGACATGCTTAAATGAAAAGTTGGGCGCCTAGTTTTGCGCCATCCCCGCGCGCGGCATCCCAATCGCAATTTAGAACGAACCACGGGTCCGGTACTCCGGTCGGGACGACTAGTCTCGGTGGAGACGGCAGTGCCCACGGAGGATTTTTTGGACTTCCAGTTGAACGAAGAACAACTGCACCTGAAAAAAACGGTGCGCGAGTTTGCCGAACGCGAGATTGCTCCGAACGTCATGAGGTGGGATGAGGCTTCGGAGTTCCCGCTGGCGACGATTAAGGAACTTGGCAAACTTGGCCTGCTGGGCATCATTTTTCCGGCGGAATACGGTGGTGCCGGGATGGGCTACGTGGAGTACGTCACGGCGGTTGCGGAACTCTCTCGTGTGGATGGTTCGGTGGGAATCATCGTAGCGGGGCACACTTCGCTTTGCTCCAACCACATTTACGTGGCGGGAAACGAGACGCAAAAAAAGAAGTATGTGCCGAAGCTCGCCAGTGGCGAATTCATCGGCGCCTGGGGACTGACCGAGCCTTCGGCGGGGTCAGATGCAGGCAGCGCACGCATGACCGCATCCAAAGCGAAGGGTGGATGGGTGCTCAACGGCACCAAGACTTTCATCACCAATGGCCACTATGCGGACGTAGTGGTAGCGCTAGCGGTCACCGATCGTGCGGCGCATACCCACGGCCTCTCGGGATTCATCGTCGAGAAAGGTACCAAGGGCTTCCGCGCCGGCAAAAAAGAAAACAAGCTTGGCCTGCGCGCCAGCGACACGTCGGAGCTGATCTTCGAAGATTGTTTCGTGCCGGCGGAGAATCTATTGGGTGGAGAAGGCAACGGATTCAGAGATGCCATGCGCATCCTCGACGGCGGACGCATTTCGATCGCCGCGCTCTCGTTAGGCATGGCCGAAGGCGCCTACGGAGCGGCGTTGAAATATTCCAAAGAGCGGAAGCAATTTGGCAAGGCGATCTCGGAATTTCAAGCAATCCAGTGGAAGCTCGCCGACATGGCCACCGAAATCGAAGCGGCAAAACTTCTGACCTTGCGCGCTGCCACCATGAAAGATGCCGGGATGAAGACCACACTCGAGTCGTCGATGGCCAAGCTCTATGCCAGCGAGGTGGCCGTGAAGTGCGCCAATGAAGGCGTCCAGATCCATGGCGGGTATGGGTTCATCAAAGACTATCCTGCGGAGAAATTTTACCGCGACGTGAAACTCTGCACGATCGGCGAAGGGACCAGCGAAATTCAGCGGCTGGTAATTGCCCGGCAGTTGCTGAAAGATTGAGCTTCTCGCCGTTTATCGGGCCAGAAGGGAACTGCCATGATCAACGGAGCTCATGTCATCGTTTACAGCAAAGACCCAGAAAGCGACCGCGCTTTCTTTCGCGATGTTCTCAAACTCCTCGCGGTGGACGCCGGCCACGGCTGGCTCATTTTTGCGCTACCACCCGCGGAGGCTGCGTTTCATCCCTCCGAGAAAAACGATCTGCATGAGCTGTACTTCATGTGTGATGACCTGCAGGAGACAATGAAGTCGTTGAAAGAGAAGAAAGTGACGTGCGGTCCGGTGAAAGAAGAACGCTGGGGCAGTCTCACCACGATTTCTCTTCCCGGAGGCGGTAAGGTCGGGCTCTACCAGCCCAAGCATCCAACTGCACTCGCCGTCTAACGGTTAGCATCTCTAGCGAAATCCTGCCCCCACAAAAGTCTCGCTGTGAATGTTACGACTTCCCTTGACAATTATTACTGTGTGACATACAGTGTATGTCGTACACTATATGTCACAGAGTAATGGCAATCACGAAGTCTTCGAAAACCTTCGCCTGGAGCTGCGCCGCGGCTGCCTGAGTCTGGCCGTGCTGTCCCAGCTTCGAACCGAACGTTACGGATACACGCTGCGCAAGGCACTCGCCGAACAGGGCCTGGAAATCGACGAAGGAACGCTGTATCCGCTGCTGCGCCGCCTCGAAAGCCAGGGCCTGCTCACGAGCGTCTGGCGCGAGGAAGAGAAGCGCAACAAACGCTTCTACCGTCTTTCTCCCGAGGGCAAGCAAGTGCTTAAACAGCTGGGCGCGGAGTGGCAAAAAATCAATTCATCGTTGGAAGAAATCCTCTAGGAGCCGGACATGGAACTACTCGATCGTTATCTGCACGCCATTGAATTCTGGCTGCCCAAGCGGCAGAAGCAGGACATCATCGCCGAACTGTCGGAAGATCTGCGCTCGCAAATCGAGGAGAAGGAAAACGAGCTCGGCCGCAAGTTGAACGACGCGGAAGTGGAAGCGATCCTCAAGCGCTGCGGTTCGCCCCTGGAAGTGGCGTCACGTTACCTCCCTCAGAACTACCTCATCGGCCCCACGCTGTTTCCTGTCTACCGCTTCGTCCTGGTTGTTGCAGTGATGGGGTGTGTGATCCCCAGGTGCCTGATCTGGCTCGGTTTTCTGATTATCGATCCCGCGCATCGCGGCTATCTGCACCTCGAAAACTTGTGGATGACGGTTTTCTATTGTGTATTTTTCACGACGCTGGCTTTCGTGATCGTCGAAAAAAGCGGTGCCAAGGTGGAAGGTCTGAACACCTGGAACCCGCGCAAACTGCGGCCCGTGCGCGATCCAAACCGCATAGCGCGATCCGGCCCGCTAGGTGAAATCGCGGTGGCTGTGATCTTCAACGTCTGGTTCGTCAGCGCGTTCTGGCCGCGTCCGGCATTCGATCTCTTCGGGGCCCAGATCACGCCGGCTCCCGTGTGGCAAACCATCTTCTGGAGCTTTCTCGCGCTGGCAGTGGCCAATGTCGCTCTCGCAGGCGTGAATCTTTTCCGTCCTTACTGGACGCGGCTGCGCGCCAGCCTCCGCCTGCTGTTCGACGGCATCGGCGGAGCACTGTTTTGCTGGTTGCTCAAAGCGCAAATTCTGACTGGAATCAGTGCGCCCGGCCTTCCCGCACCGAAGGCGGCCGAACTGACGAACGTGCTTAATGCTTGGATGGCGCGAACGCTGCCCTGGGCCGTCGTCACAATGTTGGTGATTCTAGCTTTCGACGCCTATCGGATCATCCGACTGCGAAGCGGCCACCCGCGCGGAGGTTCGCTGGGTCCTGCGGTGCACGATCTTCCCAATCCAACGCTAAACGGAAACTAAACGCCCCGGCGTATCGGTCGAAGCTAGCGCGCTCTCTTTGCCAGAATCGGCCCGGCAATCGCCAGCAACAAAACATAAGCGGCGGATAGCGGTCCCAGTCGCGGCTCAATCGCCACTCCCAGCCCGGCGATCACGATGGAGAACTCGCCGCGCGCGATCAGAGTCAACCCCGCGCGCAAGCCCGAGCGTTTATCGCATCCCGCGCGTTTAGCCGCCCAATATCCAGTCAATATTTTGGTTCCCGCGGTGATCAACGCAAGCACGATCGCCACGGGGAGCACCGGAAGCAGAGTCCGCGGATCCACCTCCATGCCAAAGAAAAAGAAAAAAGTAGCCGCAAACAAATCGCGGAGCGGAGTCAGTAGACGGCTCGCCTGATGAGCCATTGGACCAGAAATAGCGATGCCGACCAGAAAGGCGCCGATAGCAGCGGAAACATTGAGCCGCTGCGCTAATCCCGCAACCAGCAGCACCGCGCCGAAGCTGCTTAGCAGGACAATCTCGTCAGATTCGTGGGCGAACATGGCGCTCAACTTTTCGCCATACCGGATGGCGACAAACAAAGCCGTCGCCACTGCAACCAGCGCGATCGACACCGCCCAGGCCACGCGTGACGAACTTCCCCCCGAGAGCAGCACCGCCACTATGGGCAGATAAACCGCCATCACGAGATCCTCAATCACCAGCACGGAAAGCATCGAAGGCGTCTCGGGATTACCCAGGCGCTTCAGTTCGCCAAGAACCTTCGCAATGATTCCGGAAGACGATATGTAGGTAACGCCACCCAGCAGTATCGCGGCAAACAGGCTCCATCGCAGCAACAACCCGGCAACAAATCCGGGAGTAAAGTTCAGGACCAAGTCGATCATTCCGGAGCCGAATCCTGCCTTCAAGTTGCGGCTGAGTTCCTCCCCGGTGTATTCCAATCCGAGTATGAACAGCAGGAGCAGAACGCCGATCTCGGAGCCGACCCGCGTGAAACCTTCGCTCACACTCAGCGGCGCCAGTCCGCCTTTTCCAAATGCAAGGCCCGCGAGCAAATAGAAAGGGATCGCCGAGACGCCATAGCGCTTAGCCAGCCTGGCCAGAATGGCGAGACCTATAATGACAAGTCCGACCTCAACAAATAGAGCTGCGAGATGATGGGAATCTTCTGGCATCAACGAGTCTTGCTTTACACTTAACCCTTGACTTAGGAACCCTTGGCTGACGAACAAGGACTCAGGAACCTTGACTCAGGATACTCAATCCCAGATTGCTCGTCTCTGCGCTGGCGACACCCGCG
>Ga0070764_10000913_pt1 | contig 12401 bp, 9 predicted proteins | sample HubBroMetageWRM4_FD_67287 | JGI IMG/M metagenome (GOLD analysis project Ga0070764, IMG submission 67287) | Warmed soil microbial communities from the Hubbard Brook experimental Forest, New Hampshire - Hubbard Brook CCASE Soil Metagenome WRM 4 | ecosystem: Environmental > Terrestrial > Soil >... | reverse complement strand
AAGAAGTTGCGAGCGTCCAGCGGCGTGTCACGGCCAAAAGCAAATGCTGTGCCGTGCAGCGCGTTCGTCCCCGATTTCAAACCGACGTTTACGACCGCGCCGGGTTTCCAGCCATATTCGGCGGGAGGATTTTCGATCAAGTTGAATTCCTGAATCGCGTCGATCGGTAGAATCGTTGCGGAATCCCCCGCGATCCCTGCGCCGTTTACGATGCTCTGACCGGAAAAGGGCTCGCTATTGAACAATCCGTCCACCAGGTAGACGTTATCTTCCGCGCGCAAACCGTCGGTGCTCGTCGTGGAAAATCCCCCGCCGGGATAGCGTACGACGCCGGGGCGCAGCTGCAGAAGGTTCTCGTAATTGCGGCCGTTGAGCGGCAGATCGGTAATTTCCTCATTGCTTAAAGTTCCGCCCAGCGTGGCGGAAGTCGTATTGAGCAGCGGCACCTCTTCGTTTACCACGACCGTCTGAGTGGCATCGCCGGGTTGCAGCACTACATCGATGCGAACGTCGGTGGCTACTTCCAGTTGCACGTTGGTGCGTTCGAACCGCTTGAAGCCGCCCTTAGTGACGGTAACCTTGTATATCCCCGGCTCCAGGTCAGGCGCCACGTACTCGCCCGCGTTATCCGTTTCCAGACTGCGCGTGATACCGCGCTGCACATCCGTAATCTCCACTGAGGCACCGACGATCACTGCATCGCTCGCATCGCGAACATCGCCCAGGATTCGACCCGTGGAAGATTGCGAAAAAACGGGCCAAGTGAGTAGCAGTAGCCCCAACCCGACGACCAAAAAGCGAGTAAACTTTTCCCAATACGGGTGAACGGGCGAACGGCGCAGCAGCGAGTGCATTTCCATATTTCTCCCCCAACCTGTGCCAAAAGGTGCTAGACCGCCAAATGTGGTATGACAGCCCTACCACCCAACGATTTGCCATGTCAAGGTAATTTTTATCGAATCAATCTATGAATCTGTGGTATGATGGCTATACCAAATGTCACGTGGCGCCCAATCCTTGCTTATTTCGCCCTTTCCTTCCGCTTTTTCGTGTTTTCATGCGACTGTTCTGTTGGCGCGGCCATTCGCGCCTGTGCCCTATCAGTGACTCGGAGGATTGCGTCATGAGCATTGCAACTACGAATCCCGCCACCGGTGAAGTGCTGAAAAACTTCGAGCCGATCTCCGATGCGCAGTTGGAGGAGAAGCTACAGCGTGCTGTGGAGGCCTTCAACACGTTCCGCAAGACGACCTTCGCCAGCCGCGCGGCTCTGATGGTGAAAGCCGCGGAGATTCTGGAAGCCGACAAAGAAAAATTTGGCCGGATGATGACCACCGAAATGGGCAAGACCTATCGCTCCGCGGTGGACGAAGCCGTGAAGTGCGCTTGGGTGTGCCGCTATTACGCCGAGCATGCCGAGAAGTTTCTGGCGGACGAAGTGGCGGACGTTCCGGGAAGCAAGAGCTTCGTGCGTTACTTGCCGCTGGGCCCGATTCTGGCGGTGATGCCGTGGAATTTTCCGTTCTGGCAGGTTTTTCGTTTCATTGCTCCATCGTTGATGGCAGGAAATGTGGGACTACTGAAACATGCGTCGAATGTGCCGCAATCGGCGCTGATGATTGAGGATGTGCTGCGGCGGGCAGGATTTCCCGAAGGTGTTTTCCAGACGTTGCTGATCGGCTCGAGCAAGGTTGCGAAGATTCTCGCCGATCCTCGGATCAAAGCCGCAACCCTCACGGGCAGCGAAGGCGCGGGCGTGCAGGTGGGCGTCGCCGCGGCGACAGAGATCAAGAAAGTTGTTCTGGAACTGGGTGGCAGCGACCCATTTATCGTGATGAAGAGCGCCAACCTTGAACAGGCCGTTACCGTCGGCGTGAAGGCGCGGGTGCTCAATAACGGCCAATCCTGCATCGCAGCGAAGAGATTTATCGTCGCGGAAGAAATCGCGGACGAATTCGAGCGGCTATTCGTGACAAAAATGGAAGCGCTGAAGGTGGGAGATCCGTTTGACGAGAATACCGACGTCGGGCCGTTGTCTTCCGCTGACGCGTTGAAAGAACTCGATGCAGACGTGCAGAAAACAATTCAAGCGGGAGCGCGACTGTTGACCGGCGGGAAGCGGCTGGATCGGCCTGGCAATTATTACCTTCCAACTGTGCTCGCCGATATTCCCAAAGAGTCTCCGGCGGCGTGCGGTGAATTATTCGGACCCGTCGCGTCCTTGTTTCGCGCCAAGAATGCGGAGGATGCGATTCGCATCGCGAATTCCAGTCCGTTTGGTTTAGGCGCTAGTGCGTGGACCAACGACCCGGCCGAACGCGAGAAATTCATCAACGGTCTGGAATCCGGGATGGTCTTCATTAACCGCATGGTGGCATCGGATCCGCGGTTGCCGTTCGGAGGAGTGAAACGGTCCGGCCACGGACGAGAACTGGCGATGTTCGGAATTCGCGAGTTCATGAACATAAAGACGGTTTCCATCGAAGGGGCTCAGTAATTGGGGGATGAGGGTACGGCGGAACCGCTCGCAGGCGTCGGCGGCAGGAGCCAATTGCGATGCCTTTGATTTGTGTGAAGCGCATGTGGTATGTCGGTCTGACCAGCAGAACGCGGGGACTTTAGTGCAGGAGGCTATATGTACAAGGTAGTACGGACGTCGCGCCTCTACGAGCAGATCGTGCAGCAAATCGAGGATTCGATCCTGAAAGGCACGCTCAAGGCCGGAGATCAACTTCCGTCCGAACGTGAACTGGCGCTGAAGTTTGGCGTGAGCCGCACGGCAGTGCGCGAGGCGGTCAAAGCGCTGCACGAAAAAGGCTTGGTGGAGGCGTATTCCGGGCGCGGAACGTTTATCACCGACGGGACGACGGAAGCCGTCCGGCAATCCATCAACCTGATGATGCGGATTGACCAAACGGAGGGCTCGGAAAATCTGGCGGAGGTGCGGCAGATTCTGGAGCCGGAAATTGCGGCGCTGGCCGCCACGCGCATTCAGGAACCGCAGTTGGTGCTGATGCGCGAAGCGTTCACGGTGATGAACGACGCGCTGAAAGATCCGGACGCCTACATTGAAGCGGACCTGGATTTTCATTTAGCGCTGGCCGAAGCCGCCGAAAATCCGTTGATTCTGTCGCTGCTCGATTCGATTGTGGGATTACTGCGCGAACAACGCATTCGCATATTTTTCGAAGATGGCGGACCGCAACGCGGCCAATATCATCACGCGCGAATTCTGGCGGCTATCGAACGGCGCGACCCGGAAGTCTCGCGCGCGGCGATGCGCGACCATCTGCAGCAGGTTCGAGAAGATTCACGCCCGCATCAGGGACGCGGCGCGGTTCGCGATTCAAACTCCAGATAACGGCGAGGAGCGGAATGGCCAATTTAGGTTTTGTCGGACTAGGCGTGATGGGCAGCGAGATGGTCAGCCGCCTGCTCGGCAAAGGCCACACCGTGACGGGCTATAACCGAACGCGCGCCAAAGCGCAGCGCTTGATTGATCGCGGGATGAATTGGGCTGATTCGCCTCGCGCAGTGTGCGCCGCGGCAGACGTCACTTTCTCGATGGTCACGAACGAAAAAGCGCTGGCAGCAATTATGGAGGGCCCCGACGGAATCCTCAGCGCCGTGGCGCCGGGAAAGTTTTTGATTGATATGAGCACCGTGAGTCCCCACTACAGCCGCAGCGTCGCTGCCAAGACGCGCGAAAAAGGCGCGGACATGATTGATGCGCCGGTTTCCGGCAGCGTGATCACTCTGCAGGAAGGAAAGCTGTCGGTGATGGTTGGCGGACGCCGCGAGACATTCGAGCGCCTGAAACCGATCTTGGATGACATCGGGCCGAAAGTGACTTTCGTCGGCGACAACGGCCTGGCACTTTCGATGAAAATCGCGACGAACCTGAGCCTCGCGGTGCAAATGATGGCGTTCTGCGAAGGCGTCTTGCTCGCGGAAAAAAGCGGCATCGCGCGCAACATCGCTGTGGATGTGCTCACTAATAGCGCGATCGCTTCGCCGATGATCAAGTACCGCGGCCCGTTTGTGCTGACCATGCCGGCGGAAGCCTGGTTCGACGTGAACATGATGCAGAAAGACATGATGCTCGCGCTCGACATGGGCCGCGCGCTGGATGTGCCGCTGCCAACGACGGCCGTCTCGAACGAGTATCTCACCGCCGCGCGCGGGATGGGATTCGCGAAGCAAGATTTTGCCGTGGTTTTTGAAGTGCTCGCACGAATGTCCGGAGTGGCGAAATGACAACGGTTTCTGACCCCACAACAACAAGCGTTCGCGCAGGCGTCGAAAAATGGCTGCGCATGTACCGCCAGATGATGGCCATCCGCCTGTTCGAAGAAAATGTAAATGAATTGTACACGCGCGCACTGATGCCGGGCCTGGCGCATCTTTACATCGGCGAGGAAGCGATCGCGGTGGGAGTTTGCGAGGCGCTGCGTGCCGATGATTACATAACCAGCACGCATCGCGGCCATGGCCACTGCCTGGCTAAAGGCGCCTCGCCGAAATTGATGTTTGCCGAACTGCTGGGAAAAGAAGCCGGATACTGCCGCGGAAAAGGCGGTTCGATGCACATCGCCGATCCCGCCACCGGTAATCTGGGAGCGAACGCCATCGTTGCGGGAAGCGTCGGAATAGCCACTGGCGCAGCGCTTTCCGCGAAAACCTTAAAAACGGGACAAGTCGCGGTTTGTTTTTTCGGTGAAGGCGCGCTCGGCCAAGGCGTACTGTATGAATGCATGAACCTCGCGCAGCTCTGGAAGCTTCCGGTTATTTACGTCTGCGAAAATAATATGTACACCGAATACACGCATTTCTTGGAAATCACTGCGGGAGATATTCCCGCACGGGCCAGCGCTTTCGGAGTGCGCGCGGAAACCGTGGATGGGCAGGACGTGCGTGCGGTGCACGCTGTCGCCGGAGCCCTTGCCGAGCGCGCGCGGCGCGGCGAAGGCCCGGCATTTCTGCTGTGCAATACCTATCGCTATCGCGGCCATCACGTCGGCGATATCAATCGGGAATATTACCGTTCGAAAAAAGAAGAGCAGCAATGGTTGGCGGAAAGCGATCCGATTAAGAATTTCGCCGAATGGCTGAAGTCTCAGAAGCACGCCGAGGGCGACACGCTGAGCGCGATTGATTCCGAACTAAGAGCTGAAATGGACAAGGCCGTGAAATTTGCAGTGGCTGCGCCATATCCCAGCGCGGATCAAGTTGACCAGGACGTCTATGCCTGAACCCGGAATTCGTGAAATAACTTTCGCCGAAGCGATCCGCGAAGCGCTGGCAGAGGAGATGCGCCGCGATGCGCGCGTCTTCATCATGGGTGAAGACGTGGCCGAGGCCGGCACGCCGTTCAAAGTGCTTTCCGGTCTCGTCGAAGAATTTGGTACCTCGCGCGTGGTGGACACTCCAATTTCAGAGGCTGGATTTACCGGCGTGGGCGTGGGCGCGGCGATGACCGGTTTGCGTCCCGTGGTGGACATCATGTTCGGTGATTTCATCACCCTGACCATGGATCAGATGGCCAATCAGGCGGCAAAAGTACATTACATGTCGGGCGGAAAGTGGAAAGTTCCCATGGTGATGCGCACCACGCTGGGTGCGGCACGGCGCTCCGCCGCGCAACATTCGCAATCACTGCACGCCTGGTTCAGCCATATTCCCGGATTGAAAGTGGTCTTGCCTTCTACGCCATACGACGCCAAGGGTCTGCTGAAAAGCGCGATCCGCGATGATAACCCGGTGATTTTTTTCGAAGACAAGATGAGCTTCAAATTGAAGGGGCCTGTGCCCGAAGCCGAATACACTATTCCGCTCGGCGTGGCGGACATCAAGCGTCTGGGAGCGGATATCACCCTGGTCGGCACCAGCAGCATGGTGCAAGTCGCGTTGGAAGCCGCCGTGATGCTCGAGCAGGCCGGGATCAGTGCGGAAGTTGTGGACCCGCGAACGACTTGGCCGCTCGACGAACACACCTTGATCGAGTCCGTGAAAAAAACATCGCGCGCTATCGTGATTGACGAAGGTTACGGCCGCTACGGCGTCGCCGCCGAAATCGCGGCCACCATTGCCGAAGGCGCGTTTCATTATCTCGATGGCCCGGTAAAACGCATGGGCGCGATGCACGTGCCCATCCCGTTCTCGCCGCCGCTGGAAGACCTGACGGTGCCGACCGGGAAAACAGTTTTCGACACAGCCATGAAACTTTGCGGCCGGTCTTGATTTCGTAGTTTCAGGAGGGATGCCATGGCGTTACCAACGCAGGGAACGATGGCGGTGGATTGGGAACAGCGCATCGACTTCGATCGTCTGCGCACGGAACGCCTCCAGCGCGTGAAGGATCTTCTGTCCAAATCAGAAATGGGCGCGATTTTGTGTTTTGACATGAATAACGTGCGCTACATCACGTCCACGCACATCGGTTCATGGGCGCAGGACAAAATGAGCCGCTTCACGCTGCTCACGCGGAAGAGCGAGCCAATTCTCTGGGACTTCGGCTCCGCCGCCAAGCATCACCAGCTGCATTGCCCCTGGCTCGGCGATCGCTCACGCGCAGGCATTCCCCTGCTGCGCGGCGCGATGTCTCCTGAGATGGGCCGCGCCGAAGACGTCGCGAAAAAAATACGGATTGAGCTCGAAGAGCGTGGCTTGCTGCATGAGCCTCTGGGTGTCGACATCATCGAGCCGCCGATTCTTTTTGCGCTGCAGCGCGAAGGAATCAAGATCGTGGACGGCCAGCAACTGATGTCCGACGCTCGCGTCATCAAGACCCAGGACGAAATCGCGCTCCTAAATACCTCCGCGATGATGGTGGATGCGGCCTACGACGAGCTTTACCGCGCGATGAAGCCCGGCATGCGCGAAAACGAAGCCGTTGGGTTGGTCAGCAAAGTTCTGTACGACTTGGGTTCCGAGTACGTCGAAGCGGTGAACGCTATTTCCGGCGAACGCTGCAATCCACACCCGCACGTATTTTCAGACCGCGTACTGCGTCCCGGCGATCCCGTGTATTACGACATTCTGCATTCCTACATGGGCTACCGCACCTGCTATTACCGCTGCTTCACGATTGGCTATGCATCGCATGCGATGATTGACGCCTACAAGCGCTGCCGCGAATACCTGGATGCGGCGATTTCGCTAGTGCGTCCCGGCCGCACGACCGGTGAAATTGCGGCGCTGTGGCCGAAGGCGCAGGAATTCGGATTCCCCGACGAAGAAGCGGCTTTCGCTTTGCAATACGGCCACGGCATCGGCCTCGCGATTTGGGAAAAGCCGGTGATCAGCCGGTTGGTTTCGCTCGATCATCCCTATGAGATCAAGCCCGGAATGGTTTTTGCTCTGGAAACTTTCTGGCCTTCCACCGATGGATGGGCTGCGGCGCGTATTGAAGAAGAAATCGTGGTCACCGAAACGGGCCACGAAGTCATCACGCGTTTCCCGGCGGAGCAACTGATGGTGGCTGGCGCGCATTATTTCACCGTGAATGGACCTATGTCCATGACGCGCGAATCGGAAGCGGCGCCGAGCAAGCGAGTCAAGGAAATGGTCGAAGCGAGCGCCAAAATCGAGCGAGTCGGCGCCACAGACTAAGTACTCGAGTCGTTTCCCCGAGGAATTATGGCCATCAGTGTTGTTATGCCCGCGCTCGAACTAACTCAGGAAACCGGCAAGCTGGTTTCCTGGCGCAAAAAAGAAGGCGAAGCGGTTGCCAAGGGCGAGACATTGTTGGAAGTCGAGACGGACAAAGCTGTCGTCGAAGTGGAGGCGCTCGCCGACGGATTTTTGGCCGGTGTGAAAGCGAAGGAAGGCGACGTCATCGCAGTAGGCCGCACGATCGCCTGGATTGTGGCCAAGGGCGAATCTGCTCCCGCGGATGAGGCGCCTGCTGCTGTAGTCGCCGGCGTAACCACACCTGCGGCAAGAGCCGCCGAATCAACTGCGCCGTCCGCGGATGCCGCGATTGCCGGCGCGAGGCTGAAGATTTCGCCCAAAGCGCGCCGCCTCGCAAATGAACTTCACGTCAATCTCGACACCGTGCGAGGTTCAGGCCCCGGCGAAGAGATTCTCGCATCGGATATCGAGGCCGCAGCAAAATCCTCGGCGGTGTTACCGAGTGTTTTCGCATCATCTTCTGACGCAAAAATTGAAACGCTCACCGCCATCGGCCGGTTGATGGCGGAGCGCACCACGCAAAGTTGGACCACCGTTCCGCATTTCTTCCTTGTTCGCGAAGTGGACGCCAGTGCTCTCCCTCAGACGCGCGAAAAACTGGCCGCTTCGACCGCCCCATACCCCGGCGTCAAGATCACGCATACGGATTTGCTCACCGCGCTTGTCGCGCGCGTATTGCTGGAGCACCCGCGCATGAACGCGAGCTGGACGCCCGCTGGAATCCAGCTTCATCCTGAAGTGAATATAGCCATCGCCATCGCCGTAAGCGACGGCGTGATCGCCGCAGTGATTCCGAATGCGCACGTCGCGAGCATCACCGAAATCGCAGCGCAAAGGCGGGACCTTGCCGAGCGCGCCAAATCCGGCAAATCGCGCCCACAGGATTTCGCAGGCGCCACATTTACGATCAGCAACCTCGGCATGTTCCAGATTGATTCCTTCAGCGCGATTATTCCACCGCCGCAGGCGGCAATCTTGGCGGTTGGCGCAATTTCCGATCGTGTCGTTGCGATCGACGGCCAGCCCGTCGTCCGCAGCATGATGACGCTCACGCTTTCCTGCGATCATCGCGTGGTGGATGGCGCCCGCGGCGCGCAGTTCCTGAATGCCCTGGCAAAAGCGATCGCTGAACCTCAGAAGTACTTGCGCTGACCATGTCCTCTCTCGACGCCCCACTCCCTGCAGCCGGCGCAGCTGGGCCTCCCGCACGGCGCAGAAAACCCCTCTACGCGAATCTTTGGGTTCAGGTTCTGGTCGCTATCGCCCTTGCCCTGCTGCTCGGGCACTTCAGCCCCGCAAAGGCCATCGCCATGAAGCCGCTGGGCGACGCGTTCATTCGGCTGATTACCATGGTCATCACGTTGATTATTTTCTGCACGGTGGTATCTGGAATTGCCGGCGTGCAGGACATGAAAAAAGTGGGCCGCGTCGGCGGGAAAGCGCTTCTGTATTTCGAAGTCGTCTCCACGTTTGCGCTGCTGATCGGGCTCACCGTGGGCAATCTGGTGAAGCCAGGCGCGGGCTTTAACATCGATCCCGCCAGCCTCGATGTGAAAGCGATTGCGGACTATGCAGGCCAGGCGAAGGCGCAGGGCGTGACGGAGTTCCTGATGCACATCATTCCCACCACCATTGTGGACGCTTTTGCGAAAGGCGACATTCTCCAGGTCCTGCTCGTGTCCATACTTTTCGGATTCGCGCTGTCGGCGCTCGGTGCCCGGGCTAAACCGTTGTTGGATCTCCTCGATTCCTTGACCCGCGCGATATTCAAGATCGTCAACATGCTGATGAAACTCGCGCCGTTGGGAGCTTTTGGAGGAATGGCCTTCACGGTAGGCAAGTACGGATTTGCTGCCCTCGGTCCTCTGCTAAAACTGATCGCCGTCTTTTATGCGAGCTGCGCCGCCTTCGCGCTGATTGTTCTGGGCGCCATTGCCGCCGCTGCCGGGTTCGGAATATTCAGGTTTCTTGCTTATATCCGGGAAGAAATCCTGATCGTCGCCGCCGTAAACACCTCCGAAGCCGCTTTGCCTACGCTCATGGAGAAGCTGGAACGCCTGGGATGCTCGCGGCCCCTCGTCGGTCTCGTGGTGCCTTCCGGCTACATTTTCAACACCGACGGCACTAGCCTATACATGACTCTCGCCGCGTTATTCGTCGCTCAAGCGACCAATACCCATCTGACGGCGATGCAGCAGCTCACGATTTTCGCAGTCGCGACGCTCACTTCCAAAGGTGCCAGCGGAGTGTCAGGCGCAGCCTTCATCGCCCTAGTCGCAACTCTCACAGTCGTCCCCACCATTCCGGTTGCCAGCATGGCGTTGCTCCTCGGAATTGAGCGTTTCATGAGCACCGGCCGCGCGCTCGTTAACATGATTGGCAATGGCGTCGCCACCATCGTGATCGCACGCTGGGAAAAAGAACTGGACCGCGCGACGCTCAACCGGAATCTGATTGAGCTACGAGGCAAGGTCATCGAATCGCAATAGTGCCGCACCTGAACGAGGGGTCACGCCGCGCATCGAACCAATCGAAGATCATAAGGTCACGGACTCAGTTCCCGAACAGCAGGATTTGAAACGTTCCGGATTCATTTGACGGCACTAGGAGTTCGTGCGTTTTGGAATTCAGCGCCATCGTCTTCGAGCCAGCGTGCGTGGGGATACGCTGCATGGCGGTGTATTTGTCCGGCGAATCCTCGTAGAATACGTCAACGGTCCCTTCCCAGTTCCGCACGTGCTTCAGGATCAGCAGCCGCAGGGCCACCTCCGCTGGAGTTTGCATGCGTCCGCGCCTGCGGCTATGACGGCGCCGCTTCCCTTGCGCTTGATATACTGCTTCCAGCAAAACAGCGTCCTCCAAAAGACCGTCTACCTCTTTCATCCATGGTTCCCAGTGATCCTCAATGTCCTTTGCCAATCCGCTGTGCCACAAGCTCAGCTGCCCGTGCCGCAGTTGGATCACCGTGCCTCCTCAGAAAAATTTAGTTCACCGCGACCTCGCAGCACGTTTTAACACCAAGACGAATTACTCAACGGAGGAAATCACCTAAATTCGCGACTTCTGTTAATCTTTTTGCGATGGAGAGCAGCTAGATGAAGCCAGGATGTCTCCGAGTCTTATGTGAGCGACACGAGACGCGCCCCTTAGATTCTTGGCCTCCCCGGCTGTTAAAGGGTTGTGGGGGCTGCTGCTCTCGAATCGACTCGCGAAGGTTTTCGCCTGCACTCGGCTGTGGCTTGTCCCGACTTGTCCATCAGAAAGCGGCCCGAAAACCAATAAGTGACGCCAGGACAGCGACTTATGTGATTTTTTCCACTGGTTCGGGACCAGGATGTCGAAGGTTCAAATCCTTTCGCCCCGACCACTTCTTTTAGAACCAATAACTTACAGACACACATTCATTCGTTGACCTCCTGGTGTCGGGCCAGTAGGTCGGCGTTCTAAATCCAGTCATCCCGACCGCGCTATTTCTCTTTTCCTTGAGGGCTTACATTGCAGCTGCGTGACGTTCTGCAACAGACGGAACCTGTCCAACTTGTTTAACAGTTAGTCCAACGACTTGCTAGCGGGCAAAGGATCCGCTAGTGCCGGTGTCAGGTCCTGGGGGCGGGCCTGCCTCCCAAGCAGGTGCGCTAAGTTTGGTTCGACTCCCTAGGGGTATGCTTCTTTGGAACACAACGGCCAAGGCAAATGCTGCCCATACTAGACGCACCCTTAGGTTCACTACCGAAGGCTCAAAATCCCGAAACGCAAGTTGATAGGATCTTCAGCTCGTTGCGGAATCCTCGGGGAAATCCACGGAACGTCAGACGACGCACCTGCCCAGCGAGCAAGTGTTCTCTCAGCTGAGCGATACGCGCACAGCAGGAGCGAACGTCATTCTAGAGCACTTCTGCGCGGGCCGAAATCCACGTTCTCCTCTTTGACGCCGGAGTATGGGCGGCCGGGCTGCGGTTGTCGAAGTTCCAGCTTCGGTCTGGAATTGCACCGAACCGTAAGACTCTAACCCTGGAATTTCGTCGCAATGACGAACAAATAGCGTCAACTGGACCGTGCGAATCCGTATCCGGAAGTTGGCAAGTAGGAATTGATGTTCATGCGCAACGCCGATCCCGGACCAAATTGCACGCTGCACACAGGAACCAGTGGCGCGCCGCTCTTGGAAACAGTAAAAGGCATCATCTCAGTTGACTCGTGAGTTTGCCGCAGCATTCGGGGCGCGCGGGCAACGCGGAGCGATCCCAGCCGCCACCGAGAGCTTGCACTAGCGAGACTGCGTCCACCATGCGCCGACCAAGAATATTCACTGCCGTGACTTCGTCGGAGAGAGCGGCGGTCTCCGCGGTTGTCACTTCTAGGTAGCTGGTGACGCCGCCGGTGTAGCGTGTGTTCGCGAGTTCGAGATATCTCTGGGCGGCGACGACGGCTTTGTCCTGCACTTGCGCTTCGTGCTCGAGGATTCGCAAGGCAGCCACGTTATCTTCCACCTGCTGGAAACTGGTCAGCACGGTTTCGCGATAGTTGGCGACGGTCTGATCGTAGGCGGCGATCGCTTGATCGGAGGCAGCCCGGCGCCTTCCCGCGTCGAAGATTGTTTCCGTGGCAGACAGTCCAATGGACCACAAGCCGCTCGGGCCCTGTACCAAGGTCGTGATAACGGTGCTTTCAAATCCACCGCCGGCAGCCAAATCGATTATCGGGTAGTA
>Ga0070764_10000912_pt1 | contig 12404 bp, 11 predicted proteins | sample HubBroMetageWRM4_FD_67287 | JGI IMG/M metagenome (GOLD analysis project Ga0070764, IMG submission 67287) | Warmed soil microbial communities from the Hubbard Brook experimental Forest, New Hampshire - Hubbard Brook CCASE Soil Metagenome WRM 4 | ecosystem: Environmental > Terrestrial > Soil >... | reverse complement strand
GTTTCCGATACCGAGGCTCCGCGCCGCTTCAATACTGTGCTCATCAGCGGCTTTGCTTTTGCGGCTGTTTTGCTGGCGGTGCTGGGCATCTACAGCGTGATTGCTTTTTCGGTCGCTTCGCGCGTGCAGGAGATGGCCATCCGCATGGCGCTGGGTTCGCAGCGCGGCGGAATCATTCGGCTGGTTCTCGAGTCCGGCGCCAAACTGGCTGGCGTTGGATGCGTTCTCGGATTGGGCGGAGCGTTCGCGGCCTCGAGCCTGCTGCGCTCGATGCTTTTCGACGTGAGCCCGTTTGACCCGCTGGTGCTGGCGTTGGCTGCGTTTGGCGTACTTCTGCTGGCGCTGGCTGCATCGACACTGCCGGCTTTCCGCGCCGCGTCCATCGATCCTAACCGGGCGTTGCGCGGAGAGTGACAAGCTCTGCAAGGCTCCATGGACTACTTGACCAGTTCCGCGGCTACCTCGATCTCCTGTTTGCGTGTAGTGCCGGGAATGTCGAGCGAGCCCAGAACCATCGGCTTGCCCGGCACGAGGGCTGAGACTCCCTCCAGCACGGATTGATGAAACACAGGATCTTTCATGCTGCCGGCCGACTGGTCGCCGGCCAGGCTCGACTGCTCCACTTTTGTGCGTAGCATCAGTCCTTCAACGGAACCGGAAACAGTTGCCTCAATGTTCATGCCCACATCCTGATATTGCACCTGGGTCTCCGGGCCCGCGTTTGCGTTTGCCGTGTCAAAGGACCCGGTCACAATTGGCACCCGGCTGCCTTGCTTAAAGATCGTCCGCTCTCCTGAGGCTGCGACCAGCGAGAAAGTCTGTGCGTCGCCGCGCTTGCCGCCGTCGATGTCGGTGATGCTGTAGGTGAGCCGGTAAATCTTCTTTTTCCGATCGAGATCGGTGATGATCTTCTGCGCCAGTTGAAGTTCTTCGGGAGAGCCCTTAACGCAAATGATGTTTTGCATCGCTACGGAATAAATCCTGGCATGCGAGAGCATGTTGCGCAGGCCGTTTTGAATCTCAATCAACTCGTTCTGCTGCGTGATGTTGTTCAGGTAGAAAGTCTGGTAGGTTTCTGACTCGGGCTTTGACTGGGCCGGCTTGGCATCCTCCGACTGGGCTCTGACAGGAAAAGCCGGAGCAAACAGCGCCAGGGCCAGCGTGAAGGCAACTACCGTTCGTATGGCACCGGGCGTGCACACTTCTGCTGCGTCGCAATTCGATTTCATCTCTCGCCTCTCAAGGTTGTTCGCGGAAGAACGCTGGGCTGCAGGTCGCGATCGACTTCGTCGGTTCTTCTAATGCGAAAGACGTGAGCAATTGAATTGCGCTCGACAATTTTTCGATTGGACGTTTTCGAGTTCGTCCTTTCATCTATGCGCGCTATTCCGCCGCGGGCTCCGGGTGATATGCTCGGTGCGCCGGGAAAACCGATTTACGTGAAGGGGAGATGGCTATGTGGTTCCTTGGAATGGATGTGGGCACGGGCGGGACGCGGGCAGTGGTGGTGGATGCGGCGGGCAAGCTGATTGCCGGCGCGTCGAGCGAGCATGAGCCGTTCAAGACTGCGCATCCGGGCTGGGCGGAGCAGGAACCCGAAGACTGGTGGCGCGCGGCACAGGAGGCGATTCGGATGGCGCTGGCCGCCGCTCCCGAGCCGCATGAACCCATCGCCGCCATCGGACTCACGGGCCAGATGCACGGGGCTGTAATGCTGGATGAGAACGGCGCCGTGTTGCGCCCTGCGCTCATCTGGTGCGACACGCGCACACAACCGCAATGCGACTGGTTGACGGAGAAGATCGGATACGAGCAGCTGATCGAGCTGACCTGCAATCCGGCGCTGCCCAACTTCACGGTGACCAAGATTCTGTGGGTGAAGGAACACCAGCCGGAGATCTTCGCGAAGATCCGCCACATCCTGTGCCCGAAGGATTATGTACGCTACCGGCTTACGGGCGAGTTTGCCATCGATGTGCAGGAGGCATCAGGGACACTGCTGCTGGACGTGGCGAATCGCCGCTGGTCGCGCGAAGTGGCCGAGGCGGCGGGGATCGACGAGAGCTGGCTGCCGCGCGTTTACGAGTCGCCGGAGGTATGCGCGCGCATCAGCGAAGCAGCGGCGGGAGTGACGGGGCTTGCGGCGGGGACGCCGGTGGTGGCCGGCGCGGGCGACCAGGGGGCGGGCGCGGTGGGCATGGGGATTCTGCAGCCGGGATCGGTTTCGGCGACGATTGGAACGTCCGGGGTTGTGTTTGCGGCGACGGCCGCGCCGACGAAAGATCCGCACGGACGGCTGCACACTTTCTGCCACGCGGTTCCGGGCTTGTGGCACGTGATGGGCGTGACGCAGAGCGCGGGGTTGAGCTTTCGCTGGTTGAAGGAGACATTTTTCCGCGGACTCGACTACGACGCGCTGACGTATGCGGCGGCCAAGATTGCGGCGGGCAGCGAGGGGCTGCTCTGGGCGCCTTATCTTCTTGGCGAGCGCACGCCGCATCTCGATCCGGAAGTGAGGGCCGCGTTCGCTGGGATTTCGACGATCCATACGGAAGCGCATTTTATCCGCGCGGTGCTTGAGGGCGTGGCGTATTCGCTGGAAGACACGTTCACGCTGTTTGCAGAACTGGGAATTCCGGTGAGCGGCATCCGGCTGGGCGGCGGAGGTGCGCGCGGGCCGCTGTGGCGGAAGATTCAGGCCGGCGTTTATGGGCACGCCGTGGAAGTACTGACGGCCGAAGAGGGCGGCGCGTTCGGCTGCGCGCTGATGGCCGGCGTGGGCGCTGGACACTGGGCGAATCTGGATGAGGCTTGCGCCCAGGCGATCGAAGTGGCGCAGAGAATCGAGCCGGACGAGGGCGATGTTGCGGCTTACAAGGCCGGCTATGCGCAGTGGAGGAAGCTGTATCCGGCACTGAAGACATTGCGCTGAAAGGCGCGTGAATTCCATGGACAGGTTCTATTATTTGAATCCGGACCAATCGGCGGTGGATCAAAAGGGGTTTTGCAGATTCTTGATGTAATTACATAATCTAATTACAATGTGTATGCAGGAGAAGTGCTTATGCCCCAGGCTGAGACCGGATTCAGGGAGTCGACCTTTAACTTGCGTATCGACGGCGAACTCAAGGCGGAGTTTGCGGCGGCGGTCGAGGCAGAGAACCGGCCGGCGGCTGAGGTTGTTCGATCGCTGATGCGCGATTATGTTGAGGAAGCGCGGAAGCGCAGGTTCGCGGCCGAAGCGCGCAGGCAGTCTCAGCTCATCGCGTCCTCCGGCGACGAAGCGGAAGTGATGCGCTGGATTCAGGATGTGAGCGCGCTGGATGGCGGCCAATGAAGCGGGGAGACCTGGTGACGGTGGCGGTATCAGGAGACTACGGCAAGCCGCGGCCGGCGCTCGTGGTTCAGGCCAACGCATTTGATGCGCACCCTTCCGTCGTAGTGCTGCCGCTGACAAGCGAACTGCACAATACCCCTCTGTTCAGGGTTGTGGTTGAGGCGGGAAAACAGACCGGTCTGCGCAAGGCATCACAGATTATGGTGGATAAAGCGACAGCAGTGCCACGGGGGAAACTCGGAGCGCGGATCGGGCGAGTGAATGGACCGACGATGGACGCTGTGGACGAGGCTCTGCGCGGCTTCCTTGGGCGATAGCGGGCTCGATTCGAAGGAACCCAGACGCGTGCCAGCCACGCTGCGGAATTGCATTCACGAGCAGCGATGATAGGCTATAGGGTCATAAAAACCGACCCCGTGGGAGCTTCAATGCGTCTTCATCTTTTCCTGGTTTTCCTCTTCATTTCTGGTGGAGTATGCGCATTGGCGCAGGCCCCAGCGGCTGCGGCGCCAACGTGTGCCGAACTCCATCTGGTTCCCGCGCCGCGCGAGTGTTTGGCGGTGACGGCGATCCCAATTGGAGACGTCGGATTCTTTGTCTCTGCCGGCGGCGCGGAAGATCGTTTCACGGCGGAGGACCTGATCGAGCAGACGCTGGGAAAAAGTGAAGTGGAGAAAGACGCGCCGCTCATCCGGCTGGAGCGCGCGGACTCGGATGCGGCGAAGGCTCTGCTCGAGCGCGATCACCTGGTCTTCACTCCGGAGATGCACGACGAAGGATACGTGATTGCACCGGACGGCAAGGGCGGATTGGCGGTGATTGCCGAGACTGCCGCGGGCATTTTCTATGGCGCGCAGACGGTGAAGCAGTTGATTCGCGGCAACGGGAACAACAAGGTACTGCTTGCGCCCACGCTGCGCGACTGGCCGGCGATGGCGCATCGGGGACTTTCCGATGACTGGTCGAGGGGTCCGATTCCGAATATGGACTTTCTCAAGCGCGAAATTCGCACACTCGCGGCGTACAAGCTGAATATTTTTTCGCCGTACTTCGAGCACACGTTTGCCTACGCAAGCACGCCGGTGGCGGCGTTCCCGGGCGGATCGATGACGCCGGAAGAGGCGCGCGAACTGGTTGCGTATGCCGCGCAATATCACATCACGGTGATTCCCGAGCAGGAGGCGTTTGGCCACTTGCACAACGTTTTGAAATTCGAGGAGTATTCGGGGCTGGGGGAAACACCGCATGGATCGGTGCTGGCGCCGGGCGACGCGGGAACAGTGCCGGAGATTGCGGGATGGTTCGGCGAATTGGCGCAGGTGTTTCCAGGTCCGTATGCGCATATCGGCGCGGACGAGACGTTTGAGCTGGGACTGGGGCGGACGCGCGACGCGGTGAAGGAGCGCGGATTGGGCGCGGTGTACATGGATTTCCTCACGCGCATTCACACCGCGCTGGAACCCGATCACAAGCAGCTTCTCTTTTGGGGAGACATTGCGGTGAACTCGCCGGACCTGGTGGCGACGCTGCCCAAGGACATGATCGCAGTACCGTGGCGCTACGATGCGGAGCCGGATTTTACGCCGCTGATTTTGCCGTTCACCAAGGCGGGTCTTGAGACATGGGTGGCTCCGGGGGTGAACAACTGGAGCCGGCTCTATCCCAACAACAACGAGGCGCTGGGCAACATTCGCGCATTTGTGCGCGACGGGCAGAAGCTGGGCTCGAAGGGCATGTTGAATACGGTGTGGAACGACGACGGCGAAGGCATCTTCGACGAGGATTGGTTCGGCGTGCTGTTTGGCGCGGCGGCAGGCTGGCAAGCGGGTGAGAGCTCGGAGGATGCGTTTAAAGCTTCGTACGGGCTGGCGTTTCATGGCGATGCGACGGGCAAGATCGACCAGGCGCAGCAGGCCATCATGGCGGCTCATGCGCTGCTGAAGAAGGCCGGGCTGGGCGATGCAAAAGACAGCTACTTCTGGGTGGATCCGTTTTCGCCAGCGGGACAAAAGGTTGCGGAGAAGCTGAAGCCGGTGGCGAGCGAGTTGCGATTGGATGCGGAACGCGCGATTACGCTGCTGGCGGAGGCGCGCGCGGCTGGGAAGCTCGAAAATCCCGAGGCGCTTGACGCTTTGGAACTGGGCGCGCGACGCACCGACTTTGTGGGACTGAAGTTTCAGGCGGCGGACGATTGCGTTTCGCTCTACGACCAGGCGCGCGCGCTCGCGGCGACAGGCGATAAGACGAAGCGCAGCGAGGTTTCCAGCCTGCTGCACACCATCTCGTCGACGAACGGAAGGCTGCAGGATATTCGCGATGGGTACACGCTGCTGCGCGAACTCTACCGGCAGGCGTGGCTGCGGGACGAGCGAGTTTATTGGCTGCAGACGAATTTGGATCGATATGACCAGTCGGCACAGTTGTGGATTGGGCGCGCGGACAAGTGGCAGACGACTGTGATCCAACAGTGGTATGACACGCACACGCTGCCGACGGCGGAAGAAGCAGGATTGCCGACGACGCCGGATAAGACGCCCGAACCGGCGCGACCGCCGAAGAAACATAAGAGGTGGTGGCAGTGAGAAAAGCAGGGACCAGGGACCAGGGACCAGGGACTAGGGACTAGAAACCAGGGACTAGGGACTAGAAACCAGGGACCAGAGACTAGGGAGTACGGGGTATTTCGGGCGGTTTTTGGAAGTCGGCGAAGATGAAGCCGTCGCGGTTGACGATTTCTCCGGCTTCGATCGGAAGCGGCGCGGTGAACATGGGGCCGGCATAGACGCAGGTGTGAAACTCGCCGCGTTCGCCACACGGGTCCGTTCCCGCGGGCAAGTCGGCAAGAAGGAATTCGTCGAAATCGCGGCCGGCGAATTTGTCCGGGAGCTGCTTTGTGTCGATGCAGGCCAGCTTGGCGCGCAGGCCGCCGGCAATCATTGTGCGCGCCAGTTCATCCGTCGGAATCTCCCATAGAGGGAAGATTGGCTCGAGGCCGGTGGGCTTGAGCTGCTTTTCGCGGTAGGAGCGCACGTCGGCTAAAAACAAGTCGCCGAAGGCGAAGGCATCCACACCCTCTTCAATGGCTCGATTACAGACCTCGGCCATGCGCTGCTCATAGATTTCGTTGGAACAGGGCCAGGGCAGTGGGACGATCCACAACGGAAGGCCCGCAGCCGCGGCCTGGGCTTCGAGGATGGAGCGCCGCGTGCCATGCATGGCGACGCGCTGGAATTCGGTGTTAAGCGTGGTGACGAGGCCGACGAGTTCGATGTTGGGATCGCTGCGCAGGACGTGGAGGGTCCAGGCACTGTCTTTGCCGCTGCTCCAGGAGAGAAGTACTCGCTTCATGTTGCGATGATAACGCGGGGTGGACATATCCCTGCGACAGGATCATAATGATCATATTGGTCAATATGACTGAGGGTTAGCTATGATCTCTGAGGTGAGTGCAGTCAATTTTCGCCAGAACCTGGGCGAGATGCTGAACCAGGTGCAATACCGGAACGACAGCATCGTAATCTCGAAAGACGGCAAGCCGGTGGCGGCGCTGGTGGATGCGGAACTATTTGCGCGCATCCGGAGGATGCGGGAGCGTTTCGAAGAACTGAGCGCGAGGATCGCTGAGGCCTATGCCGATGTTCCTGAAGAAGAGGGGATGGCGGAGATCGATGCGGCGGTGGCGCGTGTTCGGCGGCGCGCAAAGCGGGGTTGATGGTGGGTCTGCGCGTGGTGCTGGACTCCAATGTACTGGTGTCGGGGCTGGCTTATCCAGAAGGCTTCCCGGGCCGCATCGTCGGCGCGTGGCGCAAAGGCGGGCTGAATGTGGTGCTTTCCAAGTACATTCTGGATGAGATGGCACGGGTACTACCGCGGCTTAAGCGGATCGAGCTGAGTGCGGCGGAGATTCGCGATCTTGTTGACAGCTTCCTGTTCACGGCGGAAATTGTGGAACCGGGCGGGGAAGTGGAAGAGGCGTTGCGAGACGCTGCGGATCAGCCGGTGCTGGGAACGTTGCTTGCCTCAAACGCGGATTATCTGATTACTGGCGACAGGGACTTGCTGGCGCTTGCGGGGAAATACTCGATTGTTACTCCGGCTAAATTCTGGGAGCGGCATGGGGGTTAGGTCAGCTTGAGGCTGGTCGAGCGGCTTGCATCCCCGGTCGCAGAATCGAGACCGGGGGCATCCATGCTCGCATTGGAGCGACACGCCTGGTTAGTTGAGAGTGAGATCCGCAGTCAATGGCGTGTTCTCGCTGGAGTCGCCGACGCGGAGTACGAATTTGCCGGGGTCGATGGTCCACTTTTGTTTGGCTTCGTCCCAATAGCTAAAGGAACGGGCGTCGAGAGTCAGGGTTACGTGTTTCGATTCTCCGGGGGCGAGGCGGAGTTTCTCGAAACCTTTCAATTCGCGCTCGGGACGTGTGGCCTTGGCCGAGGGATCGGAGACGTAGAGCTGGGCTACTTCTGCGCCCTCTACGCTGCCGGTGTTGGTTACGTCGAAGCTGACTGTGACCGGTGCGCCTGCGGCGGCTGTACTCGGAGCTTCGAGCTTGGAAAAGCTGAATGTCGTATAGCTCAGGCCGAATCCGAAGGGATAGAGCGGGTGCTTGCCGGTTGTTGTCCAGTAGCGATAGCCGACCATCAGCTTGTCGCCATAATTCACGTGCGGAATTACGTAGTCGACTTTTCTGCCGTCGGTTTCGGTTACGTGGAGCGCGGTGTCGGCGCCTTTGATCGGGTAATAGAAGTCGTGAGAGGGGTTGTCTTCCCAACTGCGGTCGAAGCTGACGGGGAGCTTGCCTTCGGGGTTGTGCTTGCCGAAGAGGACCTCGGCGATTGCAGTTCCGCCTTCCTGGCCGGGATAGTAGACATGGAGCAGCGCGGGCACATGGTCAAGCCAGGGGCTGGTTTCCATGCCGCCGCCGCCTGTAAGCGTGACGATGGTGTGCGGGTTGGCGTGGGCTGCGGCTTCAATCAGCGCGTCCTGGCCCCAGGGCAGCTCGAAGGTGCGGTCGCCTCCCTCGCTTTCGGTGGATGGGCTAAAGCCAGCGCAAACAATGACGACGTCGGCGATGGAAGAGAACTTCTTTGCGTCTTCCGAGACCAGGTCGGGCGCGTAGGCTATGCCGAGGCCGAAGCGGACGCCGACGAATCCGGGCAGGTAGTCGGCGACTACGCTGACCGTCTGGCCGGCGGCGAGATCGATGGTCCAGAATTCAGGCGCTTGCCCTTCGGCGTGTGGAGGCCAGGCCAGCGGCTTGCCGTCGATGGCGATGGTGTATTGGTCATCGCCGGAAGCGGCGGCGAGGATGAGATACTTGCCGGCCTTTTCGGCTTTGTAGCTCGATGTGTAGCGAATGCTGCGCGGGGTTTTGTCGGCCGGTCCCCACCATTCATCTTTGTAGTCGGCGATGAGGTGAGAGTCCGCAGTCTCAGGAGTTCCGGTGAAGTCTTTGCTGGGGTAAGTGGCGACTTTGATGGCGCCGTCCCAGTGTGTGTGCCAGAAGACTTCGTTCATCTCCGGCAATCCGCGCGCATAAAGAACGTGAACACTTGGGCCGACCAGGTTAGCAATGCCGGTGACCGTCGAGACGGGATCGAAGGCCGTCGCTTCGGACGAGCCGCCGCCGCCGGGAACAGCCGGCCATGCGTTGGGGCCGAGAATGGCGATGGTCTTGACTTTGGACGCATCGAGGGGCAGTAGATGGCCTTCATTCTTGAGCAGCGTGATGCTCTCGAGCGCGCCCTGCAAGGCAACGGGCCGATCGGCGACGGAGTAGGTGGAGTTTGAAGGATCGAACTGCGGACGATCGACGAAGCCGTAGCGCAGTTCGGTGCTGAAGATGCGCATCAATTTGTCGTCGATGGTGGACTCTTTGATGGCGCCGGCATGGATGGCCGCGAGCAGGGCCCTGGGATTCATGAAGCGCGGTCCGGGCATTTCGAGATCGAGGCCATTGTTGGCTGCGCCCACGGTGTCATAGGTCGCGTCCCAGTCAGACATGAGAATGCCTTTGAATCCCCACTCGCCCTTGAGCACTTTGAGATTGAGAAATTCGTTTTGCGTGGCGTGGACGCCGTTGATGAGGTTGTAGGAATTCATTACTGCGTCGACGTGGCCCTTGGTCACCGCGGCCTCAAAGGCGGGGAAATAAATTTCGCGCATGGTGCGCTCGTCCACGTCCGAGGAAACGTTGTGCCGGTTGTACTCCTGATTGTTTATTGCATAGTGCTTGACGGTAGCGATGACGCCCTGGGACTGGACGCCTTCAATGTAGGGAACGACGATGGTGGCGTTGAGATAGGGGTCTTCAGAGAGATATTCGAAGTTGCGGCCGGCGATAGGCGAGCGGGCAATGTTGACGCCGGGGCCGAGCAGGAAGTTGACGCTGCGGGTGCGGGCATCCATGCCGAGCGCCGCGCCGAGCTTGCGGGCGAAGTCGGTGTCCCAGGTTGCGGCCAGGGCAACGCCGCCGGCATAGGCGGTGGTGGGTCCCCAGGTGCGCACGCCGACCGAGGCATCGGACATTTTGAAGCGGGGCAGATCGATCGACGGGGCGGGGTGGGTATACATCTCGTCGACTCCGCCAACCAGTTCGACTTTTTGCTCAAGTGTCAGCTTCTGAACCCATGCATGGGCCTTGGCTTCAATGGCGGGCGAATCGGGGACCGGCGCCTGGGCCTGAACCAGGGACGCGATGACGAGAACCAAGGCGGGCAGGAGATAGGTGATGCGCAAAGGCGAAATCGATTGAGCAGAGAAGATCGGTTGGCTTTTCATGACGCGTAAAAGGCTAACGCATCTGCACCGCAAAAGTACAGCGAGGGATCACATCGGAATCGCTGCGAGTGATTCGCCGGACGAATTTTTTTACGCGGTCAGCCACGAACCTGTGACTCAAGTCACTGCGCAATGCGCCTCACGTCACGGATACCTGACATAGGCGGCGCGCACACTTTGAAACCAATCAAGGTTCCCGGTGTGCGGCGGGAGGAATCGATGAACTTTGCAAAGAGCATGAAGACGATTGTGGTGGCGATGGACCTCGCGCGAAAGTCCGAGGCTGCGCTGGAGTACGCTCGCAGACTCGCCGGAGCTTACGGCGCGCGCATAGTGCTTGCGCACGGGCTTGACCCGGTGAGTTATGCGACGGTGGAGGGAGTTCCAGGACGGCTGCTGCGCGTGATGACGGCAGAAGCGCGCGCCGCGTTGGAGGCGTTGAGCGGGGAACTGCTCGTCGAGGGCATTCCCAGCCACTCGGAGATTCGCCAGGGCGCGGTGGCCGAGATGCTGGTGGATGTGGCGGAAAAATACCAGGCGGACCTGATTGTGATTGGAACCGAGGGACGCGAGGGCGCGGGACCGGTGCTGGTGGGTGCAATTGCCGAGGAACTGGTCCGGCTTTCGCCTTGTCCGGTGCTGGCGGTGGCGGCAGACTGGAACGCAGGCGAGTTCCGGCCCACGCCGGGTGGGCCGGTGCTGCTGGCGATGGAGAGAAATGAAGCATCGCATGCAGCAGTTGTCATGGCGTGCTCGCTGGCAGAGATGTTTCACCGCACGCTGATCGTTCTGCATGCTCGCAGCGCGGCCGAGGCGGCTGCATTCCTGAACCCGGTTGCGCATACGATCGAGGATTTCGGGATTGAACCGGCCGGACGCTTCCCGGTGCGCTTTATCGTGAAAGACGGCAATCCCGGCGATGCGGTTGTGGAGGCGATTGCGCAGTACCAGCCGAGCATTCTTGTTGCGGGAGTGAAACGGCACAGCGCGACGCCTGGCCCACATGGGACCGCTTTCGCGTTGCTGGCCCGCTCGCGCGTTCCCGTGCTGTGCGTTCCGCCTGAACCGGCCGTGTACGGTTCCAGACAGGAAGCGCTTCTTCATGCTGTGGCAAATTAAGACCGGCAACGCCGGGCTTTGGAGACGGTGCGATGTTCCCTGAGGCAAGACCGGGGTCAACGTCGGGCGTCCAGGCACATCCGCTGGCTGAGCTGCTGGCCTGCCCGCCGGAAACCGAGCGCATGCTGAACGCCGCTGCCCGGTGCATCGACGCGGATGTTGGTGCGGTTGTATTCCGTCAGTCGGAGAATTGCCGCGGGCTGTACGTGATGACCTCCGGCCAATATCTGCGGCGAACGGTGTGGCTGGATGCGCGGCTGACCCTGGGTGTAGTGCGTGCCGGCGATCTGGTGGAACTGGCTGCGGCGCTGGGTGCCGGAGCGCATTCCTACACGCTGACGGCGCAGGTGGCCGGATCGGTGCTGCTTCTGCCCATGGAAGCCCTGAATCGGGCCTTCGCGAGCTTCCCGCCACTGCGCATGCGGTTGCTCGAAGAACTTGCGCGCGAGGTCTCGCGCGGATACGAGGCGAGCTGCCGAAACCGGGCGCCCAGGTCGCGGCAGGGAGCTTTTCGGGTGGCCTCATCCCCGGAATGAGAGATGGCTTCCCGAGTTTTCCGTTCGCGCGCCAGGTTCGGCCACAACCGGAAGCCGGGGGAGAATCTGCGAGTTTTTCCAAGCATAGATGCGCTATACTTCCAATAGATCAACAGGAAATCCATGGCCTCGTTCCACCCCCATCACCCGCCCGAAGATTGCTTGAATTGCGAGCACCGCCATCTGCGGATGTTCTGCAATCTCACGCCGGAGGCGCTTCGCGACTACGACGGGATAGGGATCATGATGAGCCATGCGCGCGGCGCCAAGCTTTTTTCCGAGGGCGACAATGCGCGCAACGTATTTGTGCTCTGCTTTGGGCAGGTGAAAATATCCTCCACCTCGCGCGACGGCAAGACGATGATCCTGAAGATTGCCGGCCCCGGCGATGTGATGGGACTCAGCGCGGTGCTGGCCAATGTTCCGCACGAAGTGACGGCGGAAGCCATCGAGCCCTGCCAGGTGAAGGCAGTGCGGAAGCAGGAGTTTGTGGATTTCCTGAGCCGCCACGGCATTGCCAGCATGCATGCGGCGCAGTCGCTTTCGGCCGAATACCTGACCGTGTTTCACGACGCCAAGCGGCTGGCGCTCTCCGGCTCGGCCGCGGGACGGCTGGCGCGCCTTCTGCT
>Ga0070764_10000906_pt1 | contig 12431 bp, 9 predicted proteins | sample HubBroMetageWRM4_FD_67287 | JGI IMG/M metagenome (GOLD analysis project Ga0070764, IMG submission 67287) | Warmed soil microbial communities from the Hubbard Brook experimental Forest, New Hampshire - Hubbard Brook CCASE Soil Metagenome WRM 4 | ecosystem: Environmental > Terrestrial > Soil >... | reverse complement strand
CCGGCGAACCCATCGCCGCCGGCGTGCGCCCTTTCGGGCGCTACGGCGAGAGCGCGAGCTTGCCGCCCGCGGTCAAGGCGCCGCAGCGATAAATGGCTAGCGGATCAACGGTTTTTGCCCATGGATCGGTGTTCCAAGCGAAATACATGGCGCCAAACAGACGGCGTTGCGCGGCGAATTGGCGAAAATCGTTCATGATTTCCTGCACCATCGCGGCTCGCGCGGTGTCGTCGAGCGGGCAGGACACGTCCTTATTCCGAATGCCCCATTCCGTGATCCAACAGGGCTTGCCGGCCGCGGAATTTGCGGGATGGCATTCGGCGAGAGCGAATTTTTCCAAGTGCATTTCGCGGCGTGCAGGCGTCGATTCCCATGGATAAGTGTGTATGCCGTAGAAGTCGACAAGCATGTCCAGGCCGTTGGCGCGGAGGAATTGAATGGTCGCGTTGATGCTGACGCTATCGGTTTGCGATTTAGGGCGAGGGCCTTCGGCACCATCGTCGGCAAGCCCGGCCAAGACGATGGGCGCGTGCTGATTCAATTGGGAGTGAGCGCGGACGTCTTTCAGTGCCGCCAGAATTTTCAAATATTGCAGATAGCCTTTGGCGATTTGCTTGGCTTCCGGATCGTGATAGAGGTCGTCGAGGCCGAAGTTCGCGCCCTTTCCAGGCAACGGAAATTCCGGATTAAAGGCCGTCCAATTGATTTCGTTGCCGAGTTCCAGGCCGGCGAGGACGATGTGGTTCTCGTCTAGCTTCGCCAGTAAAGACTGAAAATAGACTTTTGAAAGTTCGGGATTGGCATAGGACAAAGGATGGCCGCCCCACATATCGGGGAACTCTTTTGCTTGATACGGGCGCGTCGGGGCGTTCGGCGGATATTGGGGGGACAGTTGCAGTTCGATTTTGATGCCTTGGGCGTAGACACGCTTGACGAGATCGATGCTCTTGTCGTCGGGGGTCAAGGGGGCGCGGATCAGGCGAACGCCCGCAGCATTCACTTGGGCTATCGTGGCGTTTTGATCGGCCACGCTGGCGCGCAGAGGATTGACGATGTTTACGCCGACTACCAGATTTGCAGGCGGCTTCGAATTGAGCGATTGCGGCAAACCGAGGAATGGAAGTGTTAGAAGCAGGATGAAGGCGTGGGTGCTAGAGCGTCTCATTCGTGTGCCTCTACAGAGTCTGCCATGAGATTCGTCCCTTACGGAACGTTTCGAGAATCTCAACACCGAGAGTGGCGGTGAGTTGCGGTGGTTGATTGTTACGGACGAGGTGACGCGAAAACATGGGGCGCGGGTGTAAAAGCACGTATTCTGGGCACAGGGCGGCTCAGGCTCAAGCTGGTAGGCGATGCTCGCGACGAGGTGCACTGGTGGCTCGCGCTCGGCACCAAACTTACGAATTCGAAATTTGAATTGATGACCAAGGAGCACGAGTCATGAGCAAACTTTGGGACAAGATTTCGACGGCGGGACAGAACGAGTCGTCGGAGAAGACCGAGGCAAAGGAAGCCGTTGCGCAGCCGGGTGACAAAGTGATGCACCGCGCTTCTGGCATGCATGGCGTAGTGGCGGCGGTCGAGACCATCGGCGACACGCTGACTCTCTCGGTGGAGTGCGCCAACGGACGGATGTTGCGCGGGCTGGATCGCAAGGAATTCGCGTTTGCTGGTGACGAAGCGTACACGGCGCCACCCGTGCCGGTGGCTGCGGCGCCCGTTGGGCAGGCCGCGGAACCGATGCCGAAGATCGAGGGCGAGATTTCGGGCGAGTCTATTTTGGAAAAACTTAGCTGAGGTGATTCTCGCTGGCCGTTCCGGCGATCGATTTTTTTGGCGCATGGATTCAAGTCAAAAACCCCACCGTTCACAAAACCGAAGGGTGGGGCACCCTCTTGCGGTGATTTTTAGTCTCGGGTTAATTCAATACACTTCAGTTCTATCGCAGTGATTATACGCTTCAGTTAATTTAGTGTGCGTGGCTCCTATCGTGGGCTTCGGGAGACTTGGAGGGTACGGCTTCTTGGAGTTGAGATCACGTCAAAAAACCCACCCTTCAAGAACCGAAGGGGCACCCACTCGCAGTGATTTTAATTCCTCATTCATTCACTTCACGTTGGTCTGATCGCAGTGATTAGAGGTCTGGATTGATTCAGTGCGGGGCTAGAGCATCCAGCCGCCGGTTACGTTGATTACTTGGCCTGTGATGTAGTCGGCAGTGTCGGAGGCGAAGAATTTGACGGCGGCGGTTACGTCTTCGGAGCTAGGGGGGCGGCCCATGGGAGAACGTGCGTCGCGGATGCGGCGGGCTTCGTCGGCGGTTAGTTCCCGTTCGTCGATGTTGGAGGGGTTGATTACGTTTACGGTGATGCCGGCTTTGGCTTCTTCGATGGCTAGGGAGCGGGAGAAGGAGACTACGGCGGCTTTGGCGGCGGCATAGGCTGAGATTGTTCCTTGCCCGAAGGCTCGTTCGGCGCCTACTGCGCCTAGGTTGATGATGCGGCCCCAGTGTTGACGGCGCATGGCGGGGAGGGCGGCTTTGCTGGCGTGGAAGACGCTGTAGAGATTGGAGGCGATTACTTTTTGCCATTCATCGGCGCTCGTGTCGGCTACTAGCTTCCAATTAAATTCGCCGACATTGTTGACCAGGATGTCGAGGCGGCCGAAGCGCTCCAGGACTGCGTCGATTAAGAATTGGACTTTTACTGGGTCGGTGGCGTCGGCTTCCACTGCGAAACATTCGGCGCCTTGTGATTGCAAGGTGCGGAGAGAGGCTTGGGCTGCGGTTTTATTTGTGCGATAGGAGATCGCTATGCGGACGCCTTCTTGGGCTAGTCCTTGGGCGATACCTTTGCCGATGCCTCGGCTGCCGCCGGTGATTAGAGCGGTGCGATTGCGAAGTGGCACTGTGGCTCCTGGTTCAGAGTGCGATAAGTATAGTGGATTTTTTTGGGATTTTGTTGGGGGGAGTGGAGAAACGTTGCGATATGTGGAGGAGAAAGTCAAAGGCACCACTGATGAACGCAGATGAACACTGATAAAGGCAGTGATGAAGGCGAGCGAAGAGACAGGCAAAAGATTTTACACAGAGAACGCAGAGGAAAACCGGAGAGATCCTTCACCCGCGTCTGCGGGCTCAGGATGACGGGACGCGGAGTGACCGCGCGGAGGAGCTAGTAAGCAATCAGCCCATGCGCGCTACGACTACTGTTATGTCGTCGGCTTGTTCGGCTGTGCCGGCCCATTGTTCTGCGGCGGCTATCAGATTTTCGGCTATAGGTTGGGGGTGGAGGCTGCGTTGGCGGAGGACTTCTTCGCGCAGGCGCGTGACTCCGAATTCTTCGCCGTAGACGTTTTCTGGCTCGGTTAGGCCGTCGCTGAAGGCTACGAAGAGGCTGCCGGGTTCGACTTTTATGGTGCCTTGGGTGAAATTGCAGTCCTCGATCAGGCCCACTACGGTGCCGCCTTCGCTTAGTTCCTGTACGTTTGAACCATTCACGAAAAATGGGGCGAGGTGGCCCGCGTTGGTGTAGGTGAGAGTGCGGGCTGCTACGTCGTAAACAGCGTAGAAGAATGTGGCGTAGCGATCATCGGAAGTGTTGCGGAAGAGATGGCGATTGAGGCGCGCGACTAATTCGGCGGTGCCGGACACGCCGTCGAATCCGGCGTGGCTGCGGAGAGTGGCTTGCAGGCTGGCCATCAGGAGCGCGGCGAAAATCCCTTTGCCGCTGATGTCGGCTAGGGCGATGCCTACTGTGTTGGTGCCGGTGCGGATGAAATCGTAGTAGTCGCCGCTGACTACGCGGGCGGGGCGGCAGATGGCGGCCAGTTCCAGGCCGGGGAGCGTGGGGAGGACTTGCGGGAAGAGTTGCGATTGGACTTCGCGGGCGATGACGATTTCGTTTTCTAGTTTTTGGCGTTTGCTTTGTTCTTCGATGAGTTCGGCGATGGAGCTGGTCATTTCGTTAAAGGATTCGCCTAGGGCGCCGAGCTGGTCGCGTTGATGGACGCGGACGCGCTGGGTGAAATCGCCGCGGCGGACGTGGAGCGTGGCTTTGTAGAGATCGTCAACGGACGTGGTGATGGTGCGCGTGAGGACGAAGCCGGTGGCGAGACCAGCGATGCCGAGTAGCAGGAAGATTACGGCGGCAGCGATGAGGAGGATCTCGAGGACGGGGCCGACGTCGCCGACGGACGTGAAGAGGCGGCGGCTGAGCGCTGAGGCTCGGATGCCGAAGGAGGCGAAGACGGCGGCGGGGGCGTCGGGAGGCTGGGGGCCTACGTGGGCTAGTTCGATGGTGGAGACGCCGCTGATGCGGATGTCTGCCCAATTTTGCGGCGGCCCCAGGGTGCGGCGGCGGCTGGCGATTTCTTCGCCGGGGACGAAAACGTGGCCGTTGAAATTGAGCGAGATGTTGGGCGGATTATTTTCGCTGCCGGGACGGAGCGGGATGATTGCGATGGGGCCGAATTCGGATGCGAAGCTGTCTAGGAATGCGGAGTTCAGGGGCGTGGCTACTACTAGATTAAATGGGCCTGCTGGGCCGATTTTGCTGACGGCTGCGGCGATCCAGATTTTTTTGTCGATTTCGACTAGGCCGGCGAAATGTTGGGCGTCTTGGGATTGCGATTGAATGAGGCGCTGGCCGCGATTCGGGAAGACGCGGAGGTCGGGCCACTCGCGGCGCTCTGCTTCAATTAGATTGGAGACGCCGGGGCGTTGGAGGATGGATTCGTTTGCGGGCTCGGCGCCGTGGGATGCTTCCATTTCTACTGCGCCGGCTAGTGCGTCCGCGTCTGCTGCGATGGTGCTGATGCGCTGTTGGAGGTCATCATGGAAGAGGTGGGCACCTAGCTGGAGGTAGAGGCCGTAGGTGGCGAGACCGGCCATGGAGAGGAGGAGGATGACTGGGACGACCGCGATGAAAACGTAGGTGACGATCAGGCGATTGCGGAGGGTCCACATGAAGCGGTTACGGAGCCAGGGGATCAGGCGGACGAAGAGGTAGACGCTCGAGAGGAAGGCCAGGAAAGTTAGGAAGCCGGTGAATGGGATAGTGGGGCGGAAGATCAGTGCGATGTGGGCGAGTATGTAGAGAGCGACGATTGCAGCGGCGATTACGTCCAGCGGCGAGGTGCGCCGGAAGAAGATGAATAGGCGGCGAGGGGAGAGTCGGTTCACTTTGGTTCGTTTTGCGCGTTAGAAGAATAGCTGAGGAGCGGGCGTTAGGGAAGGTGGGCGAGGTCCGAGTAAATCGGCATAGGGGGAGCGGTTGCCCGCTCTGCCCTGCCACACCACCAGGACATGCGGGTCCGCATCCGGCGGTTCAGTAAGTGGAGCCCGCAAGGGCCCGTGAGGTTCAAGGCGTCGTTCGCCACAGGGGCTTCGCCACGCGACAGGTTTCCGTTTCGGCTGCACCGTCTTCTGAACCTGTAAAGCTCAGCCGCAGCTGATTGGCTGGCGCAGTGCCACCCATGAGTTCGACGTTTTACTAATCACTCTTACTGTTTGGGCCTTCCTCACTTGCGTGAGTACTACGCCCGCTGCTGACTTCTACTGCACGGTCAGAGTGAATCTCTCCACCCTCAGTCACGACTCCGTGACCTGCAGTAGATCTCCCGCGATAAGCTCGACTGCTTTCGAGACGCGACCGCCGGATTTACCACCAGCGTCCTTGATGGATACGGACTTCGCGATCAGTTGCTCGCTCGTCCGGCGCCGTAGGCCTCTGATCCAGTTCTTGTACATCGGCCCGTATCTTCGCTCCACGCTTCCTTCAGACCCCGCCTCACGGCGACGCCCTTGCACTTCGCTACCCTTCACCTCCACCCTGTTGCGACGGGACTCACACCCGCAAGCTGTCGAACATGCACGGCGTACAGCAAAAGGGGGCGGGTCTGAGACCCGCCCCTAAAGACCGGCGCGAGGAGTCGGCGATTGCGGTGATGTTTGCGCGAAAAGCAGATCCCTCGCTGCGCTCGGGATGACATGGATATCAATTTGGGCGCGACGCGAGAAGGTGCGGGGCTGACATCGTGGCAAGCTGGGGCGCAGCCAGCAGCGCCCCTACCGTTGACACAAGCGATTTGCGCCGCTGCAAACGTTACAACGCGCTGCGATCGTTTTGTTGGACTCGGCTGTGATGGCGGCTGTAGCCGAAATAGACGAAGAGGCCGATTACCAGCCAGATGATGAGGCGGGCCCAATTAACCCAGCCTAATTTGTACATCATGTAACCGTTGAAGAGGATGCCCAGGATGGGGACTAGCGGAACCCAGGGCGTGCGGAAGGGGCGCGGTTGGCCGGGATTGGTTTTGCGCAGAACCATGATGGAGATGCAGACGATGATGAAGGCGAAGATGGTGCCGATGTTGACCATCTCACCGATGATGTTGATGGGCGTGATGCTGCCGATGATGGCGGCGATCAGGCCGACGAGAATTGTGTTTTTGTAGGGCGTGCGGAATTTGGGGTGAATCGCGGCGAAGAATTTGCGCGGGAGCAGGCCGTCGTTGGCCATGGAATAGAGCACGCGGGTCTGGCCGAGGAGCATGACGAGCATGACGCTGGTGAGACCGGCGAGGGCGCCTGCGGTGATGAGGTAAGAAGCTTTGGTGAGGCCGCGATCGAGAAAGGCGACGGCGAGGGGCGCTTCGATATTGATTTCCTTCCAGGGCACCATGCCAGTGAGTACTGCGGCGACGAGAATGTACAGGATGGTGCACATCACGAGAGAGGCGATGATGCCGATCGGCAGATCGCGTTGCGGATTCTTGGCTTCCTGCGCGGTGGTGGAGACGGCGTCAAAGCCGATGTAGGCAAAAAATATGTACGCGGCACCTCTGCCGATGCCGCCGAAACCCATGGGCGCGAAGCTGGACCAATCGGTGCCCCAGTTGGAGGGGCTGACGTAACGCATGCCGAGGAGGATGACGAAGAGAACGACGGCGACTTTAACGATGACGATGGTGGCGTTGAAGGAGGCGCTTTCCTTGATGCCGATTACCAGGACGGCGGTGATGATCAAGGCGATCAGGAAGGCCGGAAGATTGAATCCGAATTCGACGCCGAACAGAACGGGGGCGGCGACCAGATCGTGGGCGCGCTGAAGGAGTTCGGGGGACTGCGCGGTGATGATGTCACCGACGCGCAACAGGAAGGCTTGCGAGCCCATGACGAGGGAGGGATCGGAAGCGTGGGCCATTTGGCGGGCGATGACATTTTCGGCGGTGATGAGAGCGGTCCAGTGGTCGTAGGCGAGCCAGAGCGGCATTTTCAGATGAAAAATTTTGAGAAATTCGATGAAGTGGTTTGACCAGCCGGACGAAACCGTGCTGGCGCCCATGGCGTATTCGAGAGTGAGATCCCAGCCGATGATCCAGGCGATTAATTCACCGAGCGCGGCGTAGGCGTAAGTGTAAGCGCTGCCCGCTAGCGGAATCAGGGCGGCGAATTCTGCGTAGCAAAGGCCGGCGAAAGCGCAGCCGAGGCCAGAGATGATGAAGGAGAGCATGAGGCCGGGTCCGGCGTAGTGCGCGCCAAGGCCGGAGAGAACGAAGATGCCGGCGCCGATTACTGCGCCCACGCCCAAGGCCGTGAGAGAGACGGGGCCGAGCGTGCGCTTCAGGGTGTGTTCACCTGTGGCTTTCGCTTCGTTGAGCAGCCAGTCCATGGGCTTCTTTTTGAACAGCGCGTTGCTCATGCGGTAAGGCCTCCGTCGGTGTGGCGCTTTGTGCTGCAGCAGAAAGTCAAAGGCACCACAGCTGAACACTGATTAACACAGATAAAGGCTTTGATAATTCAAATGCAGACCAATATGGCTTTGGCTCACGCGGATGAAAAATAACACAGAGCCGCGAGGTAGCAACTACTAAATCGTTGCTGTGCGCCAATTCACGTCACGTCCCGGTGCTGCGTGCGGAGATCGCGTGCGCTGCGAGTGATAGATATTCGCGGGCGCGTTGCGCTGGGTCTGGGGCGCTCCGCAGGTCGCTGATTATGGCTACGGAATCGGCGCCGGCTTGGAAGACTTCATGGGCGGAGTTTATTGTGATGCCGCCGATGGCCACCAGGGGTTTGCGCGTTAGTTTTCTGGCTACGCGTATTAGATCGAGGCCTGCGACTGGGTCGGGATTTTCTTTTGTGGCGGTTGGGTAGATTGGGCCCACGGCTATATAGTCCGCCGAAGTGTCGTTCGCGGCGCGGAGTTGTTCGAGATTGTGTGTCGAAATTCCAACCCATTGGGGGATGGGGCAGAATTTGCGGGCGGATTCGACGGGGAGATCTTCTTGGCCTACGTGGACGCCTGCAGCTTTTGCGATGCTGGCTATGTCGGGGCGGTCGTTGATGATGATTTTGATGTGGGCGGGAGCGGCGGCGACTAGGGCGCAGGACATTTCCAGGAATTGGCGCGGGAGGATTTTTTTAGCGCGGATTTGGATTAGTTGGACGCCGGCGTCGGCGAGTCTATTGGCCAGGGATACGAGTGCTGCGGTGGGTTGCACGGGAGCGGCGTCGAGAATGGCATAAAGAGCCGGAAACAACTGAGCCTCCATCAAATTCCGACACAAATTCAAAAACGTGGAAGCAAAGTCAAAGGGGCCCGCCTAAAAAGCAGGCGGCCGCTACAAATTCAACTGCGACGTCAAAAGCGAACTTGGCTGCTCCTACTTGGCTGATACCGCCAGGGCACGATCGAGAAAATGGGTGTCGAATTTGCCGGCTATGAAGTCGGGGTCGGCTAGGATCTTTTTGTGCAGGGGGATTGTGGTTTTGATGCCTTCTACTACGAAGCCGTCGAGGGCGCCGTTCATGCGGGCTATGGCTTCGGCGCGGTCGTTGCCGTGGGCGATTATCTTGGCGATGAGGGAATCGTAGTAGGGGGGAATTACTGCGTCGGAATAGCTCGCCGTGTCCACTCTTATGCCGGGGCCGCCGGGGACGCGGAAGGCGGTGATGCGACCGGCACTGGGGACGAAGGTTTCGGGATCTTCGGCATTGACGCGGCATTCGATGGCGTGGCCGCGAAATTCGATGGGGCCGAGAATGTCGGTGAGTTTTTCGCCTGCAGCTACGCGGATTTGCGATTTTACCAGGTCCACGCCCGTGACCATTTCTGTGACGGGATGTTCGACCTGGATGCGCGCGTTCATTTCGATGAAGAAGAGGTTGCCGGATTCTTCGCGCAGAAATTCGACGGTGCCGGCGCTGGAGTAGCCTAGTTTTTTCAGCGCGTCTACTACTTGTTTGCCGATGCGCTTGCGCGTGGCGGCGTCCATGGCCATTGAGGGCGATTCCTCGAGAACTTTTTGGTGGCGGCGCTGCAGCGAGCACTCGCGTTCGCCGAGGTGGACCACGTTGCCGTGCTTGTCGCCGAGAACCTGAAATTCGATGTGGCGCGGATGCTCGATTAATTTTTCGATGTAGACGTTGGGGCTGCCGAAGGCTTGCTGGGCTTCGGCTTTGGCAGTCTGGAACAGAGGGATCAGTTCGCGGGCGTGGCGCACGATGCGCATGCCGCGTCCGCCACCACCTTCGGCGGCTTTGATCATGACGGGATAGCCGATTTCGGCGGCGATTTTTTTCGCGGCATCTTCGTCGGGGACTACTCCGGCGCTGCCGGGAATTATGGGGAGTCCGACGGCGGCCATGGCCTCGCGGGCTTTATCTTTTTCGCCCATGAGGCGGATGGCGTCTGGGGCTGGGCCGATGAAAGTGATGTGGGAAGCTTCGCAGACTTCGGCGAAGTTAGCGTTCTCGGAGAGGAAACCGTAGCCGGGATGGATGGCGTCCACGTTCGCGATTTCGGCGGCGCTGATTACTTGCGGGATGTTGAGGTAGCTTTCGCTGCTGCGCGGAGGGCCGATGCAGATGGCTTCGTCGGCGAAGCGGACGTGGAGGGAGTTGCGGTCGGCTTCGGAGTAGACGGCGACGGTTTTGACGCCGAGCTCACGGCAGGCGGAGAGGATGCGGAGCGCGATTTCGCCGCGATTGGCGATCAGGATTTTTCGGAACATGGGCCTCGGAGAATATTCAAAGTGCCGGCTACGAGCGGCGGGCACGGCATGCCGTGCCCCTACGGCAGCTGCTAACGATTATTTTTTCCGGTGGGGGCGGATGCCGAACAGGGCTTCGCCATATTCTACCGGATGACCGTTTTCGACGAAGATGCGCACTACTTCGCCGGCTGCGTCGGATTCGATTTCGTTCATTAATTTCATGGCTTCGATGATGCAGAGGACCTGGCCGGTTTCTACTTTGGAGCCGATGCTGACGAAGGGATCGGCGTCGGGGCCTGCGGCAACGTAAAAGGTGCCGACGATGGGGGACTTCACGATGTGCAGGTCTTCGGCACGCATGGTGTCTGCGGCCGGCGCGTGCTGTGCGGCTGGCCCGGCGGCGGACGCTGCGGCTGCCGCTGCTGACGACGCGTGGCTTGTGTGCGGAGCGGCCGAGGCTACTACGATCTCCGGCGCGTGGCCCGATGGAAATGCGTACGACGGCGACGACGGTTTCTTCAGTCGGATGCGGAAGCCTTGGCGCTCGTATTCAAATTCCTCGAGGCCATGCTTGCGCATGAACTCCAATAGCTTTTCAATTTCGGGGAGGTCCACGCCGTGCGCGGGCGAGCCAGATGCTGCCTTGGGAGTCGGTTTTTTCGCCATTTAGAGTTCTAGAAATTCCCGGGAAGCGCTGGTCAAGACTTCCCCGCCCCGCGAGGTTACCAGCACTTCATCTTCGATCCGAATGCCGCCGAGGCGATCGATATATAAGCCCGGCTCAACGGTCACGACCATGCCAGCTTCGAGCAAAGTTTCTTCGCCGCGACCCAGCCGGGGCATCTCGTGAATCTCGAGGCCCAAGCCGTGCCCGGTGCTATGAGTGAAGAAACGCTCCAGGCCCGATTGCTTGAAAACTCTGCGCGCTGCAGCGTCCACGGTTGCGGCCGAAACTCCAGGCCGAATGACGGCAATGGCAGCTGCCTGGGCCGCAAGCACTGCGTCGTAGAGCGCCCGCGCCTTATCACGCCCTCTGGCGGAAGATCGCCCCAGGAAGACGGTACGTGTCATGTCGCTGCAGTAGTCGCGCAGTATAGCACCCTGGTCAAGGACGACCAACTCGTTTTTCCTGAGGAGCTTGGGCGTGGGGCGGGCATGGGGCCAGGCGGAGCGCGGGCCGGAGGCGACGATGGTTTCAAAGGATGGGCCGCTCGCCCCTGCGAGCTTCATCCTAAGCTCGATATCGGCGGCAACGGCCAATTCCGAGATGCCGGGCTTGATGTGGCGGATGGCGGCAGTCCAGACCTCGCTGATGAGGCGGGCGGACTGGCGCATGCGGGCGAGTTCGTCCGCTTCTTTAATAACGCGCAGGCGTTCGATGAGGTCGGGTGCGGCGAGCCAGCGGAGGCGCGCGCCCGCGGCGAGTTGCAGCGCGTCCTTCTGAGAGACGGTCAGCTGTGCGGGGGCAAAGGCCAGGCGGATGTTGCCTCGGCGGGCTTTCAAGGCTTCTGCTACGGCTTTGAGCAGGCCGTGCGGCGCGATGACTGTGGAGGCGTCGCGGACCTCCTGGCGAGCCTGCAGGGTGTAGCGGCTGTCTGTGAATAGAGTGGCGCGGGAATGTTCGACGAGCAGCATGGCGGCGCTGCCGGTGAAGCCGCAGAGGTAGCGGATGTTGGGGAAATGGGTGACGAGAAGCGCGTCGGAATTGAGGGCGGAAAAAGAAAGCCGGAGCCGATGGATCCGGCTCCGGTCTGATTTCGTTTGCACAGATTTCTTGGCCACCACCAGCTTTCGAACCCCGCTCTTCCCTTCTTGACTAACCCGGCAGAATGCGCGGGGTCAGGAAGAAGAGAAGCTCCTGGGCCGTGGAGCTGACCGTGGTGTGCTTGAACAGGTTGCCGATGACGGGCAAGCTGCCGAGCACGGGGACCGTTTGAATGTCGGTGCGCTGCTGAGTGACGATGACACCGCCAATGACCATGGTGGCGCCATCCGCGACCAGGACTTTGGAGGTGGCTTCCTGCGTGTCAATGGCCGGGATGCCTTCGACGCGCGGGATAGAAGAGTCAATCTGGTCGTTCTTGACGTCCACGTCCATGTAGATGGTGCCCTCAGAGGTGATCTGAGGGGTGACATCAAGCTCGAGCACCGCGTCCACGAATTGGACCGATACGGTGTTGTTGACGATGGTCTGCACCGGGATCTTGGTACCTTGCTTGACGATTGATTTCTGGTTGTTCTGCGCGACGATCTTCGGCTTGGAGATCAGCTTGCCGACACCGCGATCTTCTGCCGCGGTGATGACCATATCGAGCGCGAAATTGGCGTTGGCGAACGAATAGGTGAAGCCGCTGGTCGGAGTGGCCGCGCCGAGGTTCGTGAGCAGCGGTACGGAACCGGAGGTTAGCGGCGGAGTGCCTACCGCGAACGGC
>Ga0070764_10000903_pt1 | contig 12440 bp, 11 predicted proteins | sample HubBroMetageWRM4_FD_67287 | JGI IMG/M metagenome (GOLD analysis project Ga0070764, IMG submission 67287) | Warmed soil microbial communities from the Hubbard Brook experimental Forest, New Hampshire - Hubbard Brook CCASE Soil Metagenome WRM 4 | ecosystem: Environmental > Terrestrial > Soil >... | reverse complement strand
CAACTACTCCGACAACGGCTACTATTCGCACGACGACGGTAACGAGGACCAGTGCAAGAACGATCTCGGCCACGGCGGCCCCGCGCAAATCAGTGTTTACATCTACCGCGGCGTCACCGCACCGCCATTCGGAAGCCGCTTCGATTTCGATGTGTTGTCGAGCGCCGTCGATCCGAACCTGATACCGTATAATCCTCATTGGTCGTGGCAGCAACATTCCGGGAATCAGGGTAAGGTGCCGGATACGTCGATCTGTCACAATTTCAGCGCAAATGAGACTCAATTTGGAATTCCCCAACTCGTGCCGTCGCCAAATTTCCCGGACTGCACCGATCAGACGGATCCGAGCAACGTCGACCAAGCAAATGACACGAACTCGCAAATCTGCAACACAGGCAGCATTTTTGAGAGCAACAGTTTTCCTGGACACGTCAACTGGTTTCCCGTTACCCTCGAAGGTCATGCCGGCTGGGGCGGAGAGGAAACCGACGACGACAACTCATTCACGTTTACAAGCGACGAACCGGGGAATCCACTCGGGGTGGTCGGCCACACTAGCCTACATGTGGAATTTGATTCCGATGAGACAACCAAACGCTTTACCTCCGACGAGTGGACGACATTTCACGGTTGGGTGAACACCAATAACGACGATCTCGCGCGGCAGTACTTCGATGGTCATACGATTATTACGGGCATGTTCGGACTGGACGGCGAGCATGACCTGAAATCGGAAATTCACCCGCTCTATGCAATGGCCACTAAGCGAGACAATTTCGGAAACGATGCGACGCACGAAGACTGGCTCATCTTCGTGCGCAATCGCGGCGACGAGGGTTTCTGCTCGAGTGCCCTGTGGGATGCCGGCTTCGAGGATTACACGTTCAGGCTGCCCTGGCTTTCGGGTATGAAATCGGTCGCCGTCAATTGGGACAATACGCAGTTCGAGGGGACCGACGGTACGTCGGGTCCGGTGGTCGCCGTGATTCCCGCGCCGTCGCCGGAAGCGGGCGTTTACGTGACATTCCACCTGGGACCCGCGTCGAACGCGCCATTTATTGATGGCTCGCTAAAGCTGGTTTGGACGCCGCGGATTATACCGGGTTCGCCGATCGTCACTGGTCCAGTGGCCAACGAACCTTTAGCGCGTCCCACGCCGCCGGCCGAGAGCGCAGATGAAACCGAGCAGAAGATCGGCGCAGCCGAAACCGCGCTACCAGGGCGAGCCCGGTCGGTGCAGTTGGCGCGTGCTATCGTGGTCGCGCAGCCGGGGGTGCATCGTCTGCCGAAGGGCGGTCCCGTACAAACGATCGCGACGTGGACCAATGTTCCGAGGATCGAGCCACCGGGTGCGATCAAAGCTGGTCCTGCCACGGTAAAGCTACAACGCGACAGAGCGCAGATTCAAGCGGTATGCGCAGCCAGCCACAATGCACCGCCTGGTCTGCCGGCCGGCGTGTGCACCGTCGCCGCACGTTCTGCCCCAACGCACCGCTAAAACATCCGTCAAAGCCAATTGTGCAGGTATTTCGTAGAGATGTCGATTGCTTCGACCGTCGCACGGGCGCATCATTGGGCAAGAACCTTCGCCTCCGAAGGCGACCCACTGGTCTCAACCGCGAAGACCTCTATGATTTCGAACAAACAAATCACGCGCGCCTGGATGCGAGTTACCGATCCACACCAGAAAAGCGCGATCTGAAAGGAGCGCAAAATGTCAGCAGAAGTAGAGCAGGTGGGAGCCCGGTGCTCGAATCGCGCCCGCCGGGATCTGAGCGGCGCGCTCAGCAATGGGCGTCCCAACTGCACTCTCCCATCAAGCAAAGCCAGCCGAAGTTTGGGAGCGAGTTGGGACTCGCATCAAGGCAGCTCATTCTTTAGAACGCGGGTTGTACGCAATGCCCTCCGGAGCAGAGGGTAGACCGTTGTCAAAGCTGTATTCGTATTTTACGCCCGTTGGCGCATAGCCGTAGATATCAACCACTCCACCGCCTTCATCTGCAAATGCGAATTTCTTGCCGTCTCGATTGAGTTTCCCGTAATGACCCCAACTTCGCAGTGCAGATTCACTTACGATGGTGCAGGTCGGTTTGCAACCACTGTAAACCCAGAGTAAGCCATAGTCCCCTCTGTCATCCACGGCAACAATGTTACCGCTGGTATCGATGTCGAGTCCATCCGGGCTAAAGTTAGCGTAATTTGTCGCAAACTCGCCGGAACCGGCGCAGTTTTTAAAATACAGCAATTTCGTCGCATAGTCGTAGTTCACAGAGAGCCAGCAATCACCGCGCCTGTCCATCGCAACTCCGGTGACGCTAAACAAATACTGCCTGCTCAACCACGCGTAGCAGCCTTTCGCAATCGAACAGACGGCAATACCGCTTGGAGTAAAAAGGGTGCCAACTCCTATGGTAGCCACCGCGATGACACCCGTCGTTGCGTCATTGCTAGCGGCGTCAATGGGGTAGCCGTACGGATCCGAAATTGTTGCTATCTTTGGGCCGCACATACCAGGGCCCGCACCGATGTTAATGGTTTTGCTATTGTCATCAGGCTCAATCAGATTACCTTTTCCGTCTACGGCGATGTCATATGGTACCGCAACGTTCCATGGGACGGTGCAAATCGGGGGCTTGTTCTGCGAGTTTTGGTTGGGATATCCCCACATCGTAGAGCTGGAATTCGTACTAACATACAATCCGCGTCGCTTCTCTGCGCTAAGAACGGGCCGGCCGCTAGATGCCGCCCCAGATGCTATCGCAGGCGCGGAGGCATCAGGTAACGATCTATCGGCCGAACAGCTGGTGGTTAGCGTGATTGCGGCTACTGCATACAAGGTCGTAGAAATAAAGCGCATGGCTTCGCTCCTGTTGAAGGCTCAAACGCTACGGCACATCAAAGTTTCAGCGCGTTTGCGCCAGATCTGATTGTCTGTATTACTCGATGGTGGTCATTAACACTTTTGAACTGAATTATCTAAACTTTCGGTGATTGCTAAGCTCTTAGGCCGTCGGTCGTGACTCGGCGCTACGGGTTGTTTCGCCTGCGTCGTAACGATTCGCCCCGACGACGACCCCATTGTCACGGAAAGTGTTCCTGAGAGCGCGCCGCAGCGCTATTCTTGCTGAGACGGATAGGCAGCCACGCTCGTGACACCAGGGCTGGAAATACTTTTATGCATGATTTTGCCCGAAGGATACTTCACTAAGAAAACCTTGCCAAGTCCGTTGTCAGCGACAAATAGCAAATCCTGGCGCTCGTTCAAAGCTATCTGATTCGGGGTCTTGAATACACCGCGACCGATGTAGGCCTTTATTTTGGTGTAGGGCGGGGGAATGATGTCCACCGTAGCATGGCTCCCATCGACCGCTACTAAGTTGCCCTTCTGGTCCACGAGCATCCCGGTGATCGACGAAATCCACCCCAAACTACCGAAAGGGCTAAGATTGGTATAGCTGCAGCCGGAGAGGCCGCCGGCGAACTCGGCAATTGGCGCCGTATTGTAGTAGGCCACAAAGACGTTCCCGTTCGATGAATCGATGGCCACCGCCGACGGACTTGGCAACGGGTTGCAGTACTCGATCGGGGTGTTGTTTTGTTGAGCATACTCTATCACGGCGTTTCCCCAGTTGTTGGCGACGTAGACGTTTTGATTCTTATCGGTTTTTACGTCGAAAGGGGCACAGCTTTCGCCAGTATACTCGAAAATCGGCGCGCTGCCTTCTGGAGGGAACTCATACACTCCGTTGCAGCCGCCTCTGTTGATGTTGGCGACGTAGACGTTTTCCTTATTATCGAACCAGACGCTGAATGGTTGTATCAAGCCATACAGGAGGGTTTGGATTACCTGGTATTTGTTATTGTATAAGGTGACGTACGGCACGCTAACGTAGCCGCCAACGGCTAGCTCTTCGAACTTAGCGGAGGGGGAAACGCTTTGCCAGTTCGTGGTCATCGATCCGTGAGCCAGTGCGACTGAGCCGCCGTTACAAGCGCTCAACAGCACACCGATCGCGAAGAGTCCCGATATTGTTCCACCAGGACGCTGGATACTCATTAAATTCTTCCTCCTATCGCTTGTAATGTTTGGGGAAACTTTAGTAGACGTATCCGCATCCGTTACGTAAGGCGTTTGGTGCCGGGCGATCGCGAGTCCGTCAGGCCCCGGCCAGCGCGACCGAATCCGCCGTCAATTCACGGCGCGAGCGGTATCGCTCACATGTCTCCGCCGCGACAGCCACCGCACGCGGTGAGGACAACAGCCGTCACCAGCGGAGTGCGAGGCAAACGGAATGAGTTCATCGCGGGTTCCCCTAGCCATACGAGCATACTATTGGGTGCTCTGCCGGTACAGCCGGAATCGTGGGAAAAGCGGCGCAAATGCGCGAAATTATCGTGTGAAAATGGCTTTATCGCAGGATTTCCGCTTTGCGGCTGTCGCGAAATGCGTTAGAATACGCTTCACTCGGAGGCGTCTGAGCCCTGGTTCGAGCCACGCGTTCAAAGAGCTTGCGCCGTAATACGCAGGAAGGATCGTTTGCTCATGGATACTCGATATCGTTGTCGTTCTTCCCTTGTTGCGGCCGCCACGCTCCTGACCGCATGCGGCGCGCCTGGCTCCCAGGCCACCCCGCCGCTTGCCGCGCAACAGCTTGCAGGGCCGCGCCATTCGTGGATGTTGCCGGCCGCCAAACGAAGCGATCTCCTCTACGTCACCGATGAAGGCAACTACAACGTCTACGTTTACGATTACCCGTCCGGGGCACTGGTGGGGACGCTCAGCAACGTTTCTTCTCCGACCGGCCTATGCGTCGATAAGAAAGGCAACGTGTTCGTCACCGAGTACAACGGGCAAGCGGTGCTCGAGTATAAGCACGGTGGCACGAACCCCGTGCAACAGCTCAACGACAACGGCCAGCCTGTCGGATGCTCGATCGACCCGACGACGGGTAATCTCGCCGTCGCCAACGACATGGCCAACAGCGGTGGCTACGGAAACATTGTGATCTACAAGCACGCAACAGGCACGGGACAAGTTCTTACCGATTACCCGACTCTCGGGTTCGCGTGGTGGTGCGCATACGACAACCAGGGCAACCTCTTCATCTCCGGCTTGACCGAATCGGCTGCCTTCTCATTCCTCGAGCTTCCGGCGGGCGGCGGGAGCAGCAGTTTCAAGCAGATCTCGCTTCCCACCGGCACCGGAACGCCGCGCGCCCAAGTCGGCTTCGACGGCAAGTATGTGACGATGGGCAGCTTCAGTTCCGGTTCGAATGGATTCATCTACCAGTTCACGATCAGCGGCTCGGGCGCGACGCTGGTGAACACGACGACGCTCAACGGCTATGCGATGCTGCACTACTTCATCGTCGGCGGTAACGGTAAGCTAGGAAAGCAAGGAAAAGCTGTCGTCGCAACCAACGACGGTGCGAACTTTGGCTTCTTCAAATACCCCGCCGGCGGCAACTACAAATTTCAAGGCACACAAAACTGGCCCTGGTCCGTCGCCGTCAGCAGACGAAGATAACCCTCGATTGAGCGCTACGCGGGAGTTTTGGAGAGGTTTTGCTTCCACACCCACAAACCCGCGTAAAATAGGGTGGAATCGAACGAGTGGCGGGAGCGCGCAGGGATCGAACCTACCAGATCGTCTTGCGACGACCTCAGCGATTTTGAAGACCGAGCGAGCCACCTGACCCGTACGCTCCCATCAGAGAAAAATGGCCTTAGCTTTCGATCGCGCCTCACCCTCGCAGCCGAGAGCCACGCGGCAATGCGCCTCGTTTTGAAAGGCCTGACCCGAATCGGCCTAGACCCTAGCAGCCCAGACCGCCGCGGCCTTGAACCACGCTGCTGTGTGCCGAAGTAGAAGCGTAGCTAAGGTGGAAGTGTCCTCAGGATGCGGGATGCAGATTCGGCGCGGCCAGCCTTTGCGCTGAAACGAATCGAGCACGTCCTGCTCTTGGTGAGCGCTCTCCACCCTGGCGTCTCGATCGAAGCCAACGCAACTCGACGGCGGCGACCAATCGGCCATCGCGCCCGCGTCATCGCTGCCACGCGTTGACCACTTCGAGCACTCTCTTCAGCTCGTCCACTACCCGGTTAGGGATGAGGCGGCGAACGCTAGACCTGTCTCAATCTTTGTTCCATCGTCCTCGTGCTCGTTTTTGACTTAGGAAAATGGAGCGTTTTCGCACGCTACTAGTCTTTGGGGTTTTAATCGTCGCCGGATGCGGCGGCGCAAACATTGCGCAATATGCCTGCCGCATAGTCATCCCCAGGAAGTTGCATCAAATCTCCTCAACTAAAGACATGAAGCTACGACGCCTTCTTCTTGCCGTTACAGCGGCGGTAACATGTTTATTCGCGAACTCGATTCTTCCACCTTACGCGTCCCGAGCGTCGACAAGATACTTAAGGGCGCTCCAACGGCGCCGGGCAAGAACTTAGCTCACATCGAGATGAAAGAATACGTCTGCGAAGTGCGGGAAACGCCTGCCGCTGGGATGAAGCCCCACGGATGAAGGCCGCTGCGTGGCGCGTCGTCGCGCTGCTTGTCATCGCAGCCGCTGCCGTCTTCGTTTGTTACGATACGCTGCTGCCGGTGCCGCCTGAATACGGCCTGCGGACGGCAAACCAGACAATGGGTGCCGCGCAGAGCCAACGCGTGATTTCGGTCGCGCCGAACTCGCCCGGCGCGATGGCCGGCATTCGAATCGGCGACACGATCTCGTTTGGCAAGACTCCGCTTGAGCGGGCCGAGGCCTCCTACTCAGCGCCGGGTTCGCGCATCTCGGTCGTGGTCAACGGTTCGCGCACGGTCTCGCTGCTTACGCCGCGGCCGGCATACGCTACGATCCTGCTGGTCCCGCTCGTCATTCGTCTGGCTTTCCTTGCAGTAGCCGCGCTCTTAGCATGGCGCCGTTGGGAGGATTCGACCGCACGCGCGCTCGTGCTCTTCTTGCTCTGCTACGGTCTGCTGATTGGGCTGCCGAACACCGTGATGCCGACGCCGCTCCTTTCCGTTCTCGTGCTGCAAACCGCGAGCACTCTGTTATTGCTCGTCGGGACTGCGGCCGCCGCAACCTTCGCTGCGGAGTTTCCCGACGGCGCCGCCCAGCCGGTTCCGCGCGCGCTCGCGCGCATCACGCAGATCTTGACCCTCGTCGCTGCCGGCGTCACGATCGCTGCTACTTCGTTCGCCACGACGGAGCACACCGTCGCGTTGGCACGCACCGCAGTAATTTGGCTCTTTGTCGCGAGCGCCTTGCTCGTGATGGCGATTCTGATCGTAGCCTACGTGCAGGGCGCGGCGTGGGAACGGCAGCGACGGCGGTGGGTCTTTCTCATGCTCGGCACCGGCCTAGTCGCCGTTGCGATCGATATTGCCGTGCAGAATACTACTGGGGGTTCGGAGATCGTCGACGATGCGACGCTACTCCTCATCGGAGCGATTCCGTTCGGTTTAGCCTACGTCATCCTGCGCCACCGAGTCATCGATGTCGGCTTCGTAATCAATCGGGCCGTCGTCTACAGCGCGGTTTCGATCATCATCGTCGGGATCATCGTCATCGTTGACACGCTGACGTCAAGATTTGTGGAACAGCACAGCCGCGCCGCCAGCATGGCGGTGCAGCTCGCCATCGCGCTCGTCTTGGGGTTTTCGATTCGCTTCATCAACGCGCGTGTCGAGCAAGCCGTCGATAGGGTACTCTTCCGGCAGCGCCACCTCGACGAAGCCGCGATCGCGGATTTTACGCTCGACGCACAATATGTGACCGACGCGGGCGTGTTGCTCGAGCGCTGCGTGGCGACGGCGATGCGCCACGGGCATGCAACCGCGGCGGGGGTTTGGCTGCGGGGTCCATCAGGACTCTACGAGCCGCACAATTCCTCGTTCACGCAGAGCCAATCGGTCGACGAGAATGATCCCGCACTCGTCGCGATGCGGGCTCGTCGCGTCGTTGCCGACCTTCACGCGTTGGGCTCTGCGTTGCCCGGTGTGCTCGCGTTTCCGATGATCGTACGCGGCGAGCTGAACGGTGCGCTCGTCTGCGGCAATAAAGAGTATGCCGAGGCCTACGCGCCCGACGAGATCGAGTCGCTGCGAAACATGGCGGCGGCCGTCGGCCACGCGCTCGAGGCCCTGCGCGTCCGCGAACTTGAAGAGCGCGTTCGATTCTTGGAGCGCGCTAGCTCAGGCTATTTAACACCAGCGCCCGGGAACCCAGTACCACCCGCTGCCCTCTAGGTGCCGCCAGTGCCCCGCGCACCACGCGCCGGCGTGGTGGACGTAACCCCCCGACACCCAAATGTACTTCACGCCGTTCCAGCGATAGTGGCCGCCAACCCAAACGTAGCCCGGACCTGGCGCCGCTGGAACCGCTTCGACAGCGTGATAAGGCGGTGCAACCTGTACGTAGACCACAGCAGCCGACGAAGTCGCGGCAAATCCGAAGGCTAGGACAGCAGCTATCAAGACATTCCTGATCATCTCGTGCTCCTTCGAGCGACGGCGGCATCTTGCCGACGCATGGGTAGAATCGTAGCACTTCCTGGTTGAATACTCACCAACCTAGCCCTAAGGCAGATCGGCTCAAACTTATGCACCAATTCGAATACGGTCCCGAAGCCGTGATGGCCCCGGGAGCCCAGCGGCGAAAAAGCCTCACAAAATAACACGAATCGGTAGCGGACGGGACCGTCCGGAACCCCCAAGAAGTGGTTCGAATCCCGCTGGGGCTAAAATTCTCCTTATTTTGCACGAGTTTTTGCACCACTTTCAGGTGCCGTCTAAGCAAAGTGCAAAGAGGGCGCCCTTTTCGTTACCCCACAAATGTCCCGAACGCACCCGCGGTGCACGGACTCCCGCCTTGCCGCAGAGGCCTGCCTGCGTGTCACGCAGTCGTGCAGCGCTATGCGTCGCACCATCACACTATCGGTGGGCTGAATGGGCGCCCGTCAGCACCGCCGCAGGCCGGCTCGCGTTCAGCGTTCAAAACAACCGACGCACTAACTGCAGCTACGGGTACGACTCTACTAATGGGATCGAGCATTTTCATTACGACTCCGCGCCGCGCAGATGAGAGCGTTCTCTGCCGCGGGTCCCTTCACTGAGCGGTCGCGCTTTTCATTACAGTGGACCACCATCGAAAACGCTCGATTCCTTAAGGGATTTCGGTGTTTTTCTTTTCGCTAAAACAATGATGGCCTGGTGTTAGCGCTGCCTCCCCTTGACAGAGGTGGCGCGGTGTCTCTGTCCAAACAAGCAGGCGTGGCGAGGTCGGGGACCGAGTACAAGTTGGAGCAGCGCCGACGCGCTGCGGCGGTTGGCCTGTGCCACACGTGCTGCGCCGTAAAGGTTGCCGCGGGCCGATCCACGTGTCCGAAGTGTTCGGCAGACGCCTCCGCTCGCACCGTACGACGACGACACGCAATTCGGACGAAGAGCGAGATGGAACGGGGCGTCTCGGCGTTAGAAACGCTTGGGGATGCTTATTCTTCAGACGGCGACTACCGCGCAGCTCTGAAGAACTATCAACGGGCCTTTGATCTCTCCGCAGGCGACGTCTCAGCTCACGTGCGGCTAGCGGTCAAGGTCGGCACGACCGCGTTGCATCGCGGAATCGCAACCGATGCCGATGGGTGGTTCAATATTCCGCTCGAGAAGGCGGTGCCGGGCACGGGGGCCGACGTCGCTCACCTGCACATGCAGCAGATTCGGACCCTCTGGTCATGCTCGCGAACCGCCGACATCGTACCACTTTCCGAACGACTGCTCGATTTCGCAACCGCTTCCAACGACACCGACCTGATTCTTGCGACTCGGCTGTCGTTGGCACTGGTTCTTCATTTGTTGTCCCGGTACGATGAAGCGGAGCGCTACCTGCACGCGATCGGCGAACACGCCTTACCCAAAGATCCCAAAGTGATCTCCAACTACCATCGGGTATGCGCATTAGTGTACACATCGTCGGGCAACGCCGAGATGGCGTCTGACAGCTTCGCGAAGGCGCTCCATTACGCCGAGCAAGATCACGATTCATACGCGTATACGAGCATACTCCACTCGCACGCCATGTCCGCCGGCATGCTCGGCCGCACCGAACTCGCCGCCAGATTGTTTCTGCAGGCGTTAAGCGCGGCGCGCGATCGGAATCTCGGCTGGAACGTTGCCTCTATTTCGCTCGAATACGCACGAGTGCTCAGCCGCCAGGGCAACCGGCATCTGGCCCATGCCTACGTTGACCAAGCGGCAACCCTTGAGAATCCTCCGCCGGTCTTACTCGAAGCTTTGGCAGAAATCGGGATACCGATCGCCATCGAGTGCAACGACCCATATCTACTCAGCCATTGCGCGAACGAGGATGCTCTGGCATCCGCGTTTAGGTCGGGCGAACCGCCGCGCCTCGGACCCGTCGCCTCCTCGTTCGCCCGCTACTTCCATCGAATGAAGCAGCTGCAAAAAGCTCGAGATCTGCTCGCAAAAGCTCTCGAATACGTGAAGAACGCAGACGAGGCTTGCGATCTGCCGCTTGCAGTCGCCCAGTTCGGCGACAAGCGCCACTTCGGGCGGGCACGCGAAGTCGTGCGACGCCGAACGCTTCTGCCGAACGCCGACGTGGCGAACGCGCACTTACATTATTTCGACGCCCTCGTTTTAGACCGCGAGGGCGACGCCGAAGGATGTATGCGCGAAGCAACGGCCGCCGCTGCCTTATTTCGAAAGCTCCGATGGACAAGTTACGAGTTGGCCGCGACACTGCTCGGTGCTTCAGCCCACCGAACCCGTAGCGCGGCCGATGGGTCCGCGGGTCCGGCAGCGTCGATCCCCTCTGAGCTGACTCTACGAGAGCAAAGCGTCGCCCAGCTGGCGATCGTCGGACTGTCGAATCGCGAGATCGGCGAAAGACTCTCGATCTCAGCGCGGACGGTCGAGTGTCATATGACCTCGATCTTACGCCGATTGGGCCTACGATCTCGTCACCAACTGCTCGATTCGGTACGCCGGTAGATTCACTAAGGGTTTCCACGATTGTGACGTATCCCTGGGACTGCTAAAATTGCAGCAGTCAAATCTCCATTGGACGCGACCCTCAAGACCTTTGTTTCTTCTGCTGACGCCTCGTTTTCGACCCTCGTAGACTTATCGTCCCCGCGGCGACGACATCATCGCAGGCGCGATTGTGCGAATGCTTCACCAGTTGGATGATCGATACTTTCCTGGGAGCAGACCAAAGGGAGTAGAAATGGTAGTCCGACTTTATGCCTATTTTTCGAACAATCCGTGCCGCGCTCGGCGCATCGGCTACGCTAGCGATGCTAGCGGGCTGCTCCGGCGGTAGTTCGCCGACAGAGTTCTCTCCGGGTGGACCAAGCGTCGGCGGACAATCGGTGCAGCGGCAAATCGCGTCCACCGGTCGCACCGACAACAGCCTGCTCCCCCCGACCATCACGCGAATCTCGCATGAGCCGGTCACGACGGCGAGCTTCATGGATCCAAGTGCCGTCCACAAGCCGTTGATCTTCGTGTCTGACGCGGCCGATGGGGTCGTCAACATCTATCCCCAGGCCGGTAAGAACCAGAAAATGGTCGGCCAAATCACGGGATTGACGCAGCCGCAGGGCATCACGACAGACAAAAACGGCGACCTTTTCGTCGCAAATACCAACAGCTCGAATGTGCTCGTGTACGCACCACCCTACACTGGGGCGCCCAAGATGACGATTAGCGACGCGCACGAGTTTCCGGCCGACGTCGCCGTCTCGAGTACCGGCGTGGTCGCGGTCACGAACCTTTGCAACGCCCCGACGTGCCGCGTCGACACCGGCAACGTTGTGTTGTACGCGAAGGGCAGTGCGAAGAGCTGCGCCACGGTTTCCGATTCGTCGTTCAACTTCACGCGCGTCATGTTCGCTGAATTCGACAAGAATGGCGTGCTCTACATCGACGGCATGAACGGAGGGTACCAGACGTCGTTCGGGGTCGTCACTGGCGGTTGCAACGCTACGAGCATCACGAACCTGGGCTACGTCTATACGGTTAGTTTCCCGGGTGGCATTCAGATCGACAAGGCGGCCCGGATCGCCTTCTGCGACGAGCTCAACCAAGTCGTCGATACGTTCAACCCACCCGTGGGCAGCGCTTTGGGAGAGCCAGTGTCGACAACGCCGCTGACGGGATCGATCTCCCCATTGGGCATCGCAATACTCGCTTCGGGTAAGAATCTCTATGCTGCCGACTCCGGCGGCTCCGGACTTGCGGAGGAGTACAAGTACACAGCCGGCGGCGCGGCCGAAAACACCATCGCCGTCGGCGGCCAGCCGATCGGCATCGCGGTGACCCCACCGCTCTCGAAGGAGAACAACTAAGTGCGCCATTCACTGTTAGCTCCCAACGCCTTGGGCGTTGCGGCGCTCCTAACATTTCTCGCGGGCTG
>Ga0070764_10000902_pt1 | contig 12445 bp, 11 predicted proteins | sample HubBroMetageWRM4_FD_67287 | JGI IMG/M metagenome (GOLD analysis project Ga0070764, IMG submission 67287) | Warmed soil microbial communities from the Hubbard Brook experimental Forest, New Hampshire - Hubbard Brook CCASE Soil Metagenome WRM 4 | ecosystem: Environmental > Terrestrial > Soil >... | reverse complement strand
GGCGGGTCGTCGTCGTACAACAGCTGGGCCTCCTTCTGCTTGTCGCCGCGCTTGTTCTCGCGCCGGATCCGGTCGATGGCGTTGCGGTTGGCGGTGGTGGTCAGCCAGGCGCCGGGGTTGGGGGGCACGCCGTCGGCCGGCCACCGCTCGACCGCGGTCGCGAACGCCTCAGCCGCCGCCTCCTCGGCGATGTCGAGATCACCGAAACGCCTGGTCAAGGAGGCGACCACCCGCGTCCACTCCTCACGGTGGGCCTGGGTGACCGCCTCCCGGACGTCGGCCACGCTCACAGGAACGGCCGCACCTCGATCTTCCGGTTGCAGGCCTTCGACCCTTCGGTCGCGAGCTTGAGCGCCACGTCGAGGTCGGCGGCCTCCATGACCCAGAAGCCGGCGAGATACTCCTTCGACTCCAGGAAGGGCCCGTCGGTGAACATCGCCTCCTCGCCCCGGTTGTCGATGACGGTGGCCGAGCTGGGCGCCGCGAGGCCACCGGCGAAGACCCAATGACCCTCCGCCTGGAGCCGGTCGTTGAACACGTCGATGGCCGCCATCTCGTCCTCGGTGGCGAGGTCGGGCGTGTCGGTGATCACGGAAACCAGGTACTGCATCTGGGATCATCTCCTGTGGTTCGGGGCGCCCCTCGCGGGCGGCCGCTCACCCCTGCTACGAACACCCCTGCCCAGATCCGACACCGCCTTGCGGATTTCTTTCGAAGACTTTCCGGTACGCCGGTTGTAAGCGATCCGGCAGCGCGACGGTTTCGGGGCGACTGCGCCCACTTCCTCATGTGTGCGCCCAGACGCGCGAGGGCGCTACCGCCAACCCAGGGCTAGGAGCCCAGCTCGGCGCGCAGCCGGGTGGCGGCCTGCGTCATCGCGGACAGCTTGCCGAAGGCGACGTCGCGCGGCAGGTACTTCATGCCGCAGTCAGGAGCGAGCACCAGGCGCTCGGCCGGCACGTACGGCAGCGCCCGCCGGACCCGTTCCACGACCACATCCGGCGTCTCCACCGTCAGGTCGTTCAGGTCGAGCACGCCGAGGATGACGGTCTTGCCGTCCAGCGTGGACAGCACCTCGCAGTCCAGGCCGGACTGCGCCGTCTCGATCGAGATCTGGTCGCACGCGCAGGCGGCGAGCTCGGGCAGGAACGAATAGCCCGCGGGCCTGTCGTGGATGATCGCGGCATACCCGAAGCACAGGTGAACCGCGGTGGTCCCGGTCGCGCCCTCGAGCGCCCTGTTGATGACCTTCACTCCGTACTGCCGCGCCGGCTCCGGCCGTGCCTGCAGGTAAGGCTCGTCCAGCTGGACGATGTCCGCCCCCGCCGCGAACAGGTCCGCGACCTCCTCGCCGACCGCCTCCGCGTACCCCATGGCGAGGGCCTCGGTGCTGCCGTAGTAGTCGTCCTGCGCCTGCTGGGCCATGGTGAACGGGCCGGGCACGGTGATCTTCACGGTCCTGTCGGTGTTCGCCCGGAGGAACTTCACGTCCTCCACCTCGATCGGATGCCGCCGTCGCACCGGCCCGGTGACGCGGGGCACCGGGTTCGGATGACCGCTGCGGTCAAGCGCGGTGCCCGGGTTGTCGATGTCCACGCCGTCCAGCGCGGTCGCGAACCGGTTGGAATAGCTCTCCCGGCGTGCCTCCCCGTCGGTGAGGATGTCCAGCCCGGCCTGCTCCTGGGCGCGGATGGCCAGAATGGTCGCGTCGCGCTGCGCCTCCTGCAGATAGGCGGGCTCCACCCGCCACAGCTCCAGGGCACGCACCCGAGGCGGAAACCGCCCGGCAAGCCGGGCCCTGTCGATCAGCCAGTCCGGCTGCGGGTAGCTCCCGACAAGGGAGGTGGGAAACAGCATGGCAGCACAGTACGCCAGCCGGGCCCTGCCGCGGGGTGCGGTGGGCCCGGCTGGCGCGCTGCCGGTTCAGCAGTTCCGGATCGTCGGCAGTGGCTCCCGGTGCGCCGGAGTCAGCGGTCCTGATCGGCGTCCGCGGAGGGTTCCGCGTGAGCCGGTTCCGCGGAGACTTCCGGGTGAGCCGGTTCCGTGTGAGCCGGTTCCGCGGAGACTTCCGGGTGAGCCGGTTCCGCGTGAGCCGGTTCCGCGGAGGGTTCCGCGTGAGTCGGCTTCGCGGCAGGCTCCTGGTGGCCCGGGTTCGCGATCCGCTCTGCCCGGCTCACCAGTTCCTCGGCCCGCTCCCTCAGCCAGTCCAACCGCTGCAGCACCTGACCCACCCGGTCCTGTACCCGGTCGGCCATATCCCGCGGCAGGTCGGTCCGCCCCTGGCCGCTCCGGTCCCAGTGCTCCCGCGGGACCTGCGGTCGCGGTGGCCGAGGCGGTCGCGGTGGGCGGGGCGGTCGCGGTGGCAGCGGCGGCTCCGGCCGCGGGTGCCGTGAGCCCGGCCCCGGCCCCGGCTCTGAGTGCCGCGGCCCCGGCCCCGGCTGTGAGTGCCGCGGCCCCGGCCCCGGCTGTGAGTGCCGCGAGCCCGGCCCCGGCCACGACCGGCGGCCTTCCCAGGCCCAGTCTTCCGGCTCGTCGTCCATCTCGGGCATCTCGTCCGCCTCATCGTCGAGGTCGTCCGCCTCATCGTCGAGGTCGTCCGCCTCGCTGGCGAGGTCATCCGCGTCGCTGGCGGTTTCCTCCGCCCGGTTGGCGGCCTCCTCCGCCCGGTCGGCGGTATCCTCCGCCTCGTCCGACTGCCGCTCGGCCAGGTCAGCCCGCCGCTGTGCCTCTCGCGCCGCCGCCCGCGTCTGGTCCGCCCGCCGCTGCGCCTGTTCCCGTTCCTCCGGGTCTGCCCATTCCCGGGCCATGTTCGCGGCCTCCTGGGCCATGTCGGCGGCCTCGTGCGCCATCATGGCCGCCTCGTCCGCGTGCTCGGCCCGTTCCCTGGCCCGCTCGGCTCGTTCCCTAGCCCGCTCTACCCGATCTCTAGCCCGCTCGGCCCACTCCCGCGCCTGTTCGGCCCATTCCCGGGCCTCCGCCGCCGGTCCCCGGTCCGCAAACTCGTCGTCGAAGTCTTCCCCGGCGGTCCTGGCGGTGCGCCCGTCCCCTTCGCGGTGCGCGGCGGTGTGCCCGGCCCTGGCCGGTTCCGTTCTAGCCGGTTCCGCCCGGGTCGCCTGTGCTGCGGTCGGCTGTGCTGCGGTCGGCTGTGCTGCTGTCGGCTGGGTCCCGGTCGGTTGGGTCCCGGTCGGTTCCGTCCCCGCCGATGGCGCCCCGGTGGCGGGGGAGTTCTCGCGTTCGACCTCGTGGCGGGCCACGCTGTAGGGCTCGCCGGTCGCGGCCATGCGCTGGCGGATGGCGGATTTCTGGGCCTTGTTCTCGGTCATGATGATTTCTTCCCGGCGGGTCGGCCCGCGTCTGCCCGCCATGGTGAAGTGCATGACGAGAAGTGCCCACGAGTCGTAGACCCTTGTCCTCGTCGCCATGCCGGCGCGGGCCGGTCGCTGGCTCGGAAGCGGGCAGGTGGTGCGCTGCCTCTACCAGGCAGGTTACCCGGCCGATATGGCGGCAACAAGGAGGAAAACCCGCCCGTTCAGGCGGGGGAAAACCTAACCGTCGAGCGGCACCCGGGCGGCCCGGTGCCAGCCGCTGACCCCCTGCTGGTCATGGATCCACAGCTCGGCCGCGTCGAAGCGGACGGTCAGCGGCAACGGGATGTCGATGGCGGCCAGCATGGGCTCCTTCTGCTCTGGCGTGAGGTCGGAGTAGAGCAGGCTGAGATGCGGCATGTACGGCGGGGCCTGCAGCGCCCAGCCCCGAAGGCCCGCCTCGTGCGCCGCGGTGAGCGGCGCGGCAGGCGCCGCGCGCAGGTACAGCGAGCGGAAGTACGTCTGCTCGTGGCCGAAACCCGGGAACGTCACCTCGAAAGAACCCAGGCCGGCGGTCACAGACCTGAGCGTCCGTACCGCGGCGTCGGTGGGGGTGTCGGAGTCGTGGCTTGGCACGATCGTGACGTGCGGCGGGAACACCGGCGCGGCGCAGGTGGCCGCGAGGGCGGCGATGGCGGCGGTGAGCAGGTCCCGCTCGGCTCCCGGCGCGGGCACGAACCAGGTCATCAGGGTCGGCATGCCACCATCCTCGCCCGCGCCCTGCTGCCGGACCGCGGCTGGGTGCCGGCACCTCGGTCAAGCCCTAGGCACGCACCGACGGTTCGGACAGCCCGCGGAGGCGTAAAACAGCTTCTTAGCTCATCATCTGATGAATCTTGACGGCATTCCGGCTGGCTGTCTAAACTTTCGTTGCCCTCGCCGTGGGTGGGGGTGGTGCTCCATCAGCGAAGTCCGGTGAGATCCCGGCGCTGTCCCGCAACGGTGGTCCCCTCTGGGGCGAGCCCGGTCGCCTGGTGCGTGCAGGCGAAGGGCCCTCGGAGGAAGGGCGGGTCGCGTCCTCCTCCATGAATAGGCGGAGGACACCGGTGCGCCAGGACGACGACCACGCGGCGTCCCCGGCGTTCCCTGCGGCACTGCCGTTGGCAGTCTCGGGTGTCCCGGCATCCTCACCTGATGGCGCCACGGAAGCCGCCGCCCCTCCGGCACAGGCCAAGGCGGCACAGGCCAAGCCGGAGCCAGCCAAGCCGGAGCCAGCCAAGTCGGCACCAGCCAAGCCGGAACCGGTCAAGCCGGAACCGCCGCGGGCCGCGGGCCGGCGCAGGGATCGCGCCCCGTTGCCGGTAGTGATGGCCGCCTGCGCTGCCTTGCTCCTGATCACGATGGTCGCGGGCGTCGGTCTCGGGTCCGTGGGGCTGAGCCCGGCTGCGGTGCTGCACGTCGTCAGCGAACAGCTGTCCGGGCATCCGGACAACACCGTGGCCGGCATCATCGTCTGGCAGATCCGGCTGCCCCGTGTCCTGCTGGCCGCCGTGGTTGGCGCGGCTCTGACCACGGCAGGCGTGGTCGTGCAGGTCCTGGTCCGCAACGCGCTTGCCGACCCGTTCCTGCTCGGCGTCTCGTCCGGCGCCAGCGTGGGCGCGACCGCGGTCCTGCTGCTCGGTGCGTTCGCGTCACTGGGCGTCTGGGCGATCTCGGTGGGCAGCGTCCTTGGCGCGCTGGTGGCCATGGCCGTGGTGTTCGGCGTGTCGCAGTCGGGCCGCGGGCTGGCTCCCACCCAGCTGATCTTGTGCGGGGTGGTGCTCTCGGCCATGTTCGAGTCGGTGACCAGCTTCCTGATCTTCCGCGGTAACCCGCAGGCGACCCAGTCGGTCCTGTTCTGGCTGCTGGGCTCCTTCGGGCTGGCCAGCTGGAATCAGCTGCCGATCCCGGCGCTGGCCCTGGTCGCGGTCATGGCCTACCTGCTGGCGCAGGGCCGGTCGCTGAACGCGCTCGCGATGGGCGCGGAGCCCGCGGCCGCCCTCGGCATCGACGTGCAGCAGTTGCGGCGGAACCTGTTCTTCGCCGCCTCCCTGCTGGCCGGGGTCTCGGTCGCGGTCAGCGGCGTGATCGGGTTCGTCGGCCTGGTCGTGCCGCACATCGTCCGGCTGATCGTCGGATCCGACCACCGCCGGGTGCTGCCCGTGGGAGTGCTGTTCGGCGCCTCGTTCATGGTCCTTGGCGACCTGCTGGCCCGGACCATCGTCGCCCCGCAGGAGATGCCGATGGGGGTCATCACCGCGTTCATCGGCGCGCCCACGCTGCTCATCCTCATCCGCCGTCGCCCCTACCTGTACGGGGCGACCCAGTGAGCCTCCAGCTGGACCGCCTTTCGGTGGACCTCACCGGGCGGCGCATCGTCACCGACATCAGCATCACCGTCGGCGACGGGCAGTTCGTCGGGTTGCTCGGACCCAACGGGAGCGGGAAGTCGACGATCCTCAAGACCATTTACCGGGTGCACAGGCCGGCCGCCGGGCGGGTGCTGCTTGACGGCGCGGACCTGCTGGCCATGAGGCCGAGGGACGCCGCACGGCGGGTGGCCGTCGTCGCGCAGGAGACCGTCAGCGAGTTCGACTTCACCGCCGCCGAGATCGTGATGATCGGACGTACGCCCCACAAGCAGGCCTTCAGCCGTGACACCGATGAGGACCGGCGCGCCGTGACCGAGGCGATGGAACGCGTCGGCTGCGAGCATCTGGCCCACCGCAGCTTCAACACGCTGTCGGGGGGCGAGAAGCAACTCGTGCAGATCGCCAGGGCGCTCGCCCAGGGCGCCGACCACCTGATCCTTGACGAACCCACCAACCACCTGGACATCCGGTACCAGCTAGGGATCCTGGAACTGGTCGTCAGCCTCGGCGCCACCGTGCTGGCGGCCCTGCACGATCTCAGCCTCGCGGCGCTGTTCTGCCAGACCGTCCACCTGCTGGCCGACGGCCGGATCGCGACGGGAGGGCCGCCGGGCGCCGTCATAACCCCGGCGGCCATACGCACCGCCTACGGCGCGGACGTCCTGGTCATCGAGCATCCCGAGACCGGCACACCGCACCTGATCCCGCGCCGCATCCAGCCGGAAGCCCAATAGCTCCAGCCTCACTATCAGGGAGGGAAACCGTGCCATTCCGCCGTTCCCATCGCTCCGTACCGGGCCGCCCGGCCAGCGGTGGGCCCGGCCGTGGCCGCGCCGTGGCCATCCCGGCGCTGCTGGCCGTTAGCTGCGTACTCGCCGCCTGCAGTAGCGGCAGCAGCACGACCTCCTCCCCCCCGGTGAAGGCGGCCGCAGCGTATCCCGTCACGGTCACCAGCTGCGGCGTGCCGGTCACCTATGACCGCGCCCCGCAGCGCGCGGTGTCCAACGACATCAACACGACGGAGGACATGCTCGCCCTCGGACTGGAATCGCACATGGCCGGTACCTTCGGCGCGGTCGGCGACGGCCCGGTCGGCCAGCCGATACCACCCCAGTACCAGGCCGGGTTCAACAAGGTCCGCGATGTCGACCCCAACGACTACTTCACGCTCGAAGAGCTGGTCGCGCTGCACCCCGATTTCCTGTTCGCGGGGTGGAACTACGGGCTGCAGGCCGGCACCAACCTGACCCCGACCTACCTGGCCAAATTCGGCATCAAGACGCTAGTGCTCACCGAATCCTGTGCGCACGTCATGTCGGCCACGAACTCGGTCAGCATCGACGACACCTACACCGACCTGCGTAACCTGGGCGAGATCTTCAACGTCCGCGCGCGTGCCCAGCAGGTCATCGCCTCGATGCAGGCCCAGGTGGCGGCGGCGCAGGCCAAGATCGCGGGCCTCAAGCCCATCAAGGTATTCGACTACGACAGCGGCGAGTCCGCGCCGTTCACCGGGCCCGGGCTGGCCATGCCGACCCCGCTGATCGCCCTGGGCGGAGGGACCAACATCTTCGCCTCGCTAAAGCAGAGCTGGACCTCAGTCTCCTGGGAGCAGGTCGTCGCCGCCCAGCCGCAGTGCATCATCATCAACGACTACGGCACCCCGACCGCCACGCAGAAAGAGAAGTTCCTGGAGACCTTCGCCGCCAGCAAGAGCCTCCCCGCCGTCAAGAACCACTGCTTCCTGCCGCTCAGCTACGACGAGGTGACCCCCAGCCCGCGCAACGCCGAGGCGGTCGTCGCCATCGCCAAGTGGCTGCACCCGGCCGCCTTCGGCCTGCCGCCGGACGGCTCCTGACGGACCGCCGCCTTGCATTAGCCACCGACGACTGTTGCGGAAGGTGTGACGGGGCCTGATACAGCTATCGGTATCAGAGTGATGCCTGTGATTTGCGGACCATGTCCGTGACCGGCGTCCGGACTCTTTGTAACTCGTATTAAGCGCTTCTGACGGGGAGCCTGCAACTGCTGGGACGTGAGTGCCGTGCCGCATCGGCCAGGGGAGGTAGTGGGTGCTACACGGCATACCGTTTTCGGTACACGGTGCCACACCCACTACCGATGGGATCGGATGGGATTGGCGCGGACGGGACGGGCGGGGTCTACGTGGTGTTTCATGCACGTCGAGCGGGCGACGGGGGGAGCTGGCGCATCCGGCCGCCGGCGAACTAATGGACCGGCAGGTGAAATGGTCGGGGGCCGGGCGGACATGTGAGGGGTGTCGAAGGGAGCAGCCTTGATAAGTCCGCCGATGGCCGAACGGGATGAGCGGCGACGCCGCTTCGAGGCGGTGTACGCGGCGCACCGCGGCCCGATCCTCGGGTACGTGCTGCGCCGCACCGACAATCCCGATGACGCGGCCGACGTCATCGCCGAGACCTTCCTGACCGCATGGCGGCGGCTTGAGGACATGCCGCGCGATCCGCAGGCGCGGCTGTGGCTGTACGGCGTGGCGCGGCGGGTGCTGGCCAACCATCACAGGGGCGAGCGCCGCCGGTCGGCGCTGGCCGACAGGCTCCGCGCCGACCTGGCGGCCGAGTACCGCCCGGCGGAGTTCGACGGCGACCAGACGCGGATCGCCGAGGCCTTCCGCCGCCTGTCGGCCGCGGACAGGGAACTGCTCGCCCTCAGCGCCTGGGAGGGGCTCGGCTACGGGGAGATCGCGGTCGTCCTCGGCTGCTCACGCAACGCCGTGCGGCTGCGGCTGTTCCGCGCCCGCAAGCGCCTTGCCGCGGAACTGGCCGCGGGGCGCGCCTCGTCCGCTACCCGCATTCCGAACGGAGACCTCGCATGAACCAGGTCAGCCGGATCTGCCCCGTCACCGACGCCGAGGCCGAACGGATCGCCCGCCACGGCGCGCTCGCCGACCTGGCCGCGCAGATCACCGCCGTCCCGGCAACGGACGCGTCTGCAGCGGGGTTTTTGATGGGAATTCCGGGCTTCGCGGAAGAAAGGGCGGATTCCTGCCCACCGGAACTTCCGCGGAACCCAGATCTTCCAAGATCTTTCGTCCCGGCAGCGGACGGACCGGGAGCCGGCGCGCCGCCTCGCACGGGGGAGCGGCGCGCCGGGGAACGGCGTCGCTGGCAGCTCGCGGCCCCACTCGCCGGGGAACGGCGTCGCTGGCAGCTCGCCGCCCCGCTCGCCGGGCGGCGGCGGCGCTGGCTGCTCGCGGCGCCGGTCGCCGCGGGCCTGGCCGTCGCGGCGCTGATCGTTGCCGAGCTGGCCGGGCCCGGCCACCAGGCCGGCCCGGCGGCGGCACAGTCGCCGCGGACCACGGCCGAGCCCCGGCCGGCGGGCAGCGCGGCCCAGACCGCGCAGGCGCTGTCGTTCACCACGTCCGACGGCTGGATCACCGTCGTCGTCCGCAACCCGCTCGCTGATGAGGCACGGTACCGGGCCGAATTCGCCGCGCATCACCTGGACATCACCTTCAACCTGGTCCCGGCGTCCCCGTCGATCGTCGGCACCGTGGTCTACATCGGCCAGTCGGCCGGGAGCAGCCAGATCCAGACGATCACCGCCCGGGGCAGGTGCTATACCGGCGGCGGTGGCAGCGAATGCCCGGTCGGGGTACGGATTCCCGCCGACTTCCACGGCCAGGCCGAGATCGTCTTCGGGCGCGCGGCCAGGCCCGGTGAGCAGTACGAGTCCACCGCCCCGGCCACCGCCCCCGGCGAGGTCATGCACGGCCTGAAGTTCGTCGGCGACACGGTGACGCAGGTGCTGGCCCTGCTGCGGTCGCGGCACGTCACTGTTGGCGACTACAACTTCGACAAGCAGGGCTACGGCGGCGCGAACGTGCACCACGTCCCCGGCAGCTGGTACGTCTACGACGCCGATCCGTGGGCGCCGGGGCAGGTCATGCTCATGGTGGGCCCGACACCGACACAGCCGCCGGCCGGGCCACCGCAGCCCGGAACCCCGGTCCCGTCGCCGACCGGCTGACCGGCGCCCAAGGACGGGGGCCGAGGCCAGGCGGAGAGCAGTGTCACGGCTCCAGGGCGAGCAGCTTGTCGACGACCTCGATCAGGTTCTTGCCCGCCACGTCTGGCGGGGCGAACGGCGCGCCGAAGGCGCCAGGCTTGCGGCTCACCCAGCCGGTGGTCAGGCCGGCCCGCTTGGCGCCGTGGCAGTCCCAGTCGTGGGCGGCGATGAGCGCCAGGCGTTCGGGCGGGGTGTTCAGGACCTCCGCGGCGTACAGGTAGACCACGCCGGCCGGCTTCCACCGGTACACCTCGCCGACCGAGATCACCCGGTCCACCAGCGACCCGAGCCCGGTGCGGTTGACGAACGACGAGGTAAGGAACGCGGTCCCGTTGGTCAGGCAGGCGACGCGCAGGCCGGCCTCGGTCAGCGCGGTGGCCGCGGGTACCGCGTCGGGGTAGGCGGGCAACTCGGCGAACCCGGACATCACGTGGCTGACCTGATCGTCGCTGATCGCGTGGTCGGCCAGCCCGCGCAGCGAGGACTCGGCGACCTCGGTGAACGGCACGTAGTCCCCCGTGGTGGACAACGCCATGCCGTCCCGCAGCGTGCGGGTGTACCAGGCCTCGAGCAGGTGCGGCGGCTGGCCGATGTCGACCAGCCGGGCGCGCAGCGGCTCGAGCGACATCAGCGTCTCGATCACGTCGAAGACCACCGTGGTGGGCCGGTTCGTCATGACAGGTCCAGGGTGTGCAGCGCGTCTTCGATGGCGCGGTAGAACGTCGGGTACGCGTAGGGCATGTTCCGCAGCGTGGCCAGCGGCACCTCGGCGCGGACCGCGACCTGCAGGGCGCTGAGCACCTCGCCTCCGCACGGGCCTGCGGAGGTGGCGCCGACAAGCACGGACCTGTCTGCGTCCGCGACCAGCTTGATGAAGCCGTCGTTGCCCGCCTTGTGAATCCAGCCACGGGCCGAGTGGGGCACCTGGACCGTGCCGGTGCGCACCGGCAGGCCGGCCGCCCTGGCCTGCTTCTCGGTCTGGCCGACGGACCCGACCTCCGGGTCGGTGAACGTTACCCTTGGTACCGCGCGGTAGTCGGCGGGCTCGCCGCCCGCGCCCAGGATGTCGCGGACCACGATGTCCGCCTGGTACATGGAAACGTGCGTGAACGCGCCGCGGCCGGTCACATCGCCGAGCGCCCACACGCCGTCGGCCGCGCGCAGCCACCCGTCGGTGGGGATGGCGTGGGCCGCGGGATCCAGCCCGATCGCGCCGACGCCGAGCGCGGCCAGGTCGGCCCGCCGGCCTGCCGCGACGAGCAGCCGCTCGGCGGTAAGGGTGTCCCCGGCCAGGTGGACGGAGAACCGGTCGCCGTCGTGACCGACCCGCTGGACCGGGGCGTTCGTGCGTACCGTGATGCCCTCGGCGGTGAAGACCCGCTCGATCAGCTCGCCGGCCTCGGGCTCCTCAAGCGGCAGCAGCCTTGGCAGCTCCGCGATTACCGTAACGGCGGCGCCGAACCGGGCGAAGACCTGGGCGAACTCGGCGCCGACGGCCCCGCTGCCGAGCACGATCAGCGACCGCGGCACCTCCTCGGCCTGGACGATGTCCCTGTTGGTCCAGTAGGGCGTGCCGCGCAGGCCCTCGATAGGCGGGATGGCGGGCTCGCTGCCGGTCGCGATCACGATGCCCCGGCGCGGCCGGAAGACCCGGCGGCCGTCGCGGCCATCCACGGTGACCTCGCCCGGCGCGGTGATCGTGCCGAAGCCGCGCACCAGATGCCCGCCCTTGCCGGCGAACCGGTCGGCCGCCACCTTGTCGTGCCAGTAGTCGGTTGCTTCCTCGCGGATCCGCAGCGCGACCGGCGACCAGTCGGGGGTCACGGTGGACGTCCCTGCCATGCCGGGCACCCGCCTGGTCTCCGCGATCAGGTTGGCGGCACGGATCATCATCTTGGACGGGACGCATCCGTAGTACGGGCACTCGCCGCCGACCAGGCGGTCTTCCACGGCGGTCACGTCCAGCCCGGCCTCGGCCAGGGCGCCCGCCGCGTACTCGCCGCCCGGTCCCATGCCGATCACGACGACGTCTGTCTGCACTGGCTCGTCCATGCCGTGCTCCTGCCCTTTCCTGGCTTCCCTCATGCGGCCCGGCCCGGCCCGGCTGGGCATACGGCATACCTCATTCGCTTGGGACATCCAATAAGCAGCAAGACGGCAGTGCTGGCCATCCCGGCGGGCCATTACATGGTCACGTATGCATGGCGTCGCGCGCGGGCCAAATTTACATTTGGCGGCAGATTTTTCTAACCATGTTGCCTTCGGCCTGGGAAATTCGGCCATAAATCCGGGTATTCGCACCGCACCGGGACCTCAGGCCCCTCAGGAGTCTCCGCCATCCTCCAGATCGGAGATGTCCAGCTCGGGCTCGCCGTGTACGAAAGTGTCGGGATTTTCCAGGTCATCGGCCACGGGCAGCAGGTCGGGATGGGACCACAGGGCGTCCCTGCCGTCGATGCCCCTGGCGTCGGTGAGGCCCTGCCAGATGGCCGTCGCCTCGCGCAGCCGGCGCGGCCGCAATTCCAGCCCGACAAGCGTCGCGAACGTGCGTTCCGCGGGACCGCCGGTGGCCCGGCGCCGCCTGATCGCCTCCGCCAGCGCGTCTGCGTGTGTCAGGCGCTCCCGCGCCACGGCGGCGACCACCGTCGCGACCCACCCCTCCACCAGCGCGAGCGCCGTCTC
>Ga0070764_10000901_pt1 | contig 12458 bp, 12 predicted proteins | sample HubBroMetageWRM4_FD_67287 | JGI IMG/M metagenome (GOLD analysis project Ga0070764, IMG submission 67287) | Warmed soil microbial communities from the Hubbard Brook experimental Forest, New Hampshire - Hubbard Brook CCASE Soil Metagenome WRM 4 | ecosystem: Environmental > Terrestrial > Soil >... | reverse complement strand
GCCACCTCGACCGGCCCGTACAGGAAGAAGTAGATCACCGTCAGGATCAGCAGCCCGGCCAGCGGCCTGCTGCGCGCGATTACCCGGAACCCCAGTGCCCGGTCCGTGCGCCCCGGCCTGCTCGGCCCCGAATCCAGCTGAGCCTCGTCCGCGGCCCCGGCCTGCTTCGGCGCAGCCCTGGTCGCGGCGGCCGCGGCGGCCAGCACGGCGAACGAGGCGGCGTCGGCGGCCAGCGGCAGGGCGGGTCCGGCGGCCGCGACCGCAAGGCCCGCCAGCAGCGGCCCGATCACGTAGGCGGCCATCCCGAGGCCGGACAGCAGGGCGTTCCCGGCCGTGCGGGACTCCGGCGGCAGGTGCTCGGCGACCAGCGTGTACTGGCCGGAAATGCCCCAGGCATGCAGCAGCGACGACGCGGCCAGCAGGGCTACGTACGCACCCGGCCGCAGTACGCCGAGCAGATAGAGAAGCGGAATCACGCTCAGCGTGACCGCGCGCAGCGTCGCGTCAGCGGCGACGAGCTGCCGGCCGGCCAGCCGCCGGAGCGGCCGGGCCAGCAGGACCGCTCCGGCCGCGCCCGGCAGTGTGTAAGCCGCGACCGCCAGGCCGACCACCAGATCGCGGTCGGCCGGCGACGCGACCCGGATCGCCAGCCAGGCCACGCCGACAGCGCTCATCCCGTCGCCGATCGCCGACACCGCGAACGCTGGCAGCAGGCGACGCAGCGCCGGGTTCGCCAGAACGGGAGCGAAGGACGTGCGTGACTCCGCGGACGTGTGCGACTTCGCGGCAGTCATGGCTCTCCCTTCGTGACGATGCGCCGCTGACAGAGGCGGGCGAGCTTACCTCTCGTCCGGCTCAGCCCGGCGGGTCCGGTTAGCGCCAGGCCCCGGCGACCTGGCGGGTCGTGGCGTTGAGCCGGTTGAACAGGTTGGTCACCGCGATCATCAGGACGATCGAGGCCAGGCCCTTCTCGTCGTAGTGCGCGGCGGCGGCGTCCCAGACCTGGTCCGGTACCGGATCGGGCCGGTCGGCCAGCCGGGTCGCGGCCTCGGCCAGTGCGAGCGCGGCGCGCTCGGCGTCGGTGAAGTAAGGCGCCTCCCGCCAGGCCGCGACCGTGGCCAGCCGCTCGTCGGTCTCCCCCGCCTTGCGGGCGGACTTGGTACCCGCGTCGACGCAGGCGCTGCAGCCGTTGATCTGGCTGGCCCGCAGGTGCACCAGCTCCAGCGTGGCCGGGTCGACCCCGCCGGCGTGCACCGCCTTGTACAGCGCCTGGACTGGCTCAAACGCGCCGAGGATCGTCGCGGGGTTCGCCATGCGTGCTTCCATCTCGCCTGCTCCTTCAGTCTCAAGTTGTTACTCCTAACTTAGGAGTTAAGATTTTAACTGTCAACCTCATAGTGCTAAAGTAGGACTATGAACAGGAGCTATGGCGACCAGTGCGGGGTAGCACGCAGCCTGGACGTCATCGGAGAGCGATGGGCTCTGCTGATTGTCCGCGAGCTCCTGCTAGGCCCTAAGCGCTTTAATGACCTGCTGGCGGGACTGAGCGGGGCCAGCCCGAACGTGATCAGCCAGCGGCTGCGCGAATTGGCGGCCGCCGGCGTCGTCCGGCAGCGCGACCTGGGCCCGCCAGCCCGGGTTCGCGTCTACGAACTGACCGACTGGGGACGCGATCTCGAGCCCGTCGTGCTGCACCTAGGCCAGTGGGGCACGCGCGCTCCGCTCCCCCAGGACGCTGTCTGGGGACTGGACTCCCTGCTCCTCGCGCTCAAGGCGACCGCCGACCCGGCGGTCGTGAACGGCCGGTACGAGCTGCGGATCGGTTCCGACGTAATCACCGTGGATGGCACTTCCGGATCGATCCAGGCCCGGCGCGGCACCGCCGACCGGCCCGAGGCGACCGTTACCACCGACGCTGACACGTTGCACGACGTGACCCTCGGCAGGCGCTCCGTCCCTGCCGCGGTCGAGGCTGGCGAGCTGCGATTCGACGGCGATCCGCGCGCAATCCGTGGCCTCACCGGCCTGCTGCAGGCACTTATCAACTCGCCGGAATCAGCGGCGCCGGAGTCTGGCTGAGCCAAACCGCAGACGCCCGGCGGCCCCGGTCGCGATTCCCGGGGCCGCTGGCGCAGGACCGGCGGCGCAGGACCGGCGGCGCAGGACTGGCGGCGCAGGACTGGCGGTCAGCCTGCGAAGAACCGGCCGACCTCGGCGGCCACTACGTCCGGCTTGCCGCCGGGGTTTGTCCTGCTGCGGTCGCCTGAGCCACCGTGATCCAGCCGCGGGAACTCGTGCCGGCTGACATTCGGCAGGGCCGCCGCGACAGCTTCGAAGCCGGGCCGCAGCCAGGCGAGGCCCTTGCCCGCGGTGAGCAGGAGCACATCCGCAGTGACATCGCCGAATGCGGCAACGTTCCCGGTCATCTCGGCCAGCAGCACGCCGGTGTAATGCAATGTGGGCGCCAGTTCCCGCATGGTCGGCTCGCCCGGCGCCGCCTTCTTGTCCTGGCTCTTCATCATCGCGTTCGTGGCAGCGACGAGCACGCGGCGCGGAAACCAGGCGGGCGGCCCGAGCCGGAGGCCAGCCATGCTGGTGACCAGCGCCCCGGCCACCTTGCCCGCCGCCATCTCGCGGTCGTACCGGGCCAGCCACGACGTATAGGCCGTGCCCGCCAGGATCAGGGCCGGCTCATACACCGCGACCTGTCGGATGGCGGGCAGCGCGCGGGCAGCCGCCAGCACGATCAGCCCGCCCTCGCTGACGCCGAACACGCGAGTCGCGCCAGTCTGCGCGACCACGGCGGCGAGGTCGTCAATCTCAACGCGGATGCCGTAGTCGGCTGGGTACGGACCGCTGCCGCCACGCCCGCGGCGGTCAGGCAGATGCACCGTGAAGCGGTCGGCCAGGGCTCGCGCCATGCCCATGTGCGAGTGCGCTGACTCCATCGCGCCGTGCAGCAGGATCACGTCCGGGCCGCTTCCCAGCGTCCGGTAGCTGACCTTCGTGCCATCGGCCGAGGTAACGAAGTTCTCTGTGTATGCCGTGGTTGTCATGACTCCATAGTCGCTCAACAACTAGTTTCTTGTCAACTAGTTGCCACGGTAGCCGTGAGCTGGCTGGCGAAGTCAGCAATGAGCCGTTATCCCGGCTGGTCACTCCCGGGTTATCGTCTACAAGGCCATGGATGAAGATGTGAACCGGATCTCGGATGCGGCACGAGTCTGGGCCGTGAGCGATCTCCACGTGGCCCATCCGGTCAACAAGGCGATCGTCGATCGGATACAGCCTGCGCAGCCAGACGACTGGCTGATCGTCGCTGGTGATGTGGGCGAGATGCTGTCGGACATCGTCGACGCCCTGGCCGTGCTGGCCGGCCGGTTCGCCAAGGTCATCTGGACGCCGGGAAACCATGAGCTGTGGACGCATCCCCGTGACCTGGTGACGCTGCGCGGCGAGTACCGCTACCTGCACCTCGTCCAGGAGTGCCGTGCGCTCGGCGTGCTGACTCCCGAGGACGACTACCCGATCTGGACCGGTCCGGGCGGCCCGGTCATGGTCGTCCCGCTGTTCCTGCTCTACGACTACACGTTTCTGCCCCCCGGCGCCGAGAACGCCGCCCAGGGCCTCGCGATAGCCGAAGCGGCCGGGATCGTGTGCACCGACCAGTTCCTGCTGCACCCCGACCCGTACGACAGCCGCGCGGACTGGTGCCGGGCGCGGGTAGCGGCGACCGAGTCGCGGCTCGCGGCCCTGGACCCAGCGTTGCCGAAGGTCCTGGTCAATCACTTTCCGCTCGTCCGCGAGCCCACGCGGATGCTGCGCCACCAGGAGTTCGCGCAGTGGTGCGGCACCGAGGCCACCGCCGACTGGCACACGAGGTTCGCTGCGATCGACGCGGTCTACGGGCACCTTCACATCCCGCGCCGGACCGAGCACGACGGCGTTCGCTTCACCGAGGTCTCCCTGGGCTATCCGGCTGAATGGAGCCGGCGTCCGGCGGTGGATCCGCTGCGGCAGATCCTGCCGCCCCTGCCCCTCCAGTAGCGCTCCCCCGTGCCCCCGAGAATCGGCAGGGAAAATCGGGGCCGATGTCGGATCGAGGCGGCGGTATTCGTAGCAGGGTTGAGAGGCTGCCCGGGAGGGGCACTCCGAGCTACAGGAGATGATCCGAGATGCAGTATCTGGTGTCCGTAATCCACGACTCGGCCGAGCTTGCGACCCCGGAGGAGATGGCGGCCATCGACGTGTTCAACGACCGGATCACGGCGGAGGGTCACTGGGTCTTCGCCGCGGGCCTCGCCGGGCCCGACTCGGCCACTGTCATCGACAACCGGCGCGACGAGGCGATCGTCACCGACGGGCCGTTCCTGGAGTCCAAGGAATACATCGTCGGCTTCTGGATCATGGAGGCCGCTGACCTGGACGTGGCGCTCAGGCTCGCCACCGACGGGTCGAAGGCCTGCAACCGGAAGCTCGAGGTGCGGCCGATCCTGTGAGCGCGGTCGACGTCCCGGCGGCGATCAGCCGGGCCCACCACGAGGAGTGGGCCCGGATTGTTGCCTCCCTGACCAGGCGTTTCGGTGACCTCGACATCGCCGAGGAGGCGGCCGCCGAGGCGTTCGCGACCGCCGTCCAGCGGTGGCCGGCCGATGGCGTACCGCCCAGCCCCGGCGCCTGGCTGACTACCACTGCCAGCCGCAAGGCCATCGACCGGATCCGGCGCGAGAACAAGCGCGACGACAAGCAGAAGGAGGCTCGGCTCTTGTACGACGACGACCCGCCCGAGCCTCTCGGCGCCATCGACGACGAGCGGCTCCGGCTGATTTTCACCTGCTGTCATCCGGCGCTGGCGATGGAGACTCGGGTCGCGCTGACGCTGCGCATGGTCGCCGGGCTGACCGTACCCGAGATCGCGCGCGCTTTCCTGGTCCAGCAGACCGCCATGGAGCAGCGCATCACCCGCGCGAAGGCCAAGATCAAGGTGGCTCGCATCCCGTACCGGGTCCCGTCCGCGGAGGATCTCCCGGCCCGCATCTCCGGCGTGCTCGCCGTCCTGTTCCTCGTCTTCAACGAGGGTTACCTGGCGACCGGCCCGGACACCGATCCAGTCCGGCACGACCTGACCGCCGAGGCGATCCGGCTCACCCGGCTGATCCGGACCCTCCTGCCGCAGGACGGTGAGGTGGCCGGGCTGCTGGCGCTGATGGTCCTGATCGAGGCCCGCCGCGTGGCCCGGATATCGGCGACCGGCGAGCTGGTCACCCTCGATGAGCAGGATCGCAGCACCTGGGACGCGGCGCTGATCGCCGAGGGTCACCAGCTGGTGCGCGAGCGCCTGGCCGCCGAGGTGCCGCCCGGCCGCTACCAGATCCTCGCCGCGATCAACGCCGTGCACACCTCCGCCCGCAACGTCCGCGCCACCGACTGGTCGCAGGTCGTCGCTCTCTACGACCAGCTCGTGCGCCTCGACCCCTCGCCGATCGTCGCTCTCAACCGGGCCATCGCGGTCGCCGAGCTTGACGGCCCGGAGGTGGCACTGGCAGCCATCGACCGTCTCGAGCCCAGGCTGGACGGCTATTACCTCTACCACGCCACCCGAGCCGACCTGCTGCGCCGGCTGGGCCGCGGCCAGCAGTCGCGCGCCGCGTACGACGCAGCTATCGGGCTGGCCGGCAACCCCGCCGAGATTGCCCACCTGACCCGCCGCCGTGACCAGCTGGGGTAGCGCCCGGCCGTCGCCGGCCGGGCCCAGCATCCGGCCGTCGCCGGGTGCGGCCAGCGTCGGGCCGCGGCGGCCCCGGTTACCGCGCCAGCGCTCCCATGGGATCCCAGGCCGGCAGCACGATCGGCTCGGCGTCGAGTGCCTGCTGCAGCTCAGCGGGCAGGGAGTCGCGCCGGGCGGCAATCTCGAACACGTACTGGTCGAACCATGAGTCGTTCATGGTGTAGAACCCGTCCTTGCCGCGCTCGGATCCCCAGCTGTTCTCGACCCGCCACCGGCGGGTGACGCCGTCCAGCACATCCACGCCGGTGAAGAGCATGGCATGGGTCATCTGGGTCTCGTGGTAAGCGAGCCGGGCCGCCTTGTCCAGCTCGAACTGCGCGTCGTAGAGCGAGGGCAGGTCATACAGGCCGGCATCCCAGATCGCGTAGTCGCTGCTCATCATCTTGCCGACGTCACAGCCGAACCACACCGGCTCGCCGCCCTGGATGGTCCGGGCCGCGATGTCCTTGATCACGGACATGTCAACGTTCAGGTAGGTGACCGGCGGAGCGCCGATGACATTGCCCAGGTACTCAACCGTGAAGGTCCGGCCGGGCGGGCTGGTCGGCCGCGGATCGTGCACCAGGCAGACATAGTCGGCGACGGGCAGCTCGACGTACCTGGCCGCGAACTCCTGCGGGGTCAGGACGCCGTCCCGGTGGAACTCCTTGTCCTTGTCGGTCCACTGCCAGTCAAAGCTCTCCGGCGGAGTACCCAGGTGGATGCACAGGACCCGGTAGATGACCCGCAGGATGTCCGCCTTGACCACGCGGGCAGCGTCAGTGCTTTCTTCGGCCGCCGCCCGGACCGCCCTGGTGCCCTGCCGCAGCTGGTACTGCAGGACGGAGTTCAGCCGCGCCGTGTTGGACGAGCTCTGCGTCTCCGGCATGTAGCCCTTCGGGACCAGCCCGTGCTTGGCGACCAGCGCCGCGAACATGTTCCACTGGCCGCCGTCGCTGGCAACGGTGTCGAGCAGGAACGCCACGGTTCTGTCGTCAACGTCACGATCGGCGGTCTCGATGATGGCCTCGAGGAAGTAGTTCGCGCGCTCGAGCTTGTCCCAGAACATCGCGTGGTTCTGCGAGAACTCGAACTCCTTCAGCCCGGTCTTGCGCATCACGCCTGCCCGCAGCAAGTTCAGCCCCGCGAACAGCCAGCAGCGGCCGCTGCGCTCCTGATTGGTGACCTTCCAGTCGTCCAGCGTCGTGGACTGCGAGTGGTCGATGGCGTTGAGGATCTCCCGGTTGATCGCGACATCATCGACTGTGACGCGCGTCACGGCATTCTGCGCCAGCCGGTACACGGGATTCGCAGTGAATTCCTTGCGCAGTTGCTCCAGCTCCGCGGCAGCGAGCATGTCCTCCATACCGGGCTCCTCCTTGAGTCGGTTAGCTTCGCGTACGGTTTCAACCTATCTCGGATGACGTGCGCCGCCACCTCCCCGTCAGCGCCCTCAGGTCCGGCCGGCACCTGACGATCTCTTGTGCCGCGTTCTGGCCCGCTGTCATGCTGATCGCGATGACTGTCGGTAAGCATGGCCTGCGTTACGGACGGGCCGGTGCTGACCAGCTGACGGGGAAATGAGCGGCGATGAGGCGGCGGTCCCTTGCTCTGGCGCTGGTGGCGGCCGCGATCTGCGCCGGCCTGCCGGCCGCGGCGCTGGCATCGCGGTCGGCTCCCGGCAGCGCCGCGGCGGCCCGGATCCGCTGGGGAAAGGCCGATCCGGTGACCGGGCTGGCGGCGCTGAACAAGGGCCACAACGCATCGGTGTCGTATATCTCACGCCAGCTGTACGGCGGCTCCAACTGGTGGCCGGGCGCGATGTCGTGCTGGGGCCGGGGGGCCTGCGCGGCGGGCGGTTTCTATACCGACCGGCATGGCCACTCGCAGGCATGGGTGGCGCAAGAGCGCAAGGGCCGCTGGACCAGGGCGGAGGAAGTGCCGGGCACGGCGGCGCTGAATAAGGGCGGAAACGCCGCGGTCGGCTACGTTTCCTGCGCACGGACCAGTGCGTGCGTCGCCGTCGGCAGCTATACCGACAATGGCGGGAACGGGCAGTGGTTCACCGACAGCGAGCGGGGCGGCCGGTGGGGAACCGCCGCTGAGGTCCCGTACCCGGCGCTGGACAACGCCTCGATCGCCGCGGTGTGGTGCGCGGCCGGCGGCCTGTGCGCGGCCGGCGGGTCGTTCACCGATTCCGCCGGGGCGACGCAAGCGTGGGTGGCGACCGAGGTGAGCGGCCGCTGGCAGCCGGCGCTGGAGGTGCCGGGCCTGGCCACGCTGGCTACCGACGGCGGCGGCCCGGTCACCGGCTCGGCCCTGACCTCGGTGTCCTGCGCATCGGCCGGGAACTGCGCGGCCGGCGGCCAGTACGACATCGGGAACACCAATCCGGCCATCGAGCCGTTCGTGGTCAGCGAGGTCAGCGGCACCTGGCGCAGCGCGGAGGAGGTGCCGGGCATCGGCACCGCCAGCCCGCTGAGCTACGCGGACGGCAGCGCCACGTTCATCACCTGCCCGTCGGCCGGCAATTGCACCGCAGCCGGCTATTACCAGGTCGACGACCCCGACGAATGCGACCTGGGGTGCACCGGGACTTTCCTGGTGAACCAGGCGCACGGCACCTGGCGATCGGTGACCACCGACCCTGACCTGACCTACATCCTCTGGCTGACCTGCCCGGCCGCCGGAGACTGCGTCGCCGCCGGCGGCCACGACAACTCCGACGACGTATGGACCGGTCAGCTGGTGAGCGAGACCAGGGATCGCTGGGCGCCGACGCTCGTGCTCCCCGCGACCACGGCCGTTAACTCAGTGTCGTGCTCCTCGCCCGGCTACTGCGCGGCCGGCGGATCAACCGGCGCCAACAGCGGTTTCGTGATCAGCGAGTGGCACGGCATCTGGGGCAAGGTCGTGACGCCAGCCGGACTGCCCCGCCGCTATAACGGGAGCAACCCGGAATCGGCGGCGGTGAGCGCCGTAGCCTGCCCGCCGAAATCCACCTTCTGCGCGGCCGGCGGGAATGCAGATCCGGTCAGCAGCCTCCACGGGCAGGCGTTCATCCTCAGCCAGCTCCGGTAGCAAGCCCGGTCCGCTGTGCGCGCGAGACGAGGCGCCGGCGAATCCTGGTGCCGGGACACCGTAGTCATTTACGGTGCCTGTTGGAACGGTAGAGGCGAGAGTGCGAAGGGATACGACATGAACGTGCAGTCGCCAGCCGGATTTGGCCCTCGGCGGAGGGTAGAGACAATGCTCGACCAGATGGCCGGCCCCTGGTGGATGTTCCTCGTCACCGGGATCGCATGGCTGGTCATCGCACTGATCGTGCTCCGGTTCCGGCTTGCCTCGGTGGTGGCCGTCGGCGTGCTCATGGGCGTTGTCTTCCTCACCGGCTGGTTCAGCGAGCTCCTCGTCGCCTCGATGCGAGCGCGGTGGCGCTGGGCGCACGTGCTGATGGCGATCCTGTTCCTGTTCGCGGCCTGCTGGTCGTTCGCGAGCCCGTTCGGCGCGTTCTGGGCGCTGGCCGCGGTCTTCGGGCTGCTCCTCGTATTCCGGGGCAGCCTCGACCTGGTCACCTCGATCTCCTCGCGTGACATCAACCCCGCCTGGTGGCTGGGCATGGTGGCCGGCGTGCTGGAGATCCTGCTCGGCTTCTGGGTATCCCAGCAGGAGTTCCCGGCCCGGGCGCTGCTGCTGCTGATCTGGGTCGGATTCTTCGCGCTGTTCCGGGGCTTCTCCGACATCCTGCTGGCGTTCGAGGTGCACGGTAACCAGCAAAGCGGGCGCTGAAGACGTCATCGGCAAGAGCGCGGCCGCTGGGGTAGGCGGCCGGCCTGGCCCGGTCGTAGCGCAGGATGTCCGGCAGCACGATCTGGCTGCCGCCGCCTCGTCGGGGGGCGTAGCCGTTCCCTTCCAGGAGCTTGCACCACGGCTCGAGGTAATTCGCCACGTCGTCGGCTGGCTGCCGGACGTTGAACTGGTCTTTCACCTCGTTAGGGTTGAGGAACGGGTTAATCGTCGGGTGCCCGCCGCGCGGCCGGATGGAAATACACCTCCGCCGTCGCGGGCCTTGTGCTCGCCGCGACTGCCCTGTACGCGGGCGTGGCCTTTGAGCTCGAGGACAGCCGCGGCGCTACGGTCCTGCCAACTCTGCGCCGGACACCCGGGCGGGCGGCGCTCGCTGGCAGCCTGGCCGACGAGATTGCCGGCCTCCAGCATGAGGCCGGTGTCCGACGCACTCTCTGAACGGCCTGGTCAGGCGTTGCGGGCCTGAGTTCGTTCCTAGCGGCCGGGGTTAGGCCCGCCCAGCTCATCCTCGTCGCCGCCGGGGTCCGCACCGCCGAGCTCATCCTCGTTGCCGCCGGGATCGGCACCGCCGAGCTCATCCTCGTTGCCGCCGGGATCGGCACCGCCCAGCTCATCCTCGCTGCCGCTCGGGTCAGCGCCGCCGAGCTCATCCTCGTCGCTGCCGGGATCGGCACCGCCGAAGCTGCCCTTCCATTCAGATCCGCTGTCGTGACTGGCCATGACCGTCCTCCCCTGGGACACGCGATGAGCCACCTGCACCCTTCCCCTGCTCTTTCCCCCGCGTCACCAGGGGAACCTGGCAGTGCGCCAGCGGCCGGGTGAGCGAGAGCGGGCGGTCCAGGTCACTTATGGTGCGGGACGATCACAACCGGACATAGCGAGTGCTGGACCACCTCGGTGCTGACCGACCCAACCAGCATGCGGGCAAACCCGCTGGTATCCCGCGAGCCCAGAACTACCAGGTCAGCGTCTTTCGAGGCATCGAGAAGCGCCTTGACCACGAAGCCGCTCAGAGCCCGGACAGTCACCGAGGACGGCGTGGCATCGCCCATCCGGCTCGCTGCCCTTTGCACCATCTCCTCCGCCGCCTGCTGCAGTCGCTCCATGGGTGCCTCGTCCCGCGATCCCACCACCGGAATGCCGCCCCAGTAGCTCTTAGGGACCTCGTGCACGGCCACGACAGTCAGCGAAGCGTGCAAAGCCGCCGCGTGTCCCATCGCCCAGTCAAGGGCGAGTTCCGCGTTGGGTGAGCCATCGACGCCCACAACGATTCCAGGCATTGCCTCCTCCTTCCCCTCTAGCCGCCGTTCATGCAGTTCCTACCCTGGTCCACGCGCCGCGCCCGGGTGCAGTGGCGGTATGCCGGGGTTCGGGCACTGCGGGCGGGTTAACATCGCCGGATGAGTGATGAGCTGTTCGTTCCGGCGGACTTCGCCGCACCCGACGGGCTCACAGCCGGGGAATTCCGGCTGGCCCCGCTCGGACCGCAGCACAACGAGGCAGATTACGCCGCCTGGATGGGCAGCATCGACCACATCCGGGCCACGCCGGGGTTCCCCGATGGCAACTGGCCGCGCGAGATGTCCCTGAGTGACAATCTGCGCGACCTGGAGCGCCACGCTCAGGACTTCGCCGAGCGCCGCGGGTTCACCTACACCGTGCTCAGCACCGGCACGGGGGACGTCATCGGCTGCGTCTACATCTACCCGGCCAGCGGCCATGAGCCTGGCGCCGTCGAGGGTCAGCGGCGCGCCCTCGTCCAGTCCTGGGTACGCGCCGACCGCGCCGCGCTCGACCCTGTGCTCCACGACGAGGTCCGCGCCTGGGTGGAACGCGACTGGCCATTTGATTCGATCGCGTACGCTCCGCGGACCTGACCCCGCACCCCGCCGAGTGCCGCGCGTTCTCGCCGGGAAATGAGTTCGGCATCCACCCCTGACCGGCCGGCGGTCTCTAGCCGATTACCCGCGGGCATGTCCGTGCTGCCCATGCCCGTGATCTCGGCCGCGCGTGGCCTTCCCGACATGATCATGCCTGCGCACTATCGCCGGCATTCATGCAGATTCCATCTTGTTCGGTGTCTTCCTGCGATCTAAACTCCGCAATTGTGAGTACAACCAATCACCACGCCCATCTGATTCGGTTAGCGGCGCACCGAAGCGCGCACCACCGCGCACTTGCAGCACCAATCCTGCGCACGTATGTGCTCGGTGGTCCCGCCGAGGCTTCTTCCTCGGTCACGTTTTCCTGGTCGAACAGCACTCTTCACCGACGAGCGCCCAGCGCCTGCCTTCGGCCGGCATCAGCCACGCGGCCGGCCGGCCGGAAGAGTGCCCCCATATAGGGCAAATGGCATCGACAAGCCAGCGAAATCGCATCGAGGAGGAGTGGATGAGAAGACTCAGGCTAGCGACGGCTGCAGTGCTGACGGCGCCGCTGGCGGCCTTCGCCGTGATGGCGAGCCCCGCGGCCGGCGCGCCTGCGGCCAGGGCAGCTGCCCTGAAGCCGGCGGCGATCGCAGAGAACCCCAACCCGCTGCATGCCGGGGAGAAGCCAGTACTCGGCTGGAGCAGCTGGAGCACGTTCCGGCATGTGTCCACCGCCGCCATCGACGAAGCGGAAGCGCGGGCCATGGTGAGCTCCGGCCTCGCCGCCGAGGGCTACGACTCAATCAACCAGGATGACGGCTGGTACACCTGCTACCCCGTGAGCTACACGCAGCCCACTCTGATCAACGGAGTGGAGACGATGAACTACGGGCCCGGCGTGGACCAGTGGGGCATGTGGACCACCAGCCAGCTCAATACCTCAGACACCGGCGCGTTCCCAGACGACGGGTCGGTTAACGGGATGCAGGTACTCGGCAACTACCTCCACAGCCTGG
>Ga0070764_10000900_pt1 | contig 12461 bp, 6 predicted proteins | sample HubBroMetageWRM4_FD_67287 | JGI IMG/M metagenome (GOLD analysis project Ga0070764, IMG submission 67287) | Warmed soil microbial communities from the Hubbard Brook experimental Forest, New Hampshire - Hubbard Brook CCASE Soil Metagenome WRM 4 | ecosystem: Environmental > Terrestrial > Soil >... | reverse complement strand
GCATGGTTGGGCAGCATCACTCCGCCGCTGCCCACGCGAATCGCCTTCGTCGCAGCGGCCACATGGCCAATCAACACCGGCGTCGCCGAGCAGGCCAGCCCCGGAATCGAGTGGTGCTCTGCCAGCCAATATCGCTGATAACCCCACTCTTCCACGTGTTGCGCAAGATCGACAGAGCGAGCAATCGCGCTCCCTGCTGACTCCTCCATCCGCATCCCAACCAGATCCAGTACCGAAACAGGCAAACTCATACACCATTAGATGAATCTGTCGCCAACTCGATCCATGCCAATGAAAGTCGCTAATTCCGGGAGCCACCGGTCAAGGAAAATCGATCCGGGAAAACCGATCACGGAAAGTTGATCTGGAGAGTCGCCTGGCAAACGCTCCTGGACGAATTAATAAGTCTAATGAAAATCATGGGACTGTAGTTCAAGTGCATGATCCGATAAAGCGGCCAGCCGCGTCGCTTTCACATGAATCACGTTGTCCTGATTCTGAAGCATGCCTTCGACCAGCAGGAACTTGCTGCGCGTGACCACCAGCCGATTCCGGTCATAGAGATCGGGCGTCACGATAACGTTGGCGATGCCGGTCTCATCTTCCATCGAGATGAAGATGAACCCTTTTGCCGTGCCTGGCCTCTGCCGCGCGATAACACAACCTGCCGCGCGCACAAACTCTCCATCCCTCCGTGTGCGCAACTCCGCAGCGGAAAGAATATTGCCGCGGCGCAGTTCGTGGCGGCGGTAATACATCGGGTGTCTGCCAACAGTGAGACCCGTACCGGCATAATCGGCAACCAGCCGCTCTTCGATGTTCATCTGGTGCAGTGGAGAGGTTTTTCCCGGCTCATGGAGTTGCCCGCTCTGTTGCCGCAGCAGAGGCCCCTCCGGCTTGCCGGCACGCTCCACTTGCCACAGAGCATCGCGGCGATGGCTGACTCCGTCGATCCAATTCAAAGCGCCGATGCGTGCCAGCAAAGTCAGCTCCTTGCGGTTCAATGAGGGCACGCGCTGCGCGAGATCGTCTGCCGAGAGGAATGGCCCGTCCTGCAAGCGAGAAGAAACCAGAGCATCGGCGGATTGTTTTCTAAGGCCTTTCGCGTAGCCCAGTCCCAGGCGCATCGTGAGCGCGCCATCTGTCTCGTGCTCCACCGTACAGCCCCACTCTGATACCTGAATGTCGATCGGCTTCACGCGCAGGCCATGCCGCTGCGCATCTTTGACCAGCACCGCAGGAGAGTAGAAGCCCATCGGCTGATTGTTGAGAATGGCCACAGTGAACGCGGCAAGATATTTCACTTTGAAATACGCGGAGGCATAGGCGAGAAGGGCAAAGCTGGCCGCGTGCGACTCCGGGAACCCATACAGCGCAAACGAGCTGATGTTCTGCACAATGTTGTCCTGTGTCTTCGCATCGATGCCGTTCGCGGCCATGCCATCGCGTAGCTTGCCTTCGAGATTCTTCATCCGTTCCCAGGAGCGCCGCATCCCCACCGCGCGGCGCAGTTCGTCGGCCTCAGCGCCTGTAAAATTGGCGACGACCATCGCCATGCGCAGCAACTGCTCCTGAAACAGCGGCACGCCCAGAGTGCGCTTCAACACCGGCTCCAGGGAAGGATGAGGATAGGTGATTGCTTCCCGCTTTTGCCGTCGCCGCATATAAGGGTGCATCATCTGGCCAACAATCGGGCCGGGCCGGATGATGGCCACCTGTACCACTAGATCGTAAAACTTTTCCGGATTATTGCGAGGCAGCGAGGCCATCTGCGCGCGGCTCTCTATCTGAAACATGCCCACCGTGTCGGCTTTCTGGAGCGTGCGATAGACTTCTTCGTCTTCAGGCAGCTGGGCGAGATCGATCTTCTCGCCGTAGTGCGCAGGTATCAGCTCCAGGCAGTCCTTGATCACCGCCATCATGCCGAGACCGAGTAAATCCACCTTGATGATGCGGAGATCGGCGCAGTCTTCCTTGTCCCACTGCACAACTGTGCGACCCGGCATGGAGGCTCGCTCCAGCGGCACCACGTGATTCAACTGTCCCTGGCAGATGACCATGCCGCCCGAGTGCTGGCCAAGATGGCGCGGCAGATCCTTGATGCGCATGGACAGCTCAAGATATTTCGCGATCCGCGGATGCCGGATGTCGAAACCGGCGTCGCGAAAGGAGTGCGCCATGGTATCGGTCTTGCCGCGCCACTCCCACTGACTCACAAGGCTCGACAAGCGCCCCAGTGCATCTTCATCGAAGCCCAGCGCTTTACCGGTTTCGCGCGCAGCCGACTTGCCGCGGTAGGTAATCACGTTGGCAGTCATGGCCGCGCCGAGTTCGCCATAGCGTTGATACACGTACTGAATTGCCTGCTCGCGCTTGTCTTCTGAAGGCAGATCGAGGTCGATATCAGGCCACTCATTGCGGCTCTCGCTCAGAAAGCGCTCGAACAGAAGTTCCATGCCCACTGGGTCGACAGCAGTAATTTCGAGCGCGTAGCAGACGGCCGAGTTTGCGGCGCTGCCCCGGCCCTGCACCAGAATGTCGCGCCGCCTGCAGAAGCGAATGATATCCCACACGATGAGGAAATACCCCGCAAAGCCGAGCTTGGCGATCAGCGCGAGTTCGCGCTCGACCTGCCGCTTTGCGCGCTGCAGCAGATTGTCATCGTTTTTGCGCCCATAACGCAGATCCACGCCTTCCGCAACACGCTTGCGCAGAAAGCTGTCCATGGTCTCGCCCTCCGGCACCGGGTAGCGCGGGAACTCATATCCAAGATCATCGAGCTCAAAGTGCAGCCGCGAAGAGAGATCGGCGGTATTCTCGACCGCTCCGCGTACATCGCGAAAGAGCGCAGCCATCTCGCGTGCCGTCCGCAAGTGACGCTCGCTGTTCAAAGCAAGAAGACGGCCTGCCTGATCAAGCTGGACATGATTGCGGATCGCCGTGAAAATATCCAGAATCTCGCGATCGTAAGTGGTGGCATAGCGAACGCCATTGGTTGCAATCACCGGCAGCTTCAGGGAACGGGCAATGCGGATCGCTGCCTGATTGCGCCATTCTTCTTCTCGTTCCTGGTGGCGCTGCAATTCGACATAGACATTCTCGCGGCCGAAGATTCGTACCAGCTGTTGAACGATTTTGCAGCCGGCCTGCTCACCGCCGCGCATGAGTGCCGCTGCCAGCGGGCCTTCGTCTCCTCCAGTTAGACAGACCAGCCCGGATGCGTATTGGCCCAGGTCATCGAATGTTGCCGCGCCTTCTGCTTTGCCGGCTTCACGCATCTTGAACTCTGTAATGAGCTGGCAAAGATTCTGGTAGCCCCGGCGCGATTTGCATAGCAGCGGCAGGCGCGCAGGTTCCGCTGCATGCTGATGCGGAAGCCACGCAGGCGGCCTGAGCCGTGTGCCAAAGCTCGACACGGCAACCTCAGCTCCGACGTGTGCGCGCATGGAGTTCCGCTTCGCGCTGGTATGAAAGCGCGCGGAGCCATAAACGCCGTTGCGATCGAGCAGCGCCATGGCCGGCATCTCAAGCTCAACGGCACGCGCGATCAAAGTATCCGGCTGTGAGGCTCCCTCAAGAAAGCTGAAGGCGCTGGCAGCGTGCAGCTCCACATATTCGCTAGTCATACAGCCCCGCCATCTGCCAGTTGCCTTGCAGCCGGTCACGCACCAGGCAGCAGCACAGCATATTCCCATCCTGCGCACGCGCAACCAGGTCCCATTGCTCGCATCTCCATTGCGTCGAGCTCCACCAAGCGCCACTCGTAAACCATGGACCATATGCCTGTTCCACGGCATAATGTCGATTGCCAAAAGTAAATGAACTGGGGCGATTGCCCTGCATAGTGACGAAGACCGCTTCAAACGATCGAAGCCGCCGCATGGCCGGACGCAATGCAGCAGGCGGAGCTTCAATCGTCTGCACCGCAGGAATACGGAACGGTTCCACGCGGAATCCATCGGACCGATGTGTATCTTCGAGGATCATGCGGCCAACATTCGTCTCGCCCACGATCGAGCGGATACGCGCGAGAGTGACGTCGAGCCGCGATGGCTCCGGCAACTGCGGAGAGAATAAGCCGAGTTGCACCTTGCCGGTGATGCCCGGCTCCGCATCGAGAGCCACTGCCAGAATAGCCGCGCATGGCGGATGCGCTTCGAGATCGAGATGCAGCAGTTTGATCCAGAGCTGCTTCTCATTTGAGGGCAACGCAGGTTGCACAGTCCGTGTATGCACTTCTGCGCCATCGAGCGTAAGCGTGACAGTCACAGATGCCAAAGCCAGAACGCGCGCCGCCACGCGCAGAATCAACTGGTCGAGCATGACTCCGATGACGAAGAGCAGCGAGTCCAGCATCTCGACGGGAGTATCGAGCTCCATTCGTTCTTGCAGCGTGAAGGCGGGCTCCGCCGGTTGAAACAGGTGCGGCATTTCGCCGCGCGCCAGCTGGCGAAGACGATAACCCTGCTGGCCCATTCGAGCGGTCAGTTCTTTTTCCGGCAGAGCCGCAAGCATGCCCAGTGTGCGAATGCCCCAAAGCGCAAAGGTCTCTTCCTGTTCTGCCGTGAGATCAAGAACACGGAGCGGTAGCGATGCGAGCGATGCGGCTTCTTCGCCGGCAGAAATGACTGTTGTCTCCGTGCGCGGAGTCAGTCCTTTGGCCAGTGCTACGGCCGCATGGAAATTACGGCTGACCGCAACGCAGGCCGTGATGCCCAGCGCGCGAACGCGGGTGAGCAGGCTCCGTGCCAGGGTTTGTGCGGGTCCGAATAATTTCTCGGTTCCGGCAATATCAATGACGCACACAAACACGCCATTCGCGCTGCAATCTTCCACGCGCGGTGAGAATCCGCCCACGCATTCAAGCAGCGCGGCTTTTGCCGCGGTTTCTTCATAGCGCGAGCGTAGCAGTACGGTGACTGCGGGAAAAGTATCGACCTCTATCTGCGTCATGCCACGCACCACGCCGAGCTTGCGCGCACCCTGTGTAAGCGAGCACACCAGCTGCAACGGCGGCTCACCCTCCATCACCGCACAGGCCTGGCCGCGCAGCCCCAGCCGCAGCCGCAGCAAAGCCTGTGCCGGAAACTCCTTTGCATAGAGGCATGCGTATGCTTCAACAGCCTGGCTCATCGTGGACCTGCCCACGCCGATTGACTGTGCCAGCGTGCAGTGTTGACGCTCTGCGGTGGTTTGCGCAGCGGGATGACATTGGATGGCGTCGTCGTGAAACGCCGGCGTGCCACTTCCAGGCAATGCTCCATCCCGGTGAATAAGGTTGCCTCGTTGTTGCGCGCGTCGCTGGGCTGCAAGCGCAGCAGCAACTCTGCGCTGCTCTTGGCGCAGGAGTGCTGCGCGAGCAGAATCAGAGTGGCCTGCGTTCGCTCCGCCGCGGCGCGGTAGCGGAACCATGTTGCCAGCGGTACCCGCGTGGCATATTCGGGCGCAATGCTCCCCATGTCCAGCACCAGCGCGCTGAAGCCCCCGGCCTGCAACAGAAGATCGGCCACCCGCAGCGCCTGCTCGATCCGCGACCACGGTTTGCCGGCGCGGCCGTACAGATTTGTTTTCTGCATAGGCGCCGGCAGATGCGCTGCAAAGATCCTCCGTTCCTGGCGCATCTTCGGCTGCAGGTCGGGATCGCGATTCGTGTCGTGTGGGCCAATGGTTCGCTGCAGCAGGCCGCTGACGGCCTCTGGCAGTCCTTTGGCTTCAGTGCGTGGATGCGGACCGAACCCTCCACCGTGCAGTCCCTTCTTTACCGGCGGCGGCGTCAGATACCTGTCGGGAAGAGCGAAGCTGCGCAGCGCAGGCTGTTGCGTCTTTGCCGGCACAGCTCCGCATCGCACCCACAACAGGCGCGAGAGATCCACACCAGCGGCGGCTGCCGATTCCGGATGCAGCGTGTCCGATACATCGATCCACGCGCCCACTCGGCCCGCGCGTGTAATGCCGGCCAGCAACGAGAGCGCCAGCGATGTTCTTCCGCTGCACTCCGGTCCCACCATTTCAGTAATGGCTCCCTCCGGCAGCCCTCCGTCGAGCAGCTCATCCACCGGGCCCACACCAATCGGGACAACGGGGCGGACGATCTTCTGCGCCGGTGTCAGCGCGGATGGAATCCTGTGCGCGAGCGCCGCTTCAATCTGGAGCCGGATTGCGGAGGCGGTGTGCATGATTTAATCTTCGCTTTATGTTCGCCTATGCGGCCAGAGGAAAGTCAATTGCCGGCGGCACCAATATTGGTGCAATTTGTGGCTAACAGATAGATTTTTCGGAAGATAAAATAATGCGAACGAATGCCGTGAGCCAGCCAGAGTGCTCGCCCGCTTCCTCAAGCGACATTGGGCACCTTCAAGCAGCGGCCTGCACTGAATAGTGTGGTCGGAGGCCCGTCAAAGCTCTATGAGGGTTCTCGCGGGCCGATCCACGGAACAGGTCCACGGAACAATTGATACGCTGGTCAAACGCGCAATCAGGAGCTGCGACATCCGACCGGACCTCGACCTGTTTGACCTGCTTCGAGCGCTGATCGGTGTCTCTCATGTAGCCTCCGATCCTGGCTGGCAGCAAAGCGCTCGCAGGCTGGTAGGCATACTCATCACGGGCTCGCGCGCGATCCAATAGACCGCGTGGCGCAGACCTATACCTATCAAATCAAAAGATGACTCGGCCGTCAGATGCGCCGCCGGGTGCTTTGCCGGGATAGCTTCCTGGCAAAGCATTTCTTGCATTAAATCCGGCCAAGAGATACCAAAATGGCTTGACTAAACTTTAGTAATGAGTAATAGTGGTTATCTTGGTTCCAGACAAATCCTAAAGTAATTACCATCGTTCCACGATAACTTGTTTGACTGATAGTCAAAAGCTGGCGCTCGCAAGGGGAGTTCCCTCTCAAACTGCACCCTTTTTTCTTGTTGAGGGCGGAAAAAGCCTGCGATCTCAGCTCCCGGACGAACTGTCAACTTGAGATCTTGGCTAAAGACTGCTGGTACCTCAAGGAGCGCTTAAACCCATGAGTTTGGCAGACAAATCACCAGATTTCGGCGCGAAACATGCCGGCGCGTTTGGCGCCGAACCCTTGTCGGTTGCCTTAATCGGCCCGGACGAGGCCAGACGTTCCGCTGTAGCCAGGGCTGTTGCTGAAACTCAACGCGCCAGTGTCCGTGAGTTCGACTCCTACCCCCCGGAACTCGAACATCTGCAGAGATTGCTGGCGTCGTTTGACGTTGTGATCATTGATCTGGACAGCGAGCCGGATGTCGCCCTGGAACTAGTGGAAAAAGCGCATGCCAGCGACGCAGCCGCGGTCATGGTCTACTCGGAGAACGCAGATCCGAAACTTGCGGTCCGCTCCATGCGTGCAGGCGCCCGTGAGTGCCTCCTTCTGCCCATCGAGCCAGGCGTCGTGGACGACGCTCTCCTTCGCACTGCAAGCGTGCTTCGTGAGAAACCTCTCCCCGCGGAGAAGACCCTGGGAAGGCTCATCGTCAAGCCGGAGCGGTGGAAAATCACCGATGATAAAGACGCCACGCGCATGCAGTGGTATGGCGACACCGGACTTGCTGAAACATGGACCTCAGGCATAAGCCAGGAAAAGGCCGGCTCGACTGCCGGACGCTCCGCTCCACAGGAAAAGAGGAGGGACTTCGATCTGAAGGGGCTTGGTCGAAATACTGCGCAGGTGGACTCTGGAAATGGTAACCCTTCGGCTGAGATGCGTACGGCGCCGGCCATCACGTGGCCGACACCCGATCCGATTACTTACGGGGACAAGCTCACCGCGGCCCAGCGCGATGCCACAGCATCGGTTCCGGGAACTTTTGTCTATACACCCGGTCCAGGCCATCTGCTGCCGGTGGGAACGCACACGCTATGGGTCACGTTCACTCCGGCGGACACCGAAAATAACGGCCCGGTTCTGGCCGCAACTTCAATCGTTGTGGGCAAGGCAGTACCGGTTCTCTCCTGGCCAACGCCTGTCGAGATAGTTTGCGGTACCGCGCTGGACAGTGCGCAACTCAATGCTTCGGCGTCCATACCTGGAAGGTTCGAATACTCACATGCGCTTGGCGAGGTGCTCGCCGCAGGAAAACACACGCTTTCGGTAACCTTCACCCCGGCGGACAGCGAGAACTACAACACGGCGCGTGCCACCGTGTCGCTCACGGTGGCCAGGGCAATGCCCAGCATCACATGGCCGGCCCCCGATCCGATTACGTACGGAGAAAAGCTCACCACCGCACGGCTCAATGCCGCAACATCGGCTCCAGGAACTCTTGTCTACACACCCGGCCCCGGCCATGTGCTGCCGGTGGGAATCCACACGCTATGGGCCACCTTCACTCCTGCAGACCCCGACACCGACGATTCGCTGCTGGCCTCTACCTCAATTGTTGTGTCGAAGGCAAAGCCGGTTCTCTCCTGGCCAACGCCTGCCGAAATAACCTGCGGTACCGCACTGAGCGATGCTCTGCTCAATGCCTCGGCGTCGACAGCCGGAACATTCGAATACTCTCCCGCTCTGGGTGAGGTGCTCTCTCCGGGAACGCACACGCTCTCCGTCACCTTCACTCCGGCGGACAGCGAGAACTACGCCACAGCACAGGCCACCGTATTGCTCACGGTGACCAGGGCAATGTCTACCATCACATGGCCCACACCCGATCCGATTACCTACGGCATGCAGCTCAGCGCCGCGCAACTACGCGCCAAGGCGTCGGTTGCGGGAACGTTCAAATATATCCCGGGCCTGGGCGCGGTGCTTGCAGTTGGAGAGCACAATCTCTCCGCTGTTTTCACTCCGGCAGATACTTTGGGCTACTCTCCATCGCAGACTACCGTGTCGCTGACAGTAGCCAAGGCAGCTCCTGCCATCACCTGGCCGGCAGTGGATCCGATCGCCTATGGCGCGGCCCTCGGCGTCACCCAGCTCAATGCCAAAGCAACGGTGCCGGGATCTTTTTCCTATTTGCCCGCCGCGGGCGAGATACTCGAGCCGGGAGTGCATGAGCTCTCAGTAACCTTCACCCCGACCGATACTTTGAACTACACAACCGCGCATGCGGTCGTCTCGCTCAGTGTGACCGAACAGTTGCCGTACACCATCACCTGGTCAGACCCCTCTGCTATTTCTTACGGCACCGCGTTGAGCGCTACTGAGTTGAACGCAGAGGCATCGGTTCCTGGAACATTTGTCTACACTCCATCGGCTGGACTGATACTGGCGCCGGGTGTGTACACGCTCTCCGCATCGTTCACTCCGGCGGACACCGAAAAGTACGCGAAAGCGCAAGCCGCAGTTGTGCTTCACGTCGAAACATCGTCGGATGTTGCTTCGTCGCCAGCCGCAGCCACACAGATCCCGGCCGCGCAGATCTCCACTGCCGACAACTCTGGCCCTGCAGATTCAATACCGGCGGAAGCGACAAGCGAGCCCAATGCCGTTAGTACTAAACCGCGCGAAACCCGCATATATAAGGGTGCTGTCTACGAGAAAGGAGAGGACGATCAATGGCATCTCCAGAAGAAGTAATTACATCACTGCCTGACACGCTTCCCGACGATTTTGGTGGTTGGGATAGCGAAGGTTCTGATAAGGATTTGCCCACTTACTCGTGGGATAGAGAAGCGCCTCCTGCGGCTGCTCCTGAGTATTCGTGGGAAGTCCAGACGCCTGCAGCCGTTGAGCCCGTCAAGACCAATGAATGGGAAGAATGGGAGGCCGCTCATTCCGGCCGCAAGACTGCAAAGCCGTCTGGGCAATCCGTTGAACGCAGAGCAATCTTGTCGCCTGCGATTGACGAATTGCATGTTTCGGAATCAGCCCCTTCAGCGCCGGCGTCTGTTGAACACCAAAAGGAGTTCACTGATCGCGATAACGAAGCCCCCGCTGCGGCCAAGCAGGTTGACTCCGATGAGTGGGCAGTATGGGCAGCCGCTCATTCCTCCCGCAAGACTCCAAAGCCGCTTGGGCAATCTGCCGAGCGCAAGGCAATGTTGTCGCCTGTAGTGGAAAAGCCTCGTGTTTCCGATTCAGCCACGTCCTCGCGAGTTCTTGTTAAGCCGCAAGAGTCGACTCGCGGATTGGCGGGTGAATCCACGAGCAGCAGTTCGCGCAGCGTGGAGGCGAGCCATGCAGCGCATGCGGTTCCCGCGGCGTCGGGCCGGCCAAACTTCGCGATGGCTGACGAGGCTCTCTTCCAGATGTTTTCGTCGGCGAAGTTCGAAGCCGAGGGAGGGCGCACGCCGGCGAATAAGAAAAAGAAGTGGATGATCGTTGGTGCTGTAGGCGTCTGTTCGATTCTGCTTCTGCTCCTCCTGATGATCCCGCTGTTCCGTCATGGAACCAAGTCCGCAGAGAGACAATCGGTTCAGCCACTTCTGGTGGCAGACAATACTCAGATGCAGCCGGACAGGTCGAAGCCGAGGCCCGGTGAACCGTTAACGCAAGACAAGGCGTCGGCAACGGCAACGCCCACAACCCAGCAGGCAACGGATAACCCGCAGGCCAGCGAACAGGACGCATCGAACTCCGCACAGACGCCGACGGAAACTCAGACTCAAATGATGAATGATCAGCTGAGCGCGCCAACAAAGATTCCGCAAGGCATCAAGACCCAGGTTGCGGAAAATGAGCCGGCCGCCACGAGCTTTGGCGTGGCTGGTGCGGTTGGTCTGGGAGGGAGCGGCGCAAATGCGAGCATCTTCAATGGCCACGCACAGACGGTTGTTAGAGCCGCGCCGGTCAAACCCATCGCCATTTCATCTGGCGTCGCGGTTGGAATGCTGATTCGGAAGACACCGCCCATTTATCCGCCCATCGCGAAAACTGCACGCGTGTCTGGCACGGTGGAGTTGCAGGCCACTATTTCCAAAATGGGTACCATCGAGGATCTGCGCGCTGTGAGCGGACCTGTCATGTTGCGGCAGGCCGCGGTCGATGCCGTACGCACCTGGCGCTATCAACCGTACAAGCTCAACAACGAGCCGACTGAAGTTGAGACTACGGTCAATGTAGTTTTCTCTCTCGGCGGATAATGCACCGAAGAGAGAGCGAGAATTAACGCCTGCGGCACCTCGCGTGCAAACAGCGCGAGTTCGAATGCGATCAGGGATAGAGCATGCCCAGGGCTTCAGTGCTCACCGCTGTGGCCAGGCAATTCAACGCCCTTTTCTAATGTTCCAATACTGCCACGAGCATTGTTCATTTTCATCGGCGACCGGCAATGGGCACCGGCCTCCAGCGAGATGGCCGGTGATGCTTTCACCAGAGCGCACGTTGCTGCAATTGGGAACGCCGCTCGCGCACCAGCCGTTCGCGCTGGTCGGCAGAGACCACCGGAGTTTCCGCAGGCAGGTACTTGTGCACATCTGTGAGCGCGACCTTTTGGATACTGGGGATGGGGTTTGTCGAGCACTCAGTCCAGCGGCCTTGAATGGCCCCGCTGTTGTAGCCTGCGGTGTCGAGCCAGTTCGGCACGCCGGGATCTTTTGCTGAGACCACGTAGCGCACCACGCCATCCGAGTCCACTCGAGCTTGCGAACCGTTCAGGCTGCTCTCGTTGTTATACCAATCGGTTGTTTCATAGAGGTCGTTGGTCAGGATGATAGACCAGTAAGTGCAGCCCGCGGGAACCTTCGACTCGACGATCAACGCTTCATCGGGATTCAGGTCGTAAGCGCCTTCGTAGTAGAACTGACCAACGAGACCGCCCATGTGCGAGACATCGAAGATCTTTAGCTTATTGATGTAACCCTGCTGGCGAAGCTGCTCCACGTGATCGATCAATAGCAACGCCATCTGCGTAATTGCATCGCCTAGACCGTCCAGGCGTTTCTGCAGATCGGCCGCTGCGGGTCGTGGGCGCTCAACAGCCTTGTCGACCCGCTCTATCGAAATGCGCGGATCGCGTTCAGCAGCCCAATCGAAATCCACCTGCCGCAACAGTAACTGTGTCGTATCTGGCTTTAGCTGCCACCAATCGCCCGTGTATCCGGCAGGCCGTTCCGGACTGAGCAACACATCGAAGTGGCCGCCAGCATCGAGATGGAGTCCTTTGAAGTCGTAGTAGGTTGGAACCGGAAGATTAAGAGCCGGGCCTTTCGGAATAGGACCGAAGAGGCCGACACGTAGAATCCTGAGCGAACCGATCTCACCACGAATGCGATAAGACCCTGTACCATCGACAGCGGCGCTGCGGTAGGTTGTGTCCGCGTTAGGTTGTCCAACGTTCAGATAAAAATTGATTGCCGGAAGGAATACTGGATGGCTTGGATCGGCGCCGATTGCAGCGATCGATTCGGAAGCTACGGCCTCCAGCAAGAGGCGGCCGGCTTCTTCTCTCACCTGCGGATCGTTTTTCAGCCGCTCGGGAAGTCTTGCAATGATCTTGGCGTCGAGACCTTCTACCTGGCTCGTCCAGTGTTTCCAGCCGGGAATAGCCTCATCGCCGGCAGCG
>Ga0070764_10000894_pt1 | contig 12500 bp, 13 predicted proteins | sample HubBroMetageWRM4_FD_67287 | JGI IMG/M metagenome (GOLD analysis project Ga0070764, IMG submission 67287) | Warmed soil microbial communities from the Hubbard Brook experimental Forest, New Hampshire - Hubbard Brook CCASE Soil Metagenome WRM 4 | ecosystem: Environmental > Terrestrial > Soil >... | reverse complement strand
CGGGGAAATAGTGTGACGTCGCCGCGTGGGAGTAGGCCGGGGCGGCGGCTTGCGCGGGTGAGCCTGCGGTACTCCACGCCTCGGCGCCGTAGGGCACACCAGGCACCGCGTGTATGACAGGCTGCGCGGCCTCGTGTTGCGATGCGGCAAGAGCGGCGGCTGCCTTTGTGGCGGCGGCGTGCGCGTACGCCCGCGCGGCGGACGAGCCCGGAGCGTGAGTGATAGGGGGCGCGGCTGCTGTGTGCTGGGGTGCCAGCGCGCGCGAGGCGGCAGCTGGTTGGGTGGGCAGCGGCGCGGCCGTCAGGGCCTCCGCCTGAGCGCCTGTCATGGTGGAGGTGTCGAAGTCGACGGCGGCCGTGACCTCCACTCCCTCGGGGACTTTTCGTGAGGACAGGATGACCGCGTCCTCGCCGAGCTGCTCGCGGATCGAGCGCATTGCCTGGCGCATGTCCGGAGCGATATGTCTTACTATTTTCATGACCTAGGCCTCATTTCCCGACCGCCGACACCAAGCGGACCTTCCGGTTGTCGGGAATCTCATTCCAGGCGAGCACGTGCAGGTTGGGCACGCTCGACCGTGTGAATCTCGCCAATGTGTGACGCAGTTGCGGGGGCACGAGCAATACAGCCGGCTCACCGGCGGTTTCTTGACGCCTCGCGGCCTCCGCCAGACGTTGTTGCAATCTCTCTGCCAAACCGGGCTCCAGCCCCGGGTTGGCCGCATTTCCTGCGAGCGAGGTCTGCAATAATTTCTCCAGGTCGGGCTCCAGGGTGATGACGGGCAGCTCGGCGCTGACGCCCGCGATGTCCTGAACGATCTGCCGACCCAGTGCCACGCGTACGTGACCCTGCAGCGCCGCTGCGTCCTGCGACTTCGGCGCATGCTCGGCGAGGGTTTCGATAATCGTCCGCATGTTGCGGATCGGCACCCGCTCGGCGAGCAAGCCCTGCATGACGCGAACCAGTGTCGACAGGGGCACCACGCGCGGGACAAAGTCCTCGACGAGCTTCGGTGCCGTCTTCGCCAGCGTGTTGAGGAGGTGTTGCACTTCTTCGTGGCCCAGGATCTCGTGGGCGTGCGCCTGGACGATGAAGCTGAGATGGGTCGCGATGACGGTGCTCGGATCGACGACCGTGTAGCCGAGCGTCTGCGCATGATCGCGCGCCGACGGCTCGATCCAGACGGCGTCCATTCCGAAGGCGGGATCCTTGGTCGCGATGCCCTGGATGGCCCCGAACACGCGCCCCGGGTTGATCGCGAGCTCGCGATCCGGATAGATGATGCTCTCACCGACCGGCACGCCGCCCAGGTTGATTCGGTAAACGTTAGGCGCCAGATCGAGGTTGTCGCGGATGTGGACGGCCGGCACGAGGAAGCCGAGGTCCTGGGAGAGCTTGCGACGCACGCCACGGACGCGGGCGAGGAGGTCGCCGCTCTGACGCTTGTCGACGAGCGGCACGAGGCGGTAGCCGACTTCCAGGCCGATGAGATCCACCGGTTTGACGTCGTCCCAGGAAAGCTCGCGTGTCTCGTTGTTGGCTGCCGCCTGTTTGGCCGCCGGCGCCACGACCTCCGCTGCGGGCTGTGCCCGACGCTTGGCGACGGCATAGGCGGTCGCGCCGCACGCCGCTGCCATGAATAGGAACGCCAGGTTAGGCATCCCGGGCACCAGGCCCATCACGCCGAGCAGACCGCCTGCGACGCCGAGCGCCTTCGGGTGGCCGAATAGCTGTTTGGTGAGCTCGCCGCCCATGTCTTGCGCCCGGGACATGCGGGTCACGATGAGGGCGACCGCGGTCGACAAGAGCAGCGCCGGGATCTGGGTGACCAGGCCGTCGCCGATGGTTAGCAGCGTGTAGGTCTTCCCGGCCTCTGCGATCGGCAAGCCGTGACCGATCGTGCCGATGGCGAGGCCACCGAGGATGTTGATTAAGAGAATCAGGATGCCCGCGACCGCGTCGCCGCGGACGAACTTGCTGGCACCGTCCATGGAGCCGTAGAAGTCCGCTTCCGCCCTAACGTCGGCGCGGCGCGCGCGAGCCTCGTCCTGGGTGATGAGGCCGGCGTTCAGATCGGCGTCGATCGCCATCTGCTTGCCGGGCATGGAGTCGAGGGTAAAACGGGCGCTGACTTCCGAGATACGGCCCGAGCCCTTGGTCACGACCACGAAGTTGATGATGGTCAGAATGATGAACACGACCACGCCGACCGCGAAGTTGCCGCCGATCACGAACTCGCCGAACGCCTGAATGACGCGTCCGGCGGCTCCCGGCCCGGTGTGTCCGTTCAGGAGGACGACGCGCGTGGAAGCGACGTTCAGCGCGAGGCGCAGCAGGGTGGCGACCAGCAACACCGTCGGAAACACACCGAACTCGACGGGCCGCGAAACATAGAACACCGTCATCATGATCACGACGGACAACGCGATGTTGAACGTGAAGAGGATGTCGAGCGCCATCGGCGGCAACGGCAACACGATCATCGCGAGAACGGCGAGCACACCGATGGGCACGCCGACGCCGGTGCGGAGCATGTCGCGCAGCGTCGGCATGGTTGCGGTAGTGGTGGCGGGAGTCGTTGCCATGAGTTAGTCCGTTAGACCTCAGTGCCGGGTCAGGTCGGGATCGAGTCCCGGATCGATGGAGGGGCGCTGGGGCCAGACCGCCCCATAGTTCCGCGCCGCCTTCACCTGGTAGATGTAGGTGAGTACCTGCGCAACCGCTACATACAAGTTGCTCGGGATTTCACCGCCGAGGTCGACGTGCCGGTGCAGGGCGCGTGCGAGCGGCGGAGCTTCGAAAATCGGGACGTTGTTTTCGGTGGCGACAGCGCGGATGCGGGCCGCGATCTCGTCGGCGCCCTTCGCCACCACGATGGGCGCGCGCATGCGTTTTTCGTCGTATCGGAGTGCGACCGCGAAGTGCGTCGGGTTGGTCACGACGACGTTCGCTTTCGGGACTTCCTGCATCATCCGGCGGCGTGCAAGCTCCTGCTGCGCGCGACGGATGCGACCCTTCATTTCCGGCGAGCCGTCGCTTTCCTTCGCTTCTTCCTTGATCTCCTGGCGGCTCATCTTCAGCTTCTGGTTGTGCTGCCAGAGCTGCAAGGGGACGTCGATGGCGGCGATGAGCCCCATCGTGCCGGCCAACACCAGAAACGCGTGGCCGGTGAGCGAGGCGGCGTGCGAGAGCGCACTGTCGACCGGCTCGGAGCTCAGGCCCATGAGCTCGGCCGAGTGACTCCACAACAACCACGCCGCGACCACGGCGATGAACAGGAACTTCGCGAACGCCTTGGCCAGCTCGACAATGCTGCGCGAGGAGAACATCCGCTGGAAACCGTTGACCGGATTGAGTTTGTCAAAATTCGGGGCCAGGGCCTGGAAGCTGATGTTCCAGCCGCCGATGGCGATGGGGGCGAGGAATGCCGCCACTAACGTGAGGCCGAGAAGCGGGGCGCAGACCAGGAGCGCGTGCATCAGCTCGTTAGCGAAGATCCCCAGAGCCCGCGACTCGTCGACGGAGTCTTCACGCGAGAGTGACAGGCCGGCGCGCATGAGATCGTGGAGCTGCGTACCGAGACGGCCGCCCATGAAATGCAGGCCGCCGCCGGCGAGCAACATGACGGCGGCGGCGCTGAGCTCGATGGAGCGGGGAACCTGCCCCTGCTCGCGGGCTTGCTCCAACCGCTTACTGGTAGGTTGTTCGGTCTTTTCCTGGCCATTTTCGCCTTCTTCCGCCATGACTTCAGCCCCCGGTCAACATGCGGACCAGCATGAGGGCTTCCTGCAGCAGACGCGCGAAGCCCGACTGCACGGTCGGCAGGCCCATGAGGATGATGACGAGGCCGAAGACCAGCGAAACCGGCAGGCCAACAGCAAACAGGTTCAGGGTCGGCGCGGCGCGGCTCATGACGCCGAACGCGATATTCACGATGAGCAGCGCGGTCACACCGGGCAGCGCGATACTCAGTGCGCCGGAGAACAACGTCGAGCCCCACTGCACGACCGTCCACAAGCCGTCCGGGCCGAGACCGCTCGTGCCGACCGGCAGAGTGCGGAAGCCATCGACGAGAATCTCTATCAGCCGCAGGTGGCCGTTCAGGGCCAGGAAAGTCATCGTTACCAGCAGCGTGTAGAACTGCCCCACTACCGGGGTCTGCGCGCCGTGCAGCGGGTCGAGGTTGTAGGCGAATGACAGGCCCATGCTGTTGGCGAGAAGCTGGCCGCCAAGGGTCACGGCGTCGAACACCAACTGCATGCAGAAACCCAGCGCTACGCCGATGACCGCCTGCTGTACGGTGACGACGAGCCCCGGGGCCGAGAATGGCGCGATACCGGCGGGCGAGGCCACCAGCGGCGCGATGATCAGCGCCACGCCACCCGCGATGACGAGACGGATCCGCGGCGGCACATAACTCGCACCGAACGCGGGGGCGACCATGAAGCAGGAGCCCACACGCACAAAAGGCCAGAAAATCTGGGCGAGCCAGAGTTCGAGCTGTCCTGTGGTGAGAGTGAACATGGAGTGATGAGGATGAGGTCGATCAGTTGATGAGCGACGGGATGCTCTCGATCAACTCGCGGGTATAGCTGACGAGAACCTTCAGCATCCAGGGGCCCGCGAACATCAGCGTGGCCGAGATCGCCACCAGCTTCGGAATGAACGACAGGGTCTGCTCGTTGATCGAGGTCGCGGCCTGGAAGGCGCCGACAATGAGGCCGGTGACGAGGCCGACGAGCAGCAGCGGAGCGGCGAGCATCAAGGTGATCTCGAGTGCGCGGCCGCCGACGGTCATGATGGTTTCAGGGTTCATAGTGGGTCAGGAGTAGAAGCTGGAGGCCAGCGTGCCCATGACGAGCGCCCAGCCGTCGACGAGCACGAACAACATGAGTTTGAACGGCAGTGAAATGAGTACGGGCGAGAGCATCATCATGCCCATGGACATGAGTACGCTCGCGACCACCAGATCGATGATCACGAACGGAATGAAGAGCAGAAATCCGATGAGAAAGGAGGTCTTCAGCTCGCTCGTGACGAAGGACGGCACGAGGATCATGAGCGGCACGTCCTGTGGGGTCGCGTAGCCTTTGCCTCCGGAGATCCGCACGAAGGTGGCGATGTCGCTCTCGCGGGTCTGGTCGAGCATGAACTTCTTGAGCGGCACCACCGCCCGGTCCATGGCCACCGTCGCGTCGATCGTGCCGGCTGCGTAAGGCTTATAGGCGTCCTCGTTGATGCGCTCCACGACCGGGGACATGACGAACAGCGTCAAAAACAAGGCCAATCCAATCAGGACCTGGTTGGGCGGCGTGTTACCCGCGCCGATCGCCTGGCGCAGGATCCCCAGCACGATCACGATGCGGGTGAATGCCGTCATCATGAGAAGAATCGCCGGCAGCATGGTGACTGCCGTCATCAACAGCAGGACCTGGATCGTGAGCGAATAGGTCTGGCCGCCCCCGGCTGCGCTTTGTACCGTCAGCGCGGGCAGGCCGGGCTCGGCCGAGGCAGCGGCTGGAAATAGCGCGACAGCCGCAAGCAGCGCTGCGCAAACCAGCAAAGTCCGTCGCAAGGCGCGTGTCACTTACCGAGACTCCGCATGAGAATCGTGCGGAACGCGTTGCCGGATTCTCCGGAAGCTCCCACCGGAGGCTTCGTCAGCTCCAATGGCTCGGTGAGGACGTGGAGTGTGTTCACCTGTCCGGGTGCAACACCAATCAATATCTGGGTCGTACCGACTTTCAACAGGACCGCACGCTCTTTCTGCCCGAGCTGCACGTTTGCGAGCACGTCGATGGCACCGCCAACCCGGTTGCCCACGATCCGCATGCGGCGCACGAGCCATGCGACCAGGAATATCGCGGCCAACACGACGATCAGGGCGAAGGCGACTTCGCCGAGTCCGCCGATGCCGGTCACGTGGGGAGCCGGGGTTGTCTGGGGAGCGGCGAACATTGCTTACTTGAGCTTGCGGATGCGCTCGGCGGGACTGATCACGTCCGTGAGCCGGATACCGAACTTCTCGTTCACGACGACGACTTCGCCATGTGCCACGAGCGTGCCGTTCACGAACACATCGAGCGGCTCGCCGGCGGCGCGGTCGAGCTCGACGACCGAGCCCTGGTTGAGTTGCAACAGGTTCCGGATCGGGATGCGGGTGCGGCCGACTTCCATCGACAGGGTGACCGGAACATCGAGAATGACTTCCAGGTTGACGTCCTGGGTGCCTTTCTGAGCCTCATCCTGGAGGTTGTCGAATTCGGCGGCGCGTGCCTCTACGTTGGCATTCATGGTGCGTCTCAGCTTCTCTTGACGGGCAGGTGGTCGATGACAGGGGGGTTGCGGCGGACCCGCTCTTCGAACTTGATGGCCTGCTGGCCCCGTGACAAGCCGAAGCTGCCGCGGAACATGGGCACTTCCTCGGCGAGCACCAGCACTTTGCCGGTGAAGTCGCAGGAGAGGATGTCGCCGGGCTTCAGGTTCACGAGCTCCGCGAGGGTGATGGAGGTGCGGCCGAGCAGGGTCGACAGTTCCACTTCCGCGTCCTCGATCTCCTCGCGCAGACAGACGTTCCAGCGATCGTCCTTCTCGACCCGATCGCTTGCCATGCCGGAGTCGAGCACTTCGCGCAACGGCTCGATCATCGCGTACGGCATCGTGACGTGAAGTTCGCCCCCACCGCCGTCGAGCTCGATATGAAAGCTGGTGATGACGACGATCTCGGACGGCGAGACGATGTTGGCGAAGTGCGGGTTGATCTCGGATTGCAGGTATTCGACTTCGATGGGCGCGACGTGCGACCAGGCCTCGTGGAGGTCGGCAAACACGTTACGCAGCATCATGTGGATGATGCGCTGCTCGGTGGCGGTGAATTCGCGACCTTCGATCTTGGCGTGCCGGCCGGTGCCGCCGAAGAAGTTGTCGACCACCGCGAACACCAACTTCGGATCGAGCACGATCAGCGCGGTGCCGCGGAAGGGGTTGATCTTCACGAGGTTGAGGTTCGTCGGCACGTGCAGGGTGTGGACGTACTCGCTGAACTTCTTGATCGCGACGGGAGTGATGGAGATTTCCGGGGATCGGCGCAGCAGGTTGTAGAGGCTCACGCGGAACAGGCGTGCAAAGCGCTCGTTGATCATCTCGAGCGTGGGCATGCGCCCGCGCACGATGCGCATCTGGTTCTGAAAGTCGTAGGGGCGGGCTTCGCCGGGGAGAGCGACGGGTTCGGTGCTGACGGCGCCGCTATCGACACCGTGGATGAGGGCGTCGATCTCGGCCTGATCTAAAATCTTCTCTGAGCTCACTTCAGGCGCTCCGTGCTATTGCATGACGAAGCTGGTGAAGTAGACGGCTTCGAGCTTCTCGGGTTTGCCGCCGGCGTTCGCGACGATCTTGCGGACCGCGGCGAGGGTCTGTGTGCGCAGCGCCTCTTTGCCTTCGCGGGTGGAGACCACCGAGTATTTCTGGCCGCCGAACAACATGAGCAGGTCGTTGCGCACCACCGGGTCGTTGGTCTTCAGCAGCTCGATGGTGGCCGGGTCGCGCGACATGAGCTGCGCGGTCACCTGGAGGAAGCGCACCTGCTGGTCGGCTTCGAAGTTCACGACGAAGGGCGGGTCGAGCGCGACATACAGCGCCGGCGCCGGAGGCTCCTGCTTCGCCACCTTGGGTTTCTTGCCGTGCGGCGCGAAGGCGAACCAGGCGCCCACGCCACCCCCTGCCAGCAGTACAACTGCCAACACGAGCACCATGATCAGGGTCTTCTTGCTTTTGCCTGCCGGGGCGGCTTCGGCCGCCGGGGCAAGAACGGGTACGTCAGCCATCGCTCGGGTCACTCCTGCATCCGTCACACTCAACCGTAAAGAGTTAAGTGCAATGGGTATGCCACGAGTGTCGCGACGCGTTTAAGTCACTGTACTATAAGGCTTTAGGGGTGTTTTGAAGAGTGTGAAACACGTCGCATGAGACCTCATGCGACGGATTCTTGGCGCTCTGGAGCCTGTCGGGCTTAGGGGCGCCGCAGCAGGCGAACCTATGCCCGACAGGCTCCTAGGCGTAGGTGTCGACGAGGCCCAGGCGGGCGCTGCTCACCGTGGTGATGGAGGAAGTCGAGTTGTCTTCCGTGCTCGCTCCACCGATGGCGCCGATGGCCGCGACAGCCTGCTTCTGTGATTGCCCACGCGGGGACTGTTGCGACACGCTGGCGTCAGAAAGTGTGAGCCCTTGTGTTGCAAACATCTCGCGCAGTCGCGGGAGCGCTTGTTCCAGCGCGGCGCGCGTGTCGGCGTGGTTGGCGCTGAAAGCGACGCTGGTCGCGCCGTTCTGCATCGAGATGCGAACCTCGACCGGACCCATGTGTTCCGGTGTGACCTGGAGGGAGGCGGATTGCACCCCTTGGTTGGCCATCCAGGTGACTTTTCCCCCGACCTCGTCGTTGAACGCGGTCGAGCCGACGGGCGAGTTGACCTTGTCGTTGGTCGTCTGAGTGTTCGCCGACGTCGGTATCTGAAAGTGTGAGCTAACTCCCATTTGCGCCTGGAAGGCGCTCGTGCCGGAAGCGCTGCCATCCGGCGCATTCGCGCCCGTGGCCGAATTAGCGGTCTTGGCGTCGCTTGCGGCAGTCGTGGCGTCTTCCAACTCGTCCGCAGTGCCCTTCGTCAGGTTCGCCACCACGCTCTGGATGGTCGAGCCGCTCGCGAGGGATACCCCATCGGTGGAGTCGCCGGTCGACGTCGCCGGTCCTGCTGCGCTGGGCTGTGGTCCTCCCGCCATGGCCGCTACGAGCGACTGCGACAAGAAGCCGAAGGACGCGGCCGTTGGATCCGTGCTGTCGTCCTTGGCACCCTTGGCCTTTCCGCCCGTAACGTCTTCCGGCGACACATCCGCCGTGACGGTGGTGGCCGCAGTCGCGCTGTCTGCGGCGCTCGCCTGCGATTGCGCCAGCGCCTCTATGAAACTGGGTCCGGTAGCAGCCGTGCCGGGTTGAGTCGCGCCGTTCTTGGCGTTCGACGCCGAGCCCGCCGCCGTGGACTGGGTCTGGCTGGACGAGGTGTTCTGATTCGCCTGGGAGCTCGCGGCGGCGTTTTTTCCCTGCGTAGTGGATGTTGCGCCGCGATTGGAAGCGCTGGTGTTGGTCTTGCCCGAGCTGTTTGCTGCACTGCGACTAGTCGCGGTGCTGGTCGAGCTGTTATGGGCAGAGCCGCTCGACCCGCTTTTGGAGCCGGCAGAGGACTGCTGCGAAGACGAGGAGTGCGATGAGCTGCCCGTGCTGCTGGACGAGCTCGACGAAGACGCTGCTGCGGGCGCCGCGGCCTTGGGAGGCGGCGGTGCTACGGGAGTGGAGATAATGGATTCAAGGCCCACGCGAGGTCATTCCTTGCGCCCAGATGCGCTGTGAACGTTCATCGGATTCATGTTGCTCGCGGCGATCGAGCGCATGGCGCTCCTCGCCTTGCCAGCGTTTGACGGTTTGGCCAATGGCTTCGGCGCGTTGCGCCGCGTCTTGCCAGTTCTGGCGCTCTGAGTCGCGCTGCGCACGAGTGGTGGTGACGGCCTGCGCCTGCTGTTTGAGCGCTTCGTCGAGCCGTCCCAAAAAGACCTGGTAGTCGCGAGCGGCGGCGCCGCCCATACCGGCCTTGGCGCGGACCGCGAAGTCGCGCACATAGCCGTCACGGTAGGCTTCGAGATCGGCCAGCTTCTTTTCGGTCTCGGTCACCCGACGCTCGGCCGCGGCAAGGGCTTCCGCCTTGCGGCGCTCGAAGTCGTCGACGACCCTTTTGACCAGCCCCAGTCGTTCGCTGCGTTGCATAGCGACTCCCATCATTTAGCCGGGTGCGCCATTGCGGCCTTGGCGGACTCACTGTCGGCCACTACAGCCTTGAGTGCCGTGAGGCTGGCCGCGAAATCGACACGCTCACGCATGTCCTGCTGCAGGAAGCGCTGCATTCGCGGCCAGAGTGTGATGGCGTTATCGATTCGCGGGTCGCTACCGGCCTGGTAGGCGCCGATGGAGATGAGGTCGCGGTTCTGCTGGTACGTAGAGAGCGTCTGGCGGAAGTGGCGTGCGGCCTGGATCTGGTCCGGCTTGGCGATTTCCTGCATGACGCGGCTGATCGAGGCTTCGACGTCGATCGCGGGATACTGGCCGCTCTCGGCGATCCGGCGCGACAACACAATGTGTCCGTCGAGAATGGCGCGCGCCGAATCGGCGATCGGATCCTGGTTGTCGTCGCCCTCTGTCAGGACGGTGTAGAACGCAGTGATGGAGCCGCCGCCTGCCACTCCGTTGCCCGCGCGCTCGACGAGTTGCGGCAGCTTGGCAAACACCGAGGGCGGGTAGCCCTTGGTGGCCGGTGCCTCACCGATCGCCAGACCGATCTCGCGCTGTGCCTGGGCAAAGCGGGTCAGCGAATCCATCAGCAGGAGCACGCTCTTGCCCTGGTCACGAAAATATTCGGCGATGGCCGTGCAGAGCCAGGCGCCATGCAGTCGCATCAGGGGCGGGTGATCGGCGGGAGTCGCCACCACGACGGCGCGCGTACGGTCCTTCGGACCGAGGATGCGCTCGACGAATTCTTTCACCTCACGACCGCGCTCGCCGATCAGTCCGACGACAATCACTTCCGCGCTCGTGTAGCGGGCCATCATGCCGAGCAGAACGCTCTTGCCGACGCCGCTGCCCGCGAACAGTCCGATGCGCTGGCCGCGGCCTACGGTGAGCATCGAGTTGATAGTTCGAACGCCGACATCCAGAGGCTCGGAAATAGGCTGACGCGCCAGCGGGTTGATCGGTTTGCCGGACAGGCGGACCCGGTTCTCGCAATCGAGCGGCCCGAGGCCGTCCAAGGGGTTGGCCGCGCCATCGATGATTCGGCCCAACAACTGCGGTCCGACGGGCACGGTGCCTGCGCCAGGGCGTGGGATCACGCGTGCGTTAGGTCCGAGTCCGTGGGCGTCGCCCGTGGGCATGAGATAAAGCCGCTCGCCGGAAAAGCCGACGACTTCGGATTCCACCCGTGTGCCATCGCCCGCGATCACATCGCAGGTATCGCCGATGGAGGCCTGGCATCCGACCGCTTCGAGCGTCAAACCCACCATGCGCGTGAGTGAGCCCTCCACCGGTGGCGCGCGGGTGAGCTCCACCTTTTTCAGGCCTCGCTCGAGCCTGCTGCTCCAGATAGGGCCGCGCGCGATGTTGGGATCCGCCGCCGCCGTCACGATTCGCCAGCTCCCGGCACCGCATCGCTCCGCTCCGGCGCGCGCTCGTCGCCCAGGACGTTGGCGATTATTGTGTTGATACGGCTCTCCAGACGCGCGTCGATCCGCGAAGTCTCCGTTTTGACGATGCAGCCGCCGCGGGACATGGTCGGATCCTCGACGATCGTCCAGGCCCGCTCGTTGCTCGGCTCCGCGAGGCGCTCGCGCACGATCGCGGCGTCTTCCGGATGCAGAAGGACACGCGCTTCGCGGGCGGCCGTGGGCAGTTCCTGCAGCGACTCCCGGATGATGGCGATGACCTGCGACGGGTCGATGCGCAACTCACGGCGGGCGAGTTGCTTGCCGACGGCGAGGGTCAACTGCAACAACATCTTCTCGACGTCGGCGTCGAGCTCTTCCAGGGGGCGGCCCATGAAGCTCAGGAGCTTGTCCAGCCGCTGGATGCGCGCCTTGAGCTCATTGATGTGGCCTTCCATTTCGGCCTTCGCCTTGGCCATGCCTGCTTCGTAACCGCGCGCCTCGCTCTGTTCACGGGCGACGCGAGCGATGGCTTCCGCGGCAGCAGCGGCCTTGCGCTCGTCGATCGGGCGTCCGATCACGTTGCCTTCGACGACCGGGAGGGACCAGCGCTCGATGGAAGCGACGTTGGAAGTGAACGTGCGCCGTGGATCAGACATACGCTTCGCCCTTGCCGGCTAGCGCAATGGCGCCCGACTCGGCCAGCTTGCGGGCGATCTGCAGGATTTCCTTCTGCGCGCCCTCGACTTCGGAGATGCGCACCGGTCCCTTGGCTTCGAGGTCGTCCTTCAGCATTTCGGAGGCACGTTGTGACATGTTCTTGAAAATCTTTTCTTTGAGCGGCTCGTCGGCGCCCTTCAGGGCGAGCAGCAGCCGGTCGCTCGGGACCTGGCGCATGAGCTCCTGCATACTGCGATCGTCGAGCTCGAGGAGGTTGTCGAACACAAACACCAGGTCCTGGATGCGGGCCCCGAGCGCCTGGTCGGCCTTGGCGATCTGCTCCATGATCATGCCTTCCTGGCTGGGCTCCAGGAGGTTGATGATGTTGGCCGCCGCCTTGGCGCCGCCCATGGTGGATGTCTTGCCACCGCCGTTTTTGCCGGCGAACTGCTTCTCCATGATGTCATCGAGCTCATTGAGCGCGCTCGGCTGGACGCCATCGAGGGTAGCGATGCGCACGACGACGTCGGAGCGCATGTTGGCCGGGAGATGGGTCAGAACCTCTGCTGACTGGTCGGCATCGAGGTAGGCGAGCACGATGG
>Ga0070764_10000890_pt1 | contig 12525 bp, 10 predicted proteins | sample HubBroMetageWRM4_FD_67287 | JGI IMG/M metagenome (GOLD analysis project Ga0070764, IMG submission 67287) | Warmed soil microbial communities from the Hubbard Brook experimental Forest, New Hampshire - Hubbard Brook CCASE Soil Metagenome WRM 4 | ecosystem: Environmental > Terrestrial > Soil >... | reverse complement strand
TCGCTGGAAACGCGGCATGCCGACGCATCGCTGCTCGGCGCCGGCATCTGCTTAACGGCAGCCGCCTGGCTCGTGGCCACGCTCTGTCGCTGGTTCTGCTCCATTATTGCGGCGACGATGCTACTCGTCGCGGGCGCCGCGTTTTGCGCGCGCACCTTTACGTGGTTCGTTGCGCGAACCACCACTCCGAACCGCCGCCGCATCGTTTACACGCATCGCCGCTTCGCTCGGCCTCCCCCGACCGGATCGTTCGCCGGCGCCTAAGCGCGCCGCACTTCTCCCTTCACTCCCCCCTTTCGATCTAAGGAGAATCATGATCCGGATTTTTCCGGCGCTTGTCGCCGTTTTCTTGACATTGCTATTTGCGGTGCCCGCGTTCGCCGCAACGACTAGCCTCGTGCGCGGAACCGTTACGATCGATGGCAAACCTGCGCCGGGCGCACACGTGATGCTCCAAGGCGAAGGTTCGCTCTTCCAAACCACGACCGACGCACGGGGCCACTACGTCTTCGCCCAAGTGCCGTTTGGCACGTACCGTCTCGTCGCGTCCAGTAAGACCGCGCACGAGCTCCAGGTGTTCATCGACGTCGCCAGCGGTCAGGTGCGCACGGTGGACGTGGCGCTCTCGACACAGTTGCGCCAGATCGCGCAAACCACCGCAACCGCGCACGCCGGCGTGCAGGCCAATCCCCCCTCGGTCAACACGATCTCGAAAACTCAGTTAGAGACGTCACCGGTCAACAATAGTCTTGACAGGATGATCGAAACGCTACCCGGCGTAGTGCAGTTCTCATACAACGAGCCGGTCATCAACGGCTTTCACGGCGTCACCTACAACATCGACGGCGCGCCTTTGCCATTGGCGACGACCTCGAACTTCGCCGAAATCATTGACCCGCGTATGATCGACTCTGTGGAAGTACTTACCGGAGCAATTCCGGCCGAGTACGGAGGCGACCGTATGGGCGGCGTCGTCAACATCATCAGCAGCCGTCCCTCCGACATTCCCCAGGGCACCTTCGGAACGGTGACCGCCGGCTTCGGCAATCAAGGCCAAGGTGTCGGAACCCTCGATCTCGAGGCGCGCTCGGGTCAAAGCGAGTTTTTCTTGAGCGGTGACACGTATACGACGAACCGCGGGCTCGACGCACCAACCTATACCGCCATCAACGATGCTGCCTCGAACTCGAACGAGTTCTTCCGCGCTATTACGCAGTTAACGCCCCGCGACAGTTTGGCGTTCGATTATTCCAACCAATTTTCGCAGTTTCAAATTCCGATCAACACCGATCCGAACAATCCGCTCGACCCGATCGTCAGCGTACCGGGCACGCTCGATACGCAACTCGAGTATGACAAGTTCGCCAACCTCAATTGGACGCGAACCTCGCAAGACGGCAACGGCATCTTTCAGGTGATCCCATGGTACCGCTCAACGCGTATCGATTACTTGGGCGACCTGCCGCTCGACGTGCTGGCAACCGAACCAAACTTCAGCAACTGCCCGCCGTCGTGCTCGAACGACGTTCATCTGATTGGACTCAACCAACAGTCGTTTGCCAGCTATGCCGGCCTTCGTCTTTCCGATTTTCGCGCCACCGAAAATCATGCGTGGAAGATCGGCGTCGACGTCAATCGAGAGAGCGCAACGGCTTCACAGGAGTTCGCCTGCTACTACGTCGACTGCAAACCCACGGGCACCATTGCCACGCCGTACTTTCCCTCGTATACAACGCCGCAAGGACAAGCGGGATCGCAGCTTGGCATCTATGGCGAAGACCGCTGGCAGATGAACCGGTACGTGCTTTGGAACTACGGGTTGCGTTACGACCAATCGACCGGATACGTCGGCGGCTCGCAGTGGAGTCCGCGCATTGGGGTCAATATCTGGGACGGCGGCAAGAACGTCGCCCACGTTTACTACGGAAGGTTCTACGCAGCGCCGCTGTTGGAAGACGTACGTCAAGCATGCGTGTTGTTGCAAGCGCAACAAGCCTGTTCGACGACAAATCCGGTCTACGATCTGAAACCCGAAAGCGACTCATACTATGAGACTGGAGTCGTACACACGTTCAACTCGCACTTTACCGGTTCGCTCAACGTCTTCGCGAAGAGCGTCGTGAACGTACTCGACACGACGCAACTTTTCAACACGCCAATCTTCGCCGTCTACAATAATTCGATCGGCATCGACCACGGCGCCGAAGTGCACTTGCAGTATACCGAGCCGAGCTCGGATTTTTGGTTTCTCAACGGAACGGTCTCCGGTTCGTATGCGGCGTGCATCTCCGGGTCGGAGTTCCTCTTTCCCCCCAATCCCAACGGGAACGTACCGTGTGTCGCTCAACTCTCGCTGGAAGATCATAGCCAAACGGTCGACGCAACCGCGGCGTACACGCACCGCTTCGGCGACCACAAGCTATGGTTTGCAACGCTGCAGGGCGATTACGGCAGCGGTTTCCCGGTACAGTTCGAGGATGCGAACGTCAACTTGAACGGAACACTCCCAGCGCACACGACGGTAGACGTAGCGTTGGGGCGGCAGTTGGTTACCGGGCACTCTGGTGAAGACCGCGGCCTCGGATTCTCGCTCCAGGTGACCAATCTCCTCAACCACCAGTATCCGATCAAGGTCGCCAACGGCTTTAACACCACCCAAATCGCCAACGGAACGCAGTACCTCTTCAGGCTTAGCGCGCCGTTTTGAGAGGACTGCGCCTCAGCTCTGCGGGATAGAGGGCCCCGGAGCGATGCGGAGTTTCGATAGAGGAAAGATCGTCGTCACGGGGGGTGCCGGCCTTATCGGCAGTGCCCTTATTTGGGCGTTGAATCGACGCGGTTTCGACGATATTCTGGTCGTGGACGCGCTGGACGAGACGGACAAGTGGCGCCATCTCGTCCCCTTGCGTTTTGCCGACTATATCGATGCCGAGGATTTTATCGAGTCGCTGTGCGATCGCACTGAAACCAGCATCGGGACGATCATGCATCTCGGGGCGTGTTCGTCGACGACCGAGCGCGACTCGGCGTACCTGATGCGGAACAACTACGAATACACCAAGATGCTGGCGCATTGGGCGGTCGATCACGGCGTTCGTTTCGTCTATGCCTCTTCGGCTGCGACCTACGGCTCGCGGGAAGCACTGCTGTCAGACGACCTACCGTTACAAGATCTGCGCCCGCTTAATGCGTATGGTTATTCCAAGCATCTCTTCGATCTCTACGCGCAACGCACCGGACTGGCAAAGCAGATCTGCGGAATTAAATACTTCAACGTCTTCGGGCCCAACGAAGATCATAAAGGCAACATGCGCAGCATGGTGCACAAAGCGTACGAGCAAATTCGGGATCGCGGAACCGTACGTTTGTTCAAGAGCGATCGCGCGGAGTTTCGCGACGGCGAGCAGCGCCGCGACTTTATCTATGTGAAAGATGCGGCCGGCATGACGTTGCACCTCGCGCAATCAGACGCGGCGGGTATCTTCAACGTCGGGTCGGGTATCGCGCATACGTGGTTGGATCTCATCCGGCCGATTTTCCGCGCACTCGACGTGGCGGAGCGGATTGAGTTCGTGGACATGCCGGCCGAACTGCGCGACAAGTACCAGTATTACACGTGCGCGGATGTCGCGCGCTTGCGCGCGACGGGTTACGACGCGCCGGTGACGACGCTGCACGAAGCGGTGAGCGATTACGTCACAAACTATCTCGTGCCGGGACGGCCTCTGGAACCATCCGATCCGCCGGTCGCTATGCCGCTCCGAGCCACTCCCTAAGAAAGGAATCTCATGCCAGGACCCAACCGCGCCGATCGCCGCCGTGAAGGACGCGGTGCGGGCGCACCTCCGCCGCGTCGCGATCCGATGGTCGCGATCTACATCGGCGTCGGCGTCGCACTCGTCGTCATCGTTTTGATATTCCTTAGCATGAACTGGTGGCAGAAGCATCAGATCGAACAGGCGTACGCAACGCCGACGCCTGGACCCAATGCGTCCGAAAAGCCGATTCAACTCGCCGACGGAAAAACGCTCGGCGCCAAGAAGTGGACCGCGAAGTACCCCGATACCGCACAGGGCGGCCACGGTCAAACGATCGACGGCGTCGAATGCGGCGCGCAAGAGTACACGGCCATGCACGTGCACACGCACTTATCGATCTTCGATAACGGCAAGCAGATCGCGATCCCCACGTTCATCGGCTTCGCTGTCCAGCCGAACGCGCCGGGCGGCGGTTGTCTCTACTGGATTCACACCCACGATTCGAGCGGCATCATTCACGTCGAAGCACCGCAACTCAGGCCGCCGCAAGGCGGCCCCTACACACTGGGAATGCTCTTCGATATTTGGGGACAGCCGTTGCAAGCCGACGACGTTGCGGGGCTGACGGGCGAAGTAACCGCGTATGTCAACGGCAGCAAGTACGACGGCGATTTGAAGGCGATTCCGCTGGGCTCACATCAGTCGATCGTTCTCGATATCGGCTCGCCGGTGGTCGCGCCCCCGAACTACAACTTCCCGCCAAACGACTAGCGCAGGGCCTTTCGGAGCGCCGCGTCGAGGTCGGCGTACGCAATCTCGCCATCGTCGAGGTATTCGATCTTTTTATCCGAGCCGATGACGACGAGCGTTGGAAATCCGCCCTGCACGTAGAGGTTGGCGACGTTGAGCAGCGGATCGTATGCCACCGGATATCGCACGTCGAACTGTTTGACCCAATCGAGCACGTCGAGTTCCGACGAATCCGACGAGCCGTCCATGGCGGTGTTGCTTCCGGACACGGCAACGAAGGCGACGCGCGAATGATACGCCGAGTAGAGCCGGTCAATCACCTTCGTCTCGCGCTGACAATGCGGGCACCACGTGGCAAAGACCTCGAGAAACACCGGTTTCCGTGTCGCGTTTAGATCGAAATACCCCGCGTTCGTTGCGACGGTAAACTCGGGAGCGCGTTGCCCTAGCTGTGCTTTACCGATGGTGGGCGTCTGCGAGGCCGCGACGATGCGATTGCGCCCAGGGCCAAAGTGATACGCCAACGCCGCGATCACCGCGATCGCGGCGATAATACCGATGGTGGCGATCTGTGCGGTGCGACGATTCATCCGGCGCGCAGCTTTCGATCGACCGCGAACGCGCCCGGCGCACCAAACGCGACGAAGGCCGACGCAATGGCCAAACATCCGTCGAAGGCGACGTGCGGCCAATCGGCAACCGCCGAGTCGGCCGGTCCGAAGCACCCGCAGTTTGCCGGGATGTGGCGCACGACGGCCGAGGCGATAGCCGCGGCATACAGCACGAACTGCACGACGGCTATGCTCGCCGCGACGCGTGTGAAGAGTCCAACCACTAAGTACCCGCCGATCAGAAGTTCGAAATACGGCAAGCCGATAGCGAGCGGTCCGACGATGGTCGCAGGCAAGAGCCGAAAACCGGCAATCGCGGCTGCTAAACTTGCAGCCTGGCCGACCTTCAGTGCGCCGGCGGCGACAAGCGTGGCACCCACGACGACGCGCACGACGAATACCGCTGTGCTCACGCGTCTTTCGTTGTGCCCGCTTGAAGAGAACCCCTGGTACAATGAAAGTATGCTGATCCGCCGGTCGTGGCTCGCGTGCTTGCTGCTCGGAGCGGGCCTAGCGTGCTGCAATGCGGCACCGCTTGCGCCCGACTTCACCTTACGCGATGACGCAAACGCGCCATGGCAACTCGCAGCGCAGCGCGGCGATAGCATACTGTTGACGTTCGCCTACACGCATTGCGCCGATACCTGTCCGATGCTCGTCGCGCGCTTGGAACGCGCCACTACCGCGCTCGGAACGCGCGCGCGACGCGTACAGATCGCCATCGTTACCGTCGATCCGGCACGCGACACATCCGCGCAGATGCATCGCTTTCTTTCGCACTTCAAAGAAACAAATGGAGCGAGGATCGTCGGATTGACGGGAAGCGACGCGCAGATCGCCGCCGTCGAGCGTGCGTATCACGTCTGGTCGCAGCGCATGCCGGAGCGCCATGGCCGCTACGATGTCGCACATTCGAGCATCGTGTTTATCATCAATCCGCGCGGTACGATTGCTAGTATGCGCGACGACGACGATTCACAGACGGCGTTGCTTGCATCGTTGGAGCCGACCCTGCGGTGATTGCGCTGCTCGCTGGATTGATGACGTTGATTCCGATCCACGGCATCGCCATCTCGTCTCTTGGCGACGGCACGGCAATCGTGCGCACCGACGCAGTACCGCGCATGCTGCCCTCGACGATCTCACGCTATCGCATCGTGCCCCACGTGCGTTTCGCCCAAGGAACGGCGTTCGATGCACTGCTCGATCGTTCGACCGAGCCGCCATCGCTGCGCGATGCCATCCCGGCGCGCGTCTTTTCGCCCGGACTGCCCGATCGCGCTAAGGCCGTACCGGTCGATCTAGGCAGCACGTTGCCTTCAGCACTGCTCGTCGATCAAAACGATCGCCTCGTCGATCTCAGTCGCGCCTTCGCCGGAAAAACGCTCCTGCTGTCGTTTATGTTCACACGCTGTCCGGATCGAACGCTCTGTCCGGCGATCAGCGGCAAGTTCGCGTACATGCAAAACCGCCTCGACCCCCGCCGCTTTGCTTTGGCAGAGATTACGCTGGATCCACCCTACGATTCGCCCGCGGTGTTACACGCATACGGCGCCGCCTACGGCGCTCGTACCGCACGCTGGCGGCTATTAACGGGCACCGGCACCACGGTTCAACGGCTGCTCGACGCTTTTCGCATCAGCTCGATGCGCTTGAGTTCCGATAACTTTCTGCATGACGACAAACTCTTTATCGTGAGCCCAACCGGCCGCGTCGCCACGATCGTTCAAACCGGCGCATGGGATCCCGGCGAGGTCATGGCGCAGGCGCACGCCGTCGCGGGGATCGCATCGAATCCATTCGAGCGCCTCAAACTCGCACTAGTCGCCGAAGCGGTAGCAGTCTGCGGAGGCAGCGAGTTCGCCGGCACCGCGTTGCTCGAACTCACGCTATTTCTGTTCCTGACGGTGACGTCGCTTGCAGCGTTATGGGCCGTTGCGCGGCTGATCTGGTCGCGCGGTTAGGCGGAGCTTCAAACCAGCAAAGGGAAAGGTAGCCTTCCCATGGGCACCGAGCAGGCGGCATTTTTAGAGCGCGCCATCGAGCAATATGGCAACGCGACCTATACGTTTGCCTTTCGCCTGACGCATAACGAAGCCGACGCGCGCGATCTGACGCAGGAAGCGTTTCTCCGCGTATACCGCGCGTGGCAAAGCTTCAAGCCGGGGACCTCATTCCTATCGTGGATCTACCGAATTGTTACGAATCTTCACCGCGACGAACTTCGCCGACGGAAAGGACGTTATCTTGAGGAGATTCCGGAAGACCATGACACACATTACTTCGGCGGTGAGCGGCCGCTCGCCGTCGCACCGATTGACGATTACGTCGAAAGTCAGTTCAGCGAACCCCTTGCCAGGGCACTCGATGAGCTGGGAGCCGAACAGCGGCAAATCATCTTACTCGCAGACGTTGAGGGGTTTAGTTATCAAGAGATTGCAGGCATCATCGGATGCTCCGTCGGCACGGTCCGCTCGCGTTTGCACCGCACGCGCGGTTTGCTGCGCAGGCTGGTCAGCGCGCAAATGAGTTCGCGGCGATGAACGACCGTCACTTAACACCCGACGAAATTGTCGATTACTTGCACGGCGAACTGCCCATAACAAGGGACGCAGCCGTCGCCATGCATTTGGCGCAATGCCGCACCTGCGCGGAGGCTCGCGAGGCGGAGGCCGCCTTGACCGAGATGGTGCGCGCGGTCGCGCAAAAGCAAGAGCGCACGGTGCCTTCGGCCATGATGTCGTCCATTCGGGCAGCGGCCGAACGCCCTCCACAACGAGCGTCTCGACCCTTCTGGTTCGCGCGCCCGCTGGTCGCCCTTCCCGTCGCCCTGGCAGCGGGACTCGCCATCTGGCTGGGGATGCGCTCCTTTACGGTCAATCCGCCGAAGCCGTCGATCGCTGCAGGGTACTTGGTCGATCGCCACGCGATCACCAGTGCCATCGCGCCGTTTGCCGACGATGCGCCGATACCCCCGGTGTTTGCCTCCGACAATGCGCCACGTTAGTTTAGCGGCGGCCGCCGCGCTTCTCTGCTGCGCTCTGTCGCAGGCTTCGGCCGCGCCCGAACCCGACACGGCGATGACGTTGCTCTGCGATGCTTTGTCCGCACCCGCTACCGTTTCGTATACCGGCGTCGTCGAAGCGATACGCATGAGCCGCGAATACAGTGAAGCGTCCGTCTATCGCGTCGAACATCGCGCCCCCGATCTTACGCGCCGCATCTATACGGCACCGCCGGCGCTCGACGGCGAATCGATCGTCACCCGCGGTGGAACAGACTATGCCATCGATCCCAAACGCCACCGGGTTGGCGAAGTTCCAAACGATTCGCCCGAGAGCCGCGAAGGATTCGCGCGCGACGCGGCCCTCATCCGCGCGAACTACCGGGCAGAAGTACGCGATGGTGAAAGCTTCGACGGCCGCCCGACGCTGAGCATCACGGCCGTAGATCGTTTTACCGATCGTCCCCTATTACGACTGCGCATCGACCGCGACACCAAACTCGTGCTCGACCGTCAAGAGTTGGATGTGAACGGTTCCCTGCGCAGTGAATTGCATTTCGATTTGGTGCGTTTCACGAACGTGCCGGCGAGCGATTTTGAGATACCTGCGGAGTACACGTTAACGAAGGCGCCGGAAACGAATCGCTCCAGCGACATCGGGCGGGTAGCGCGTCAAGCGGGTTTCGACGCGCGCGCCCCACGCGAACTCGCCGAAGGTTTCGCTCCCCTCGAAGCGGACGGCGGTGCTATCAGCGGGGTTCGCGATCTGCACGTGCTGTACTCCGATGGCGTACGCGCGATATCGCTGTTTGAAAGCGCTTCGAATAGCGCGCCTGAGATGGGACCGTTCCATCCCAAGCCCGTGCTCGTGGATGGACGTTCGGGAGAGTACGCGGTAGACGGCGCAACGGGTCTGTTGAGTTGGAGCGATGGAACCCGCTGCTACACGCTCGTCGGAGAGATCACGTTACCCGAACTCAAGTTACTCGCGCTGAGCCTCACGCCGTAAACCCGAAGTCCCCGAATCACAAGTCGAGTGGGCATGCCGGCCGAGCGATTAACCCGGAAGTAAAGCGAGGCCGGCATACCCCAAGCAATGTCTAGATCTTGATGTTCGCCTCGAAATAGGCCTGGAACGGGCTCTTGACCGAGTTGTTGAGACCCGATACCAAGTACGGTCCTAACGCCGGTTCGTACGGATACAGCAGGAACTGCTGAATCTGCGTGGCCGCGTTTTTCCCGTTGGCTTTCGATACGCTGCCGACAGGGTTGAACGCATTACCGACCGGCGGAATGAGACCGTTGCCGACGACGCCGTAGGAGCAGATGTTGCTATCGGTGTAGCTCCACGCTTCTTTCGAACCGCCCCAACAGGTGTTGACGATGTTCGCAAGCACGGCGGTAAGCGTGATCCTCGGAGAGATGTCGTACGATGCTTGCAGGTTCACCATCAACTCGTTCGGTTCTGTGAACGATCCGAGATCGTCGTAGACGCCGGTGAACGGATCGGGGATAACGAGCGATGCCGGGCACGAGCTCGCATCGTACCGATGCGTACCCACGAGCGGCACGCAACCGAGGGAGCCGGAGGTGGTATACGGATTGAAGTACGCCGGATCGATGCCCGGTGTCGTCTCCGGCGCGCCGTATTTGCCGCCACCCTGGAACTGTACCGACGGTGTAATGGCCAACTTATCGTACCGGTAGTTCAACAAGAGACTTCCGACGTACGGCGAGTTGAACGCATTGGCCGACGAACCGATGCCCGCGGGGAAAATATCGTACGGCGCAAAGTTTTGCGTCGGGTCGATGAAATTCTGTCCCGGCTTATTCCAGTATGGATTGATCACCGCTCCCGCCGCGCTACACGACGCCGGAGCACCATCCTTGTAACACGGCGCAGCGCCGACGACCGCGCTGTTCTCGACGATCGAGCCGCAGAGCGGAATGCCGTACTGGCTCTTTCCGTAGAACGAACCGCCTTTGGCGCAAGCGCTGGTGTAGGCATTGTAGTTCGAGATCGTCGCGTTGATCGGCGATATGATCGTCGTACCGTTTGCCAGCGTTCCGTACTTCGTGTACGAGTTCGTATATGCAAACGAAAGCAATCCGGAGAGACCGTTACGCGAGAAGTCGCCTTTTTGCATCTGGAACTCGACGCCTTGGCTGCGCTGGCTGCCAACGTTGAGGCCCGAAATGAATCCGGTCGCCTGATTGAGATAGAAGTTTTGAACCTGGTTCTGCGTCTGCCGCAAGAACGGCGTCAGCTTGAACGACCAGTCCGTGCCTTTGAAATGGTGTTCGAGCGAAAGGTCGTAGTTGAGCGAAGTCGGAGGGTAGACCGCGAAGCCCGGGCTCGTACGGCCGTACTGATACAAGTTCGGACCGAGTAGCGCAAATGGGATGTCGTTTTCGAGCGTATTGTAGATTTCGTACGCGGTGTTCGGGGCTTCCGTATAACGGCCGAACGAGGCGCGCACGACGTTATCCGGGTTCACCGTATACGTCCCGCTGAAGCGCGGTTGCCATTCGTTGAACGTGAAGTTTTGCGAGGCTTGGTTGACGAGCGCCGCCGGATGGGTGCCGGCAGCACACTGATCGAGCGGGCTCGCCTTTGGAATCTGCGCGCCGGTGAGGTTGCTCACGCACGTATCGAGGTTGTAGGCGTTGTACCAGAACTGACGAGCGGCGCCGCCGTTATCGTTCACGCTCCCGTTTTGGCCGATGAAGGTAAAACTGTCGCCGCGAACGCCGAGATTCAGGAGAATCTTGTCGCTGGGGCGGAACTGATCGGTAGCCGAAACCGACGCAAAGCGCGGAACGACGTTGTTGTAGGTTGCATATTGGCTATTTTCGGCCAACAGGTACGTGCAGGCCGTTTTGCCCGGCACGTTAGGATCGATGCACTTCGTGGGCATGGTTGGGAACGGGTTGTTATTCGGCTCGTAGAGCTGATCCCAAGAGATGAGTTGCGCTTGCCCGGATTCCGGGTTGCAGCTCACCGGCTTGCCGCCGCCGGGGCCGTAGCAATAGCCGCTATAGGGATCGGCACTATTGACAACGACGGCAGCCGTCGTTCTGTTCGGACCACCGAAGGCCGGGAAGTTGTTGTACATCTGCGTATTGTTATCGCGAATCGTACTCGCGGTCGTGTAGTTTCCTTGGATCGTCACGAGATTCTGGGCATCGACCTGATCTTCGAACTGCGCGCTCAAGCCGCGGGTGTGCGAGCTAAGCTCGTAGTCCGGCGCAGTGGGACATTCATAGAAGAATGCCGCGCACTGCGGGCCGACGAGATCCCACGTGCTGTAGTACGTGTAACCGTAAATACGCGCGTATGCCGTCGAGCCGAAGTTCTTCGTATATTGCAGCTTGACGATCTCTTGCTGGTTTTGCGATGAGTCGCGCTCGCCGTCGGGGACGAAGCCGTACGAACTGCCGGTCGTGAAGTCAGTCCAGGGACGCTGACTCGAGCTGAACGGATAGAAGTAACGCGACGTACAGCTCGGACCTATGGTCTGCAGTTGTGCGGATGAGAACGTATGGCCGACGGCGCTCGCACAGTTCCATTGCAAACCGTCGATGTACGGCGTCGTACCGCCCTTCGGAAAGTTCGGAGAGAGAAAACTGAACGGGTTGATTTGGCCCCAGCATTCCGAGCCAGTAAGATCCTGCGAACAACTCGGCGATGCCACATCGTTGTTCGAACTGTAGAACGAGTTATCGAGATACGAGCTGTCCCACAGGATTTGGACGTCGTCGCGACCGGCATCGTTGTGATGCGGAATTGCGATGTGCACGTTGGCGACCGCGTCACGAGATGCCACCTGTGCGAAGTTCATCCAGTTGAAGGGACCGAGGAAGTAGCCGCCTTCGGCGTATAGCGGATTGCCCATCGGCGCCATCGGTTGGCCAAGCCAACTGTCGTAGCCGGCGCCGTTATTGCCGTCGACGTAGCGAAAACCCTGATTATATCCGGCGATGCCGAAATAGTACGAGAATAACCGATCGGGCGTCGCGCCGCCGGCTTCGACTTCAGCGCGGTGGTAAAAGACGGGCGTTCCAATGCCGAATTGTGCGTCGGCAAAACCCGGGAAGGTGCCGGTGCGAATAACCTGATTGATGTAACCGGCGAGGCCCTGCCCTTCGGAGTTGGCGGGATTCGCGCCGGTATACACCTCGACTTCGGCGTTACCCAGCGACGATGCGGCGCCGGAAGGATAGTTATCGAACGACCGGTTCACGGGAACGCCGTCGAACTCGTAGCCGACTTGATCGAAGTCGCCGCCGCGAATATGAACGGTATCGTAGTAACCGCTTTGGTTCGGCACGACGTACGCGCCTGGAACCGTCGAGATAGCAGAGTATGCGGAGTTGAGGTTGCCCCCCCCGCCGAGCGCCG
>Ga0070764_10000886_pt1 | contig 12535 bp, 6 predicted proteins | sample HubBroMetageWRM4_FD_67287 | JGI IMG/M metagenome (GOLD analysis project Ga0070764, IMG submission 67287) | Warmed soil microbial communities from the Hubbard Brook experimental Forest, New Hampshire - Hubbard Brook CCASE Soil Metagenome WRM 4 | ecosystem: Environmental > Terrestrial > Soil >... | reverse complement strand
CAGCCAGCGGTTGCGAAGGAAGGCAGCAGGCCGATGGCAAACGTGGAAAATCCCATGATAGAGAGGGTGACGAGAAAGGCGTACTTGCGCCCTACCAGGTCACCGATACGGCCGAAGAACAAGGCGCCAAAGGGGCGAACCAGAAAGCCGACTGCAAAGGTTGCGAGATAAGCAATGTAGGCGAAGGTGTCGTTGCCCGGAGGATAAAACTTGGGGCCTAAGATGGCCGCGAGGCTGCCGAAAATGTAAAAGTCGTACCACTCGATCATGGTGCCAACAGAAGAGGCCATGATCACTCGCCAGATGCTGTACTCCGCAGTCTTCACTACTTGTGCAGCATTCGCCATACCTTCCTCCGTTATCCCGCGTTATTGGTTCCTGCACCCCCACATACGGATCTGCCGGTCGGATCACTGTAAGATGCCGCAACAAATTCTGGCTTGATGGCCTATCCGGGCCAGCCCTGTGAACATAACGCTGCGGCGCGACCGGGACAACTTACCTTATTGTTGTGTCTTCTGCAAGGTTGCGCTCACATTTACTTCTGAGCCTGGCACCACCGTAAGTTCCTTCTTCCATTGCGCAAAACCGGGCGCGAACAGAACCACAACGTGCGTTCCGGTAGTGAGCCCAAGAACGGAAGGAGTGTTGCCGAAATACCTGCCATCGAGCGTAATTTCAGCCCCAGCCGGAGTTGAGTTGAAGCTGCACCTCACGGTCTCACGGTTGCTGGCCACGTTCACCGCCGGACTGGAAGCCTGCTCAACCGGCAGCGCCGGGTGCGCAGATTGCGCAACGGTCACCGGAGAGGTCGAAACCGGAGCAGGTTCCAAGATGGAGGGTGAGGCGGCGGGTGATGCCTGCGCGGCGGTGGCCACCGGAGCAGATTCTTTCTTAGGAGCAACGAAGGTATACAACTGCTTTCGCGGTTTGCCCTGATCGTTTACGTAGAAGATGGTGATGCCATGCTTCTCCATGCGGGCGTCAAACATCGCACCCACAGTCAGCGCCTCACACTTCGACCAGCGCGTGTCAACCACGCAACCTACGCGGTAGGACTTCCCGCCGTTGTCCTCGATAACCATGATGTTCTGAACGGACTCCGTTCGAGTTCCATGGCAGTATCCGGAGTAGTTGATCTGATCGCACTCCTGCGGGGCCTGATCGGAGCTAAGAACGGTCCGATGAAATTCTGAACTTAGGACCTTAACGCGAAGCGAGGATTCTTCCGAGGCCGCGTTGAGGAAGGTCGCGCCAGCCAAGATCGCTGTCAACGCCAGCATAAGCGAGTAACGCTTGATGGTCATAAACCAACTCCGCCCCTACCGGGAATTTTTGGGGGCGGAGTCGCTGTACGAAACCACCCCCGGTTTTGACCGCCATTCTATTCCTGAAAAAGCTGCATTGAGCAACTTCTTTAGAAAGTGAAAATGGGCCCGAACTCCGTACGCTGATCCTGCCACTGATGCGACGGTTTGCCCGCGATCACGTAAAGCGTACCCAGGTCAGGCGTGGTGCGAGTGGCGTAATAGGACTGCTCAAAGCCAAAGGTGCACCACTGGTTGATTTTGTAGTAGAGAGTCCCTGCGGCCATTTTCCCGAGTTCCAATGGCAGGAAGGCCACCGGATTCGTCACTGGATTGTCGCACGGGGTCAGGCCGTCGGCACTGGTGCATCCGATGCCCAAGGCATGTTGAGCATCGTGGTGCACCACTTGGTCTTTCCCGACATTGAAGTAAAGCTGCCAGCCGGCGTTGTGACCTTTGGGATCGGCATTAAACCAGCGAGAAAGCGGCAACCCTAGGTTGATAAAGCCGCCGTATCCGCCGATGGGATGTTCTTTGGCAACCTGGGTAACTCCGCCCGCGGTCGCACAGGCGGTGCCGATCGCAGCGTTCACGGTACAACCAAGCAAGGAGGGACCAGAAGCAACGCCTGCGACACCGTCAACCGTGGCAAATTGCTGTACCTGGTACAGACCAGTGGTATCGGTGAAGTAAGTGGAGAGTTGGCCGCCAAGCATGAAGCGCATATCGCCGCCCTGGTAGACGCTGGCCACCAGCGTGGCCCAGCGCGTCGGCAATTGGATGGCGATCTGGTTGCCGTACATGTGGCTGCTGGCGGTGAAGCCTTTCGCGAAGGAGGTTCCGTCCAACGCGGTGGTTTGGGCCGGCGTGAAGTCGCTGTTCGAAGTGATCGAGGTACGACGGCCTTCATAGCCGCTCCAAAGGATCTGCGCGGGAGTGACGCCCGGAGCCGGATCGAGTGTGAACTGGAGAACTGTCCTCGCCTCAAGTTCTGGGCGTCCGGAGTCGGCGCCTTGACGTTCGCCCTCACCGAGTTGCTCGCCGAGGCCGTTACCAAGTTTATAGATTTCACCGGTACTCGGCATCATCAGCGCAACTTCGGGGGAGAACTTCAGGTTCCGCCAGGCACTCAGCTTCTTTACAACGCCAAAGCGGAACTGCGGAGTGCGTTCCCAGATGGTTCCCCAGAATGCGCCGAAGAAGGTGGTCTCAAGAAGGTTGGGAACCGCGCTGGAGCCAAATAGAGACCAGTTCTGGCCGCCCTCGAAGAACAGATCGGTCTTGTCGGTGGCGGCGTAATCCATCCTGACGTAGGCCAAGCGTAAACGCGGGGCGGGGTTGCGGATGGAACTGACGTCAGCGTTATCAACTTCGCTAAAGTTCTGCTCAAAATCGCCTTCGATACGACCTGTCAAGGTCAACTTTGGCGATACGTCGGGCCACTCGAAGTTGGCGCCGAAACGGGTGGAGCGTGCCTTCAGGTGGAACGAGGGATCCGTAGTTGGGCCGGTATTGAATACGCTGCTGGAATTCAGCCAGATGCCGGGGAACGGGAAGTCGTCGCCATTGGGCGAACTTGAGTCTTTCACCGCAGTGGCCTTGATGAAGCCATAAGGAGTGACGCTAATGCCACCGATTTTGAAAGCGGCAACCAGCCCGCCCTTCACCGGTGGATCAACGGGAAGCACACGCACCACAGCCACGGCATTGACGACTTTTGGGCCCTCGGATTTGGTCGCACCCGTGGCGACCTGCGGTGCAGGCGCCGGAGCGCTACTTGCCATCGCTTCCGGGGAGACAGCGGCGGTCTCCAACGGCACCGGATTTGCGGCGGCCGCCGGAGGCGGATTCGAGGTCGCAGACAGATCCGACGCACTCAATAGTCCCTTGCGATTGAGAGCATCCACCAAGAGCTGCAACCGGGCTTCGGGCGAGGCGTTACGAATGCTGTCGGCCTCCGCAGGAGAAAGCACTCCTTTAGTTGCGAGTACACCCACTAACGCGGCAAGATTTGTGCTTCCAAGGGCTGGCGTTGGGTTTATGGACGGCTGTGGACTGACGGGAGCGACAGGAGATCCAGCGGGGTTTGGCGCAGCGGCGGCATTAGCAACGGGACTGTTGTTTGCTTCCGCGGCATCATTCGTTCCGGCAAACAGTGGCGCGATCGATACGGCAGCTATTAGCGAACCGCAAATCCATCCCTTCAGGTTCATTTGTTATGTCGTTCTCCGTAACCGGGAGCCTTTCGTTGAAGTGAGTAAACGCGACAACATCTCGCCGAACGGGCCGAGTTGCATTTTGAGTTAAGATCGCCATTTTCACAGTCAACTTCCCTTTGAACCTAAGAATGAACAGAACCTAGCACGACTATTCGGCGGAAAACATTGTCAAGCGAGGTTCCGGCTGATGTCGTCAGAGAATTGATCGCGGTGACGCTTTCGGATGACAGGGCACAGCTCTGCCTTCTATTTTTTACCGAGGTGAACCGGAGGGAGAACAATGGATCGCCCGCAGCCGCGAGCATGCTTGGCTGGATGTTAAGAGCAACGAATCAGACAGAACCGTTGGTGTGGTAGGCAAGCTCCGGAATGTATTCTTCCGGGCTACCTTTCTCGAGCAAATAGACGCCCGGACCTTGCTGGCCGCGAACGGTACGGCAAAACTCCGCGACGAAGAATCCGGATCGCAGAGCCTCGGTGAAAGCCCAGCGAGTTTCGAGGCGCCATTCGCGGGCCAGAGTGGGATCTTTCTGCTCGACCGATCCAATGTCGCTGGGAATCTCGATGGCGATCCTTTGTCGAAGCAGGGCGGCGGCCAAATCAGTTCTCGAAGGCTCGCCGCGGGGGTTGAACTGGATGAGGGGTTGCAGGGTGCGCAGCGCGTCCAGCATTTCGGCGCGAGGGCCTTTTCCCTGAAGCCGGGTTTGCACGCGGCGGCTGATGAGCGGCCATTTTACCCACAGTCGATCGGTGCTGTTGCGGTGCAGAGGGCTCGAGGTTTCCGGCCCGTAGAAATCGATCTTATAGCTTTGGGAGATAACTCCCAGCTTGGCGAAATTGAGATGGGCATTCTTACTCTGGAGCGGGTCGAAAGTCCAAGTCAGATCGGTGATGCGCATGCCATTGATTCGCATGGCGAGAACGCGCTCTCTTTGCGCCAACTTAAGCTTGTACCCGAGATCGGAATTACGATAGGGGGCGCGAACTGCCAGCATGTGGGAGTGCAGGCTGAGACGCCCATCTTCAATGCCGAGAAAACCGAAAGCGAAGCCAACCAACTCGCTTCCGTCAAACGCGCCCAGCCAGAGGTTTCCGGCTTGCTGAGTGGCAACTGCGAGCGTGAGGGGAGTGGTGTCGAGGTCGGAGAGTTCCCACACCTCCCTCTCCACGGCTTCCGCTTGCTGGAGGTCGCGGAAGCCGCGAAGGTCACGAATCACAATCGCCGAGCTCGGTTTTCGCTGCTCCATAAAGAACAAACCGCGACACACTATAAACGACCGGGACGCCAAGGTAAAAGTTTGTAAAGGTTTTGGGCAAAGGCCTGAGTGGGAATAATATTGATTTTATGGGAGTTTGGCACTCGGCCAGGGCGAATCCCGAGGGGGCGTAAAATCAAGTAGCTGCAGCTGGCAATACTACGTCTAAATCATAGCGATGACAGATCAAAAAATGGGTGTCAATCCGTCATATCTCTTTCTTAAGCGAGGCTTGGTCCTTCAACCAGGCTTGGTGTCGATTTTCCTGTTGTGCCTGACGTGGTTGGGATGCGGCGGGGACCCGAAGCCGAGTTCGGCACGCGCGAACGTGACGCCGGCAGTTCCGGTGTCGGTCTCCCCTGCGGAGCAGCGCGATATGCCCTACTACCTGACGGGACTGGGGTCCGTGTCCGCGTTTTACACGGTAAACATCAAGAGCCGAGTCGATGGCGAACTGGTGACGGTAAATTTCAAGGAAGGGCAGTTTGTAAACAAAGGTGATTTGCTGGCGGTGATTGATCCCCGGCCCTACCAAGTGGTACTGGATCAGGCACAGGCCGCGATCTTCCGGGACCAGGCCTTGTTGCGCGACGCCAAGCTCAATTTGGACCGCTTCAGAAATCTGTTGCAGGTCTCGGGCGCGATGTCGCAACAGCAGGTGGACACGCAGGCATCGCTGGTAGATCAACTAGACGGCACGGTCCGCAACGATCAGGCGACCATCGAAAACGCCAAGCTGAATCTGGTGTATTGCCACATCATTTCGCCGATCAGCGGGCGGGTCGGGCTGCGGTTGGTGGATCCGGGAAACATGGTACATGCGACCGACACCAATGCGCTGTTAGTGATCACGCAACTTCAGCCCATCGCGGTGCTGTTCACTTTGCCCGAAGACAGCCTGCCCACAGTGTCGCAACACATGGGAAAAGGAACGCTTGAGGTGGATGCCTACAGCCGGGACGACCAGACGAAGCTGGGCACGGGGAAGCTGGAAACTATTGATAACCAGATTGACCAGACGACCGGAACCGGGCGGCTGAAGGCGGTGTTCGACAACAAGGACAGCAGTCTTTGGCCAAACCAGTTTGTAAACATCCGCCTGCTGCTGGAAGTGCGGAAAAACAGCACGGTAATACCAGCAGCGGCAATCCAGCGCGGGCCGCAAGGAACTTATGTGTTCGTGGCTAAGTCGGACAATACGGCGGACATTCGTCCGGTGACAGTGGCGTTTACTCAAGACAACATGGCGAATATTGCGAGCGGCCTCTCGCCCTCTGAAGTGGTGGTGATTGATGGCCAGGACAAACTACAGGCCGGCAGCAAGATTGAAGTGCGGAGGCCCTCTGGCACCCCGCCGCCAGCTCCAAGCAGCGCGCCCTCCGGGAAGCAAGGTGCAGGAACTCCGACGTCATGAATCCGTCGCGGATTTTTATTCTTCGTCCGGTGGCCACGGCGTTGCTGATGGTGGCCATCATGCTGGTGGGATGGGTAGCGTACCGGCAACTTCCGGTTTCCGCGCTGCCGGAGGTTGACTATCCGACCATCCAAGTCATGACGTTTTATCCGGGGGCCAACCCGGATGTCATGGCATCGTCGGTGACGGCGCCGCTGGAGCGGCAATTTGGCCAGGTACCGGGCTTGAGCCAGATGACTTCGACCAGTTCGTTTGGCAGTTCGGTCATCACGCTGCAATTTGGACTCGATCAGAATATCGACGTCGAAGAGCAACAAGTTCAAGCAGCGATTAACGCCGCCACGACTTACCTGCCTACGGACCTCCCCAATCCTCCGATCTACAGCAAAGTAAATCCGGCGGATTCGCCGATCATGACGCTGGCCCTGACAGCGAAGAGCCTGCCGCTTTCCAAGGTTGAGGACCTTGCGGACACGGCGATGGCGCAGAAGATTTCGCAGGTCACCGGAGTAGGGCTGGTCTCGCTCAGCGGCGGACAGAAGCCGGCGGTTCGAATTCAGGCAAATCCAACGGCCCTGGCCTCCTATGGCCTGAGCCTGGAAGATGTGCGGACGGCGCTGGCAAACGCAAATGTGGACCAGGCCAAGGGCACGCTGAATGGGCCGCGGCAGTCGTTCACCATTGGAGCAAACGACCAGTTGTTGTCGGGCGCGCAATACGCTCCGATCGTGGTGGCCTACCGGAACGGATCTCCAGTTCGGTTGTCAGATGTGGCAACGATCACCGATGGCATTGAGAACGTGATGCAGGCGGCGTGGATGAATCTGGACCCGGCGGTGATTATGAACATCCAGCGCCAGCCGGGGGCGAACATCATCAGCGTGGTGGATCGCATCAAGAAACTGTTGCCGCAGTTGCAGGCGGGCCTGCCCGCGTCGGTGAATGTGACCATTCTTACTGACCGCACGGAAACCATACGGGCGTCGGTGAAGGATGTGCAGTTCGAGTTGATGCTGACCGTCGCATTGGTGGTGATGGTCATCTTCCTGTTCCTACGAAATCTCTGGGCGACGTCGATTCCCGCGGTGACTGTGCCCCTGTCGATTGTGGGTACGTTCGGCGTCATGTATGTGCTGGGCTACAGCCTGAACAACTTGACGCTAATGGCATTGACCATTTCCACCGGTTTCGTGGTGGACGACGCCATCGTGATGATCGAGAACATCGACCGGTATCTGGATGAGGGCGACTCGCCGCTGGATGCGGCGTTGAAGGGAGCGGGACAGATCGGCTTCACGATCGTTTCGCTGACGGTTTCGCTGATCGCAGTGTTGATTCCGCTGCTGTTCATGGGCGATATCGTGGGACGGCTATTCCGGGAATTCGCGGTGACGCTGGCCGTGACGATTCTAGTTTCGGCGGCGGTTTCACTGAGTCTGACGCCGATGATGTGCGCGAAATTACTGAAACCGAAAGACAAGTCAAAGGAATCCCGCTTCTACAAAGCGACGGAGACATTCTACGAGAACGTGATCGCGTTCTACGGGAGGACACTGAAGGTCGTTCTACGACATCAGCCCTTTACCTTGCTGGTGACGGTCGGAACACTGGTTCTGACGTTGTTTCTGTATGTGGTCGTGCCCAAGGGGTTCTTTCCGGTACAGGATACGGGCGTGATTTTAGGGATTTCAGATGCGCCGCAAAGTGTGTCGTTCCAGTCGTTGGCCGAACATCAGCAAGCTCTGGCAAAGGTAATTTTGCAGGATCCGGACGTGGAAAGCTTGTCGTCGTTCATTGGAGTGGATGGCACCAACCTTACGCCCAACAGCGGGCGGATTCAGATCAACTTGAAGCCGCGCGAGGAACGCGAAACCAGGGCGCCGGAGATCATCCGGCGGCTGCAGCCAAAACTGGCGGAAGTCGAAGGCATCACCCTGTTCATGCAACCGGTGCAGGACCTGACCGTGGAAGACCGGGTGAGCCGCACGCAATTCCAGTACACGATGGAAGACGCGGACGCGCGCGAGTTGAACACGCTGTCGGCAAAGTTGGTCGCCAAGCTGCGCACCCTGCCCGAATTGCGGGACGTGGCCAGCGACCAGCAAAACGGCGGTCTGCAAGCGGATTTGACCATCGACCGCGACACTGCGTCGCGATTGGGCATTCTGCCAGCACAGATTGATAACACGCTCTACGATGCCTTTGGGCAGCGGCAGGTGTCTACCATCTTCACGCAGTTGAATCAGTACCACGTGATTCTGGAAGTGGCCCCGCAATTTCAGCAGAACCCCGGATCGTTCAAGGATTTGTACGTGAAGTCGGCAACGGGGCCACAAGTACCACTTTCCACCTTTACTCAGCTCGGCACTTCAAACGCATCTTTGGCGGTCAATCACCAAGGTCAATTTCCGGTGGTAACGCTTTCATTCAACCTGGCGCCGGGAAAATCGCTGGGTGATGCCACCAAGGCGATTGAGAAAGCGGAACAGGAAATCGGGATGCCGCCGAGCGTGCATACTGCATTTCAGGGCACCGCCGCGGCATTTCAGAATTCGCTCTCCACGGAGCCGTGGTTGATTGTGGCAGCGATTGTGACGGTCTACATCGTGCTGGGAGTTTTGTATGAAAGCTACATTCATCCCATCACCATTCTTTCAACACTGCCTTCGGCAGGAGTGGGGGCGATTCTTGCGTTGTTGCTGACGGGCTACGATTTGGGGGTGGTGGCAATCATCGGAATCATCCTCTTGATTGGCATCGTGAAAAAGAACGCGATCATGATGATCGACTTTGCGCTGGAGGCGGAACGCGTGGAGCACAAACCGCCAGAGGAAGCCATATTCCAGGCCTGTTTGCTGCGCTTCCGGCCGATCATGATGACCACCATGGCGGCGCTGCTGGGCGGGTTGCCGCTGGCGCTGGGCCGCGGCACGGGATCAGAACTGCGGCATCCGCTGGGCATCACGATTGTGGGTGGCCTGCTGGTCAGCCAGGCGCTCACCCTGTACACGACTCCGGTGGTCTATCTGTGGTTTGACCGTCTGGCCAGGAAGTTTGAGCGCCTGGGAATAGGAAATCCGATTGAGGAGCCGGCGGCGGGAGATTAGGCCATGAACGTATCTTCGCCCTTTATCAAACGGCCAATCGGAACTTCGCTGCTGACGCTGGCACTGTTGATGTCAGGAGCGCTGGCGTTCAGTTTTCTGCCGGTTGCTCCGCTGCCCCAGGTTGAGTTTCCGGTGATCCAGGTGTCGGCCAGCCTACCGGGGGCAAGCCCGGAGACCATGGCATCGGCGGTGGCGACTCCGCTGGAGCGGCAGTTCGGACGCATTGCCGGCATCAATCAGATGACTTCGGTCAGTCAGTTGGGCGCGACCGGCATCGTGCTGCAATTCGACCTCACTCGCAACATCGACGCCGCTGCGCGCGACGTGCAAGCCGCCATCAATGCCGCGCGCAGCCAGTTGCCGTCGTATCTTCCCGGCAATCCCTGGTACCGGAAAGTGAATCCGGCGGATGCGCCGATTCTGATTGTTTCCATGACATCCGACAGCATTACGCTGCCTGACATTTACGATGCGGCCAACTCGATTCTTTCGCAAAAGCTGGCGCAAGTGGGCGGTGTGGGCCAGGTGTATGTGGCAGGCGGAGCCAATCCGGCGGTGCGGGCGGAGCTGGATCCGAATTTGCTTAACAAGTTCGGTATTGGCCTGGATGCGGTGCGGGTGGCGCTGGGCGCGGCCAACGCGAACCGGCCCAAAGGTGAGATCGGCAATGATGTGCATACGTGGACGATCTCCGACAACGACCAGATGCTGCATGCCGACCAGTACCGGCCACTGATTGTCGCGTATAACCCGCAGAACGGCGCACCGGTGCGACTGGGCGATGTTGGCACAGTTTGGGACTCGGTGGAAGATGCGCATATTTATGGGCTGTCCGATGGCAAGCCAGCGGTGCTACTGATTATTTTTCGCCAGCCCGGCGCCAACATTATTGAGACGGTCGACAATGTGCTCGGCTTATTGCCGCAGCTCGAAGCGGCCATTTCACCTGCCATAAAACTAACCGTCGTCTCCGACCGCACGACGACAGTACGCGCGTCTCTGCGAGACATCGAAATTACGCTGGTGATCTCAGTTGTGCTGGTCATCGGCGTAGTATTCGTCTTTCTGCGCACGGTGCGGGCCACGATCATCCCCAGCATCGCCGTCCCGCTTTCGCTGATTGGCACTTTCGGAGTGATGTACCTGCTGCACTATAGCCTGAACAATCTGTCACTGATGGCGCTGGCCATTTCCACGGGCTTTGTGGTGGACGATGCCATTGTGGTGCTGGAAAACATCACCCGCTACCTGGAACAGGGAATGAAACCGGTGCAGGCGGCATTCCGCGGCGCGCGAGAAATCGGATTCACAGTGCTCTCGATGAGCGTCTCGCTGGTGGCGGTGTTCATTCCCATCTTGATGATGGGCGGCATTGTCGGTCGGCTGTTCCGGGAATTTGCGGTCACCTTGAGTGCGGCGATTGCAGTCTCACTGATTGTTTCGCTCAGCACCACACCGTCGATGTGCGCGCAGTTGCTCAAGCCGCTTGGCCATGAAAAGCACGGCGGAGCCTATCAAGCCAGCCAGAAGGTATTTGACGGAATCCTGAAGATGTACGGCATCGGGCTGGGTTGGGTGTTGCGCCACCAGTTCGCGGTGCTGATGATCACGATTGCCACTGCTTGCCTGAGCATTTTCATGTATCAGAACGTGCCCAAGGGTTTTTTCCCGCAGCAGGATACCGGACGCATTCAGGGATCGATCCAGGCGGCGCAGGACATTTCTTTCGATGCCATGAGCCGCAAAATGCGGCGCTACGTGCAGATTGCTATGGCGGATCCCAACGTGGAGCACATGATTGGCTTCTGCGGCGGAACCACGGCTATGAACCAGGGGCGAATGTTTATCACCCTGAAGAATAAACGCAAGCTGAATGCCGACCAGGTTATCAACGAACTGAGCCAGAAGTTTGCCGAGGTCCCGGGAGCGACGCTCTACATGCAGGCCCAGCAAGACCTTCAGATCGGCGGACGTTTGAGCCAGGCGCAGTATCAATACACGCTGCAAGGCGAGGATTTGAATGAACTGAACGTGTGGGCGCCGCAACTGCTACAGAAAATGCGCGCCATACCGCTGCTCAGGCAGGTCAATACCGATCAGCAAGACAAGGGACTGGCGGCGAACGTGGTCATCGACCGCGACACCGCGTCGCGCCTGGGAGTGTCGGCGGCGGACATCGACGGAATTCTGTATGACGCGTTCGGGCAGCGCCAGGTATCGACCATCTACGAGCCGCTGAACCAGTATCACGTGGTGATGGAAGTTGCGCCGCAGTTTCAGCAGGACCCGGACACGCTGGAAAATACTTATGTACATACTTCGACCGGCGCCACCGTCCCGCTTTCCACGTTCACCCATTACGGCCCGGCCAATACTTCGCTGGGGGTCAATCACCAGGGACAATGGCCCGCGGTGACGATCTCGTTCAACCTGGCACCCGATGTGTCGTTGGGCCAGGCCACGACTGCGATTGAAAATGCCAAGAGATCGATCAGTTTCCCGGCGACCATCCAGGGCAATTTTCAGGGGACGGCGGCAGCATTCAAGGATTCTCTTTCAAGCGAGCCCATCCTTATCCTGACCGCAGTTTTGACGGTCTACATTGTTTTGGGAATTCTGTACGAGAGCTACATTCATCCCATCACCATTCTTTCCACGATTCCATCGGCGGGTGTGGGCGCGCTGCTGGCGCTGAAGATTACGCATAACCAACTGGATGTCATCGGTCTGATCGGCATCATCTTGCTGATTGGCATCGTGAAGAAGAATGCGATCATGATGATAGACTTCGCGCTCTTGGCGGAGCGGAACGAAAATAAGTCGCCGCTGGACGCGATTCATGAAGCCTGCCTGCTCCGCTTTCGTCCCATTATGATGACCACGATGGCGGCTCTGCTGGGCGGACTGCCACTGGCGTTGGGGACAGGCATAGGATCGGAATTGCGGCGGCCGCTGGGCATCACGATTGTAGGCGGATTGATTGTCAGCCAGGCGCTGACTTTGTTTACCACACCGGTGGTCTATCTCTACATGGACAAGTTTCGGCGGTGGTTAAGCCGTATATTCGGCGTGACCAGACCCGCGTTGCCGGCGACGAGTCAGGCGGATTAGGCGCATCTCCCTGCGCGAGTTAGTAATTAGTGATTGACGCGGGTTAGTCTTCCGGATTACCTTATCTTCCGCAGTACGGGCCCCGTTTCAAGCGTTTCATGTGAGGTTCTTGTGCATTTCT
>Ga0070764_10000883_pt1 | contig 12547 bp, 8 predicted proteins | sample HubBroMetageWRM4_FD_67287 | JGI IMG/M metagenome (GOLD analysis project Ga0070764, IMG submission 67287) | Warmed soil microbial communities from the Hubbard Brook experimental Forest, New Hampshire - Hubbard Brook CCASE Soil Metagenome WRM 4 | ecosystem: Environmental > Terrestrial > Soil >... | reverse complement strand
TGCGGCTGGCGTTCCAAGGCAAGCACACGCAGGAACTACAAGGGCAGCGCGATCTCGACTACAACGAAGCCGCCAGCATTATAGGGAACGCCGTCAGCAAGCCCGGCCTACAGTACATCCAGGCGCCCAGCGATCAGATTCGAGCCGCGATGGTGCAGATGGGAATCTCCGACAACATGGCCGGCTTGATCCTGGAGATGGCAGGCGCCCTGAACACCAGGCACATGCGCACACTGGAACCCCGTTCCGCCGTCAACACAACGCCGACAAAGTTCGAAACCTTTGTCGCCGAGTCCTTCGTCCCTGCCTATCAACAAAAAGCAGCAGCGTAACCATCACGCGTAGACGACACAAACAAAAAAGGCCGCGCTGATTTTGCAGCGTGGCCTTTGCTTCAAGCAGGCTCGCGAGGCGATCAAACTACAGCCGCGTGCACACCGACTTGGTCTGGGTATAAAGCGCGAGAACGTCTTTGCCCATCTCGCGTCCCCATCCCGACTGCTTGTAGCCACCAAACGGCAGCGCCGCGTCGAAGATGTTGTAGCAGTTGATCCAGACGGTTCCAGCGCGCAGTGCAGCCGCCAGACGGTGCGCTTTCGAAATATCCTTCGTCCAGATTCCCGCCGCCAGACCATATACCGAGTCGTTGGCGCGCGGCGTCAGTTCTTCCGGATTGTCGAACGGAATCGCCGTCACCACCGGCCCGAATATTTCTTCCTGCACCACCCGCATGTCGTCCTTCGTATTCACCAGTACGGTCGGCTCAACGAAATATCCCTTGTCGCCGAACTTCTTTCCGCCGGTCATTGCGGTCGCGCCTTCCTTCATGCCGATCTCGAGATAGCCGCACACCCGCTGCAACTGCTCCTCGGAGACCAGCGGCCCCATCGACGTACTCGGCTCCATTCCCGGTCCAACTTTGATCTTCTTGGCCTTCGCCGCCACGCCTTCCACGACGCGATCAAACACCGGACGCTCCACAAACAAACGCGAACCGGCGCAACAGCATTGGCCCTGATTGAAGAAAATGGCGCTCGCAGATTCCGCAATCGCCGCATCCAAATCCGCATCTTTGAACACGACGTTTGGCGACTTCCCGCCGAGTTCGAGCGAAACTTTCTTGAGATTTCCGGTAGCCGCGTGGACGATCAGCTTGCCCACTTCCGTCGATCCCGTGAACGCGACTTTATCGACCATATCGTGCGCCGCCAACGCCGCACCTGCCGTCTCGCCATATCCCGGGACGATGTTCACCACGCCATCCGGGAATCCAGCTTCGCTAATCAACTCGCCCAAACGCAGCGCTGAGAGCGGAGTCTGCTCGGCCGGTTTCAGCACTACCGTGCATCCACAGGCCAGAGCAGGCGCCAGCTTCCACGCCGCCATCAGCAAGGGGAAATTCCACGGAATAATCTGGCCCACAACGCCGACCGGCTCGCGGAGCGTATAGGCGTGATAGCTTGCCCCGGGCGTGTAAGGCACCGAGAGCGGAATAGTCGTGCCCTCGAGCTTGGTCGCCCATCCCGCCATGTAGCGGAACATTTCGACGGCCAGCGGAACATCGGCGCCGCGCGCCACGGTCAGCGGCTTGCCATTATCAAGCGTCTCTAAAGTCGCGAATTCTTCGAGGTGCTCTTCCAGCAGATCGGCCAGCTTCCATACCAGTTTCCCGCGCTGGGAGGCCGTTATGCGCGACCACGGACCGCTGTCGAACGCCTTGCGTGCAGCCTTCACGGCCAGATCAATGTCCGCGCGATCGCCTTCCGCGACATGCGCCAGAACTTCGCCCGTGGCCGGGTTGTAGGTAGGAAAAGTCTTGCCCGATACGGCATTCACCCACTTGCCGTCGATCAGCATTTTGCGCGGCTTCCCGATGAAGTCGCTGACGCGTGAATCAATCTGAACTGGGGAAATTGCAATACCCATACGTCCTCCTTAAAGCGATATTGAATGAATAGTGACTAAGACGTTCGTCGAAGTGAAATCAGGCTGAGAAAATATTAGTCCCGCGCGATGGGGAAGGCAAATGGAGAGAGCCCCCTTGAGCCTGCGATTTTCAATGACTCAATACCTCAATGATTCGATAGTTTTACTTAATGTCCTTCATGACCAAAAGCGTGCCGTAATCGTGGCCGGAGGGCTCGACAGCCCGCGCCACCACTCCGGCAAAAGCTTCACGCAGTTCGGGGAACTTCGCGACCAGCGCCTTGATTACAGCCGTATTTTCCTGCAAGCTGTGGGCGGTATTCGATACATCGGCGGCTTCGTACTTCACAACCACGTCGAGATCGTTGCCCACGGCCAGCGGAAAGATTTCGGTCAGATGATAAATCTTGCCGGCCGCGCTCAAATCCATGGTCTTGCCATTCCCCGGCGCATCGGAGGGTTGCGCGGTCTGCGCCTCGTCGTAGAGCTTGTCGGTAGCGAGAGTGCTCATGAAGTCCACCGGAGCGGACAGAGCGATGGCCTCTCGGTAATACAGCCAGGCATTGTGAGTCTGCGATTTAGCTTTGAAATCCTGAGCGCGCTGGGTAAACCATGCCGCATCATGTCCGGCCGCCTGCGAGGCTCTGGCGTAGAAACCTGCCAGCCTCCAGTCGCCGCCGACCTGCTGCAGGACCAAAGTCAGAGTCATGGCCGCCGCGCCGCCGTTCACGTCGAGAATGGTGATGCCGTACTTGCCCGGCGGCAGATTGGGCAGCACAAATACCGCGCTGTCTTTGGTCTGCCCAGACTTCCCGAATACTCCGCAGAGGAATTCAGCGCGAGCCAGCGGTTCCGTTCCCTCGGCCGTCAGCAAAAACGGCGGCCGAACCATCGCCTGCGCGCCGCTGAATGCGCCCTGATTCGCCTGGACTGCAGTTTCGATGCCGCCAAAGCTGGCTGCCACACTGGCAATGGAATTCTGTTTCAGGCCGGCGATATCGCCTCGCGCCGACATTTCGAAATAGCGCTTCGCCGTGGCTTCAAGCCCGGTGCGCGCCGAAGCATCCATGTCCACGGCACTCTGGCAGACCTGAGCATGGGACGGCGTCGCCAGCAAGAGCAGGCATAACCATCGCCATCGCCCGCAATGCGGTCGATCCCGAGGCGTCGGTTGCGAAGCAGTGACCAAAGGGAAAGCCCCCGCTGGCATTTTACGCGCTCGCATGCCAGAGGGTCAGTCCGAATCCCTCTAAAAGGCTGTGTCTGCAATGGATCGTAGGTAATTACCGCGCAAGAACAAGGCCCTCCGGCGTTCTACAAGCAGTGGTAAAATCGAGTTTGGCGCGCAGTGGACAAGATGGCTCGATCGCTCGGGCCGCGCGCAGGAATGGGGTATTTTGATGGGGTGCACACGCAGAGGGATCGCTTTGGGGCTCCTGCTGGCAGCTCCAACTCTTCTCGTGCAGACCCTTCTTGCTCAGACAGGCGACGCCGCAGCGCCGACCGCCCCGCCGCATCACAAATCCCATAAGGCGCAGAAGGAACTCATACTTCCGCCGTTACCAAGGGGTCCACTGACTCAGTTGCCGATGGATCAGCTTCCGCCGACGCCGGCGCAGGTCAGCTTTCAAGGCGGGTTACTCACGATCTCGGCGCAGAATTCCACTTTGGGCGAGATCCTCCGCGACGTGCGCAAACTCACCGGCGCAGCCATTGAGATTCCGCCGGGCCCAGCCGCCAACGAGCGAGTAGTCACGAATCTCGGCCCGGGAGAGCCTCGCGATGTTCTGGCCGGATTGCTCAACGGCTCCTCATTCAATTACGTGATGCTCGGATCGAGCTCGGATCCGGCTGCGGTTGCGAGTGTACTCCTCATCGCAAAAGCATCGGCGTCGCGCGAGAACGAAAACGTCGCGAATGTGGCGAGCGATAGTGACAACAAGGGAAACTTCCCCCCTCCCCCGCAGCCGTTCACTCCACCTTTCCCACTGAGGGGGGTTCCGCAGCCCGGACAACCAGGCAATGTACAACCGGGTGGCGCGACGCCAGCGGCTGCTGACGCCGACGATAGCAAAGATGATGACGATAAGGATGATGACGACGCCGACGATCAGACTCCGGTCGTACAGCCCAATGTCAATCCCCAGGACCAGCAGCAGCAATCGGACCCCAACGCCGGACCGAAGACTCCAGAGCAGATTATGCAGATGTTGCGCAAACCGCAGCAGCCGGGTGGTCAACCCGTTGCTCCCGGGCAGCAGCCCCCCGACCAATAACGCTGCTCCACCTTGGGATGCAACGGAAGATCGTAGCGCGTGCCTAGTCGCCGCTGGCTTGGCTTCGATGCGGAATTAACGTCGAGAAGGTCTTGGCCGGCCGAGAGGGATTAACCGCCGCCAGTACCGCGCAAATCGCGCAATACGCGCCAAAAACGCCCAAAATCACGGTTAGAATTGCGGTGCCGCCGATTAAGAAAACTACGAAGATCGCGTTCACGTTACGGGCCCTTGCTGGCAGCCACCCCGTAAAGCACGCGGCTGCAAAGATTTAACTCTATGGCATTTGACCCCCGCCGCTGTTAACAACTAAGATACGGGAATCGAACTGCGTATCTCCACTCTCCAATATTTTTTAGGACCCGTCCACGTTACGGAAGTCCATTAAGATTTATGCTAAATGGCCATCACCAGCATTTCGGTGCGCGGCGCGCGCCAGCACAACCTGAAGAATATTGACGTCGAGATTCCTCGTAATACCCTGACGGTGATTACAGGTCTGAGCGGCAGCGGGAAATCCTCGCTCGCTTTCGACACGATTTACGCCGAAGGCCAGCGGCGCTATGTGGAGACGCTCTCCGCCTACGCCCGCCAGTTTCTTGACCAGATGGAGCGGCCCGATGTCGATTCCATCGATGGCCTGAGCCCGGCGATTTCCATCGAACAGAAAACCACCAGCCGCAGTCCGCGCTCCACCGTCGGTACCATCACCGAGATCTACGATTACCTGCGCCTGCTCTATTCTTCAATCGGTGTGCCTCATTGTCCGACTTGCGGCAAGCCCATCACCCGCCAGTCTGCTGAGCAAATCGTCCAGCGCGTCATGGCTTTGACCCCGGATGACCGCGTCATGATCATGGCGCCCATCGTTCGCGGCCGCAAAGGCGAATTCAAAAAAGAAATGGAGAAGCTCATCCAGCACGGCTTCTCCCGCGCCCGCGTTGATGGCGAACTGGTCAACCTCGAGGACGACCTGGCGCTCGACAAGCGCAAGAACCACAACATCGAAGTAGTGGTCGATCGCCTGCTGGTGAAGTCCGGCATCGAACACCGCCTCGAACTCTCGGTCGGGTTAGCCATGAAATTAGGCGGCGGCCTCGTCCTGGTAGCCGTTGTTAACGGGGACGAAACGCTCTACTCCGCGCGTCTAGCTTGCCCCGATTGCGGCATCAGCGTTCCGCAACTTGAGCCGCGATCTTTCTCATTCAATAGTTCCTATGGAGCTTGCCCTGAATGCCACGGCCTCGGAAGCCGCTACGATCTCGACCCTGCGAAGGTGATTGTCGATTGGTCGAAGCCGATCCTCGACGGCGGCTTGGGGCCCGGTTCAGCCTCGCAGAACCTCGTCCGCAGCATCCAATTGCTTGTCCAGGCTTACGGTTTCGATTTGTCCACGCCCTTCGAGAAATTTCCCGATAAAATTCAGAACCTTTTGCTCTACGGCGAGCCGCAGCGCGGAGGAAAAACAGGTTTCCTGGGGATTCTCGGCCACCTCAAGCAGAATCTCGAGTCTTCAACTTCCGATACCTATCGCGACTACCTGCTCGACTTCATGTCGGCCACCGAATGTTCAGTGTGCCACGGCAAGCGTCTGCGTCCGGAGAGCCTGGCCGTAAGAGTGAACGGCATGTCCATTGCCGACTTCACCGAGTTGCCGATTGCGCGTGCTCTCGACGCCGCGCGCAAAATCAAACTGACCGGCAGGGAACAAACCATCGCCGGACGCGTCGCTCACGAGATCACCGAACGCCTCGAATTCCTGCACAACGTCGGACTCGGCTATCTGTCGCTCGGCCGCTCCGCCGCCACGCTCTCCGGCGGAGAAGGCCAGCGCATCCGCTTGGCGACGCAGATCGGGTCCAAACTGCGCGGCGTTCTCTACGTGCTCGACGAACCTTCCATCGGCCTGCATCATCGCGACAACGGCCGTCTTCTCGCCGCGCTTGAAAATTTGCGCGACCTGGGTAACACCGTCCTCGTAGTCGAGCACGACGAAGAAACCATCCGCCGCGCCGACTATGTAATCGACCTCGGTCCCGGCGCCGGCCGTCACGGCGGCGCGTTGGTCGCCAGCGGAACCCCCGCCGAAATCATGAACTCGGCCGCCTCGCTCACCGGTGCATACATTGCCGGAAGGCAGCAAATCGCGATGCTTTCCCAGCGCCGCAGCCCCAACGGCAAAGCCATCACCGTCTTAGGCGCGCGCGAGAATAATCTCAAGAACCTCGACGTCGTATTTCCGCTCGGAGTCATGACAGTGGTGACCGGCGTCTCCGGCTCCGGCAAGTCAACGCTGGTCAATGACATCCTTTACCGTGCCTTAGCCAAGCAGCTTTATCGTTCACGCGAAGAAGCAGGCACCCACAAAACCATCACCGGAGCCGAGCTGATCGACAAAGTCATTCGCATCGATCAGTCGCCCATCGGGCGCACTCCGCGCTCGAATCCAGCAACCTACACGGGAATCTTCGCGGCGATTCGCGACCTCTACGCCATGCTGCCCGAGTCGCGCGAGCGCGGATACAAGCCCGGCCGCTTCTCTTTCAACGTTGCCGGTGGACGCTGCGAGGCCTGTCAGGGTGAAGGCCAGCGCCGCATCGAAATGAACTTCCTGCCCGACGTGTACGTACAGTGCGAAGTCTGCGGCGGACGCCGCTACAATCACGAGACGTTGACGGTTCATTACAACGGCTCTTCCATCGCCGATCTGCTGGAGATGCCCGTATCCGACGCGCTCCAGATTCTCGAAAACATCCCGCAGGTAAAGCAGAAGCTGCAAACGCTGGTGGACGTTGGCCTCGGATACATTCATCTCGGTCAATCAGCCGTGACCCTCTCCGGCGGCGAAGCCCAGCGCATCAAGCTGGCCCGCGAACTTAGTAAGCGCCAGACCGGAAAAACGCTTTATCTGCTGGATGAGCCAACCACTGGATTGCACTTCGACGACGTGCGCAAGTTGCTCGACGTTCTGCACCGACTCACCGATCTCGGCAACACGGTAATCATCATCGAACACAATCTGGACGTCATCCGGAACGCCGACTGGATCCTCGACTTAGGCCCCGAAGGAGGAGAAGAAGGCGGCCGCATCGTGGCGCAAGGCACGCCCGAACAAGTCGCGCGCGTGAAGAAATCCTACACGGGACAGGCGTTAACCGCGTATTTCAACGGGACAGGGAAGAATGGGTTGGCAAGAAATGGCACCGCAAGAAATGAATCGCTAAAGAATGGTTCGTCCTCAGGAAATGGGTCAGAGAAAAATGGCGCGCTAAGAGGTGTGCTCGCGCCCACCGGCACCGGGGAACACGCATGAACTTCTCGCCTCACGATATCCCGGAGAACCAAATCTTGCAGAACACGGACGCAGCGCAAGATGCTCCAGTCACTTCCGAGCCAGTTCCCGCCGATGGCCTCACCGAGGTCCAAACTCCCGAGGTCCAGACTCCTGACGTCCAGACTGTGGAACTCGCCCCTCCGTTGCCACCCGATCCCGCGTGGAATGGCTGGGATATGCTCCGCCTCGTATTCATCACGATTGTGGCGCTCTTCGTAGGTGTGTTTGCCGCTTTGTTTATCGCGCACTGGCGCCTGTACCCGCACACCGCCCTCGGCGAAATTGCGCGCATTCCTTTGGTCGTCGTCGCCGGACAATGTCTCGCATACCTGTTAATTCTCGCCTACATGTATGTTCTGGTTACGCGCGAGCGCCGTCGTCCCGATTTTCTTGCGGCTATCCACTGGAACTGGCCTTCAGGCAGTGCGCTCGCTATTTGCCTCATGGCGGGCATCCTGCTTTCGGTGAGTTTGCAAATCCTTGCTCACTTCTTGCCGATTCCCAAAGACCTTCCAATCGACACTTTTTTCCGCACGCCCGCCGAAGCCTGGGCCCTCGGCCTCCTGAGCATCACCCTCGCACCCCTGATGGAGGAATTGTTCTTCCGCGGTTTTCTTTATCCTGTGCTCGCGCGCGGCCTCGGCCTGCCGGTTGCCGTCTTCCTGACCGCGCTAGGTTTCGCGGCGCTACACGGCTCGCAACTCATGTTCTCCTGGGGGCCGGTGCTAGTGATCTTCCTGGTTGGCCTGGTCTTGACGCTAGTGCGAGCCAAAACAAATTCCGTAGCCGCCGGAGTCATCATCCACACCGCCTACAACGGAACTATAACCGTAGCCATGTTCGCCGCCACCGACGGATTTCGCCATCTGGAGAAACTCAATCAATGAGAAAGGTTATTGAACGTCGTGTTGGCAGTCGTCAGCGGTTCGCTATACCCTAAGACCTGACACCTAAGACCTAAGACCTGAACTTCCATGTCCCTTGCACGACAAGAGCTCTTGAAACTGCTGGCACAAAAATCATTTCGCCTGGGAGAATTCAAACTATCCTCCGGCGGCACCAGCGACTATTACATCGATTGCCGCACCACCACGCTAGACGCGAGGGGTGCGCAGTTAGTCGGTGAAGTTTTCCTGGAAGAAATCCTTAAGCAGGGCTGGGAAGCCGACGCCATCGGCGGACTCACCATGGGTGCCGACCCCATAGTAGTAGCCGTAGCCGTAACCAGCGGCACACTAAACGGTTTTCTCGTCCGCAAGGCGGAGAAACAGCACGGCACCGGCCAGCGCATAGAAGGCTTCCGCGAAAAAGGTGCACCCGTCGTGATCGTGGACGACGTATGCACCACCGGCTCCTCCACCGTGCAAGCGATCGAAGCGGCCCGCGCCTACGGATTTGAAGTAGTCGGAGCGATGTGCCTGGTCGAGCGTCAGGATGCCCAAGGCCGCCCCAGCGTAGAAAAAGCCGCCGCGCCCGCAAACTTCATCTCAATTTTCACAGCAAACGATGTAAGAAAAGAGCACTTGGCAATGAGCACTTAGCATTTAAAAGCGAACAGCGAACGACCAACGACGACCTCATGATCCAAACCCTAGAATGGACCCCGCGCGGCGTAGTCTTCATCGACCAGACAAAGCTGCCGACCGAAGAAGTCTACGTAACCTGCACCACGCACCAGCAGGTAGCCGACGTAATTCGTAACATGGTTGTCCGCGGAGCCCCCGCCATCGGCGTAGCCGCCGCCATGGGCATCGCTCTCGGAGTAAAAAATTCCAAGGCCGAGAATGGCGCCGACCTCAAGAAAGACTTCGACCAGATCTGCGAAACCATTCGCCAGACGCGCCCCACCGCCGTCAACCTGTTCTGGGCAATTCGCCGCATGACGGAGAAGTTCGAAAAAATCCGCATCCGGCCGATAGCCCAGATCAAGCAAGACCTAATCGAAGAATCGCAGCGCATGCACGCCGAAGACATAGCCGCCAACCAAGCCATGGGACGCCACGGCGCAACGCTGATGCCCGCAAGCGGCGGCGTCCTAACCCACTGCAATGCCGGAGCCCTAGCCACCGCCGGCTACGGCACCGCGCTGGGAGTAATCCGAGCCGCCATAGAAGCCGGCAAAAAAATCCACGTCTACGCCGACGAGACGCGTCCTTTCCTGCAAGGCTCGCGCCTAACCGCCTGGGAGCTGATGAAAGACGGCATCCCCACCACCGTCATCTCCGACAACATGGCCGGAGTCATGATGCAGCAAGGCAAAATTGGAGCCATAGTAGTAGGCGCCGATCGCATAGCCGCCAACGGAGACGTAGCCAACAAAATCGGCACCTACACGGTAGCTGTGCTGGCCAAAGAACACGGCATCCCGTTCTACGTAGCCGCACCGATTTCCACCGTCGATCTAGCCACACCCGATGGCAGCAAGATTCCAATCGAGCAGCGCAATAAGAAAGAAGTCACGCACATCGGCGGCAGGCAGATGACGCCCGATGGAGTCGAGATAGAAAATCCAGCGTTCGATGTAACTCCCGCGAAGTACGTTACAGCCATCATCACCGAACGCGGCATCGCGCGCGCCCCCTATGAGAACTCCCTGCGCGATTTGGCTTCCCAAACTCCCAAGCACTTCTGAACCCTGCAACAGCCCAGTTTGTCGGAGAATCGGTCTCTAGCCAACCGGAACAGGCCAGACTTATCTCACAAAATAAGTATGCAAACGAACGGAGAGTCAGGTGTACAATGTCCGCGTTTTTGAAGTCGAAAGAAGATATCGTGTTAGAAATTCAACTTACCCAGGAGCTAACATGACTGTCAAAGAGCGTTTCTCTTTCCTAACACTGTTTGTATTTCTCATCGCCGCCGCGGCAATTGCACAGACTGCTCCTTTTATTGCTTCCATCTCACCGGAGGCCGTCTACGTTGGCAGCCCTGCGACGACGATCACCTTCACCGGCACCGGCTTTGCTTCCGGCGACTTGATCTGCATTTACGGCCAGTACGGGTGTGAGTCTGTTCCAGCTAATTACGTAAGTCCAACCGAGTTCACGGCCCAGTTATCGTCGAGTTTCTTCGCTTACGTTGAAGGGCTCACTTTCTATGTTGTCACGCCCTCCGATCTTTACTCAAACGGAGTCGTTTTCGATGTGGAAAACCTTACACCGGTCATCGGCTTCTTCTCACCACTATCGGTCGTCGAGGGCTCTACTCCAACCCCCATCACCATCAACGGCACCTTCATGAGCGGAGCCACCGTCCAGTGGAACGGCAAGACGATCCCCACCACCTTCGTCAACCCCAACCAGCTGCAGTTCACTCCTCCCAAGAGTGACCTCACCAAGGCCAGCATTGTCCCGATCACCGTCACCAATCCCTCTCCCGGAGAACAATCCCTGGTCACAAACTTCGACGTCACCTACAAAGCCACCGTCACTACCGTCAATCTCCCCGCCAACAACATCGTTTATGATCCCTACGCCCAAGTGATCTATGCCTCGGTCCCCAGTAGCTATGGCCCCAATGGCAACAGCATCGCTATCATTAACCCCAAGAACGGCAAGATCACGGGATACTACTACGCAGGCAGCGAGCCCCACCAACTCGCCCTCTCCAGTGACTCCCAATACTTGTACGTTGGCCTCAACGGCAGCGGCTCCGTGCAGCGCCTCATCCTGCCCAACTTCACCGCCGACATTGACGTCAGTCTCGGCATCAGTTCTTCCGGTGGCCCGAACGTCGCCAGCGGCCTTCAGGTTTCTCCCTCCAGCGACCATACTTGGGCCGTCTCCACGGGACCTACCAGCTGCTGCTACGATAACGTTGTCTACTTCTACAGCGACGCGACGCAGCTTCCCGACTCGGTCGCCAACGACTACTACGGCACATATCAGATCATCTTCGCTAGCTCCGGCACACTCTACGCCTATTACAGCAACACCTTGACTCCCGTTACGGTAAACTCCAGCGGCGGAACTGCGGGCACGCCATGGTCCGGCGTGGTTGAGGGTTCTTCCATTGCTTACGCGGACGGTTTGATCTATGGCAATGAGGGTGAAGCGTTCAATCCCGCTACCGGCCTGCTCCTCGGTACCTACGACTTCGGCACCCAGGAATGCTGCGACTATAGTTACGCTCAGATACTGCCGGACGCGCCCTTCAACCGCATGTTGGCCTTGGGCACCACGCCATTCCTATCGACGTTAGGCATCACCTCCTATAGCCTCGATGAGTTCACTCCCCAGGCCGCCGCCAGCCTTGCTCAATTCGCTGGCGACAGTGAATCCAACCTCATTTCCTGGGGCAGCGACGGTGTAGCCTTCCTCACGGCGACTGAGAATGGGAATGAAAACACCCCTTTACAAGTCGTAATCGTGACCAGTTCCAATCTCGTTGCCCCCGAAGGCAAAGCCAAAAATCCGAAACCGGCTCCAGTGTCACTTTCCCCGTCGAGCGTTACGCACGGCGGCTGGAATTTCCTGCTGGGTGTCAACGGCACCGGTTTCGTTCCCGGCGCTTCCGCCTCCTGGAACGGAACCGCACTTACCACCGCCTACGTCAGCCCTACGCAACTCAACGTTTACGTGCCTTACACCGACATCACCTCGGCCGGCACCGCCAGCATCGTCGTTTCAAATCCCACTCCCGGAGGAGGCAAAGCCGCCGCGCTCACCTTCACCATCAACTGATTGTCAGCGGGATGATTGCCAGCGGGACCATTGCTAACAGTTGCCCCACTTCTGGCTGCCCGTGCCAGAAGTGGGATCTCATCGATTTCTTACGAAGCACGAATCGGCATTGGCGGCACGACGATCTCAACCAGCCCAGTCGCTACGTCGTAGACCAGGCCGGAGATCAGCCACTGGTCCGGCAATGCGGGAATCGACCGTAGCACAGCGACGTCGACGGCAACCGCGGCGCGGGGATCGGTGACTGCTTTTTTCTTGAGTTCCCCTTCCTGTACTTGAAAATAGTGCGTCAGCATGGCGGGGTCCCCCGCAAGGCGAGTGATGCCGCA
>Ga0070764_10000881_pt1 | contig 12561 bp, 6 predicted proteins | sample HubBroMetageWRM4_FD_67287 | JGI IMG/M metagenome (GOLD analysis project Ga0070764, IMG submission 67287) | Warmed soil microbial communities from the Hubbard Brook experimental Forest, New Hampshire - Hubbard Brook CCASE Soil Metagenome WRM 4 | ecosystem: Environmental > Terrestrial > Soil >... | reverse complement strand
ATACCACTGTGAACGGCGTTACCCAGGAAGGGGCAGTGTACGTTTTCGTCGAACCGGCCGGTGGCTGGTCTGACATGACGGAAACTGCCAAGCTGACCGGCGCCCATGTGGACTCCATAGGACAGGACTACGTCGGCGCTACCGTCTCGATCGACGGCAATACCATCGTGGCTGGAGTTCCTAATGTGCTTGCGGACCCTCCAGCGCTAGGATATGGGGAAGCGCTGGTTTACGTGAAACCGGCACAAGGCTGGGCAAACGCGACCGAGACAGCCGTGCTTTACTTTCCCCCTGAGGGCTACCCGGAGTATGGTCTCGGTTTTGGCTTTTCAGTCGCAGTGAGCGGCAACACGGTCGCGGTCGGGGCCAATGGGTGCTGCTATCAAGGTGCGGGAACCATCGGACAAGCCTATGTGTATGTCGAGCCCGATACCGGCTGGGTTACGACCGACAATTACAATGCCGAACTCACGGGTACGGAAGTGGGCGTGAATGACGATTTCGGCTGGTCGATAGCAATTGATGGCAACACGGTGGTGGTGGGTTCGCCGCAGCACGACAGCTATCAAGTTGGCGCCGCTTATGTCTACGTTGAGCCCACGGGCGGATGGCGCAATATGACCGAAACTGCCGAGCTCTATCCATTGTTCACCCAGTTAGGGGAATTCGGTACCTCCGTCGCCATCAACGGCAATGTGATATTCATCGGCGCGCCCTTCCTCGAAGTGACCGGCGGCAGAGGCGCCGCTTACGCCTTCGTAAAGCCCAAGGGCGGATGGCAATCGACGGATGCGTATAGCGCCGAGGTCCAACGTAGCGCAGGCACTTCTTTAGGGCAGTCTGTTTCCATTAGCGGAGCTACCGCCGTGGCGGGCTATTCCGGTACCTCAACCCAGAACGGTGGAGCAGACGTTTTCTGGGTAAGCCTGTCACCAAGTGCTTCGCTTCCGACAGTGCAAGAGCTCGATACGCGGAGAGTATCCCCATGAAATCACGGAGAATTTGCTCCCGCCTTGCCGTGCATTGTGCTGCTCTGATCTTGGTTTGGATGTTCACCGGGAGCGCGATGGCTGCCGGCCCAACGGAGACCGTGCTGCACAACTTTACCAGCCAAGCGGACGGAGGGTATCCCGTGGCTGGGTTGATTTTGGATCAGACCGGCGCCCTTTACGGTACCGCCATCATCGGCGGCGATTACGATGCTTGTGACCAGGGCGGCGCCTGCGGCGTCGTGTTCAAGCTTACGCCGCCATCCAACGGCGGGGGCTGGACTGAGAGTGTGTTGTACGAGTTTCAATACCAGGATCCTTATCCACCCAGCACCAACCTTGTCTTCGATCAACTAGGGAATCTTTACGGTGGAACTGGGCCGGGGGAAAACGGATCCGCCATTTTTCAGCTAACCGAATCCGCCGGTGCCTGGAGCATGAACCCCATCTATGAGCCGGGAGGCGGAACACCGATTTTCGATAGGAAAGGCAATCTTTACGTCTTCGGAGGGGGAACTGATGGAAGCGTAGTGGAACTGACCCAACAACCGGATGGGACCTGGAACCCAACCACCCTCTATACCTTTGGCGGCGGACAAGACGGACAATATCCGCAAGGTGGAGTCGTTGGCGACCGCGCGGGCAATCTGTACGGCGTGACTTTATTCGGCGGAGGCAGCACAGATTGCGGAATCGTCTTCGAGTTGTCGCCTCAGGCCAACGGCACTTGGACCGAAAGTATTCTTCACTCTTTCACAGGAGGTAGCGATGGCTGTTATCCGTACGCCGCCGTCATCCTTGACCTCCATGGCAACCTGTATGGAACCACGCTCAGCGGAGGCATTGGCCCTTGCGCCAACCAGTGCGGCGTGGTTTTTGAGCTCAGTCCGCCGAGCGTGAGCGGTGCAGCATGGACCGAATCGATTCTGCACACATTCAACAGTAAAGACGGCGCCAATCCCCAGGCGAGTTTGACGATGGACTCGACTGGCGCGCTTTACGGGACTACTGCTGGCGGCGGAAATGGGCCGTGTGAGCCGACCGGCTCCGGCTGCGGCACGGTTTTCCGGCTGACACCGCCTTCGCATCCGGGGGGAGTTTGGAGCGAGATCTTCTTCAGTTTTCAAGGCCTGAACGGAGAGACGCCTTTGGCTAACGTGCTCCTCGACGAATCCAAGGGCGTACTCTACGGAACCACCAGAAATGGCGGTACTTATGGATACGGCACGGCGTTTCAGATCGCTCGCTGACAGCCCACTCCGCCCTTTGATGACGGCGAAAATTGCGTTGGGCGAGCGCTGCGGCGGCAAAGGCTGGATTGGAGCCATGGTTATGAGAATGCTTCGTATGCTCTCTGTGTTCTTGTTGAGCACGTTGTTTTGTGTGGGCGCTGTGGCATTGGAAAGTGCTGTGCAGTCCGTTACCATCCATCGCGCCGAACTGAACTCCCTCGGTCAGCAACCAAGCGATGAGTTTGGCGACGCCGTGGCCATCGATGGCGATACGGTCGTCGTAGGTGCTGAGGGCGCGCAAGTCAATGGCAATCCGACGGGTGCTGCTTATGTTTTTGTAAAGCCCACGAGCGGTTGGACCGGCATGACCCAGACGGCCACGCTAACCCCATCCGATCAGGCTGGCCTTTTTGGCGCCTCGGTCGCGGTCAGCGGTAATACCGTCGTTGTTGGAGCACCTTGGACAACAATTGACGGAGACCAGCAAGAGGGAGCGGTTTACGTCTATGTAAAGCCTGCGACCGGCTGGACCGATATGACGGAGACCGCCAAACTCAGAAGTTTTCATATAGACGCAATCGGTGAAGACCACGTTGGCAGCAGTGTCTCCATTGATGGAAACACGATTGTTGTTGGCATCGACAACGTGATTGCGGATGGCCAATCGCTGGGAAATGGGGAAGTTTTCATTTATGTGAAGCCTGCAGATGGGTGGACGAGCACGACGGAAACTGCCGTGCTCTACATCCAGGGGGGCCCTGTGGGGTTTGCTAGCTCCGTTGCCATCAGCGGCGGCACCGTAGTGGTTGGGGCTGATGGATGCTGCTCGCAAGGGCAGAGCGTCGTAGGGGCGGCATTTGTTTTTTTGGAGCCGACGACTGGATGGCTGACTACCTCGAATTTTAATGCCGTACTCTCCGGTACCAACGTTGGACCAGACGATAATTTTGGCTATTCGGTGGCTGTTGACGGCAACACGATCATAGTTGGTTCACCGCAGCAGGACAGTTACGGTGTAGGCGCCGCTTACGTTTACGTCGAGCCGGTAAACGGATGGCACGAAATGACTCAAACCGCCGAGCTGTATCCCTTGTTTACATCACAGGGCTGGTTCGGTGAGTCTGTTGCCATCAGTGGAAATGTGAGCTTCATTGGCGCGCCGTTTACTTTGGTCGGCGGAGTCGAAGGCCGAGGTGCGGCTTATGGCTTCGTAAAGCCGAACAACGGCTGGCAAACAACCTCTGCCTATGCCGCCAAGCTGACGAGTAACAGCGGATACTACTTGGGGCAATCGGTTTCGATCAGCGGTGCCGCCGCAGTCACCAGATTCTCCGGAACTTCCGACACTAACGGCGGCGCAACTGTGTTCTGGGTGAGCGAGTAAGGATGTTCGACGTGAGGCACCACAAGAGTTTTCACGATGCAGGAGATCTGAAATGAAACCGACACCATCTTTCTGGACAGTTCTAATACATTGCGGGGTTCTTATCTCATTAGCGTTTGTCCTCACGGGCAATGCCAATGCGGCCGGTCCTCAGTTCAACACGTTATACAACTTTACCGGCGTTGCCGACGGCGGGGACCCGTTCAGCGGTCTGACTTTTGACTCAACTGGCGCTCTTTACGGCACTGGCGAGGCCGGTGGAAACTACGACGCCTGCGATGAGGGAGGAGCTTGTGGCGTCGTGTTCAAGCTTACGCCGTCATCCAACGGGGGGAACTGGACAGAGAGTGCCATTTACGAATTCCAATACCAGGATCCCTTCCCGCCCAGCAGCAATCTGGTATTTGGTCCCAACAGCACTCTTTACGGTGCCACTGCCGGTGCCAGCACTGCGCTTTATCAATTGAGCGAGGTGAATGGAGTCTGGAACCTCAACCCGATCTATCAATCCGGCGCCTATGGAGCGGTCGGAACTCCGATTTTGGATAAGCAAGGCAATCTCTATACGACGGTTGAATTTACCTATGACGCTGCGCCCACGTTCAATGATGGAATGGTTCTCGAGTTTGCGCCGCAGCCGGATGGATCTTGGACACAAACGACGCTTTACGCATTTACCGGAGGCAATGACGGAAGCGGTCCGGCTGCCGGTGTGATTGCTGACAGCGCGGGTAACCTTTACGGCACAACTCTGAGTGGGGGAAGCAACTCACAGTGCGGGACAGTCTTCGAACTCTCGCCCCAGGGAAACGGCGTCTGGACCGAAACTGTTCTCTACGCCTTTACTGGGAGTGATGGATGTAATCCCTACGCTGGTGTGATCCTCGATCGCAAAGGCAATCTATACGGAACCACGTACATCGGCGGCGTGGGTCCCTGCAACAATCAATGCGGCGCGGTTTTTGAGCTGAGTCCGCCAACGGTGCAGGGTGGGGCATGGACCGAGTCGACGCTCCATCAATTCACCAATACCGACGGCGCCAACCCATTCGCCGGTCTCGCCATCGACTCTACCGGGGCACTCTACGGAACCACGGTGCGAGGCGGAAACGGCCAGTGCGAACCGCTAGGCGCAGGGTGCGGCACGGTTTTTGAGCTGGCCCCTCCCTCCCAACCTGGAGGCGCGTGGAAGCATGTCTTCTTCAGTTTCAACGGTCTCGATGGCGCTTCGCCTTACGGCAACGTCCTGCTGGACCAATCCAAGCAGGTACTCTACGGAACAACCGCTTCAGGTGGAGTAAGGGGATACGGCACCGTGTTTCAGTTCACTCGCTAACGAATGGGGCGACCTAGAATATGTTGTGGAACCCCCAGAACAAAAATCCCGCCAGAACCATCGACGCAGGCAGCGTGAGCACCCAAGCCATCGCCAGGTTCCGCACCGTTGACCATTGCAAGCCGGAATGATTTGCAGCCATGGTACCGGCGATTCCAGAAGAGAGCACGTGCGTGGTGCTTACCGGCATTCCAAACCAATCGGCCGCGCCGATGGTGATCATGGCAGTGATTTCTGCCGCCGCTCCCTGACCATAGGTGAGATGCTCCTTGCCGATCTTTTCTCCCACTGTAACCACAATGCGCTTCCAGCCCACCATTGTGCCCAGGCCCAGCGCCATGGCAACCGCAACTTTGACCCATCCCGGGATAAACCGCGTCGCCCCGTCCACGTGTTTCTTGTAATTGTCCAGAACCTCCCAGTCGGCAGCGCCCATGGCTGGTTGCTTGGTCTTCTTCATCAGGCGCAGGGCCTCGCTCACCAGATACATGTCATTGCGGAAGTTCCGCACCCGGTCATTCGGCACCTTGGCCAGTTCGCCGAACAGCACCGTCTCGTTGCCGATGTCGGTAACCAGTTGACGCAACGCCAGCATGGTGTTGGGAGTGAATTCACGGGTGCGAACGTAATCGGTGACCTCTTCGCGATCGTCCGCGATCACTGCGTTGGGGCTGACATACTTCGACAAGGTGTTGCCCGCCTGTTGTGAAACCGCCACGAAATCGTCGGACTGCTTGTGAGTGATGGCGTGGTTCAACGCGTAGGCGGTCGGCACGGTACCCACCAGGATCAGCATGATGAGCCCCATACCTTTTTGACCGTCATTCGAGCCATGCGCGAAACTCACCCCGGTGCACGTCAGCACCAACAGGCAGCGAATCCAAAACGGCGGCGGTTCAGCGCCTTCCGGCGCCTCATAGAGTTTCCGGTTCTTCACCACCACCTTCATCAGCGACAAAAGCAGGAAGGCGCAGACAAAGCCCACGATGGGCGAGATCAGCAGCGTCTTTCCAATGTTGGTGGCCTGCCCCCAGTCCACGCCACTGGTGCCGGTTTTCACGGATATCAACTGGTTCGCTATGCCCACGCCGATGATGGAGCCAATCAGGGTATGCGAACTGGAAGCCGGCAAGCCGAAATACCAAGTGCCAAGGTTCCAAATGATGGCCGCGACCAGTAGAGCAAACACCATCGCGAACCCGGCTTTACTCCCGACTTGCAGGATCAATTCAACCGGCAGCAGCGAGATGATTCCGAAAGCGACCAGGCCGCTCGACGTCAATACGCCCAGGAAGTTCCAGAATCCGGACCAAACCACGGCAATATGCGGCTCCATGGAATGGGTGTAGATGACAGTCGCCACGGCGTTCGCGGTATCGTGAAATCCATTTACAAACTCGAACCCCAGCGCCACTAACAGCGCAATGCCCAGCAAGATGTACGGCGTAATGGATTCGCCGTGGACATTGGAAAGATCCGCGAGAAGCTGGCGCGCGGCGTAAATGATCCCTATCAGCAGCACCACCCCGAAGCCCACCATTCCTATTCTTCCTGGACTTTTGTTAAGTTTTGCTTCAAGTGTGGGCGAAGCGGTCGCCATTTGGATCTCCTGTGTCTCGTTAGGGATTTGGAATCAGTGCCGGAGAACGTGTCCCCGATGTCCGCGAAACTATACAACAGGATTGTTACGGGAGTGTGAATGCGCCGAGATGATGGGCTCAGGTGGTCCGGGTGGGCCTAGATTCCCTACGAAACCCGCGCCGGCTGTGTCCCGTCCGGTTTTTTGGCCGAAAGCGACGTCAGCAGAGTCTTGAGAATCACGTACAACACGGGGATGAAGAACAGGTTCAGAACGGTAGAGAACAACATACCGCCGACAATCGCGGTTCCAACTGAGTGCCGTCCCAGCTTGCCGGCGCCGGTTGCAAAGTACAATGGCAGGACGCCGAACACGAACGCAAACGAGGTCATCAGGATGGGGCGTAATCGCAATTCGGCCGCTTCAATCGCCGCGTTGATGATGGTGCGGCCCTGCTTGAGTAACTGCTCGGCAAATTCCACAATCAGAATCGAGTTCTTCGCCGAAAGTCCAATCAGCATCACCAGCCCGATTTGCACGTAGACATCGTTCACCAGTCCGCGCATCTGGATGAACAAAAGCGCGCCCAGCACCGCCATCGGGACCGCCAGCAGAATGATGAACGGCAGAGCGAAACTCTCGTACTGCGCCGACAACGTGAGATACACCACCAGAATGCCCAAACCAAAAATGATGATGGCCTTGCCGCCGGCTTCAACTTCTTCCAGTGCCAGCCCCGTCCACTGGAACGTCATGCCCTGCAACATATTTTGCTTGGCCAGTTCCTCCATCGACGCCAGGCCTTGACTGGAACTGTACCCCGGCGCGGCCGCGCCATCGATTTCGGCGGAACGAAACAGGTTGTAGTGGTTGATGACCTGCGGTCCTGAAGTTTCCGTCAGATTCACGAGGTTCCCCAGCGGCACCAAGCCGTTGGAACTGGAACGAACGTAGTAATTGCGCAAGTCCCCCGCGTTCATACGGAACGGCTGGTCGGCTTGCACATAAACCCGGTAGGAGCGATTGTTAAAGTCGAAATCATTCACGTACTGCGAGCCCATGTAGACGCCCAGGGCCTGCGAGACCTGATCAAGCGGTACCCCAATGGCCTTCGCCTTCTCGCGATCGATCTTCACCAGTTGCTGCGGGTCGTTAGCCGTGAAACTGGTGAACAGGCCGACCAGATCCTGCCGCTGGCGGCTGCCGGCAACGATCTTGTGCGCGACGGTGTCGATATCCTGCAACGTGTTGCGTCCCAGATCTTGTAATTCAAACTGGAATCCGCCGAAGCTTCCTATCCCGCTGATCGCCGGAGGTTCGAAGGCCACAACGATTCCCCCCGGGATACCGAAAAGTTTGGGCGAGACTCGCGCCACAATATCACTCGCAGCATGGCCTTTACCTTTGCGGTCATCGATGGGCTTCAGCGGCGCAAATACCAACCCATAGTTCGACGAACTCCCGCCCGACAGTGAAAATCCGGGCACCGAGAAGGTACCGAATACATCGGGGTCGGCCAGCAAAATCTTTTCCGCCTGCGATGCAATGTCAGTCGTATAAGAAAGTGACGCCCCTTGCGGCGCCTGCACCACCACAATGAAGTAATTCTGGTCCTCCTGCGGAACGAAACCCGTAGGCACGTGATTGTACATGTAAGCCGTCGCTGCAAGCCCGCCCAGGAACAGGACAATCATCACGTAACGATAATTCAGGACCTTACAAATGATCTTGCCGTAGCCAATTCCCAGGCCATGGATGGCCGCATCCACGCCATGCGCGAACTTGCGATATCCCCACGAAAGCCATTTGATATGCGTCCAGTCGAAGACCGAATATTTGTGCTCTTCGCCCCGCAGCAGAATGGCCGCCAGCGCCGGTGACAGCGTCAGCGCGTTGAATAGTGAGATCGCAATCGAAAACGCGATGGTCAAAGAAAATTGCCGGTAGAGAATTCCTGTGGTGCCGGGAAAAAACGATACCGGCACGAACACCGAAATCAACACCAGCGATGTCGCCACCACGGCGCTCGCAACTTCGGCCATGGCGGCGGAGGTTGCGGTATGCGAATCTGTCTCGCCCTGGTTGATGTGCCGCTGGGCATTCTCGATCACCACAATCGCATCGTCGACCACCAGCCCGGTCGCCAGAGTGATGCCAAAGAGCGTCAGCGAGTTGATGGAGAACCCAAAAATGTTGATGAACGCAAACGTACCAATGAGAGATACAGGAATCGTGACGGCGGGAATGATGGTGGCACGCCAGTCCAGAAGGAACAGGAAAATCACGACGATGACGATGACGATTGCTTCTTCCAGCGTAGTGACAACTTCCTTGACCGAGTCTCCTACGACCGTGGTCGTATCAAACGCGATCACGTATTTGATTCCCGGAGGGAACGCCTTGGACAGCTCCTCCAGTTGCGCCTTGGCGGCTTTGTCCACCGCCAGCGCGTTGGCATTCGAGAGCTGTTGCACGCCGATGCCGATCGCCTGGTGCCCGCTGTACAACAGATTCGTGTCGTAGCTCTCTGCGCCGATCTCCGCCCGGCCCACATCCTTAACCTGCACGATCCCACTGCTCGTGTTCTTGAGGATGATGTTCTCGAATTCCTTCGGTTCAGACAGCCGCCCCACCACACGCAGGGCCACCTGGAAAGTCTGCTTGGGGTCCGACGGTGGACGCCCCAACTGCCCGGCGGGGATTTCCACGTTCTGTTCCTGTAGCGCCGAAACCACGTCAGCCGCCGTCAACTGGCGAGCGGCCAGCTTCGTCGGGTCCAGCCAGATGCGCATGGCATACTTGCGCTCGCCGAAAATGACCACGTCACCGACGCCAGGAATCCGCTTCAGCGCGTCCCTTACGTAAACGTCCAAGTAGTTGGAGATGTACTGGTTCGAAAGGCTGTTGTCGGGCGAGTAGAAGCCTGCCGCAAAAACGAAGTTGGGGTTCGCCTTGGTGATGGTGACGCCCGTGTTCTTGATTTCCTGGGGCAGCCGGCCTTGCGCCGTGGCCACGCGGTTTTGCACATCGACTGCCGCAATGTTCAGGTCATACCCGGTGCGGAAGGTCACATTGATGTTGCTGGTGCCATCATTCGAACTGGTCGAGGTGATGTAGTGCATGCCCTCCACACCGTTAATCTGCTGCTCCAATGGAATGGTGACGGCAGATTCCACTACCTGCGCATTCGCCCCCACGTAATTGCTGGTGACGGTGACCTGCGGAGGCGACAAGTTCGGATACAGCGAGATCGGCAGACCCGGAATCGACACCGCACCCGCGAGAATGATCAGCAAGGCGCAGACCGTTGCAAAAATTGGCCGTCTGATAAAAAAATCAACCAAATTCGCACTCCCTCTTCTCAGGCCGCGGTAACGCCGCGGCCGTATTGGTCCGGAACAATTAGCTGGCTAGCTGATTGGTTGTACCGGCGCACCGTCAATGAGGAACTGGATGCCGGAAATGATGACTTTTTCCCCGGGTTTCAACCCGCCGGTGACCGCATAGTCATTCCCGATGGTGTCCCCGAGAGTGATGGCGCGCTGCTTGGCAACCGTGCCGTTATCCGCCTGGGTCGCGACATAGACAAATGACTGCCCCCCAATGCGTGTGACCGCCAGCACCGGGACCGTCGGCGTTGGTGAGGTGCTCCACACCACTCGCGCTTTTACCAGTTGGGCGTTACGGAACTGATCCAGCGAACCGTGGATCGGCGCCTTCACCAGGATGCCCTGGATTCCGTTGTCCACCTGCTGCGACACAAAATAGATTTGCGTGCTCTCGATCAACTCCCCGCTGCTGGTGACAATCTGCACCGGAAGCCCCATGTGGATGCTCGCAGACTTTTCCGTGGGAATGTAGATGTAGGCTTCCAATTCTGCATTCTCATCGACCGTAGTCAACAGCGTCTGCTGGGACACATAATCGCCGATGTGCACGGGAATGTCGCCGACGACTCCGTCAAACGGCGCAGTCAGGTTGTAATACGCAAGCTCGCGCTGCTGGGTGACCAAGCCCGCGGTCGAAGCCTCCCAATCCGCCTTGGAGTTCTCGAACGCCTGCACCGCCAGCTGGTAGTCCTGCTTGCTGCTCACTCCACCTTCGTAGAGCTTGCGCTGCCGCTCCACTTCAATCTGGTTGTAGTCGTAGGTGGCTTTCTTCTGCGCTTCGGTGCTGCGCTGCTGGTCGACGGTCGCCTGCTGTTTCAGCGGATCGATGGTCATCAGCATTTGGCCGGCGTGCACGTGGTCGCCCGATTTCACCAGGATCCGCGTCAGTGAGCCATCCACCTGCGGCTGAATGCTGGCCGAGCGCCGCGACTTTATGGTCGCCACATATTCATCCTCGCGCGGCACCGGCGACAGGCCAATGGTCTGCGTCTTGACCGGCAGTGGTTGCGCGGCGGGCTGCTTCGCCTGGGTAGTGTTACACCCTGAACTGAGCAGAACCGCGAAAGCCAACGGAATCAACGCCAAGATTTTAGTCAGATTGAGCATCGCCCGTTATTATCCTTAGTTGTCGTTCTAGGATGCTCGTGGCGCAACGAAGGATTCAGTATCCGGGGTAGAAACAAGCGACCCAGCCTGGGGGCGACCTTCGGTACCCGTCGTTTATCGGCCGCCATATACAATATTCAGGTCACCCAAAATCTGATCGGGGAGAGCTGTGCAGAGAGACGATCGCTCGGAAAATGTCGGCGCGGCTGTGCAGCCTGCAAGCGTCCGCCGCGCCAAGATCATCTGCACGGTCGGGCCTTCGTGCAACTCAGAAGCGCAACTCCGCGACCTGATGCGCCTCGGCATGGACGTGGCCCGGCTGAACTTCTCCCACGGCACTCATGAAGAGCACGGGCGGGTAATCGAGCGCTTGCGGCGGGCAGCGAAGAAAGAAGACCGCACCATCTGCATTCTGCAAGACCTGCAAGGACCCAAGATCCGCACCGGCCAACTCAAAGGCCATACTCACGTCACCCTCAAGGCGGGATCGAAGCTCACCATCACTCCGCGTGACATTGAAGGCACCGCTACACTGATTTCCACCACCTTTCGTGATCTGGCCCGCGAGGTCCAAACTGGCGCACGTATTCTGCTGTCCGACGGATTGATCGAGTTACGCGTCAGCCGGGTGCGTGAAAACGATGTGGAGTGCGAGGTCATCAATGGCGGCCCACTGGGTGAGCACAAAGGCATCAATCTGCCCGGAATTGCGCTTTCCATCCCGGCGCTCACGCCAAAGGACCGTGCCGACCTCGAGTTCGGGCTGAAGCATGGCGTGGATATGGTTGCGGTCTCCTTTGTGCGTTCCGCCGCCGATGTGGGCATCGCCAAACAGCTGATTGCCGGCCATGGCAGCGACGTCCCGGTCATTGCCAAGCTGGAGAAACCGCAAGCGCTGGAACATCTCGAGGAGATTCTGGAAGTCACCGACGGAGTCATGGTGGCGCGCGGGGACCTGGGCGTGGAAATGCCCCCGGAAAAGGTTCCAATCATTCAGAAGCACATCATCCGGCGCGCGTCAGACTGGCGGAAGCCGGTGATCACGGCAACCCAGATGCTGGAATCGATGGTCGAAAACCCGCGTCCCACAAGGGCGGAGGCCAGCGACGTGGCCAATGCGATTTTCGACGGGACCGACGCGGTGATGCTTTCGGCGGAAACTGCCAGCGGTCGCTATCCCCGCGAGGCGGTTACCATGATGGCCAGGATTGTGGTGGAAGCGGAACAGAACGTCCGCGATTTTCCCCGGCGGCGGCGCGAACGCCATTCGCTGAGCGTGGCGGAGACCATCTGCGAAGCAGTCGCCCACGCGGCCGAGGACCTTCCCATGGGTGCGATCGCAGTGTTTACTGAGACTGGCAACACCGCGCGTATGATTTCCAAATATCGGCCCAAGGCGAATATTTTTGCGTTCACCTACGTGCCGGCAGTATGCAATCGCATGAATCTGCTATGGGGAGTCCACCCGCTGGCGCAGGCGCCCGTCCACAGTGGAGATGATATGCTGGCCGCCGCGGAACAGGCGTTGCGATCCCGCGGACGAAT
>Ga0070764_10000879_pt1 | contig 12580 bp, 13 predicted proteins | sample HubBroMetageWRM4_FD_67287 | JGI IMG/M metagenome (GOLD analysis project Ga0070764, IMG submission 67287) | Warmed soil microbial communities from the Hubbard Brook experimental Forest, New Hampshire - Hubbard Brook CCASE Soil Metagenome WRM 4 | ecosystem: Environmental > Terrestrial > Soil >... | reverse complement strand
TTCCAGCATCCCATCGACGAGCCGACCGAGCCGGAGAGCTTCCCGGCGTGCGGTTTCCAGGAACCGCCGCGCCGTCGCCGGATCGACGTCGCTCTCGAGTACGGTTTCGATGTAGCCGCGGATCGAGGTAAGCGGCGTACGAAGCTCATGCCCGACCGTTGCCAGCACGGCACGCGCGAGCTGATCGCGGCTCGGCGAAGCATTAGCCTCGCACGAATTTGTAACCGAATCCATGAACGGTGCGGACCAGTTCGGGCAGCTGCCACGGCTCCTCGATCTTCGCACGTAGCCGGTGGACGTGCACGTCGATTGTCCGCTCGTCGCCGTTGAAATCGAAACCCCAGACGCGCTGGAGCAACCAATCGCGCGAAAGCGCGACGCCGGCATTACCCGCCAACTCCATCAACAACGCAAACTCTCGGGGCTTGAGCCTAACGTCGGTGCCGTCGACGCGTGCTTCGCGCGCTCCGGCATCGATCTCCAAACGTCCGAAGCGCAGGATCGGACCGGGCGGCGCGACCGTATGGCCGCTGCGGCGCAGGATCGACTTGATCCGAACCACGACCTCGCGAGGCGAAAAAGGCTTGGAAATGTAGTCGTCCGCGCCGAGCTCGAAGCCCAGCACGCGATCGATCTCGTCGGAGCGGGCGGTGACCAAGACGATTGGAAGGCTGCGCTCCTCGCGCCGCAAGGTTCGGACGACGTCGTAGCCGTCAACACCGGGCAATGAAACGTCGAGCACGAGCGCATCGGCGGCGCCGCGCGCGCCGCGCAGCGCCGCGTGACCGTCCGCGACCCCGCTTACGGCAAAGCCTTCACGCTCGAGATGGTGCGTCAAGAGTTCGCGGATCGCGCGATCGTCTTCAGCGACGAGAATCGTTTGCCTCGGCATACTCAAGAGCCAGTGCCCATGGCGGGCGCCAGTGAGACGCACGAACTCCAACCGGCGGCCTGCGGATCTCCCCCACCGGCGGGGCGCCGCACTTCGCGGGCTAGCGCGATAGGCGGGCGCGTTGTTCGAGCTGCTGCAGGTGGTTTGCTACGTAGCGGTCCGTGAGCGGAATCCGGAACTCAACGAGACCCGGTCCCGGAACGATGATGATCTCCTTCTTAATGAGCTGCGTGCGCGCTGATCCAAGCGAAGCGGAGTCGGTCTGCATGCTGGCGGCCACGCCGCGCAACTGCTGCGCTCCCGGACCGAGCCCGGCAAGCGCGATCGCGAACCGCAGTTCGCGCGGCGTTAGACGTTCGAAGCGTTCTCGATAAAAGCCATTCTCAAGCACTGCGCGTACGCCGGCGACAACCGCACGTGCGTCGCTCATGGTGATCTGCTTGCCGCGATGCTGGTCCCACGCTGCCTTTGCATACTCCTGAACGAAGAACGGATAACCGCCGCTCTCGGTAGCGAGCAAATCGAGCGCATCGCGCTCGACGCTCACTCCCAGTTCCTCTGCCGGAAGACGAATCGCGTCGACGGCCTGCGCCTGAGTCAATAACGCGAGGTGAAAGAAGAGCCAACGCTCAGTGTACGTTCGTGCCTCGTGCAAACGAGCGGGCGTGCCGGGTAGGCCGGCGCAGGCGAAGAGAATCGGGTGTGCGGTCGCCGCGCTCTGATGAACTACGGTGATGAGCGGGCGCAGCGTCGAAAGGTCGGCATCTTGAACCTCGTCGACGAGTAGGGCGAGAAGCTTCCCGTGCCGGTGTGCTGTCTCGCTCAGTTGCCCCAGCGCTTCGGCCATCGGCGCTTCAAACTGAGGAGCTTCGACAGTTGGGGCGTTCAGGGCGATCGCGCCCATGTGGTGCGGAAGTTGGTAACTTGGCAGCGGCAGCTGTTCGAGCGCGCGTTGCAATGCCTCAGCGACTCGGCGCGATGCGCCGGCGCTCCGGCGAGCCGCCGCCTGGACCGCCACGCGCAGCGAGCCGGCGAGGGTTGTATCTTTGGCGGCCTCGACCTGGACGACCAGGGCTCGCTTCGCAGCGTCGGCCTCAAGCTGGTGCAGTAACGCCGTCTTCCCCATGCCGCGCAACCCGACGAAGACGAGCGGCTGGGCTGCGCGGCCCTCGGCGCTACGCGCAAGACCGTCGGCTATTGCGCGCAACTCGCCGTCCCGCCCGACGAGTACGGGCGGCGGAGCGCCGGGCGCAGGCTGATAGGGGTTCACGATCACCGTGCTATTTTGTCAAGTTTTGTCAAAAGTGTCAAACTTGACATATTTGACACTTTTGACAGTTTATGACAAAAGTGATCCCCTGGCGTTTCGACTACGCGCCAAGCTTATCCTGAGCGACCGCAGCGAGTAGAAGGGCGCGGCGCGCCTCAGGGTGACAAGGCGGTTGGAAGCGGGCCGAAGTGCGCGGCGTGCTCGCGCAACACGCGATAGATCGTCGCGGCGGGGAATCCGAGGCGCTCCAGGCGCTGAGCCGCCGACGGATACGAGATCGCCGGATTTCTGTCACGTAATCGAGTGAAGGCGGCGCTGCAACGCGAGCCTTCGTCGGTTTCCAGCGAAGCGACCGCTTCCGCCGCGGCGTCGCCGTCGATACCCTTGCGGACGAGCTCGCCGACGAGCCGGCCGTTGCCCACCGGCTTACGCTTGCCCTCGACGTAAAGCCGCGCGTAGAGCCGATCGTCGAGGAAGCCTTCGCCTTTGCATCGTTCGATGGCGTCGCGCGCGGCTTCGTCGTCGAAGCCTTTCCGCTCCAAGTGCTGCCAGAGGCGCGCCTCCGTGCACCGCTGCCGCGCGAGATAGGCGAGCGCAGCAGAGTATGCTGTCAATCCGCGACGACGGCGGCTGGAGCTTTGCCGTTGGTCGAGGCGGCATTGGTCAGCGCCTCACGGATCTTTGCTTCAATCTCGGCGGCGACCTCGGCGTGTTCCTCAAGGAAGGCTTTGGCGTTTTCGCGCCCTTGGCCGATGCGCTGCTCGCCGTAGGTATACCACGAGCCGCTCTTGCCGACGATGTTCTGATCGAGTGCGACGTCGAGAATCGAGCCCATCTTCGAGATCCCGTGGCCGTAGGTGATGTCGAACTCCGCCTGACGGAAGGGCGGCGCAACTTTATTCTTCACGACCTTGACGCGCGTGCGTGTGCCGACCACATCCTGCCCGACCTTAATCGCTTCGAGCTTGCGGACGTCAAGCCGCACCGAGGCGTAGAACTTCAGCGCGCGGCCGCCGGACGTCGTTTCCGGGTTGCCGAACATCACGCCGACCTTTTCACGCAACTGGTTGATGAAGATCATGACGGTCTTGCTGCGCGAGATCGCCGCGGTAAGCTTTCGCAACGCCTGGGACATCAATCGCGCTTGCAATCCGACGTGCGCGTCGCCCATATCGCCTTCCAGCTCGGCCCGGGTCACCAACGCGGCGACCGAGTCGACGACAACGACGTCGACCGCGTTGCTCCGGGTCAACATTTCGGCGATCTCCAACGCCTGCTCGCCGGTGTCCGGCTGAGAGACGAGTAGATTGTCGAGGTCGACGCCAAGCGCGGCCGCGTAGTTGGGATCGAGCGCGTGCTCGACATCGATGAAGGCCGCGGTGCCCCCCGTCTTCTGGGCCTCGGCAATGGCGTGCAGCGCGAGGGTCGTTTTGCCGCTCGACTCGGGACCGTAGATCTCGACGATTCGACCGCGTGGAAACCCGCCGATCCCCAAAGCTAAATCGAGCGCGATCGATCCGGTTGGGACGATCTCGAACGCCATGCGTTCTTGGAAATCGCCCATCCGCATGATCGAGCCTTTCCCGAACTGACGCTCGATCTGCGCCAGCGCGTTGTTGAGAGCGAGTTGCCGTTCGTCGTCTGCTGCCATGGTGGTTCCTTTCTTCACGTGTCTTCCATCACGCTCTCACGCCGGAGTGCCAAGAGTCTGGCACTTATCTTCAAAGAGGGCGTCGATAAATTCGGCGGGAGCGAACGCGCGCAGGTCTTCGGAGCCTTCACCCAGCCCGACGAACTTAATCGGCACCTCCAACGCATCGACGATCGCGACGAGGACGCCGCCCTTTGCCGTCGAGTCGAGCTTGGTGATGACGATGCCCGTAAGTTTGGTCGCGGCGTTGAAAAGTTTGGCTTGCGAGATGGCGTTTTGTCCGTTGGTGCCGTCGACGACCAGCAGCGTTTCGGCCGGCGGCTCGCCGAGCTCGCGCTCGATCACGCGATGGATCTTCTTGAGCTCTTCCATGAGATTGGTCTTCGTCTGCAGCCGGCCGGCGGTATCGATAAGCACGACGTCGGCGCCGCGCGCCTTCGCGGCACGCACGCCGTCGAAAACCACCGACGCTGGATCGGCGCCTTCCGCGCCCCGAATCAGCGCGCTGCTGCTGCGCTCGGCCCAAACCGCGAGCTGCTCGGTCGCGGCGGCGCGGAACGTGTCGGCCGCAACTAGCACCACGCGCTTTCTTTGCTTTTGCAATTGCGTTGCCAACTTGCCGATCGTCGTCGTCTTGCCGCCGCCGTTGACCCCTACGATCAGGATGACGGCGGGGTGCTGCGTGAGCTGCAATGTCTCGTTGGGCAGCGTGAGAAAGCGTTCGACGTCCTTGCGAAAACGCGCCACGGGCCGATCGGCGGTCTTCCACTCTTCTTGTTTTGCGACGGTCTGCAGGCCGGCAATGATTTTCTGCGTCGCCGGCACGCCGAAATCGGCTAAGATGAGCGTCTCCTCGAGTTCGTCCCAAAACTCGGCCGTCAGGGGACGTTCGGGCCGCCCGAGCCGGGTGACGGCGGAGAAGCTTTCTCGCGCCCGGCCGAGTGAGGAGCGCAGACGCGATAGCCAGCTCATCGCGTGCTCCTGCCTTTCACGATACCGACTCTATCATGCGAACGTATGTTCGTCAAATGCGCGCCGCCTGCGGCGCTCGGCTCAGGATGACAAAGCGAGGTCAGGATGACAGGGCGGCGGCGGAGGTGGCGCGGCGTTCGGCGGCCTGTTCGCGTTTGCGTTCGCGCAGGAAGTGGAAGAACTCCACGCCCTCGCGCAGACGCCGTTTCATCACCTGGCGGTCGCCGATCATCCCGCCTAGCAGCGAGAACATCTTGCGCGGCCGGAAGTAGAAGCGCCGGTAGAACTCATCGACGCCTCCAAACATCATCGTCGAACTCAAGCCGGGATAGTTGAGCGCCGCATGCTGAACCCCGTGCGTGTCAACCAAGTCGCCGTCCTGAGTTTCGAGCCATCCTTGTTCTCTGGCCTGTTTGTATAGATACGTTCCGGGATACGGTGCCGCGAGGGAGACTTGAATCGTCTCCGGGTCCATCTCGCAAGCGAACTTAATCGTTTCCTGGATCGTCTCGGCGGTCTCGCCCGGCATCCCCAAAATGAAGGTTCCGTGCACTTTAATCCCGAGTTCTCGGCAATCTTTCGAGAAACGCCGGATGATGTCGAGCCGGGTGCCCTTTTTCATGTTGTTGAGCACTTGCTGGTTGCCCGACTCGTAGCCGACGAGCAAGAGCCGCAGACCGTTGGCTTTCATGATCTCGAGGGTCGAGCGGGGAACGTTCGGCTTGGCGTTGCACGACCACGTGATGCCGATCCGTCCTAACCGGCGGGCGATCTCCTCGACTCGCGGACCGTTGTCGGTCAACGTATCGTCGTCGAAGAAGTACTCGCGCACTTCGGGGAAGAGCTCTTTGGCCCGCGCCATTTCGGCGGCAACGCTCTCGACGCTGCGCACGCGATAGAGATGGCCGCCAATCGTCTGCGGCCACAGGCAGAAGGTGCACTTCGATTTGCAGCCGCGGCCCGTGTAAAGCGAGAGATATGGGTGCTGCAAGTATCCGTTGAAGTAGTTGGGGATCGTCAAGTCGCGCCGATAGACGTCGAGCACCGACGGGAATGCCTCCATGTCGGTGATCGTCGGCCGTTCGGCTGTCCGCACGGCGCTTCCGTTCTTCCGGTAGGCCAAGCCGTCAATCTCGCTCAATGGCTTGCCGGACGCGACGTCCACACACGTGTAGTCAAACTCGCCGACGCTTACCCAATCGACCGCGGGCGCGCCTTTGAGCGATTCCTCGGGAAGCACGCTGACCTGGGCGCCGACCATGCCGACCACGACGTCGGGATTCTCCTCCTTCAGGCGGACGGCGAATCGCGCGTCATTGCGAAACGACGGCGTGCTGGTGTGGATGACGATGCGATCGTACTCCTTTGCCAGCGGAGCAACCTGATCGACCGACAAGCCATCGGGCGGCGCATCGATCAACCGGCTGCCCGGAACCATTGCCGCGGGCTGCGCCAGCCAGGTGGGATACCAGAACGAGCGCACCTCACGCCGGCACTGATAGCGCGAACCGGCGCCGCCGTCGTAACCTTCGAAGGTCGGCGGATTCACGAACAGGGTTTTCAAAAAGTCGGGCATTCTTTCTCCTTGCAGTCCCTACTCGGGTTTTCTGCATCGAGAACAAAGCCTGCCGGCGGACTTTTCGGCTAGAGCGCGCGGAGCGCCGTCGGGAGGTCGGAGAAGCGCTGGAAACCGGAGTAGACGACCTGCACTGTCCCGGTCCCCGGGAACGGGCCAACCGATCCTTTGTAGTTCTGCGTTTCTTCGGTTACCGCCCAATAGCCGGGCAGCACCTCCGCGCGGCGATCGCTTACCTCGCCTGATTTTGCGTGCGGCGGAAGCGCGTTGGGCTGATAAACGCAGGAGAGCACGTCGCCCTGTGCGTCGTAGGTAAAGCTTCCATTGCCGTGCGCAGCGTTGTGAACGGTCGAGGTAAAGCGGATCGTCCCAGCCACGCCCGCTTGATATTGATAACCACTAAAGTTGCGCGCATCGAAGGGCGGCGCAAAAGCTTCATCCGGTTTGGGATTCTCCCAAGAATGCTCCATGTCCGATACGGCTGCGGCGCCGGCCGTTTTCCCATCGATCGTGTACGACAAAACGCGCACTTTGGAGATCGAGCCGTCAACGAGGATCGCGTTCATGACCATATCCTCGTGACGGCTCGAAAAGCCTGCGCGTGCGTCGAAGGTGCGATGAAGCTGGAAGCCGACGACGCCGCGGCTTGTTTCGGCAAACCGATGCGCGATCGTGGCGATCGCCGGCGGTGTGCCTGCAGGAAGCATTACGGACGCAAGATCACTCGATTGGCGATGAACGTGCCGCTGCTATAGTAGCCCACGAGCGCCACGCGCTCGCCCTGGGTCGGCGTCGCTCCGGTCGGATAGATCACCGTTCCATGTTTGAGGTCGATCGTCTGAACCATGCCGTTGCGGCGTGCCACCGTCAAGCGGTAGGGCGAAAAGTCAGCCACGGTTCCCAGCATCACGTGGTGGCCATCGTAATGGTTCTGATCCCAACCGGATTGCCAAGTCGTGTACGGCGGGATGTCTTGTTGCGACATCGCAGGGATCGCCGTCCCCGCGCCGCCCAGAAGCAGCGCGGCCGCGGCGAGCGATATGATTGCAGTGTGTAATTTCATGCCCCCTCATACCCGGTCTTCGAGCGAGCCTAACTCAGCTCAATCGCATCCTAATCGTGATAAGCGAGCAGGGTGCTGCTGCTTATGGCGTTGCCGGAAGGTAAATCCAGTGGTTCGGCAGATCGAGCGTAAAATTGCGTCCGGCCCAGAACGAGTTGCCGACGTTGCAGTCGTAGATCAAGTCGCCGAACGCAACCGGGGGCTGCACGATTCGCGTTTGCGGTGCGCCGACCAGCGTGATGGCGCTGACGTAGCCTTTGGCGGCGCCACCGGGATTGAGTCCGGCCGATGCTGCAAACGTTTTGTCGATCGTGATGCCTGCCGAGCCCGTGTCGATTTCGCAGAGTCCAATCTTCCCATCGCCGAAATCAAAGCGCGCGAAGAGGCCGAGCGCGATGCCCAGATCGTCTTGCAGGATCAGCGGCACGCGGGTTTCGCTGCGAACGCGCTCCGGAAAGGTCTGCGCGTCTTCAATGATGATGTTGTGATTGAGGAAATCGAAGGTCGTGGTGATGTTGCGGAATGCGGTTGCTGAAATCAGTCCATCGACGCCGGTTCCGTCGAGACCCTTCCAGATACCGACGCGCGGTGCGTCGAGCCGAACCCCGCCCATCGTCAACGTGAGCACCTTGCCGATCGGGAGATCGACACGCTCGCCGCTGAGGCGCAGGCTCACGTACTTGCCGTTGACGAGAACGTAGCGCCGCCCGAGATCCGAAGATAGGACGTCGACGCCCGCGCCGAGATCGACGAGCATCGGCACCGGCGGCTGACCGTCGACGGAGCCTTGCACTTGCACGAGGCCCTTGGGCTGCGTGAAGGGTACGGTGTCGACTGCCCGCGCCGGCTGCGCGATGATGCAAAACAGCATCGTCGCAACAGCAGTCAGAACGTTAAAATGCCGCGATACCATTGGGACTCCCCAAGCCCGTCGGTCCGTCCCAACCGACGCCCGCTTCGCAAAGCGGAGCGCCACAATTGCCGTTGTTGCCGGTCGAGATGTCGTTCAGGCTGGACGAATGTGCATAGAGGTTGCCGGGATTGTTGCTGCTCGCGCGGCCGGCGAGCGCAAAGACCGCCGCTACGATCGGCGTTGCCACCGATGTGCCGCCGAAGACTTCCCAGCCGCGCTGATGGAAGGAATCGTAAACCGCGACGCCGGTGTTCGGGCTGGCATCGGCCGCCACATCGGACTGGGCGCGGTCGGCGCAGCCGGTGTCGATGCCGTGCTGAAAACGCGGTGTAGCGTAGATCGTGCTGCAGCCGCTTCCGGAGCCGGCCCAGGCCGACTCAGAACGCGGGCTGATCGACGTCAAGTCCGTCCCGCCGACGCCGACGACCCACGGAAGGATCGCCGGCCATTGCGCGTCCGCATTGTAACCGCTGTCCCCGGTCGCCGCCGTGATCGCCACGCCACTCACCTTGTAATCTCGATCGTACGCCTTCCCGCCTTCATTTCCGCTCCAACTGTTGCTCACATAGTTCGCGCGAGCGGTTGCGTACGTCTCGGCGGCGCTCAGCGCTCGCGTCGAGGGCGAGGCAGCTTCAACGAGCAAGATCTTGCAGTTGGGACAGATGGCCGAGACCATATCCACATCGAGCGACTCTTCGCCGGCCCAGCCGGTGTTTGTCTTCTCTGCGAACTGATGTTTCGTAAAGCAGCCGTTTGACGCGGTGCACGGTGGAAGTCCGTACTCGGCACGGTAAACCGCTAGATCGGACGCGGCATTAGGATCGTCGAATGCGTCGACGATCGCGACGGTGATCCCGCCGCCGCGGCTTCGACTAAACGAAGCCAGGTTGTACGCCGCTTGTAAATCGCTCGGAGCGTAACCGTTCGGCATCTCGTCGGGCTTCTTGCCGGCGATGTCGGTGCGGACCCAAGCCTGACAGCGCGCGAAGCCAGGATGCACGGCCGCGCAGAGACGCATCGCCGGTCCGGGCCGCGGCCACATTCGGCGCGCAGCCGCCGTCGGTGCAAACGAAGTCGAGGCGACGGATCCGGGCGTCACCGAGTTGAGAGCGCTGTTGCAAGCAGCGAGCGCAGTAACGACGAGCACGCAGTGGAGCGCGCTATATCTCATGCGTCGTCGGTCCGGCGGTACACCATCATCGTTATCCTCGATGCGCAAGAACGGCATGCGGCAGGGTAGCTCGTCGAAACACGATAGCGAAACAGCAGTGCCGCGCGCATTTCCACACAGGTCGTCCAAAATATCGAGCTTATTAAGCCCAGATTAGAGAGGGCTCGCTTATCCTTCCACATCCGTCTTGCTAGTCATTTAACCGCAGGGCTGCTCAATGACCACAGTCATCGTCGGGTGGCACGACGTCGGCTACTGTTCCGTTTCTTGGTTGCAAGCGACCTGCAACAAGATTCTTGCCTTTCTCGCGTCGAATGACCGGGTTACGTAACTTGGCGTCTGGAGGTACCATGAAACGGTTCGATGTCTTTGTTTTGACCGGTGCGCTCGCTGCTGCTATCGCCGGCGCGGCCGGTTGCAGCAGCAGCACCACGACTACGCCCATCGTGCGGCCGACACCGGCGGCAGCGATCCAGCACATCGTCATCATGATGCAAGAGAATCGCAGCTTCAACAACGTATTTGCCGGCTTTCCAGGCGCCGACACCGCACTGCAGGCGCCCTGCAAACCTGAGGGACCGGCCGCGCAGTGGTGCAAAGGCGATCACATCGTCAAACTGCGTTCGGTAAACCTCAAAACCGGTGTGCCGAACTTCGGCACCGACATCGATCATAGCCATCACGGGTTTGGGGTCGAATGCGATCTCAACGGTTCGAACGTCTGCCAAATGGACGGCTTCAATCTGATCCGATTCGGCGAATCCGGGCAAGGCGCGTACGCCAAACTCTATCCGTACGCATTCATCGACCGCAACCAGACGGCACCGTATTGGAAGCTTGCGCAGCAGTATACGCTGGCCGACAAAATGTTCTTGACGGATACGGCCTCAAGCTTCATCGCCCACCAGTTGATCCTATCGGGAACCGTGCGCATCAGCAATCGCGAGTCGCTGACCGACCAGCCGCCGTTGACGCCCTGGGGCTGCGACGCGCCGCCGGGAACGACGACGCCGGTGCTCTTCACCAATGGCAAGGAAAGCTTCAACGGTCCGTTTCCTTGTTTCACGCAATACCGTACCATTGCCGACCTGCTCGATGCGAAGGACGTCTCGTACTTGTTTTATGTCGATCAGGGACTCAACGCCGGCAAACCCTATTTCGACTTCTCCGGGGCCGCCTGGAACGGTTTCGACGCGATCGCCAAGTTCCGCTGCGCGAGCTTCACGCCACCCATGGACTGCGCCGGTACTGGCGCAGACTGGAAGAAGCACATTAGCGTTCCAAACACCGGCATTTTTGGCGACCTCAAAAACGGTACGTTACCCTCAGTCTCGTGGGTGATTCCAACGCTCGCCGACTCCGATCACCCGGCCAGCGGTTGCGACGGCGGTCCGCGCTGGGTAACCAAGGTCATCAACGCCATTGGAACGAGTCAATACTGGAATCACACGGCCGTCATCTTGCTCTGGGACGACTGGGGCGGCTGGTACGACCCGGTTCCACCCCCGCAGCAGAACTACACGAGCCTCGGTATGCGCATCCCGATGGTCCTCATCTCGCCATACGCCATCCCGCATAACATTTCCAAAACGCAATATGACTACGGCAGCATCTTGCGGTTTATCGAAGAGACTTTCAATCTCGGTTCGCTCGGGACCACCGATTCGTCGGCCAACTCGCTTTCCGATAGCTTCGACGTGAAGCAGATGCCCAACACGTTCAAAGCCGCTCCCATCCCGCCCGCGTCCAGCTGCGCCAACGCCGCAATGCCGAAGGGCATGGTGGAGCGGATCATCGAGCACGACGGAGGGGTTCCCGAATAACCTAAAACCGTTCCCTCTGGGAGGCGTTCTCATGAAACGAGTCGACGTTCTCTTCGCAGTTATGCCATCGTTGGTTGTGGGGCTGGTTGTAAGAGCTCGACGGCAACGATGCCAGTTGTTCGACCGACGCCGGCGTGGGCAATTCAACACATCATCATCATCATGATGCAAGAGAATCGCATCATCGAGCACGACGGCGGCGTGCCCGAGTAGCGATGCAGCTCTTCGCGGACCGCGGCGATGCCGGCCGCCGGCTCGCCGCTACGCTTGATGCGTACGCGAGTGACCGCGACGTCATCGTGCTGGCGCTGCCTCGCGGAGGGGTGCCGATCGGGTACGAGGTTGCCCTACGGCTGCACGTGCCGCTCGACGTCTACGTCGTACGCAAGCTCGGCGTGCCGGGGCACGAAGAGCTCGCCATGGGCGCGCTTGCAAGCGACGGCACGTGCGTGATCGACGAGGAGCTCATCGCCTCGCTTGGCATCGCTGCCGCCACGCTCGAGGAAGTCGTGCAGCGTGAAATGGGCGAGATCCGGCGACGCGAGGTTGCTTACCGCGACGCCCGGCCGGAACCGGCGATTGCCGGAAAGACCGTGATCGTCGTCGACGACGGGCTGGCAACCGGCGCGACGATGCGGGCGGCGGCGATGGCGCTGCGCTCGCGCGATCCGGCAGCCATCGTCGCGGCCGTGCCGGTGGCGGCGGCGCGTACCTGCGCCTCGCTGCGCAACGTCGTCGATCGGGTCGTCTGTCTCTATACGCCCGAGCCCTTTCACGCCGTTGGACTCTATTACCGCAACTTCGAGCAGACCAGCGACGACGAGGTACGCCGCCTCATTGCTGCGTAGTACTATCGGTTATGAAACGACCGTCGGCCGCTGCAGCGGGCTTCGCCGTGCTCCTCGCCCTGGGAGGGGGAGCCGCCTCGGCGGACCCGATCCTCTATACGTTCACCGGCCTTCGCGGGGGCGCCGGCGATACGTGCAAATGGTTTAACGACAATCTGACCGATCGATCGATCGCTGCGCTCTCGCGACAAACGGATTTGCTCTATAACCGGATCGCGCTACCCGTTGACGAAAACGTTACCGTTGGAGGCACAGCGACGACCGAACAGGGCGGGCAGCTGGTCGATTTCCATGTCCACGGAGCACAAATCTGCACGACCGCCGAGGCGGTTTACGGTGCGACACCGATGCCGTCAAGCTCTCCGACCCCAATGGCTGCCCCAACCTAGCGCCAGCCCATC
>Ga0070764_10000877_pt1 | contig 12602 bp, 12 predicted proteins | sample HubBroMetageWRM4_FD_67287 | JGI IMG/M metagenome (GOLD analysis project Ga0070764, IMG submission 67287) | Warmed soil microbial communities from the Hubbard Brook experimental Forest, New Hampshire - Hubbard Brook CCASE Soil Metagenome WRM 4 | ecosystem: Environmental > Terrestrial > Soil >... | reverse complement strand
CTGCTTACTCAGGACGGGAAACACGGGCCGACCCCGGGCTGAGTCGCTGCACTACTAGCTCACTCCCGTGCCCGGTTCTTAATCCAGATCGGCGACCCAATAAACCCAAACGCCGCTCGAATCTGATTCTCCAAAAACCGCTGATAGGAGAAGTGGAGTTTCACGGCGCGGTCGGTAAAGAGCACAAACGTCGGCGGGGCCACTCCCGCCTGTGTCATGTACTTGATTTTCACCCGCTTGCTCACCGGAACCGAGGCGCGATCAAAGTCCACCGTCTTCAGGAAACGGTTCATCTCTCCCGTCGTGACGCGCTTGCGGCGCTCGGCAGCTACTTTCTCGATCAGCGGAAGAATCTTCTCCGTCCCCTTGCCCGTGTGCGCCGAGAGAAATAGCACCGGAGCATAGCTCAGAAACTTGAGCCCGTAGCGCAGCCGCTCTTCGTAGAGAGCGCGATCGTGCGGACGCTTCGCATCCTGAATACGCGCCGTCTTCGACTGGCTGACCGCACGCTTCTCGCCGCTCGCCACGAGGTCCCATTTGTTGACCAGGATAATCACCGAGCGCCCGCTCTCATGGGCATAGCCCGCGATGTTGGCGTCAAGCCCGCTGGCGCCTTCGGTGGCGTCGACCATGAAGAGCACAATGTCGGCGTCTTCGATATTCTTGCGCGCCATGACCACGGAAAGCTTCTCCGCCATCAGCTTCGTCTTGCCTTTGCGCCGAATGCCGGCCGTATCGATGAACCGAATCTTGCGGCCTTTGTATTGGATGACCTCGTCGATGGAATCGCGCGTGGTACCGGCAATGGGAGAGACGATGGCGCGGTCCGTCCCTGTGAGTTTATTGAGCAGCGTGGACTTGCCAACATTCGGGTGCCCGATGATGGCGACCTTGATTTCATGCAGATCTTCTTTGGCTTCTTCTGAGGTTTCGTCTGTCTTTTCCTCGTCCTCCGCGACCTCCGCGTGCTCGGCGGTTGCTTTTGAAGACGCCGGCAGAACGGAAAGGATGGCGTCCAGCAGATCGTCAACGCCGCGCCCGTGCTCGGCCGAAATTGGAAACATATTCCGCATTCCGAGCACATGAAATTCGTCGAGCAATCCATCCTGCTTGTCGGAGTCCATCTTGTTAACCGCGAGAAAAAGTGGCTTGCCGATACGAGCGAGAAGACGCGCCAACTCGCGATCGGGTCCGGCGATTTCGGTGCGAGCATCGACCACCATAACAATGGCCGCCGCTTCTTCGAATGCGACCCGAGCCTGCCGAAAAATCTCCGACGGAATGAAGTCTTTATCATCAGGAACGATGCCGCCCGTATCCACCACGCGAAACTCGTGCCCGCGCCATTCGACCTCGCCATAGAGGCGGTCACGCGTGATGCCGGGCTCGTCTCCGACGATGGCGCGCCGCGATCCGGTCAGATGATTGAACAGTGTTGATTTCCCAACATTGGGACGTCCGACGATGGCAACAAGCGGCGATAACTTCTTCTTGCTCAATGGGTATCTTTTCTTATCCCGACTCGATGAAGGTTTTGCTGAGAACTGGGAACCGGGAACTGAGAACTCTTAGCTATTATAGAGACTCCGTGCCTTCCTCATCCCATCCCGCGTCTCCTCCGGAAACTCGGCCTGCGGGATTCTCGCTTTACCAGTTCTTCTCGCCGGGAGGTCTGCTCTCGAAAACACACCCCGCTTATGAGTTTCGGCGCGGGCAGTTGCAGATGGCCCAGGCCGTCGAAGAGGCGCTCGAAGAGAAGCGCCACTTGATTGTCGAGGCTGGCACCGGAACCGGCAAAACGCTGGCATATCTGCTGCCTGTGATCCGATCCGGCAAGCGCGTCATTATTTCAACTGGCACGAAGAATTTGCAGGAGCAACTTTTCTTCAAAGATGTCCCCGCGCTGGAGCGAGCACTGTTCCCTGACGGAGATCGCAAGCTGAGCGTCTGCTACATGAAGGGACGCAACAATTATCTCTGCAGAAAGAAACTCTACGATCTCACCGACCAGCCCGTACTCAGCGGACTGGAAGAGATTGAGCACTACCGCGCCATCGCTGCCTGGGAGAAAACGACGCAGACCGGAGATCGCGCCGAACTCGCCGAACTGCCTGAGGCCAGCGCGCTTTGGCACAAACTCGACGCGCGCGCCGACACCTGCCTCGGCCAGAAGTGTAAGGACTACGATCGCTGCTTCATCACCGAGATGCGGCGACGCGGAGCCGAAAGCGACATTATCATCGTCAACCACCACCTGTTTTTCGCCGACCTCGCGATCAAACTCGAAGCTGAAGGCGCGCCTGACGCTGGCGTGCTTCCCGAGTGCGGAGCCGTGATCTTCGACGAAGCCCACGAACTGGAAGACATCGCCGGCAACTACTTCGGAATTTCAGTCAGCAACCTGCGCATGGACGAACTGACGCGCGACGTTGAACAACTTTTGCAGAAGGAGAAGCTCTACACGCCACAGATGTCGGGAGCGATCCAGTCAGTACGCGAACGCTCGCAACTGTTTTTCTCGCTGCTGCCCGCGAACGAAGGCCGCTTCGCCTTCGATTCCCGCCGCGAATTTCTGGAAGAAAACGGCGACGAATTTCTTGCTCTCAATCAATCGCTGTACCGGCTGGGCGCGGAACTGGAGCAGCTTCCGCAGAAGCCGGAAGAAGTTTTCACACTCATGCGGCGCGCGCAGCAGTTGCAAGTGCAGCTCACCTTCGTGATGGAAAACGAAGATCCAAACACGGTCTTCTGGATCGAGCGGCGTGGTTTTCGCGGGCCCGGAGGCTCGCGCCGTAAGGCTTCCGCCGAAGCGCCGGCAGGCGGCCGCACAAATGTTTTTCTGCAAGCCACTCCCATCGAAGTCGGCCAGATTCTTCGAGAGTGCCTGTGGTCGAAGCTGGAGACGTCGGTCTTGACGTCAGCAACGTTGGCTGTTGGCGGCGGGTTCGGCTACATACGACAGCGGCTCGGTCTTGACCACGCGCGCGAACTCGTCGTTGCTTCGCACTTCGATTACGAAAGCCAGGCGATCCTTTACGTCCCGCCCAATCTGCCCGATCCGCGCACGCCGCAATTTGCCGGCGAGGCTACCGACGTTATCCGCCGCCTGCTCGAAATCACGCGCGGACGCGCATTCGTCCTCTTCACCAGCTACGCGCAGATGAACGAAATCTACAATCGGCTACTTGGGCAATTGGATTTTCCCATGCTCAAGCAAGGCGATGCTCCGAAATCGGCGCTGCTAGAGGAGTTTCGGCTCACGCCGCACGCCGTGCTGTTTGGGACATCTTCGTTCTGGCAGGGCGTGGATGTGCAGGGCGAACAGTTGAGCTGCGTGATTATCGACCGCTTGCCCTTTGCCGTGCCGAGCGATCCGGTGGTTGCGGCGCGGGTAAAAGCCATCGACGCTGGCGGCGGCAACGCGTTCTTTGAATATCAGGTGCCGAGCGCGGTCATTACATTGAAGCAGGGATTTGGGAGACTGATTCGATCGCTGCACGATCGCGGATTGCTGGCTCTGCTTGACAACCGGATTCTGAAGAAGCAGTACGGGCGGGTATTCGTTGAGAGTCTACCGCCCTATAGCCGGACTACAGATTTGAAGAAAGTGGAGGAATTCTTCGGGGCGAATTCTTGATGATGTTGGTTGTGTGGTGGCGGAGCCAAGCTCCGTCACCACGCAGAACCAAAAATTACTCTGCCGCTTCTTTGTCGACGACAACCTTCAAGTGAGTGGTCACATCCTTGTGCAGCTTGATGGGGATGATGAACTCGCCGATGGTCTTGAGCGGTTCGTGCAGCTGGATCTTCCGCCGATCGATGTGGAAGCTCTTCTTCTCGAGCGCATCGGCGATGTCGCCGGCCGTGACGGATCCGAAAAGTTGATCGCCCTCGCCTGACTTGCGCAGGAACTTCACTTCGAGCCCGTCAAACTGTTTGCCCAGCGCTTCGGCTTCGGTCTTTTCCTTGGCGGAGCGGCGCACCGAGGCCGCCTTCATCTGCTCGATCACCGTCTTGTTGGCTTCGGTGGCCTGAATTGCCAGCTTCTTAGGCAGCAGAAAATTACGCCCATATCCCTCGGCGACTTTCACCACTTCACCGCGGTTGCCCAGCTTGGGCACGTCTTCCTTCAGAATGACTTCCATGAATGACTCCCTTAGTCGTTGGTCGATGGTCGTTAGTCGTTGGCAAACGTTGCGAACGCCCAACGACTGGCGACCATCGACGATTTTGTGCTTACTGCGCGCGCCCAGCGAACGGCAGCAGTGCGATATTGCGCGCCTGCTTGATCGCCCGCGACAGACGGCGCTGGTGCGGCGTGCATACGCCGGTCAGACGGCGCGGAGTGATCTTGCCGCTTTCCGCGACGAACTGCGCCAGCAGACGCACATCCTTGTAATTGACTGCTTCGATCTTTTCGACGCAGAACTTGCAAACCTTTTTGCGCCGGAAGAACTTGCGCCCGCCCTCGCGTGGACCGCCAGGACCGCCACCCGGACGTGGTCCGCGGGGGGGACCGCTGCGTTCGGGTCGGTCGCCACCACTACGCTCTGGACGACTTTCGCCGCCTGACGCGGCCGGTGCTTTCGTTTCTTCTGCCATAATGCTCCTGCTTTCTCAGAATTCGTCTGACTCTAATGACGGGGCAAAGCGCCCGTCTCTCCACTGCTTGTCACGCGGCCCGTACAGCGGCCGCTAAACCGGCGCCGAAGCCGGCGTCTCCGTGCCCGCGTCCGGCGTCGCCGGTGCTACGGGAGCGGCGACCGGAGCCGGCTGTGCGCTGGCTTTCTTTTTCGAGTCGCGGATTTTCTTGATCTTGTCGAGGCGCTTCAGTTCTTCGTCCGTGCGCACGGTGAGAAATTTGATCACCGGCTCGGTCACGCGGAGGCGGCGCTCAACTTCGTGCACGACAGCGCCGGTGGCTTCAATCATCATCAGCACAAAGATGCCATCGTTGAACTTGCCTACCCTGTATGCGAGGCGACGCTTGCCCCAGACTTCGCTCTTGGCCGTCCCGCTCGCCGAGGTCACCGAAGACTCAAGCGTTGAAACCAACTTGCTCAGGTCTTCTTCCACCATGTCGGGCCGGACGATAAACATCAATTCATAGCTACGATTCATTCGTCATCTCCAAAATCTCTTGGTCGTTAGTCGCTGGTCGTTAGTCAATAGTCGTTCGCGATTCATGCTAGTTCGCCGGTGTTTGCCAACGACTAACGACTATCGACTGCAATCCACTCACTCAGCAGCTTCGTTCTTGCGATTGAACCGGTTCATCGCCGCTGCTGGTCCATCTTTCAAAATCACTTCAACCGCTTGCACTGCCGTGTCCAGGAGCTCGTCCACAACTGTCTCCTGCGCCTTGCGGAACGGCGTCAGCACATATTTCACGCCGTCCGTGACTTTGCGATCCGGCGCAATTCCCAGCCGAATCCGCAAAATTTCATCGGTACCCAGGGCGCCGAGGACGGATTCCATCCCGTTGTGCCCCGCCGAACTTCCTCGCTGCCGGACGCGAATCGCGCCCAGCGGCAAGTCAAGCTCGTCGTAAATCACGATCAGATCCCGCTTCACATCGACCTGATGCTCGTCCACCAACTCCCGCACGGAAAGCCCACTCAGGTTCATGTAGGTTTCCGGTTTGGCCAGGACCGCCATCTCACCGGCGACCGTTACCCGTGCCGTCAGCGCGCGGCACTGGCGATTTCTGACTTCGATCCCGAGGCCGTTGGCGATTCGATCAATCGTCAAGAATCCGAGATTGTGCGGCGTGAACTGGTACTCGATTCCGGGGTTGCCCAAACCGACGATCAGTTTCACGCAAATTCGCTCTTGGCTCTTAGCTGTTGGCCTTTAGCTCGTAGCTCGAGGCTCGCAGCTCTAAGCTATTTCTTGTCTTTCTTCTCGGACTTCTCAGCCTTCTCCGGCTTTGCCTTACCCTTGGCATCGCCCTCGGCTTCGCCTTCACCCTCGGCATCCTGCTTACCCTTCTTGATGACCTCAGGTTCAGCTGGAGTCGCGGTCGCATCCGCCGCCACCGCTTCGGGAGTGGCAACCACTTCCTCCTTGACCGTGGTGATGTGCGCAATCATCTGGTTCTCTTCGGTCAGGAACTTCAGCTTATCGCTGTGCGGCAGGTCCTTCACGCGCACTTCGACGCCAAACACAAGGTGGCTGATATCCACTTCGAGGTTCTTCGGAATATCCGCGGGAAGGCACTCAATCTCAATCTCACGCAGCAGCTGCTCAAGAATGCCGCCCTCCGTCTTTACGCCCAGGGCTTCGCCCTTGAGCACAACCGGAACCGTGACCGTGAGCCTCTTGTCCATCGCGATGCGCTGTAAATCCACGTGGAGCAGGGTGCCCTTGATGGGTTCGAACTGCCAGTCCACGATCATCGCTTTCACGCGATCGCTGTCCAGCGTCAGATCAAAAATCGTGTTGTGCCCGCTCTCCGACTTAAGGATGCGCAGCACCTGCCGCGGATCCACCGCGACCGCAGCCGCGTCCTTGCCCGCGCCATAGACAACCGCGGGAATCTTTCCGCCGACGCGCACGCGCCGGGCGGCGTTCTTAGTGCCTGGCTCGCGCTTCTGCGCTTCCAGAATGCTGACGTCCGTTGCAGTAGCCATAATTCCTTTTCCGTCCTTCGCTAATCGCTATTCGCCGTTCGCGGTTCGCAAGCCCTTTTGAGTTCAAGGCGAATAGCGAACGGCGGTTCTAAATAAAAAGTCTGCTCACCGAAGTCTCTTCGTGAATGGACTGAATTGCGCGTCCAATCAGCCCGGCGATCGAAAGCACCTTGATCTTCGGGACTTGTTTTGCCGCTTCCGACAGCGGAATGGTGTTGGTCACGACCACGTCAGTGATCGGGGAGTTCACCAGATTCTCCACTGCCGGCCCGGAAAGCACCGGGTGCGAGCAGCACGCATACACTGTGCCCGCGCCATTTTCAATCAGCGCCTGCGCCACTTTCACCAGCGTTCCGGCCGTGTCGATCAAGTCGTCAATGATGAGACAAGTGCGGCCGTTGACTTCGCCGATCACGTTCATCACTTCTGCCACGTTCATTTCGACGCGCCGTTTATCCACGATCGCCAGCGCGGCATCCATCTTCTTCGCGAAGAATCGGGCACGCTCCACGCCGCCCGCATCTGGCGAAACCACGGTCAGGTTTGGCAGATTCAGCTTCTTGAAATAATCCACCAGCACCGGCGACGCGAATAAAGGATCCACCGGAATGTTGAAAAAACCCTGCAACTGCATCGTATGCGGATCGATCAGCAAAGCCCGATCCGCTCCAGCGGTCGTCAGCAAGTCCGCCACCAGTTTCGCGGATATCGGCGACCGTGGCTTGTCTTTGCGATCCTGTCTTGCATACCCATAGTACGGAATCACCGCTGTAATGCGCCGTGCCGATGCCCGCTTCAGCGAATCAATCATCAAAAGCAATTCCATCAAATGCTCATCAACCGGGCGGCAAGTCGGTTGAATGACGAACACGTCGGCGCCCCTCACGTTCTCCTGGATTTGCACGTATGCCTCGCCATCGGCAAAGCGCGTTACCAGCGCCTGTCCGCGAGTCAGGCCAAGGAAAGCGCAGACCTCTTCACAGAGCGCCTCGTTAGCGGTTCCCGAGAAGATTTTGAACCGGTCGTCGACCCGGGCGCGTTGCGGCTTGCGTTCCGTTTTCTCGTCCGTGATCGGCTTTTTTTCCGCGGTCGTTTTTTCGGCGGTCGTCGCTGTCGTCGCAACTGTGCTCATAGTTTCAGTTCTCAGTTCCCGGTTTTCAGCTCTCGGTTGTGGGGCTCCAGTTTCTGAACTGAGAACTGGCAACTGAGAACTGGTTCTCTGGCTGGGCCGCTAGGATTCGAACCTAGACAAAGTGCTCCAAAGGCACTTGACCTACCATTAGTCGACGGCCCAGTGAAACGCTCCGATTGGCGGATTGCCCTTCAATTGTCGTTCAACAATTGTTGTTTAACAACTGTCTTTTACTCGGAAATGAACGAGTAAAAAACGACCGAGTCAATCGAAAATTCTTTTCCAATACTGCTGGCGCGTCAACGTCCTGGTCGCGATCGCCTTCAACCCTTGCTTCCGCAGACGGAAAGCTGCCTTGGCAGCGTCGGCCGGCGACCGGAACAGACCATACAGGCTCGACCCTGAGCCGGAGAGCGAAGCATATCTCGACCCTGCACGCTCGAGCGCACCTTTTATGTCACGCAATTCGGGATATTCAGGAAAGACGACTTTCTCGAAGTCGTTTTCAATCCCGGTACGGACAAGGTCGGAAAGCAATTTTCCGGCCCGGCTTCGGCCTTTTGCAGAAGCACCGGTGTTGGGTGAACCACTAATATTTGAATCAGACAGCCACGCCGAAAGCACGCAGCCAACCTCAAACAGTCTATCGGACGCTCCGGCCCGCGTCAATCGATCCCAATCGGCAAATGCCTGCGGCGTCGAGACTCCGACCCCGGGTGTCACTACCACCATAGGCACCGACGGCAGATCGGCCAGCGGATAAACCTCCTCGCCGCGACCCACTCCCAATGTCGTTCCGCCAACCAGAAACAGCGCCAGGTCCGAGCCGACTTCAGCCGCGATGCGCAGGCGGGCTGCGCCGGCCAGCTTCTTCTTCAACGCCAACTCCAGCGCTATCATCGTCGCGACCGCATTCGAAGACGCCGCTCCCAACCCTCCCTGCACTGGCAAGTGCTTTTCAAGCTCGATGCTGACTCGGCCCGTGGCTCCAAGCTCCTGCATCACCAGCCCAGCAATGCGATGGCAGGTATTCGAGGAATCGAGCGGAACCCGCGGGTCGGTACAGAGGATCTCAATTCCTCGGCCGCGTCCAACACTCACCCGGATCGCGTCATGCAATGCAATCGTCTGATAGACCGTGCGCAGATCGTGGAATCCGTCCGCGCGCGCGGCGCCGATATAGAGCCCGAGATTGATCTTCGCAAAGGAACGAACCGCGACTGTCATGTTTAAGAAATGGAAGGAAGAAGAATTGTAAGCGAAATGCCTGCTAATGGGCGCCTGCAGGTCGAGATACCAACCGCATCCGACGAGCGTTCAATCCACAACGGCGGCGGTTTCCCCCGGCTCGTCAGGCTGTGTCCACATCCGGATCATGGTCGGCGCCGCCAGCACCAGCGCTGCCAGCCATGTCACCACCACCGCGGTCACCGCCAACGCACTCCGCGTCGCCTCAAATGGACCAAACAGGCACACCGCCCAATACCCTGCCACAAACACTGCCAGGGCGGGTCCCAGCAACCGGTATGCGGCCCCCTGCGCTTGCAGGCGGCGCTCCGCCTCGTGCTCATCTACCTTCACCCGGCCGAAGAGTCCATCGCGCACTGCCCGCTGAAAGATCTCCCCGCGCTGCTTTTCCTTTAGCGCATTGAACTCCGCGCCATACTCCATCACCGCCCGGTCCTCGAGCGACACCTGTGCGAACCCGATCCGGAGCGACCGAACCCACAGCCCCAGCAACACTGTCAGCCATGCAGTGCTGATCAGTCCAGCCCAGGGATCGACACGGACCATGCGCAAGCTCACCGCAATCCCAAACGCCAGCACCGGCAGCCACAAGAACGCGAACAACAGGCGGCGCGTCCGGCGCTTTCCGGCCGGAGAGATCTTGCGGACTTTCGCCCACTCCTCCGGTCCCAACGTCCCTGCTTTCACCGGCACAAACCAGAACCCGATCTTCTTCCAGAACCAACTCCGCTCTTCATTAGCATTAGCATTAGCAGCCATCTCAGGCCTCCCTCTCGTGCAGCTTGTATACCTGCTCGCTCAATGATCGAAACGGCCGAGGCGAGAAGACGGCCTCAACCGGCAATCCAAAGTGTTCGGCGATTTTGAAGGCTAACTCCAGCGACGGCGTGTAGTCTCCGCGCTCGAGAAACCCGATCGTCTGCGGATTCACGCCGACGGACAAGGCCAGCGTTGCCCGCGACAACTTTTTCTCCGCCCGAAGCACTGCGATGCGGTTATGAAGCGACATGATGCTTGTATACACTACATCATTGCGTATACGCAATAGAAAAGGGAGAATGGGAGGGGATTGTAGGCGCGTTGGGTCCCGAGCGCAGATGCTTGAGCAGGGCTGCGCTCCTTTAACCCGGAAGGCATTGAACAGGCTTGCCGATCAGCTACTTGCCAGTATTGACCATCGGAATCACCGCGGACAACTGCAAGTTGATCAGGAGGTCGATACGGCGGTCGATCTGGTACCACAGTGCGGTCTTCTTGGGCGAGATGACCTTCTCGAACACCGGAACATACTTCATCCGCAATGCGAGGAGTTGCTCGTCAACGGCGTTTGCCCTATTGAGGTACTCCTGCGCCTGCGCATCGGTCATGGTGCCGTAGTTCGCCGCATAGTCCTTGAGCACTGCCCAGCGTTCGTCATTGGGCTTGATCGCTTCTTTTCGGTACTGGTCAAAGATTGGCCAGAACTTGGTGGCCTCGTCGGCGGTGAGGGTCATGTTTTGCGCGACGATCTGCTTCCGCTGTGCGCGTAAGTCCGCGCGCAGCATCTCGATGTCTTCGTTTGAAATGCTGTTCGATTGTGTGTCTGCCCCCGAAGTGCCCTGCGCCACGGCGAACATCGATAGGTTGCACACGAACAGTACGCTGATAGCAACCAGGATTGCTTTGATACTTTTCTTTTGCATTGTTGTTTTCTCCGAATCTCTCTCTTTATCTCTAGTCTCTATCTTGAAAAGACCGTCCGAGCGATTGGCGACCACGCCTGACTCCACGTCGCGAGTCGGGTGTGGTCTTCCTCGGTTGTCGTGGGAGTTTAGGGAAAATTACCGGGAATGCCCACTGGTAAAAGTGACAGCTACGCTACTGATCGCCGCGGATTGTCCACCAATCCGACTGTTCGAACTCGGCCATCTTTTCAGCCCCGTGTTGCGCATACCAGTCTCGCCAGGCCGATGGATCGGCAGGGAGGGCTGCGTCGGTGATCTCGTGCAGCGCGAGGAACGTCCAGTTGCGCATTTGCGGGGTAATTTGGGGATCGGCGGCCAGCTCTATCAGTTTGGGCACCATTCGCAGACGCTGCGTGCGCTTGAAGTTGCCGCAGTCGGATACGTTGCAGCCAGCGCGATCGCGGACCGCGTTAGAGGAATCGTGCGTAAAGGAATCGAAAAGCTGGTCGAGAGCTTCATCGGTGCCGAGGTAGCGCATGCCTTCGACGGCCCACTGGCGCACCTGCGGGTTGGGATCATTTTTGGCGTAGTCCACGAGGACGGGATAAATACGATCGTAGCCCACTCCGCGGCCGGCCAGCATTCCCATGGTGTACACGCTGTAGGCGCGATGCGCGGGGTCGGCCTGCGCCTGTGCGATGAGGGCAGCCGCGGAGGCATCAGTTTTCGGCACTCCGTTGATTGCCAGATTGAGATCTGCGTTGGCATAGCGAACGCGCAGGTCGCTGGAGAATTGAGAACGCCTCTCGAGTTCATTCATGTTCGCGGTGCGCTGGAGGTCGTGCCAGCCGCCAATATTCTGCTCGAACAAGTCGAGCGCACGGGTATCGTGCCGGATTGCCTGGTCCAGCAATTCTTCGGCCTGCACCTGTTCGGGGAGCGTTTGCAGATGTTGCAAATCAACCTCTGTGAGCGGCGAGTGAGCCACCCGGTAGGGAGAAGATTTGGCGGGTACGACTTTGGATGTACGGGTTGGCCGGCCGTAATCCCGAGAGACAAAACGGTAGCCGACGAAACCCGTCCAGGCGAGGAAGAACGCCGTCCCCACCGCGATCGCTGCCGGACTATTGCGGCGAAAGGCTGGGAGAGATCTTGATGACGTTTGTCCACGTTGCGGCGGAGGACCGAAGCCGCCGAGAACCGAGTCGACAGCGACGTGCGTGTCCAGTTTTAGGCCGGCTAGCTTCTCCAGTTGGGCGGCGACCCAGCGCGCCTCCTGACGGTCATCGATCATGTCGACGAGCGTCGCCTTCTCTCCATTCCTCATCTGCAAGCGAAGAGAGTAAGAACCCTTTGCGCCTGGTTGTTGCGCCTGGGCGACGGGCAATATCTGAGCAATGTCGGAGAAGGGAAATTCACGAGCCCCTCCGATGCCGAGCAGAGGCCGACGCCGGACAACTTTGTTGTTGCCCACCTGGATACGGAACGAGACCAATGTCGAACGAACAAGCCCGTAGATCGGTATGAGTTCAAACAGTCCGAATACCACGGCGAAGAACAACGGAGCTTTGGAATGTGCGAGGAAATAGACGAAGGCGGTCCACACGGCGGTGACGAAGATCAAACCCATGGCCTGGGACGGGTTGCGAAACGGCGGGAAATAGAATTCGGTGCTGCCGTCCATCCCGGTCGAGACTACAACTTTCGGATTCTGCGGAGCGGCCACGTCGGAGGCATCGGATTGGAAGGCAGGGGCAGCGGCTGCGCTCTGCGCGTCGTTGAGGAAGATTGACCTTGGCTCCGCGGCCGTGGCCGAGGCAGACGCTGGTGTCAGACAGAAAACCGGGACTTCGAAATCATCGGAATAATTCACGCCGGGGACATCGGCCTGGGCGTGCAAGAGCCAGAGCACCTGATCGTCGGGAT
>Ga0070764_10000875_pt1 | contig 12604 bp, 12 predicted proteins | sample HubBroMetageWRM4_FD_67287 | JGI IMG/M metagenome (GOLD analysis project Ga0070764, IMG submission 67287) | Warmed soil microbial communities from the Hubbard Brook experimental Forest, New Hampshire - Hubbard Brook CCASE Soil Metagenome WRM 4 | ecosystem: Environmental > Terrestrial > Soil >... | reverse complement strand
CTGATGACTCGAGGCGCCGCGCCTTGCGCGCATCGTCTCGTTGCGCGCCGCTCCACGACGCTAGATCATGCCCGGAGATCCGACCTCCAAAAAATGCGTCCGCGTCACCACGGTTATACCCGTGGTGTTGATGACGCTCCATCGCCACGCGATGTGATCTGCTACCGACAGTTGCTTCTTGCGATCACGTTTCGCAAGTGAAGCTATTTCTGTATGTTTGCACCCGTTATTGAGGCTGTTCAGGACATCGAGGAGTGCTTAGCCTGCTCGCATGTCCTCCTACATCCACGAGTTGCTCGTCATTCTGTTTCGCAATCGCTCCAACTCGGCGGTAGACTTGCTGCGCGCGATCGACGTGAGCGTTCCTGAGTACGACGAGGTACGCATCGAGTCGTCTGATCTCGGCAATGTTAGGCCTGCCGAATACCGAGCCGATCTGGTGTTATTTCTGGAGCGGGCCGCCTGCAAGGTGCTGGGCATCGTCGTAGAAGTTCAGTTGGCCTGCGATAAGGACAAGCCCTATGTTTGGCCCGCCTACATTGCTAATCTGCGCGCCCGTCATCGCTGTCCGGCGTGTTTGCTAGTCGTCACGACTGACGACAGCGTCACCCGTTGGGCGCAACGGCCAATCGAATTGGGCCCCGGTACCCGCTGTCACCCGTGGGTCGTCGGACCGTCTAATACACCGGTCGTGACCGAACTGCACGAAGCCCGGGAGAATATCGAGCTCGCCATTTTGTCGACCATTACGCACGCGCAAAACACAGACATCGCGCTGGTCACGTGCATGGCCCTTGATGCGCTTATCGCAAATGCAGATATGGACGACGAGCGCTTCAGGCTGTATTTTGACGTTGTTATGAAAGCCCTAACAGAGAGCAACCCAGGCTTGCCTGAGACCATCATGAACTCACTCGGATACGAATACCAAAGCGACTTCGCCCGCCGCTACGTTGCCCAGGGCCGCACCGAGGGCAAGACCGAAGGTAAGGCCGAAGGTAAGGCCGAAGGTAGGATGGAGATGCTTCTCAAACTATTGACACTACGTTTTGGCCCGCTGCCCGAGCCCATCCAGACCCACATCCGCGGCCTACAAAATGCGCAGTTGGACGCCGTAGCGGAGCGGCTCCTGACAGCCCCAACCCTCGAGGAGGCCCTCGCCCCACAGGATTGACTCACCCCGCGTCGCGGCCTTCGCGAAGCCCTAAGCTCTAACGCCACTCACCCCGTACGCTCACTGCGCCGCCTTACTCGAAGCCGTCTTCAACGCCGGCTGACGCCAAGCCGCAGTCCCCAACTGCCCAGTCGCGATCAGCGTATCCGGCGCCTGAAACAAGTACGTCCCGCTATCGCTGTACCCAGTCGTAGCCTTGAGCGCCCAGTGTCCGTTACTCGCGGAAAATGTACCCGCATGTGATGGAGCACCGTCTCCGGCTTCGCTATGAAACCTGTACGTGCCATCACGATGAATCTCCCACACCCAATCCCCTCCCTTCAGCGGAAGCTTCCATACGCCAACAGTCTTCGGGTCGACGCCGACCGGCTTCGCCGGCTGTTGCTGCGCCGTCGTGCAGGGGCGCATCGCGTTCTGCGCTATGAAACAGGGGTCGTAGGTCGGGACGGCCGGCGCGGAGTGCCCCTGACCATTGTTGCAAACGCCGCTGAAATGACAGGCGTCTGCCTCAGCAATTTCGGCGTCCTGGATGGGGTCAGCCTGTGCAGCCGTGCCGATTAGGAATGCGAAAACGATAGGTACCATGCGACCTACACGGGCGATCCGTTCCCAGCCCTCGCGAAATACCACCGACCGGCAATTGTCATTGCGCGTCCGCATGTCTTTCTCCCACCTAGGACTTGGGACGTTCATACTACTGCCGCGAATTCTCGATCGCGACCCCCGCATTTGGGGGGGGTGTGCCAGGGTAATTCGCGCGAATGGAGCAACCCAAAGCGACCTATTCATGTTCGATGAAGCAGCGACCATCAGACCCGCTTCTCTCGCAGACGCCGCCGACCTTGCAACCATGCATGTCGCCTCATGGCTCGAGACCTACCCCGGCCTGCTCCCGCCCTCGATGCTGGCCTCCCTCTCCGTCGACAAACGCCAGGCAATGTGGACACAGGTCATCGGCGACACTTCGACATCAGGCTCCGCGAAAGTCTACATCGCGGAAATCGACGGCAAGATCGTCGGCTTCGGTTCCTGTGTTAGCCAACGAACCCAGACGCTGAAAGACAGCGGCTACGACGGCGAGATCAGCGCAATTTATGTCTTGAAGGCCTTTCAAAGACGCGCACTCGGCAGCAGGTTGCTGCACGCGATGGCCTCCGACCTCTCCAAAAGAGGTTTCACCGCCGCCAGCCTATGGGTCCTGCGCGATAACGCGCCAGCCCGCCGTTTCTACGAGCGATACGACGCTAAAGTCGTTGCCGAACGGGAAGAAGCCCGTCCGGACGGCGCCCTGATGGAGGTCGCGTATGGTTGGATGCACCTGGTGGAATTGACGGAGCGGTTATCTAAATGAAAGTCATTCTCTTCGGCGCGACAGGAATGGTGGGGCAGGGCGTTCTGCGTCGATGCCTCCTCGACCCCGACGTTGAGTCCGTTCTCACGATCGGCCGCAAGCCTTCTGGCGTCTCACATCCGAAACTGCGTGATCTCGTCCGCCCGGACATGTTCGATTTCAATGTCAGCTCGGGGGAGTTGAGCGCCTACGACACGTGCTTCTTCTGTCTCGGTGTGTCCTCCGTGGGTATGAGTGAGCCGGAATATACCCACTTCACGTACGACCTCACGATGGGTTGGGCCCGCACGTTGGCTCGTGAGAACCCCGCTATTCGATTCCTCTACGTCTCCGGCATGGGCACCGGCGGCAAGGCAATGTGGGCAAGAGTGAAGGGCCGCACAGAGAGCGATCTCCTCGCGCTATTGCCCGGCGCGATCATGATCCGCCTCGGCGCGCTACGCCCGATGCATGGCGAGCGCTCGAAGTCGCCGGGCGGCGGCGTGTTACTCACGGTGCTGTCGCCTTTTTGGCCGATCCTCCAATGGCTGTGGCCCAACGGCGTCATCACGACCGAAGAACTCGGCCGCGCAATGATCCTAGCCGCGCGCGAGGGCGCCCCCAAGCGTGTGTTGGAGAGCGCCGACCTGGTAGCCCTCGGGCGGCACGGAGCCGAGAACCTGTAGCGCCTCGGGGGGCGTCGTGAAGCCCAGTTTGGGAGCTTTGCACCCGGAGTCATCCCGGTTCCGGCGGCCACCGCCGCACAGGCCTATAAGAGATCCATCATGGGAGCCCATACGGGCAAGTCTACAAAGTAGGAGCGAGCTTACGCGGTTAAGTGTTCGGAAACCGTGTCCGAACCAACAGCAGCCGCCGGGCCATCTCCTCGCTGCCGTACCCGAGGGCAGCGATCATCTCCAGCCGCGCCCGGCTGCGGTCGCCGCTGTTGAATGATGTGAAAGCGCCGACTCGTTCGAGCTCCTCGAGAACCGCGGCTAAGATCCAATCCTGGAGGTCCGCGCTTGGAGCAATGGCATCGAAGCGCTTTCCCGGCGCAAGAAACGGCTCGTTCGGATCCACCCAGGATTCCTTGGAAAGCTCCTCGAAAAGCGTGCTGAGCGCATCAACAGCAATGAAGCGTGCGCCGTACTCGCGCGCGATGCGCGCCACGCTCGAGAAGCGTAGAGATGCAGGTTGTCCGTTACAGAGTTGTACAAGCGTTCGCAGGCCGGTCTCCAGCGCACTGAAGCGCTCGAGCTGATCGAGGCTCTCATCCTGGCTGACTGCAAAGCACGCCAGGGCAGCGGAATTAGCGGCGCTCGTATCCGACGACGACTCCCACATATGCGCAAATACGGTGCCGTAAGGGAGCGCCGCGAGCTTGTCCTGCCAACTGTATTCGTGGAGGTGTGCTTCTGCGAAGTCATTGAAGCGATTTTCCGCCCGATACGCGGCTAGGGACGCGGCAGTCAGGAGCAGCCCCCGGTCGGATAGTTCGGCGGCACGATCCGATTTGCAACAAAACAAGTTGAGCAGGTAGCGATCATGCGTACCGGCAGAATCGAATGGAACCAACACGTCGAGTCCCGGAACCAACCGATAGGAATCGAATCCCAGGGCTGCAAACTTGCTCACCAGGTCCAGGTGCAGTGCTTCAGTGGCTTTGATTTCGTAAAGAATCAAGGGGGAGGAGTTGGCAAAGAAGCGCCGCCCGCCATCGATAATGTTGGCCTCCTCGCCCTCGGCATCGATTTTCACCAAGTCGATGTTTTCCCAACCATACCGTTCCAGGCAGTCGTCGAGAGTGACCACCGGAACCGTCTCGCTGGCGTTTCCAGACTGCTCGCCCCGTGCCAGGGTATTGAATTCGGGCGAGTTGTGGATGGTCAGTTCGGCCGTGCCGCATTCGCCGGATAGCGCGCTGCGTTCGAGTACCACCTGGGTGAAGTGATTGGCCGCGATGCTTTGCGCGAGGAATGCGGCGGTACTCGAGGTGGGCTCGAAAGCCCATACGGCGCCGGCAGGCCCGACCGCCTTGGCGATGGATAGGGTGTAGACGCCGTAGCTCGCGCCTATATCGATAGCTCGTTGGCCGGGCTGTAACAAGCGGCGTAAAAACGCGATCTCGTCTTCGAACCAGTCCCTCTGTTCATACAGTACATAAGGCGTGACCAGATTCAACGTGTCCGGTGTAACAACCTGGACACCGCCGGGAATCTCGTGGGTCGTCGTTGTGGTCATGCGAGACTGATCCAGTGAAACAACCAATATATCTCCTCAGGACTGGCCCGTCACGGGTCGATCGTACTACTGCATCACGACTCGGATACTTTAGTCCGCCCGCAGATTCCGGCCTCACCGCGCCAAGTCCCTCCCCAGGTTGCGCGCCCCCCACGCCAGGTGCACACCCGACCAAAGATACAAAAGGGCCCACAACACCAACGCGCTTTGCAGTCCCGTCGCCGCAGCCTGCCCACACGCCGCGGCGATGACACCAGCGTCGGCGTGGCAGATGTAGTTGAAATCGCCAGCGAACGACGCACGCGTGAAGTGATCGCTTAGCGCGCCGACCAGCAACGGCCCTAACCCCTGACCCACCAGAGTATAGAGAAGCCCAGTAATGGCCACCGCCGACGCACGCATGCGCGGCTCCATCATGTTTTGTACGATAGCCGCGGCGGCGGGGATGTACGCATACGCACACAACGCGCTGAGCGCGAGAAATAGAGTCGCCATGTCTACCGTGTTGGCACGGAAAGCAGCGATGTAGAGCGGCGCGGCGAGAGTGGCTCCCAACGCGGGGATCAACGCGTACCAATGTGCCCCGCGGCGCCCCGCCCAGTCGCCCAGGAAGCCGCCGGCCATCATGCTCAGGGCAACGGGGACACTCGAAATGAGTCCCACCCGCGATCCGGCCTGCGCGTAGTTGAGTCCGAAATGGCGCGACAGATACGCCGCCATGAAAAAAGCGAGCCCATAGCCCGCCACCGTGGAGATTAGCGCCCCCAGAACGATATGAATCAGGGCGGGTCGGTCTTTGAAGCGCCGCAGCACGGCCAAAAAGGGTGGGGTGTTACGTACGTCAATGCCAGGGTCGTTCTGGCCACGCGGTGGCTCACGCAATGTCAGCCATTGCAGCAGGGCGAGCACGACGCCGGGAAGGCCAACGATCAGAAACGCCGCGCGCCAGCCCCAGTGATACGCGACGTACCCGCCCGCTGAGCCGCCCAGGAAAGCGCCCAGAGGAACCGCCAGGCTATAGATGGCCATCGCAGAGGCCCTGCGCTCGCGGGGGAAGTAATCGGCGATGACGGAGACGGTTGCCGGAGAGCCGGCCGCCTCCCCGATTCCGACTCCGATACGGGCGAGCACCAGGTGCGTGAAGCTACTCGCGAATCCGGAGACGGCTGTGGCGAGCGACCAGAGCGCCGTGCTGATCGAGATGATAGCCACGCGGTTCTTCCGCTCGGCCACTCGCGCGATAGGAATGCTCAGCAGCGCATAAAGCACCCCGAACGTGAGTCCGCCCAGCAGTCCCATCTCGGCGTCGGAGACGTGCAGTTCGGCTTTGATCGGCTGCACGAGGATCTGGACGATGATCCGATCTATGAAGCCGAAGGTGGCGACGAGGGTAAAGAGAAGCAGGATCCACGCGGTGTAGATCCGTTTTTCCGTCCGTGGCAGCGAGGGGCAAGCGGCGGTCGTCATCCGCCATAGTGTGCGCCCGGTGACCCCGGACGCACACTATCCCTAAAGGCGTGTTCTAGCGGCCCGTTTTCACGTCACCGATCGCGTGCTCGGTGGCGTGCAGAGCCTCGTCGATGTGCATGATCGCGCGGTCCCGCAGGCCCTTGGTGAACGGGTCATCCTCTTCGCGGGCCACGTCGCCGTGGACCTTGCGCAGCAGTTCGGCGGCCTTATGGAGGCGGCCGGGACGGTCGTTGATGCCCTGCACTGGCGGGTGATCTTCGAGGTTCTTGCCGTCATCGATCGAGGCCTTCTTGATCTCGCCGATCGCCTTGTCGATCTCGGTGATGGCCACGTCTTCCTGGGCACTGACCGCAGGATCGCCGGGGCGGTGCTCGAGCATCCAGCGCGCGGCGCGCAAATCTGACAGGGCGTGCAGGTAAGCCGGATGCTTGCCCGGCAGGTCGGCGTTGGCCGCGAACGGCAGCGCCGCCAACAGCAAGCCCGAAAGCAACAGCCGTGATTTCAACTTCATTGACACACTCCCAACGTTATGGATTGACTGACTCGAGATAACACGAGCGGACCGCAGCGAGTATTGTCCCTCTAACCTGACCGGCCGGTGAACGACGAATATCACATAAATGCCGTGTCAACCGGTGCTTGCCTGCACTCGCAGCAATGGCCGCTGAGGAAACAACGCTGCGCTTCCCTGTCGGTTTACCGTCGCGAACCTTTCATCAAGCTGTCATCCAATGTTGGCAGCGCTGTCGGGAGTGGAGTTGCCTGCGTTGTCAGTGTGTGGTGGCGATGAGTGCGCTATAGCCGTTCCACACGATCTCGATGCCGATACACATGAGAATGAAAGCGGACAGGCGCACCAGCACTTCCAGCCCGGTGGCGCCGAGAATTCTCGCGAAGCTCTCCGCGAAGCGATACGCGATGTAGATCGTGATGGCGATCGCCACGACGCCGGCGAAAGCGCCCACGGCATGGAGCGCCATGTCGGTGAGATGACTCTCTGTCGCCGGCTTGCGACTGCCGATGGTGATGGCGACCGACATGGAGCCGGGGCCCACGGTGAGCGGCATGGTCAGGGGATAGAAACTGCCCACCTTACGTTCGACACCCGGCTGTACCCCCGAGCCGTGATCGGACCAGCTCTCCTGCGAGAGCAGCTTCCATCCGAGCGCGGTCACGACGAGCCCTCCGGCGATCCGCATCACCGGCAACTCGACGCCGAAGAACTCGAGCAGCCAGGGCCCGAGCACCATCGATCCCAACAGCAGCGCGAAGCCATTGACGGCGGCCTTGCGAGCCAGGACGGTGCGCTCCGCGCTCGACATCCCGGCGGTGAGCCCGAGGAAAAACGGCGCGGCCTCGATGGGATTCACGATCGGGAACAGCCCCGCGAACGTCAGGAGGAAGGCACTCAGTACGCTATTCACGATTTCGATCCCATGCAGCCTCCAAGAGGCGCCCAGTTCGTCGGTAAGATAGAGTGAAGCTTACCGGGAAGTCCCCCCGGGTACGAAGCCTACTGGGAGCCTGTCTGACTGATGCTCGCCTACTGCGGCCGCCTCCCATCGGCCGATTTCTGCAATCCTTCCCCTTACATAGTCCCACTATGCGCGGGAAACGATTGCAGAACTCGGCTCGATGGGAGTCGCCCTCGCTACGGCGATCATCAGTCAGACAGGCTCCGGAGTCACCCCATGGACAAAGCCGCTGTTACGCGAGAGACCATCGCCGCAACTCATGAGCTGATTCGGCCCCACGTGCGTCGAACGCCGTTGATTGAGATCGACGCGGCGGATTTCACGCTCTCCGGGCGGCCCCTCGTTTTCAAGCTCGAGTTACTTCAGCACACCGGTTCCTTCAAGCCACGCGGTGCGCTGGCGAGTTTGCTTTCGCGCCCGGTTCCGGCTGCCGGGGTCGTCGCGGCCTCAGGCGGTAACCACGGACTAGCCGTGGCGTTCGCCGCTCGCAAGCTGGGTGTGCCGGCGAGGATTTTTGTGCCGAACGTGTCGGCGGCCACGAAGCGGGACCGAATCCGCGAGCTCGGAGCGGACCTCGTGATTTCCGGTGAGCGGTACGCGGATGCGCTTGCGGCGAGTCGGGAGTTTGCCGCTACCTCCGGGGCAATGGAGATTCACGCCTTCGACCAGGTCGAGACGCTGCTAGGGCAAGGCACCGTGGGGTTGGAGATCGAGGAGCAATGCGCCGTGCGTGTGTCCCGGCCGGAGCACTCGGCGCGACAGCACGCCGAGTCGGCGCAGTTTGAAGGATTGGATACGCTGCTTGTCGCTGTTGGTGGCGGAGGCCTCATCGGCGGGATGGCCGCTTGGTTCGCCGGTCGCGTTCGACTCGTCGCAGTCGAGCCACGCACGGCACCAACTTTGTATCGGGCGCGTGAGGCGGGGCGCCCCGTCGATGCGGAGGCGGGCGGCATCGCTGCCGAGTCACTAGCACCTCGTCAGGTTGGGCAACTCATGTTTCCCCTCGCGCAGAAGTACGTCGAGCAGGCTGTGCTCGTTGAAGATGAAGCTATCCGCGAAGCGCAGCAGGCGTTGTGGCGTGTTATGAGAGTGGCATCCGAGCCGGGCGGCGCCACGGCATTCGCGGCGCTTCTCAGCGGAGCATATCGCCCCGCCGCTGGCGAGCGTGTTGGGGTCGTGTTGTGCGGAAGTAATACTGACGCAGTGAAATTCGCCTAAAACACTCCGATCCCAGGCTCGTCGAGGTCGCCCGTTTCGTCTCGACGTGCCCTCGTCCCCACTCGCGCCCTCGGTCGCCGCACGCCGCCTACGTCCTCACAGCGCCGGGCGTATTCAGCCCGTCTCACTGTCCTTCTGCAGCCGATCCAGGTGCAACCGGATGTGCGCCGCCTCCGCCGCGGTGTTGGCCAGGGAAATGGCCTTGTTGTAGTTGGCGCGGGCGTCGTCGGTCTGTCCCAACTGTGTCAGCAGCGCCCCTTTGAGGCCATAATAATAGAAGTACCCGCTGAGCTTCGGGGCCAACGGCTCGATCATCTTCAGGGCCTCCGCCGGTCCGCGCAGCTTGGAAACCGCCACCGCCCGATTGAGGGTCACGACAGGCGAGGGCTGCAGCGTCTCCAGGATTTCATACAACCGGTCGATCTCCGCCCAGTCAGTGTCGGCGGCAGTCGCTGACTGCGCGTGAACCGCCGCGATGGCGGCCTGGACCTGGTAAGACCCTATGCGGTGATGGCGAATGGCTTTTTCAACGAGCGCCAGTCCCTCGGCAATCAACTCGCGATCCCAAAGCCCGCGATCCTGATCTTCCAGCAGCACGATGTTGCTCTCGGGGTCGAGTCGAGCAGTGGCCCGCGCGTGTTGGAGAAGCAGCAGCGCCAGCAGCCCCATGATCTCGCTTTCGCCCGGAAAGAGCCGCAATAACAGCCGGTTGAGACGGATCGCCTCCTCGCACAAAGACACCCGCACGTGGGCATTCCCGCCGCTGGCCGAGTATCCCTCGTTGAAGATGAGGTAAATCATGGTCGACACCGCGGCGAGGCGCTCCGCTCGCTCCGGAGCGCCTGGAGTATCGAACGGAACCTCGGCGGCGGTTATGCGGGCCTTCGCTCGTGTGATTCGCTGTTCCATCGCGCTTTCGCTCACGAGGAACGCTCGCGCGATTTCCTTCACGGTGAGTCCTGACACAATGCGTAAGGCCACGGCGATCTGTTGGCTCGTAGGTAGCTCCGGGTGACAACAGACAAACAGCAGCCGCAGGATGTCGTCGCGGTAATGAGAAGCGTCGAGGCGCTCCGCCAGCTCCTCCTGAGGATCTTCGTGGTCGATCACGAGCTCCTCCTCGGCGGGCAGCTCGGTTTGCTTGGCTCGACGCCTGACCTCGTCGAGCGCGAAGTTTCTGCCGACAAAGATCAGCCACGCGGCCGGGTCGCGTGGAGGACCTTTGACTGGCCAGGTTTTCAGCGCTCGCAGGCACGCTTCCTGAAAAGCGTCTTCAGCAGCGTCGAGGACGCGGAAATAACGCAGCAGCGCGCCGAGGACCTGGGGACGCGCGGCAGTCAACGCCCCCGTGATCCAAGCCATGTCCGTCATTTGGACGGGCCCGCCTCAGAGTGTCCGGCCGGAAGGCCGCCTTCCGCAGGAGTTCCCAGCGGGTTGAACGTGGCGACGGGCCGAATCTCGAGCGTCCCGTGGGACCGCTCACGCCCCAGCAACCTGGCGGCCGCGATCGCCTCTTCCAGGGTCGGGCAATCGATAACGTAAAACCCGAGCAGTTGCTCCTTGGTTTCCGCAAACGGGCCGTCAAAGACCGCGGAAGATTCCTTGCCGGAGCGAATGTGCGTCGCTGTCGTGGTCGGCATCAGACGCGCCACCGGCCCGAGCTTGCCCTCCGCCTTCAGTTTCTGCAGCACGCCCCTCAGTCGGCCAATCATGGCGTCATCTTCCCGCTTGGTCCGACCCGCGGCCAGCGCCTCGGATTCATAGCAGAGAATGGAATACAGCATATGGACGCCTCCTACTTCGTCCAAGGACGCTCGAGTATGCGCTTGCCCGACAGGACGTTCGTAAATGGGGGACCGTGTGCGCCGAAAACGAGCTTCTCTGTATCGGAAACGCCGCGTCCGCGCGCCAAAACCCGCTGAGCCGCACACGTTGGCCGCCTCCCGGACGTGCGCTCGCCTCGAAGCCATCCATAATGAGCGCCTCTATTGAGGAGTCACCGTATTGCCCCGCTTCTGCGCCAACCTGGGACTGCTCTGGCCCGACCGCCCTTTGCTGCAGCGAGTTGAGGCCGCCGCTCGGGCCGGATTCCGGGCCATTGAAATGCATTGGCCGTACGATACGCCGGCCGCCGAGGTCGGTGCGGTGGCGAAGCGGCTCGGGCTGACGATATTGGGAATCAATACGGCGCCGGGAGATTTCCCACGCGGTGAGCGCGGGCTCGGCGCGATTCCCCATCGCGAGCACGAGTTCCAGGCAACCGTCGACCAATCGATCGCGTATTGCAGGGGCTGCGGCGCCTGTGCCATTCACGTGATGGCCGGAAAAGTCGCTGCTGCTGACCGACAACGCGCACGCGCCGTATTCGCGGAGAATCTACGCGTCGCCGCGGCGAAAGCCGCTGAGCATCAATTGCTCCTGCTGTTGGAACCCCTCAATCCTCGCGACAACCCCGGCTACTTCTACTCGACGCTCGCCGAAGCAGTGTCGCTCATCGAGGAGCTGGCGCTCGCCAACATCAAACTGCAATTCGACGTCTATCACGTTGGGGTCAGCGAGGGTGATGTGTTGACAAAGCTGAAGCGCTACATGCCGGTCATCGGCAATGTGCAGATCGCCGCCGTGCCGACCCGCGCCGAGCCGGACGAAGGTGAGATTGCGTATCCGGCCATCTTCACCGCCGTGGATGCCCTCGGCTACGCTGGCTGGGTCGGCTGTGAATACGTGCCCCGGGGCGATACGGACGCGGGGTTGAAGTGGACTAAGTCCTTGGGGGTTTCGCTGTGACAGGCCAGGCGTTCTCCGCGGAGCAATTGCATGACTGGCGCACCCGGGCTTTGAGTCTTGAGAAGGAGGTCGGCAAGGCCATCCTGGGTCAACAGGATACGGTCCGGCTGATCAACGTAGCGTTGTTTGCCCGCGGCCACGTTCTGCTCGAAGGCGACGTCGGTGTAGGAAAGACCACGATCCTGCGCGCATTCGCCCGAGCGGTGGGCGGGGATTTCGAGCGAGTCGAAGGTACCGTCGATCTCATGCCCGGTGACCTCATCTATCACACTTACGTCGATGCCGCGGGCAAGCCGCGCATCGAGCCGGGGCCCCTGTTACGCCACGAACAGCGGCTTACCACTTTCTTCTTCAATGAGATCAACAGGGCGCGCCCGCAGGTGCAGTCGTTGCTGCTGCGCGCGATGGCGGAGCGGACAGTATCCGCATTCAATCGCGAGTATCGCTTCCCCTTCATGAGTGTGTTCGCGGATCGCAACCGGGTGGAGAAGGAAGAAACCTTCGAGCTCGCCTCGGCGGCGCGTGACCGCTTCATGTTCGAATTGCGCATGCCGACGCCCGTGGAGTTCGATGTCAGGCGAGCCCTGGTCTTCAACCCGGACTATCACGACGTGGACGCGCTGCTCGAGCGCGTCGCGCCCGAAATCCTGCCCTGGAAGGAGCTCAACCAGATTGGCGCTGCGATTCAGCGCAGTGTGAGCGCCACCGACGCGCTCGAGCGCTATGTACTCGATCTGTGGGATGCGACCCAGACTCCGCAGAAATTCGGTGTAGCGATCGAGGGTGTGGACATGGGCAAGCTCATCCTCGCCGGCGCGAGCCCGCGCGGGATCATGTCATTGACGCGAGCGGCCAGGGTGGTCGCCTGGTTTGCCGGGCGCGACTACCTGACTCCAGACGACGTCCGGG